>ERZ794982.4-NODE-4-length-345428-cov-12.025210_pt1 | contig 345428 bp, 305 predicted proteins | sample MGYA00433071_ERZ794982 | MGnify/ENA primary metagenome ERZ794982 (study PRJEB30140, sample SAMN00862574) | bioreactor metagenome | study: EMG produced TPA metagenomics assembly of the Bioreactor inoculated with sediment Metagenome (bioreactor metagenome)...
TCCTTGAATCACAATCTCGGCAGAAATCAAACAACTTTTATGAGTTTACGGCCTACTCAAGTGTTGGAGCCTCCGCCAAACCCGGCGCGGTTCAGATTCTCCTGAACCCGTTGTCCAAGCTGGTAAATGAAGTCCTTTACTTCGGCACTATCAAATGTTTCACCCAAAGCAACAATATGGGGTGCTGAACACGCGAAGTTGGCACCACACATTGCCAATTTGTGCTCCTGATCAAGCGAGAGCTGCAGGAACCACTCCAGAGTTTTCTCGACACAGGCCAAATCCTCACCACATGCATCATACTCTCTTTCCAATTCTGAAAATTGCGAATGTGAGAGGTAATTATTCTGAAGCCCGGATTGTCCTGTCGAACCGGCAATATTGACATTCTGGGCGTCGCCTCCAGAAAAGAAGAAACCTGCGATAGCCGAAACCATCTCGACATTGGTCAAATGCGTTTTGGACCATTTATTATGTGCGGTTTCATAGGCATCCAGAGAGCCGTAATCTTCCGGCTTTGGCTCTGTGTCTGCAACCACACCCGAATACAGGCTTTGTGCTATTCCTCCTGCGGCCCCTGCTGCACATCAGCAAGGGCCAGATTGACCACGGTCCTCATCAGAGATTGCGAGAAGGCCGCTCCCTTGAGCAACTCGCCAAGATCAAAGTCACCCGAGATTGCCATATCAAGGCCATTGACGAGCACAGAGGCAGTAAAGGCCTCGAGACCTGATCTCAAAGCACTGAGCAAGGTTCCTGCTTCGGCCGCAAGGGCCGGGAACATCGCACAAACAAGGTAAGGGGCGACAAACGCTCCCACCGCAACCGAAACCAGTGCTTTGAAGGCAGGTGAGAGGGCAACCTTACCATTAACATCGACTGCGAACTAATCGATGTCTAGACCACTAGAATCTTCGCCATCAGCAAGCATTATTCCGCTCCAAACACATTCGCACAGTTTTCGCACTTTTTAAACCAATGTCTCCGCTACACCTTGAAGTTCTTTTAGCAAAAAAGAGCTGAACGGTCCGACGTTAACTGGAACAGAATTTGAACTCACCTCCGAATAGAATTCGCACAATGGATCTGGTTGCGGATTATCTAGTGAGAACCATGCTGCCATGTATGCTTGGTGGCTGAAAAAACAGACTATAGGATTTGATGCCATCCCTTTGACTTCATTTTCAGCCAAAAACTCCTCCAGAAATTCTCCATTTTCATAAACCTCATCAATAAACCACTCGCTCCCTTTTAGGGCACCGTATTTATCCTTACCCATCCATAGTAAAAACTGACGATAAGCAATCGGTAGATTTTTATCCAACTTAGCCTGTAGCTCAGTAATTTCTACCTCAGCAGCGCCTACTGGTGGACCAAATTTTGAAAGCAACCTTTGATCATAGAGTTTCCGGCAGTCTTGTAGATAATCAAAATTCTGCATCATTGGCTACCAGCCCTTACGATCAGATTGATGTTCGGGAACTTTTCTCTGAATTGAGTGATGACGCCTTGACAAGAACTACAAACAGTTCTCTCGCTCAGAAGTCGGACTGTTCCAGTTGATTGCGGAGTCAGGCGCTGTGCCAAATTCTCTAGCACAAATACCTCTGAATCTAAATTCCTTGGATGGCCAACAGTCGTGGTCGTGAAAATCGGGTTTTCAGGCATATCAACACCAGGACCACGTTTGCCACTTACACCAATAATTTCACCTATATCTACTCCATCCACATTACCTTCACCCACTGCAACATTCCGCCTCAACTGATTGTTGCTTGTAATACCGAGATCATTTCTCAGGGTCACAAAGCGATCTAAGTCTGCCTGATCCAGTATCTCATCGGGCACTATTCTATTTGTAGCGACAAGGTCACCAGTATTGTTCAGCCTTAGCAGACTACCATCTGTATTGCGGAAGACAAGAGCGTTGCCTGCCACATCGTCGACCCTGGCCAATACCCGACCGGCATCATCAATCAGACCAACAATCTGGTCTCCTGCCTTCATCACAACCTTGCCGCCAGTATGAACACTCATTGAAAGACTGTTGCCAGTCAGAGCATCACCGGCAGCTACCTCAGCTGCAAGAATAGCCATTTCATTGATACAGACCGGGTTGGAAAGGCAGGTACGCATACTCAAAAGAGCACTAGCACCAGCAGGCAAGGCACCCGTTGCAAGCGCCAATACAAGCTTGGCTTTCTGCACCAGAACCATATCTTCCTGATAGTCCTGATAGGCAACCGCATAATCTGCCTGACATTGAATGGCAGATAATCCAGAACATTTGGTTTGCTGATAGTCCAGATATCCCTTGGCATAGTCAATATTGACTGCCAGTTGCCGCTGGGCCGGGCCAGATACAAAGAAGGAGCCGGACCTGGCAAGATAGGTTGCAATCAGAGGGCTCTGCCTGGAAATCTCCGCGATAACATCGCCATATTTGGCTGCATTCTGCAAGAAACTATTAACGCATTCATCCGTGTAACAGCTCTGCGCCAACTCCTTGTCATTGCCCACAGCCCGGTGCACATATTTCAGGGCAATTTCACGTTGTTCTTCAGTGGTACATCCACCCTGTTTGGCCTTGCACTGTTTAATCTCCTCCGAAAGCTCGGCGATATCTGTGTGCTTGAGATAGTTGTTCTCAAAGGCCGATTGAGCAATGTCGGCTGCAATATTCACATTTTCGGCTTTTCCTTCTGAAAGGGCAAATCCCGCCAGGGCTCCAAGCATCCGGGAAAGCTTGGTTGCGGTTTCCGGCTTCAGATCAGTTCCACTCAATACCCCCGCAAAGACGCTTTGTGCTACAGCTCCCGCTGCTCCTGCGGCGCAACTGTTGCCTGATGCTGCCGCTGCTGCACAGCCCGCTATGCCATGCAACAGCATGTGAGGCGGAGACCCCTCGGCAAAGCCCAGCTCGCCGATTTCGAACTGCGCATCGGTAAGGGCCAGATTGACCACGGTCCTGATCAGAGATTGCGAGAAGCCCTCACCAAAGTCCGTGCCATAAACAGCCGAGGACAGACCCGACCGGATGGCACCATCCAGCGCCCCGTCAAGAATATTGCCGAGCGAGAGCTTGTTGTTCCCGAAAGTCCCAAGCAAACCCTGGAACAGATCAGGATTGCTTTCAGGCGTGATACCGAAGGTGCTGAGATTGATGCCGGAGGTCAGACCTGCCGTCACGCCCGAGAAGGCCGCTCCCTTGAGCAACTCGCCAAGATCAAAGTCACCCGAGATTGCCATATCTAGGCCATTGACGAGCGCAGAGGCAGTAAAGGCCTCAAGACCTGATCCCAAAGCACTGAGCAAGGTTCCTGCTTCGGCCGCAGCAAGGGCCGGGAACATCGCACCGACAAGGTAAGGGGCGACAAACGCTCCCACCGCAACGGAAACCAGTGCTTTGAAGGCAGGTGAGAGGGCAACCTTCTCATCATAGAAATAGTCATCGGCCAACTGCTGGTTCAGCAGTTTCAGACCCTCGATGGCCAGCAATTCCTCAGGATAGAGATCCTGTGCCGTCTGCGCATCAACACCGGCATAATTGTAAAGGGTCAGAGCCGCCTCACCGCCAATATCAAAGGCCATGCCCTGACCGGCAAGGAACCGGGTCAGAACAGCCGTCTCGACATAACTCTTCTCGGTGATGGTGGTCATCAACACCAGACCCGTCTCATGAGAGAAGAAGTCACGGCGCTGACTGTCAATGGCAGCCTGAACACTGAAGTCGCCACCGGTCTTGATGCTCAGTTGGCGACCCGCAGAAAGCTGCGCCCCGATCAGGGTGGTGTCATCACCGGAGACAAACGACAGATCCAGAGCTGCAAGGGCCGCCGTGCCGGTATTGATCCGGTCAACACTATTGGCAATTCTGGTCGAATCCAAAAGGCCACCAAGAATGGATTTGCTGGTCTTGCTGTAGGAACGGAAGATATCCGTATATACACCGGCATAGATATCCCCCTCGATCGCAGAAAGATTGACATCTCCCTGACCTGAGGCAAAGCGCGTCCCGGCTGTGGTCAAATCCCCCGTCTGGGAAATGATGTCCACATCTCCAAGCGCAGCAATGCTGGTGCCCTTGTTGGTCACACGGGTTTTGGAGACAACGGTTTCCTTCTTGTAGAAGAAACCGCCTTTCTTTTTCCTGTAATCATAGGTGTAGATATCCTGGCTTGCCGCCAGAACAACATCATCAGCTGCGGCCAGTTGAACCTTGCCACCACTGTCAATATCGGTTCCAACCAGAATGGCCTTGCCACCGGCATTGGCCACAAAGTCACCGCCACTTTCCAGCGAGGTGGTATGGCTGGTCACCTGATGAATTCTGGTATTGCCAGCCTTGATCTTTGTTTCCGACTGAACAGCCGCCAGCAGAAGGTCGCCCCCTGCAGAAAGACTGGTCTTGCCGTCAATCTTGCCTTTCAGGCCAGCAAGAACCAAATCCCCCGACGTGACAATGGATAGATCCCCGCCCACATCAAGAGTGGAAATCTTCTGCTCCCGAATGCTGACCTGTCGTCCGCCACCGGTATTGACGACCTTTGCGGGCTCGCCATCCTTGCCCGGAATGACACGGGTGGAAGGACTATTGACCGTATAATTCTTTTCAAGCGCAGTCAGCGTCACATCGGCTGCTGCAAAGATCGAGGTATCGCTTTCGGACGAGATAGCAAGTCCCTTGCCGACAAAATCCTGTCCGGCAATGATATCGACCTCATTGGCCTCGATCTTTGTCTCCTCGAAGTCAATCCGGCCAAGGGCGGTGATTGCGGCCAGCCCCGTATCGGCGGAGACTTTGCCGTCCCTGCCGGTGATGGAGCCCGAGGCTGTCAGCGATGCATTGTTTGAGGCCAGAATCTGGCCGGAATTGTCAATATCGGCCCCTGTAACCGAGACATTCTCACCTTTGATGACCGCACCACGCGGATCAAGCTCCAAGCTGCTGGCAGAGGGGTAGATGGTTCTGAGGCCCGAGCCGTCCGGGGCCGGAACCTGAACCGGTTTGTTCAACCATGAGATTGGCCCCAGTTTCACCGGGGAGCCATCACCGGATCCGATGACCGCGTCATTATTCTCATGGGTGTTGTTGATCAGACTATCGCGATATTGCAACCGGTCCACATCCATCATGTAGTTGGATGTGATGAAATTGGCATAATCGGTGAATTCCGGATTGCGCTCCGCAATTGTATTCAGGCCAGCCGCCAGCAGGGCATCCACTGGTGCTGTCGGGGTAACGCCCGGGGTCACTGTCGGGGCTACAGCGACATCAATTGCCTTGTCTGTATCAACAGGAATGATTTTACGAATATCATCGCCGTTGCCCGATACCGGTTCGGTATAGGCATCCGTGCGGTGATCATCGAGATGAAAATTGTTGGATCTCAGACCGGGAACCCCGGCAAGAGAACTGTCACCCTCTGCCTGTTGCTCGGCAATATAGGCATTCATCTCATTCATGACATCCTGAATGGACATTTCCGAGGACCGGACCGTTTCATTGGCAAGGCTGCCGACAATGGTGACATTTCCAACCGCCTCAATGCGACCGCCAAATGTGTCATAGAAGTCGGTTTCACCTTCATGGCAGGTAAAGCATCCCGGCTTCTTGTGAACCTCCAGCAATACCTGGGTTGCTCCAAGAGCCTTGTTTTCCACCTCGTTGGCAGTAATCAGAATATCACCGCCAGCAGAAACCGTGCCGAAGATATTGCGCAGCTTCTCGGCCTTGATATCAATATCCTTGCCAGCGACCAGCTCGGCCAGCTTGCCATCATTGCTGAATTTGTCCTGATAAAGGATTTTGACAATATCGTAAGAGGCATCGGAACCGCTGATCATGGCGGCCCAGACATTCGTGCTCTCGGATGTCAATGTGTTGGTTGTGACAGTCGTCGTGATACTGGTGTCCGGATCGGTCACCTCTTCCGTTGTGAGGCTACCCGGCTTCAGGATGGCTTTGACATCATCCGACACGACTGTGTTGCCTGCCGCAAGGGTTTCCCACAAGTCTACATAAGCGGCTTCATGAGCAGGCAGAACATTGCCATCAGCATCAAAAATGGCAGGATCGACCATATCTTTCACTTTGGCCGCCGGGTCCGTCGTTCCGGCCTCGTTTGCCTTGGCAAACATATTGGACCAAAGAGTTTTCAGTTCGGATTCCAGAGCTGTTCCGCTGGGGGTTGTGACCGTGGATTTGAGAAGAGCCTGTGCCTCTGCTGACAAGGTATCGGCACCACTGATCAAATCTACCCATAGCGCCAGATAAGCAGGATAGTGAGCGGCAAGAATCTTGCCATCGCTGCCCAGATATTCAGGTTTGACAAGTTTCAGAATTTCCGTGGACGGAATGATTGGCTCACCACTACCCTCTTCAACCCACTTGATAATTTCACTGGTGACGGAGGACGGAGCAATGCCGATATTATCAACTGCATCGGCCCGAATGGTCAGATCACCCTGAAACGCCTCGATCCGGCCATTGGTATTTTGAACCAGAGAAGCGGAATCCAGATCTGCATTCGCAGCCAGAGTCACGCTGTCATTGGCCCAGATCACACCACCATTGTTGAGAATCTGGTCCGAATACAGAGCAAGATCATTGCCTGAAATCATGACCGCAGCATTGGTGATGGATGTAACAGCTTCCACCGTCAGGCTGTCACCGGCTGAAAGCGTGCCGCTATTGATCACGGTCCCGCCCGAGACAATGGACAAGGTCCGGGCGCTTAGTGTTCCTGATGTCGAGACGCCACCCGCACCAGCAGTGATGGCAAGATTGTCATCAGCTGTTATCAATCCGCTGGCAAGAACAGTCTGTGCATCAAGCTGAATATCGTCGCCGGTCAGTGACGAACCCGCAGCCGCATTGATGCTCGTCACCGCATCAATATCAAGACTGTTGATGGCGGAAAGCTTGCCATTGAGAATGGCATTGACGGCAGCATCAATATCCATGGTCTGCGCAGACAGTTCCGCTTGCGTACCAATGGAAACATCATTGGCAAGAGAGCTGATCCGCAGGGCACCCTGCGCAGTAACCGAGGCCCTGATATCGGCAAGACCGGCACTTTCCAGCGTGACATTTCCACCCTGGGCCTCTCCGGTAAAGGTCAGGCCGCCACTGGAGGTTCGCACATCAACAAGATCATTGTCCTCGGAAACCAGTGACCCTTCGAGCAGGATCGGCCCGTTATTCCTGATGCGGATCTTCTTTTTCGCCTTGATTTTGGGGACATGACCTGCGGATGGAGCCCCCAGTCGCAACTGGCCATCGGCGCGAAGGGAGATATTTCCTGCCGAGGCAAGCTCGCCATTGAGGCGAACCCCGACACCATTCTCGGTCGCAACCAGTTTGATGGCATTGGCATACATGCCACCAAGGGCAGCCACATCAACCGCAAAGGCAGGTGCAGCCCCTGATCCGCTCTGCTCGGTAATACCGGTAACAGCCCCCGTTTCCGGATCATATGACCAGTTATAATCAACCTTGTTGGCTCCAGCGACGATATTCAGCTCGGACCCCCGCATCTTGCCATAGAGGGCTGCAGCCCGGGCAATGACATCCACCCTTCCGGTGTCGGAGAGCGACAGTCGGCTTTCGGGATTCAGGCCATTTGGTCCAATTTCCACAAGCCCGCGTTTCACATCCAGACTTTGCAAAGCACCATTCGGAGCAAAAACAGGTTTACCGGTGGTCAGGGTTGCCCGATTGGTATTGATGAAGCCGCAGCCATTGCAGGTAATTCCGAATTCATTGGCAAGGATCACATCCATCGTCTTGCCACCAACTTCCAGAATTCCGTTCAGGCGGGTCTGATTGCCTCCAACAACCTCACCAATCCAGAGATTTGCCTCATTGCCGGGTGTCAAATTGGGATTGCCCTCGATCCATCCACCAAGCTGTGTGTCCACATTGGTGGCGGAATTGTTCAGGATCAGATCATCGGCAACAAAATCACTATAGATATTGTGGGATGTTCCCCCTTTCGGCGTGGCAATATTCAGCACACGCGTCCCGTTATAGGATTGATCAGCATGAGGGCGCGGACCATTATCAGGACCAACCACCTGAATATTGTCTGCATATAAAAGTGTCGGTTGCAGACTCAGGATGACAATCAGCAGCCTTGCAATAAAACGCTCAATCCCGTTGGTCATGATCAAAATCCCGTAATGGTTCAAAATAATTATTTTTTCAAAATTCCATGGTCAGACTGGCGAAACCCACCGTACGGGAGGCTTCGAAGGCCGGCATTGAATTGGGCGGATTTCTGGTTGGCCGCGAAAGGGCGTGCGCAACCCGCAGCTCCAGGCTGACCTTCTCGTGAAATTTCATTTTTGCGCCAAGGCTTGCACCAACCAGATAATCCTGCGACCAGGACCGGAGCTTCGATGGCTCGACATAACCGGCATCCAGCCCGGCAGAGAAGGTCAGCTCAAAATCCGGACGCTTCATGGCAGTCCATTCCAATGAATTCTGCAGATAGATGCCGCTGTCCCCATACATGGTGTCCTCATGAAAACCGCGAACACTGGACCAGCTGCCGATGGAGAACTGTTCGGTGCCCGGAAGAATTGACTCCGAATATTGTCCGACCAGCGTGCCCTTATATCGGAGATTTGTTCCGGCAAGCGGCTGCTGATAGCTGACCCTTGTCTTGAGCAGTCGAAATTCCGGATCAACGATGCTCTTGTCGAAGACATAGGCACTGAAAGCATCAAGGCCGAATTTTGCCCCGATGTCCCAGTGCAGCTTGCCCGCACGGATTGCATGCTCTCCCCGAAGCCCGGCCGAGCCAATGGTCAGGCTCCGCCGCTGACTTTCGATCTCGTGACCATCAATGAAGGTCTGCGTACGGGTGAGTTTAAGGTCTCCATAGGCAAATATCTTCGATGTCTGGTTGCGCATCAGCAGCCGTTCTGCCGACAGGGTCAGATAATGTGACCGCCCCCTGACCGGATAGGACTGGTTGATCCCTGGCAGAATGAAATAATACCGGCTTGCTCCGCTCTCACCACTCCAGCTCCAGTTGCCAAACGGGACGGACAGGCTGAGCGATACACTATCCGCATATTTTTCCGCACGATCATCAAAGGGGGTTGTTGTCAGGGCGAAGCTCAGCTGATCATTGAGACTGAGCAGATTGTCTACCCCCAGATTGGCGGTGGTTTTGGCAATGCCTGTTGTCTCAAATCCCGTATTCTTGACATCCAGCCCTGCATGAAACCGTCGCCCGTCTTCCACATTGACCTCTACGAAGGAACCGCCTGGTTTTTCTCCCGGAATCAGTTGAAACTTGCCTTTCGCAGACCGGGGAGCATTGATATTCTCAAGCCCCTGTTCCAGATCACGCAGATTGAGAAGCTTTCCCCGTTTCGTGGGAAATGCGGCCTTGATACGACGGTCCGCCTGTTTGCCACCTGCATAGACAAATCCTTCGATCTGTCCCGGAATAATGACAATTTCCAGACTGCCATCAGAAATATCCTGCTCGGGCAGATAGGCACGCGTCGTTATATAACCAAGATCCCGGTAATGGCTGTTGATGTCATTGAGCACTGCGATGATATCCGAAAGAGACGCGCATGTGCCAAGGAGCCGGGAATATCCCTTGGGCTGATATCCGAACCGCTCATACCCTTTCAGATCAATTCTGTTTATCGTGAAACAGGGGCCACCTTGTGGACCGGTGAGAGGCACGGCAGATATATCCGACTGGTGCTTGCTTTGGCGCCGCTCGCGATCCAAGCGTTGGCGCTCTTCCTGCTCCTCTGCACGAGACAGGGCCTCGCGCCGCAATTCACTCTCAAGTCTGTTCCGATCCACATTCGGCACACCTTGTGCAACTGCCGTGATCGGGGACATGAAACAGAGCGCCAGAGCCGAAACAAGAAGAGCAGATCCAATAGGCTTGCAAAAAGTAAGATGGGTCATGATCCTACTTTCCCTCGCTGACGGATAGCGCGACAAAGGCCCGGGCTTCTTCTTGCGCCTGCCTGAGATCATCACTCGTCATCACTACGGTCAATTCCCGCAAAGCCTCAAGCGCCCGGGGGTGGCCTCTGGCGGCAGCGAGATTGAAGAGCCGATGGGCTGCAATCCGATTGGCAACATCATCCCCCTGCTCCAGCTGGAACAGACCGCTTTCAAACAGACCAACGGCATTGCCAAATTCGGCTGATCTTTGAAAATATTGACGGGCTTTTTCCTTGTCTGCCGGACTTTTGGCTCCCTTCTTGTAGAGAGCTCCCAAAGTATTGAGGGCAAGGATATGATCTTGCGCTGCGGCCTGACGATACAATGCCAGCGCCTGATCAAGGTTCTTGTCTGTGCCTTTGCCTTCGAAATAAAGCTTGCCGAGATTGAATTGGGCATTTTTATCGCCTGCTTTCGCAGCAAGGCTGAAATAGTCTCGTGCCTGGACAAAATCCTGGGCTACACCCAATTCACCGCGAAAATGCATCAGCGCCAAACGATTGAGCGACTGAGCATAGCCGCTCTGCGCAGTTTGCCTGTATAATCTTACCGCAGCGAGGTCATCGACCTCGACACCAAGCCCCAGCTCAAACATGCGTGCCAGAAAATACCCGCCTTCAGCCTCACCATCGCCAAATGCCTTGGCAAAAGACTGCCTGGCATCATCATAGTTCCGGGCTGCAAAGGCCTGTTTTCCATCCTCGATTGGTCCGCCCATGGCCGAAACCGGCACAAGTATCAGACCCATCAATACGAGCTTTAAAGTCGAAGAGAATATACGCATTACCTTGAAGTCTCCGATCTGAAATGAGTAAAGGCCCTGGTGAAACCTTTGAGAGAAACAGGAAAATCGACAACACGATCCTTACCAATCCAAACCCGGAATTTTGCCAAATTCCCGCGCTTGAAAGCACGCAAGGCATGTCCGGAGAGCTTGAACCCCGCATGACAGGCAGTGGCTCCGCATATCTCGTAAAGCACTTTGAAAGGCCTTCTGCGATCCACCAAAATCTGGATACCCGGAGCAAGATAAACCCCAACAGGAACGGTAATGACGGCGAAGCTGTCTCCCTTCTTTCCCCGACTTCTTGAAATCGTCAGCAGGAAGAGGTTCTTCTGTTTTTCATCGGCTTTGTCATTCTTGATCGAAGCGGACTGAAGCATCTGGCAACCCTGCCCTGCTTCAGCAGTGCGCGCCTTTTCTGCATCGGGGCAAACCACCCTCCAATCTTCAAAATGATCTATCCTGACCTGATCATTTTTGTCTTCCGCTGTTGGCAAAGAGGGCGAACCGGAAGCGTGTGCCTGGTTGAAAAAAGTCAAAGTGGTCGCGACAACGGCAACCATTGCTTGCCGAAAACTGATCATCTGATTGTCCTTGTGAAGCTGGAATATTATCCGTTGCCGTCAAGCGGGACGGCTTTCCAGGTTCGGGCAAATTCCTGGGCTTTTACAAGCTCATCAGCTTTCAATTGTTTTTCCAGATTGTTCCGCAAGTCTGCAGCACCTTCCATGCTGCGGATAGCCGCGAGATTGGCATAGGCATGAGCAAGCACCAGATCTTTTGGAAGGCCCGCCCCGGTCTGATAGGCCTTTGCCAGCTCATACAATCCCATCGGATTTCCAGCTGCAGCCGTTTTGCTGAAATAAGTAACGGCTTTTGCAGGATCCTGCTTCACACCTTTTCCGGACAAATACGCCTGACCAAGGAAATTCATAGCAGCAACATTATTCTGCTCAGCGGCGCGATCCCAATAGGAAACTGCTTTGGACAGATCACGGGAAACGCCCTTGCCATCTTGATACAACAGACCACAATTGAACTGGCCATTGGCATCCCCTGCATCGGCTGATGCACAGATCAGTTCTGCTGCCCGTTGATAATCCTGCAGAACGAACTCTCCGTTCAGATGCATCAATCCAAGACGATTTTGTGCCTTCGCACTTTGTTTGGATGCAGCTGCAGCATAGAGTTGAGCCGCACGTCGCATATCCTTGTCTGTTCCCAACCCCATTTCAAACAAGCGACCAATATAAAAAGCACCATCAGGGTCACCAGCTTCAAAGGCAGCTTGAAATTCCTTCACAGACCCTGAAACATCGCCGCTTTCCAGCGTTTTGATTGCTGAAGCAACATCAGCTCGAACAGAGGTAGAAGACATAACCAGTAGACCAACAAGCAATCCCAGAAACGCAGGAGACCATCTCCGGTCGCCAAATAGCACATAGCTCCGCTTTAAATCGCGGAGCCTCTGCAGAACTTCCTGGCTTTGTTTACAAGAGCTAGAAAGCGCCTTCTGAATGAAATATAAACGATCTGCTTTGTTGGATTTATCGGATAAAAAAGAAAAAGAAAAAGAAAAATCTCCGATTGGAACGAGCCCATCAGGCAATACTTTCCATGAAGAAAAATAATTTCGTATAGATATCAAACGCATTGGCTTACTCGAAATACAATGCGCACCCCCGCTGGAACTTCTATAAATACCATAGGTTGATGTCAATATTTATTCTACCAGTTCTCCGGATCATCAGTGACTGGAAAAATGCACTATAAAAATCACGCCTACCTTTGAAACTTCAAAAGGTAATATTTTCAGACACATACAATCAAAAAGTTTTAAACAAAAACTTACAACTCACATTAATACGTCAATTTCAAATATGTTAACAAGCTGTGAATATTGGTTCCTGATAAACAATACTGGCATTCAAAACAATTGGATCCATTTTCATTCGATAGCCATGCCCCATATCTGCCTCTTCTTCTGAGTTCACATGGCGTGTTTAGGTGACCTCACCCAAAACACGGATTCACTTCAAGACAACAAGGTCAATCTACGCTCGATGAATGAACGGTTATAAGGGGCAGGCACATTTCAAAGTGCACTAACCGAAACCACGAAAATAACATCGAGACGTTCTGAGCCGGCTATCCCATATATTGTTGCTCCAAATGTGAAGGATCATTTGTTGTTGCTTTTCACATGCCTATCACTCCGCCTACAATCCAACTCCACCAAGAACCGACAGATAATATTCAATTGAAATAAAAACAAAAAAATACATTAATAATAATTATAAATCATTTAGCTATCATCACTTGAACATAGTTAACAGAGTCTTATAACTAATGATAAGTAACTCTTATCAATATTAAATACTGTGATATTCCTCAGTAGGATAATTGCAGAGTAAGCGGGATAAAATAGGTGTAGCAAATTGCGACTTCCGAGTGGAAATCTAGTGCTATCTTTTTAACTAGCTCTGAAATAGCGAATTTATGGTGGGTTTCGGGTTTCGTCCATATCTGGGCGATAAGAACATTTTGATTCAGACATCACCTCGCTCATTCTCTTCATATCAATGGAGACTATGGTCTTCTTTTCTCAGTTGGAGGCGTTCGCGATCTCTATGTGCTTTCCAAAAACGCGTGGAACAGAGATGCTTTTGGTTTGGCATGGTCTGATGCTCTGATGGAAAGAACTGATCGATCACAAATCACATGACCCGCTTCCTCATCAGTCATTCGAGAAATGCAGGGCTGTCTTGCAGCATTGTTCGTTCTCATTTTTTGGAGGGGAGCCTATATAGCGATCAATAAAGAATATTGTCCATCTGCCCCTGAGGCCTTTTACAGGGAAATGCGGCTATCTTTGCGTCATCCAAATCTGCAATCGGGTATTTCGCATTCATAACCGTTGGTTTGGGCATAGCCTCTGTGTTGACTATCAACGCGGTTATACAGGGCGCCACAAAACAATGTTTTCTCAATGGATATCTCTCAAAAGAGCAGGCCGCTCTGTTGCAAGAGTAAAAAAGCCCACGATGGTTGAATGAATTCTCATCCACTTCGTGGGCTTTTTTATGAGATCATTCGCCGGAATACTTATGCCTTGGCGATATGAACCAGCAAAGAATCCTTAGCTCCGTTGATATGGTCATAGGTCAGTTTGGCCGCCAAATCAGCATCCCTGTCTTTGCAGGCCTGCAAGATCGCATTATGCTCGATATTCGCTCTCTCGATACCATCACTCAAAACAAGCTGCGCCCGCAAATAACGGTCAATCTGATCCATGGCATGATCAATCGCTCCCAAATGATATTGTAGCGCACAGGCATCATAGAGTGTGGAGTGGAATTTGCGGTTCAAATCGCCCCACTCCATGGGATCCCTGGATTTGGAGAATTCCTCATAATAAAATTGCGCTTGCTTGAGTACACTGGCGGACATTTTCGGTACCGCATGGCGCATCACTTCTGGCTCAAGCAACATGCGAAATTGAAAGATTTCCTCCGCTTCTTCAACAGACAAACCAGACACCACAGCCCCTTTATAGCGCTGCGACTTCACAAGCCCCTGCTGCTCCAAGCGTGAGATTGCTTCGCGGACAGGAATACGACTGGTGTTGAAAAGGCGAGCAATTTCGTCCTGTTTCAGCTGGGTTCCAATTTCAAGCTCCCCCTCAATAATAGCTTTTTTCAACGCATCGAACACGATTTCCGATGCAGACGCGGTTTTGGAGATATCAACAGAAGTCAGCTTCATGGCGGGGTCCTTCTTTGTTTATAAGCAATAGGCAAACTGACCAGTTTTGAAAAGAAGGGAATTTTAGCATTGAAAATTGGATCCAATATGCAATATAACATTGATTATACCTGAACGGTTCGGTAACGCCCTCCCCTACAACGGCGCAAAACGTACTGTATACATATGTGATTGAACAAGCCGCATCATACTGACGTCAAGTCGGAAACGGACAAAACCCTCAGATGCGTTACGTTCCAAGAGCCAAGATGCCAATTTGGCAAAGGAGACTGACATGGATATGAGCATTTTTACCGGTACCATCCCGGCCCTGATGACCCCTTGCAAGGAAGACCGGACCCCGGATTTTGATGCTTTGGTACGCAAAGGCAAAGAGCTGATCGCTACAGGTATGTCGGGCGTTGTCTATTGCGGATCCATGGGTGATTGGCCGCTTATTACTGATGAAGAGCGTATGCAGGGTGTGGAAGCTCTGGTAAAAGCCGGCGTTCCTACCATTGTCGGCACCGGTGCGGTAAACAGCAAGCTGGCCGTTGCGCACGCAACGCACGCTCAGAAAGTAGGCGCAGCTGGCCTGATGGTGATCCCACGCGTTCTGTCTCGCGGCATCTCAGCTACCGCCCAGCGCAACCATTTCTCTGCCATTCTCGGGGCAGCACCCGATCTGCCAGCTGTCATCTATAACAGCCCATATTATGGTTTTGCGACCCGTGCCGATCTCTTCTTCGATCTACGCAAAGATTATCCAAATCTGATCGGCTTCAAAGAGTTTGGCGGTGCGGAAGATCTGCGCTACGCGGCTGAAAACATCACCTCTCAGGACGAAAATGTCACCCTGATGATCGGTGTTGATACCACCGTATATCATGGCTATGTCAATTGCGGTGCAACCGGCGCCATCACCGGTATCGGCAATGCCCTGCCAAAAGAAGTCCTGCATCTGGTCGATCTGTCCCAGAAAGCTGCTGCTGGCAATGCCAATGCTCGTGTAAAAGCCAAAGAGCTGGAAGAAGCCCTCGGCGTTCTCTCTTCCTTTGACGAAGGCCCGGATCTGGTGCTCTTCTACAAGCATCTGATGGTTCTGAACGGCGATACCGAATATACGCTTCATTTCAACGAAAGCGATGTTCTAACAGATGCCCAGCGCAATTATATTGAACAGCAGTATAATCTGTTCAAGGACTGGTATCAGGACTGGAGCCAACAGGCGGATGTAAAAGCTCTATGCGCGTAATCGATACCCATACCGCAGGTGAACCCACCCGCACCATCATTGAAGGTGGTCCATCCCTTGGGGATGGGCCGCTGGCTGAACGCGCTGTGCGCCTTGAAAAAGAGCATAGTGATTTCTGCAAAGCTGTTTTGCTGGAGCCCCGCGGCCATGATGCCGTCGTCGGGGCTTTGCTCGTTCCACCCTCTGATCCTGACTGCGTGACCGGCGTGATTTATTTCAACCCAGCGGGTAATCTGGGCATGTGCGGTCACGCCACCATTGGCCTTGCCATCACACTGGCCCATATGGGGCGGATCAAGCCCGGCCATCACAAGATCGAAACCCCGGTGGGTGTGGTGAGTGTAGATCTGCACGACATGAACGAAGCCTCTGTTGTCAATGTAGAGAGCTATCGGCACCTCAAAGACGTGGAGCTTGATGTCGAAGCTATCGGCAAAATCACTGGTGATGTTGCATGGGGTGGTAACTGGTTTTTCCTGACAAAGGACAGCCCTTTGCCACTGGATTTCGGAAATATCGTCGAGCTGACCCGTATTTCCAACCAGATCCGTTCTGCTCTTGTTGCCAATGGCATCACCGGTAAAGATGGTGGTGAGATCGATCATATCGAGCTGACCGGTCCAGCGAAGCATGCTGGCAATCACGGGCGTAACTTTGTGCTCTGCCCAGGCGGGGCCTATGACCGCTCTCCCTGTGGCACAGGTACATCGGCCAAAGTCGCGTGTCTTGCAGAAGATGGCAAACTGGCAGCGGATGAGCTCTGGGTTCAGGAAAGCATAATCGATAGCACCTATCAGCTAAGCTACACACCTGGCCGCGACGGTGGTGTCATCCCAACAGTGACAGGCAAAGCCTATGTCACAGCAGAGGCTACACTTCTGTTTGATCCAAACGATCCTTATGCCAAGGGCATTCGGGCAGACTAGTCAACGAACCTCCCTGGCTCGGACCCCGCAAATCCGGGCCACACAGCGAATGCGGGAGCATGGTCCCCGGAGCCGATCGCTCCTTCTTCCGCATTCGCTTCTTACATACCAATATCGGGCGGATATCAGGCGCAAGCACGGCAATAGCGCGCGTTCTGCGAAAAGTTGCAGCACGTTTCGGATAAGAACTCGCGTCAGCAAATATTCAAGTAAAGGATCAGCCATGCAACACGACCCTTCAGAGATCATCGTCATTGGTGGTGGCATCATTGGCGTCTCTACTGCGCTGGAACTAAGCCGAAATGGGTTCCAGGTGACACTTCTGGACCGCAAGGGCATTGCCGCAGAAGCCTCGAAAGGCAATGCCGGTGCCTATGCCTTCACCGATATCGTGCCCTTGGCAACACCAGGTATCATGAAGAAGGCCCCGAAATGGCTTCTGGACCCTCTGGGCCCCCTCTTCATTCCCCCGTCCTATGCCCTGAAAATCACCCCGTGGATGTTGCGCTTCTGGAGGGCCAGCTGGAAGGATAGGTATCAAGGGGCTATGGAGGCCCAAGCATCCTTGAACAATCATTCTCGAGCGGCTTTGGAGCGCCAAATAGACGCTGTTAGAGGCGAAGCGATGTTCCAGCGCGAGGGGCAGATGCAGCTCTATGAAGGACAGAAGGAGTTCGAAGCCTCGCTTCCTTCTTGGGAAATCCGCAAACAGCATGACATACGCTTCGACTTGCTCACCAGCAATGAGGCCATTGCCGAGATCCAACCGGGTATCGATCCTCGCTTCACCCATGCTGGCTTTACCCCGGACTGGATCAATGTCTGCTGCCCGGAACGTTGGACGCATTATCTGGCAGAGCAATACCTGACAAATGGTGGAAAATTGATCACCGAAGAAGTGCGTAATCTCAAACAATCTGGCGAGATTGTGGAGATCACAACAGATCAAACCACTTATAGAGCGAAAAAAGTCATCGTTGCTTCAGGCGCCTGGTCGCACCAATTGGCAGCCATGGTAGGAGACAGGATCCCCCTTGAGACAGAGCGCGGCTATAACACCACCCTGCCCGAAGGCGCTTTTGATCTGCGTACGCATTTGACCTTCACCAATCACGGCTTTGTGGTTAGCCGCATCAATGCTGGCGTGCGCGTAGGTGGCGCAGCAGAACTTGGTGGTCTTGAGCTTCCTCCGAACTATAAACGCTCGGAAATTTTACTGAACAAGGCCAAAAGATTTCTTCCCTCGCTGGATACCAGCCATGGCAAGCAGTGGATGGGGTTCCGCCCCTCGATGCCCGATAGCCTGCCTGCGATTGGAACCTCCAGCAAGGCGAACAATATCATCTATGCCTTTGGCCATGGCCATCTGGGCCTTACACAAGCAGCGGGCACAGCAGAATTGGTGGCGTCATTGGTTTGCAACAAGCCAGCTCCCCTGTCACTGGCTCCTTTCAATCCGGATCGCTTTTAGATCCTCCCAATTCACAACGGAAACTGAAGCAAAGAGGCGCATTATGCGGAGTAGTAAAACTGTCCATGTGATCTCCTGCCATGCAGAAGGAGAAGTCGGAGACGTCATCGTTGGCGGAGTGGCCCCTCCTCCTGGCGACACGCTCTGGGAAATGCGCAAGTTCATTGCCAAGGATCAGACCTTACGCAATTTTGTGCTCAATGAGCCGCGTGGCGGTGTCTTTCGCCACGTGAACCTGCTGGTTCCGCCCAAACACCCAGAAGCAGACGCAGCCTTCATCATCATGGAACCTGAAGACACGCCTCCAATGTCCGGTTCCAACTCCATTTGCGTCTCTACCGTGTTGCTGGACGGTGGTATCATCCCGATGCAAGAGCCTGTCACCGAGCTGATCCTGGAAGCTCCCGGCGGTTTGGTACATGTGAAAGCGGATTGCACCAATGGCAAGGCAGAACGTATCACCGTACAGAATCTGCCAAGTTTCGCCGGTGAGCTGGACGTCAATCTGGAAGTCGAAGGTCTCGGGACCATCAAGATTGATACTGCCTATGGTGGCGACAGCTTTGTCGTAGTGGACGCACAAGCCCTTGGCTTCGGCATCAAGGAAGAGGAAGCTGGTGATATCGCCCGTCTTGGCGTTAAAATCACGAATGCCGGAAATGAGCAAATCGGCTTCCATCACCCGGAAAATCCTGATTGGAAGCATATTTCATTCTGTCTATTTGCCGGTCCGCTTGAAAAGGTCGATGGTGGCTATACCGCGCGTTCTGCGGTGGCAATTCAGCCAGGCAAGGTCGATCGTTCACCAACCGGTACCGCTGTCTCTGCTCGCATGGCATTGCTCCACAAACGCGGTTTGATGAAAGTTGGTGAAACCTTTGTCGCGACTTCCATCATTGGCTCGCAGTTCAGCGGCAAAATTGTATCTGAACATGCCCTTGTCGATCGTACGGCAATCATCCCGCAAATTTCGGGGCGTGGCTGGGTCACAGGCATTCATCAGCATATGCTGGACCCGTCCGATCCATGGCCAAGTGGATACAAGCTCCGTGATACTTGGGGTGCATAACGAGAGGATCCAATCAAACCCAAACAAGAAAAACTGCCCTATCAGATGGTAGAGCGGTTTTTTCTTATGGTTATCAAATGGTTAATTGATATAAATCTTTGCGACAGTAGACATCCTCCCTGATAATTCATCAGCAATAACCTAGATCTCAGGATTTGGAGGATCGAAATACGACCGCATTTATGCTGTTATTCAGACAAGATCCTCCACGCTGATAACAATTCCCAATTGATTTTCTCTGCATAGATTTCATTCAAAACGTGGACACGGACCTATAATCAAGCATGCTGGCTGCCTGTCATGCCACCAAGTCAGCAACCTTTCTCAGCGAGATTCTACGTACAACGAATTTCCCTCAAAAAGTGAGGAAATGGCATAAAGGATACTCATCACCACTCCACTCAATCCTCACGGACACAATGCTACAACACAAGACTTTGACGCAGATTGATCCAACCGTACATATTCCCATCAAACTGAAGATCTTCCTGATACCACATCAATTAAATAGATGACGCCTCTCTGGATCAGCATCAGGAAATAAAATCCCAAATTCAATTTTATCTGTTTTTGCACCGACGATTATAACGATACCTGCCGACGCTATCACCATGGATCTTCATTTTTCCATGTGCCAGAGAAGTCGGAATATACCCTCCCCTGCTCGCATCGACCTCGAAGAAAAAGGCTACATCGACAAGATGTAAGCAGCTTGGAGTGAGCATTTCTTCAATGGAGGTTGCCAAAAATCAATTCGCTTGCTGATGACATGGTCGCCGCTTCCCAGCGGTTCGCCCATCATTTGATTTTAACAGCTGTTAAAATCAAATGATGGCAGCCTAAAAAAGACGGATTTGAAAATATAGTCTCTGCCATAAAGATCATTGACAATGATTGTAAGGCTCAAACCCTCGAGTAAAGACAGGGATACCAAACTTCATTTCTTCAATTGTTAAGCTTAATTCTTACCAAACAATTCTTCTTGTTCCAAGCCGTGGCAAACAAACCAGGCAAAAACGACATCACTTGAACAGCGTTTCATCCCCTTCAGGGAAGACATGCCATCATTGATAAAATTCATAAATTTCAGCATCAAATCAATACGAGAAGACGCAAGCATTCATAGGATATTTCCCCGGCCAGAACGCAAAGGGGAGGGGAGTCACAACAACGGATATCCGAGGATTTACCCTTGGTCATATAAGCTTAGGCCGCGCTCCGTGCCACAACTGAATTTTGAAGAATTTTCTCAGCAAGATCTGCCTTCGACCACATAGAACACTTTTAGCAGTAAGCGCCTGCGCAAAAGATAACGAAACAGATCCATCCCACTATCGACTGCCCCTCGATCAAAATATATAGCAGCTGATAAATTCGTTCTTTTTCTTTTCTTTGGCAACTTTCACCAAACATAGAAAGGCCACATGCATCTCGACAACCAAAGACATTAAAACAAATCTTAAACCCCAACGGAATTCAGCCTAACAAAGCATTTCCAGATCTAAATCTGGTTAGCGGCACTGATTTACCTCAGCTCCCAAGCGATATTGGGAATGCAAAAATAATCAACGACTTTCAGAAACCGGCTATTACAATCTCTTGCGCCGCGATAGGTAAGGAAAATACAGAAACAGAAAACCTCAAACACACACCGATCTTCCTCAATCATATAGATGGACATGACTTGCTCTCCTTGTTGGTCAGCCATCTATAAATCACATAACAAGACTGCGAGTAATTTCCTGTTTCAACGAATGATGACAATTGCTCAGATTCGCATTTTCACTCGACATCACCCATGATTATTTATCGAACTCGCTTTAGGCCGTTACATACGCTGAACACCTCAGGCTCCGAAGCATCTTAAAGAAGCAAGACACAGAATACAGGTTCGTCATGGCAATTCCCAAATTTCTCATCTCATCATTGAGCAGGGTAGGGGCATAGCATCCGCTTCCCAAATAAAAGAACATCTTCACTCATATTCTCGTCATTCTCCTGGTTTTAACACCTGTTAAAACCGCGCATCGTCATGTCGCGTTTCATCGGAAATTTCTACCCACCTGCAACCAGCACAACGGCTATTGAACTTTGCCAATGGTCAATCAAAAGCAATTAATGAGCATGATCACTCAAATTCGCTCTTAATAAACTGTTAATCATAGGCTTCGGCGTAAATCCGTCTCGAGCCACCAACGACCGTAAATAACCTCCGGGCGAACGAATTTCCGAGCTTCTTTGCAACATGGCCGCTATTGTCACAGATGCAGACAAAGCACCCAGAGATTGTTTGGCGTCTTGCCACGCCGAGAGACTAATCCCCATCATTGATCGGGTGTTCTCAGCTGCTTCAATCAAATCAGCCCAACTTCCAACGCCACTTGTGTTACAAAAGGCTATATCCGGGCATGCCATCAACACAGCGCTAAGATCCAGATCTTGCGAAATAGATCTTTTTGCTTCCTCCTCCAATAGGGGAGGTGGGTCAGTTTGATAACTATGCTCTGTTTCCTCAAACCACTTTGATTTTTGCATTGGAGTGGCTTCGAAATCCATCTCAAGGTCAGATAGACGCTTATAATTTGCTTCATGGACTTTCTTTGGAAAGCCAATTTCAGAATCAATATTAGTTTTATGGTTTGAATCTTGTTTGTGTCGCTCATTATGCGAGTCATTGCCGCTCGTTTTTTGAGAAAAAACCATCTTTTCCAGAAGGTTATGCACGTCTTCATTGAAATTGAGAACTTGCCTGTGCAACTCCTTTAACTCTTCGAGTTCTATGCGCCGCGCAATCGGCATATTCAATGACGCAAAGGTTTCTACAAGATCCATCCATGGTCCCGCAGCACCTCTCTCAAGGGCAAATTCAAGGCATTTGGAAATTGATCTTCTTGTCAGGACAACTTCCTCACGCAGATCTTTCTTAAGTGCCTTTTCTCGCCGTACCTGCGCTGCTGCATCTTCCAACTCCATGGAACGAGCAAGCAATACACGCAAATCAAACCCAAAGGCTCGCAAGATAGATCCATCCTGGTCGGCCTTGGCATAACGTTTGCCATTGGGACTATCCTGACGCACGATCATTCCAGCTTTCACGAGAGCAGCCAGATGACGTCGCAAAGTTGGCTCTGCCATGCCATGAGCCCGTTCACTCAGCTTCTTATTGGAAGGGAAAACAACCAGGCTGTCCTGTGCGTCCAGTTTTACTTCCTTGTGGAAAGATAACAATGCTGACAGCACCATAAGAGCGCGATCCGAAAGCCCGAACAGGTGCTTGCAATCGGTCAGATCGCGCAGGATTTGCCATTTATCTTTTGTCAGATCCTGATCACAAGACGCAGAAATCCGCTGTCCGTCAACCATTTCGGTCGACAGACCGCTCCCCCCGAAGGGAGCAGACAATAAAAAGTTCATGCCTTTGCCTTTCTCAAGGCAAAGAAAAATTGTTCACGCAAACAGCGCGTCAGAACTTGACATTTTTGGGAGAAGCTGATTCTGTATAAAGTGCTAAAAGATACAGGGCTTCTGGGTGGTGTTACGCTGCTTGGGAGCCTTTTTCTTTGCGCTGTCTCCTTAGATTTGAGTTTCAATTCAAATTCATGTTTCCCATCCTACGCGCAACAAAAGTGATGAGATACGCTTACCGGCTTTTATAAGCCTCATAAAGCTTGGGCAACTGATCGGCAACATATTCAGCAAAAGCTCGTTCGCTCAAACTCAGCTCCGATTTCTTTACCCCTGGAACAAAATGTCCCAACAGCTGATCATCATACCGAATTGGCGTTGGATCCGGCTGCGCGGATTTTTTCTTGTTCGTATCGTTCTGTTGTTCTTTTTCTGCTCTCTGCAGACCGTTCAGCACATATTGGAATCGACTATCCGAGTCGGTTTGAACAGAAAAGCCTGCTTCCTGAATCAGCTGCTCCCCTAAATTGACCCAGATTTCATCTTTGGTGAAATCTGCAAGCTTCATCCAACGCGGTCGCCCAATCTTCGGTGCAGGACCAATAGCCCGGATCAGCCGTCCAGGCACATTTTGATGAACCCGTTTCAGATAGGAGGCTTCGGCGTCAGTAATGGACAGAGCCATTTTCACACGTGCAACTTCTTCCCCTGAATTGCGGCACAAATTTCGAATATGGGCCGCAAACAAGACACGCTCGATATAGCTCAAATTCTGCCGGGCAGAATTCTCTATCCCTTGCGCCTGTAACAGATCCGTATCAGCAAGATCGCGAATTATTGCCTTGATCCGTTTGCCCTGCAATCCCTTGATCGCCGCCAAACGTCGATGACCATAGGCAACTTGATAACGACCTTCTACATCGGGATGAGAACGCACCAATATGGGCAATTCCTGTCCACGTTGTTCGATGGAACGACGAAGCTCTTCAATCGCTCCCTCGCTCGCTTCATCATTCAGGCGATCAGGAAAGGGGGAGGGATCAATCAGTGCTGGATCCAGCTCAATCACGTCCAACGCATCCTTGGCGTTCAGTTGCTCCTTAAGGCGATCCCGCTCATCACGCAACTCGGCAACCAGGGTATCCTTGGTCGCGGCAACAACACCTGAACCAACACGACTGGCCAAAGGAGAGGGCGCAACCTTTCCTCCTTGCTCAGCTTTCTCTGCCTCTACGGTCTCGGCCAGGGAACTGACCAAAGAGCCAAACATTTGCGTTCGGGAAGTTTTCTTGCTCATTGTGCACGCCCCCAACAATCCTTGATCAGGTTCAGAACCTCATGATTGACGCCATCCATACTTTCTATGGCGCGCTTGTAGGTATCGCGACCCATGGAATTGGCTTCGATTTCGTACAAACTGCGTTTGTCGAGCCCGGCATTGGCAACTGCGGTTGTCTCATAGACTGTACTATTGAGCACCGCCTCACCAAATAGCATGCGTAGCAAGCCCACCACTTGTTGCTGTGGGGCATCATTGGGATTGTGACGGGTGATGAGAAAACGAAGGAAACTCATATCCATATGGCCACCGGCTTCCTCAATCACACTCATGATGTCACTCATCATCAGGAGAAACTGGTTCATCGATGCAACATCCAGCATCGCCGGATGGACAGTGATCAACAGACCGGTGGAAGCAAACAGGGCACCCAGTGTAAGATAACCAAGTTGGGGAGGGGTATCGAAGATAACCACGTCATAATCAGCCTCCACCTCTTGCAAAGCAGCGGCAATCCGGCGGAAGAAAACCCCATCCCCTCGCGCCTGGCCGGACGCGATGGCCTGAGGGGTGGCATGTTCAAACTCCATAAGCTCCAGATTGCCAGGAACCAGATCCAGCCCGTCGAAATAGGTTTTGCGAATAACCTCTTTCAAAGGACGGCGTTCTTCGTCGTAGCGAATGGCAGACCAGAGCGTTTCATTGCTTGCGACATCAAGCTCTGGCTGTGCACCAAACATTGCACTCATGGAAGCCTGCGGATCGAGGTCAATCGCAAGAACTCTATATCCTTGAAGAGCAAGAAAGTGTGCCAAATGAACGCTCGTGGTCGTTTTGGCAGAACCACCCTTGAAGTTGGAAACAGCAAGAACCTGCAAGCCTTCGCCTTGCTGACGATTGGGTTGAAATTTCAATGACTCTGCAGGGCGTTTATTGGCCAGAAGAGCCCGCAATTGATTAATTTCAGACAAAGAGTAAATCCGGCGGCCATTGGAAAGGCGCTCTGGATCCGGTCCTTCACCATCAAGCGACATCTGACGGATGGTGCTCTCCGCAATGCCCAATAGTCGCGCGGATTCCGGTGCGGTAAATTTGCGAAGGCTTTTTTGCGCCTGGGGCGGATACATCCGCTCGCGTAGCGCATTCAGCTGACCTGATAAAAGGCTGGCATAATGCCCTACCTGTTCAGATGGCCGACCTTGAAAAGCTTGATTTTGCAAAACGGACCCCATATCGATTTTTTATACCGCGACGAATAATGCCGGATTTGACGAACAAAAGCGTCATAATTCTTATTGTCTGTATTTTTCGATTCTGTCCAGCTCTTTTTGGTTAACAAAGCCTTAACACAGAGTGGCAGGTTTCTGCGATTCGGGGTTGGAAACATCGCAAACCACACCGTTAAAACCTTTACAGACAACGCGGTAAGGGCAATGGACCATGAGTTTGCCCTTACGCAAATGATCCAAATTTCAATTGACGGATCACCAAGCTGATCTTGGAATTGGGTTATATGTCAATTGGATCGCCAGCAAGTCGGACTTTTTCAAGTTTCATTTCCAGGCCAATTGCGTCATTCAAACAAAACAAACACTGTCACTTACGTTATTGACCATGATCATCATCACAAAAGGAACAAGCATGGGAGATACACACAAAATCGAAAGCGTTTCTGCGGCGTTTTTTCTTGTCGCATGGCTGATCAAAGGCGTTAAATCGAGCTAGATGCACAAAGCCTCATCCCGTAACAAGTCTGAATGAATCATTGCCGCGACTCGCTTTGACCCGATCATCCAGCCTCAAACAGATCCAGGATCGCCTATCAGAAGCAGATTCAATTTTCATTTCCAGGTCGCTTTACCTTTCAGCAACCATAGCTTTAAGAAAATCGCGGATATTAAAGTTATGACAGTATCACCGTTCCACACTCAGCCCAACGATAGAACTCCATCCTTATGTTCCAAACGCCAGATTGGGACCAACAGGGGCGAGACAAAGGGCAAGATGTTATGACCAGACAATGGGTATTTCGGCTACTGACAGCTTCGGCACTTGGAATTTATTTCACAATCATCGGGTCGAGCCTGTATTTCGCACCCGGTTATTTGGCGGAAAAACTGGTCATTGCCGAAACAGAGCGGCGTGCAGGTCTGTGGCAAGTGCGCGTTCTGAGTTTGTTGGAAGAAGCCGAGCACAACGAAGTGCCGCATCAACATGATGATCATGATAAAACCCATCGAACTGAGACAAGCGCTGGTGGCTATGGTTTCAATTTCACCCATCTTGATAATCATTCACAAGAAGCCATAAAGCATTTCGTTCAGGCGTCGGATGCATATCGTGTAAGCCTGTTCAATCGCGAGGGCAAATCTTTTTGGTCAACTGGTTCCGAGATGGTAGATGATATCAGCAACGAAAGCTTTTATCAGACCAAACTCAAACGTGGCAAAAGTGTTCAGAAGCTGGCGCAACGCAAGACATCCGAGATCGAAGGCTATGATGCGGAACATGTTGGTGAAGTATACGCCAATGAAGATATCCGCACCGTTTCACGCATCTATATCCCGGTCATGCAAGGCAGCCAACTCAAAGGGATTGTGGAAGCCTATCGAGATATCACAGATCAGATTTCCATTTATAAAACCAGACTGCTCATTGCGGGAGCGATCATATCTCTGACCCTCACACTCACTGTGTGTTCAGCACTGCTTTACAGTTATCAATATCGTAAACGCACCCGTATATTGGCTGATGTACAGCGTGAGAAAGAACAGGCAGCCCTACGCAAGGAGTTGCGGCGCAACCGCGAAGTTCGCCTGTTATCTCAATTAAGCGAATGGATGCAAGCCTCCAAATCAATGGATGAATTGTTTGAGATTGCATCCTCAATCTTGCATAAATTGTTGCCCGATGCGGCTGGCTCCATTTATGTATATTCCAATTCACGCGATGTGCTGGAAGGGATGACAAGCTGGAATGGTGGCAAGCATCAGGCCGAAATGTTGCCAGATGAATGCTGGGGTCTGCGCCGTGGCCGGGTATATATCCATGGCCGGGATGAGATAGATTTTGCATGCTCGCATGACCATCATAGCCATGACGAAATCTATGTCTGTATTCCCATCGTCGCTCATGGTGATACGATCGGATTGCTCCATCTTGGGCTTGGAACCCCTTCGCAAGACGAAAAACTGCTGGATCAATCAATAAAGCTTGCACAGACTTGTGCGGAGCAGCTCAGTCTTGCCATCGCCAATGTCCGCTTACGCGATGAACTGCGTAACCAATCCATTCGCGATCCGTTGACCGGCCTCTTTAATCGCCGCCATTTCTTCGATACTTGTCGCAATCAGATTGGTCGATCTCGTCGCAGAAGCCAGACATTCTCCATTGCTTCGTTCGATGTCGACCATTTCAAGCTATTCAACGATAATCATGGCCATGACGCAGGTGATATAGTCCTACGAGCCGTTGGTGAATGCTTGCTGGAGGAGTTTGATGGCAATGATATTGCATTCCGCATCGGCGGCGAAGAATTCACCATTCTGCTCGATAATGTAATACAAGAAGAAGCCTTTGACCGAATTGAGAAATTGCGTAAAAAAATAGAAGACATAGTTCTGCATTATGGGGATAAGACCTTACCCAATGTTACCATTTCAGCTGGTGTTGCCATGTTCCCAAGTGACGGTGATATGCCTCAGGAGCTGATGAAAGCAGCCGATCAGGCACTTTATCGGGCCAAATCAGCCGGGCGCAATCAGGTCATGCTGGTCAACGCTCCGACAGATGCAGAGTCTGATATCGATTGGCAAGCTGAATCTTCGGAAGATGATCGTAACATCGACGACACCAAAGACAGCGCCGATATAAAGGACTTGCAAGAGGCCCTTGTCAAAGCAACTGGGTAGGTATCGCTGCTCCAATCAAATGATCAAGAATGGGAATCAATGGGACTTTATTGATTCCCATCTTTCATTGGACGCCACCAATTCCTCACGGCACATTGGGGTATGACCCAAATATCGCTCCAAACACCCTATTTGCTCCACCGTCGTGACTCATCAAAGAATATGGCACGCTTCTACTGTCTTGATCTAAGCAATGATCTTTTCGGCGGGATCACACTGGAACGCAGCTACGGACGCATTGGCACACTAGGACAACAGCTGAATATGCATTTTGCTGATACGGCCAGCGCACAGGAAGCTCTGGATGCCCTTCTGAATTCCAAACTGCGCAAGGGATATCAACCAGTCGCGAACACCCCTCATTATCTATCGATCTTATGAACCAGCAACCAGGGTGATCGATACTCTCCAGATCAAGCTATTCGGGTGGCAGAGGAATCTCAGGCCATTCTTCGGTTACTTCTGCTTGAACCGGGCGTTCGACATAGGTGCTCAACACCACATAACTCTTGGTACCCTGTACTCCTGGCAGAGCATAGATCTGGGCAAGGAATTGCTCCATCGCCTGCGCATCAGCCGTTCGGATTTTCATGATTACACAAGTATCACCTGTGACGGAATGGAGCTCTTCGACTTCCGGATATTCACGCAAACGCATCATCCGTTCGCTTTTGCCCCAGCCTTTTGAATTGACATGAACAAAAGCCAGAAATGGCTTACCGATCGCATGCGCATCGACCTGAGCTGATGTCCCAGTTATGGTTCCCGCAGCCTTCAAGCGCTTGACCCGCTCATGCACGGCCGGAGCCGACAGACCCACAGATTTGCCGATATCGCCATAGGTCTGCCGCGCATCACGAACCATTTCTCCTAATATTTTTCGATCAAAACCGTCCACTACCGGGCTCCCTTGTCCGTTTGGCTGAATATCTTCTGTTTTTAATTTCATTCGGCAAATTTTAATTGAGCCGAATAAATTTTCGATATCTATTCATTTTACGAAAGGATATTCATCATGCAACAAAGAATAATCAACCCTACAGACGGAATTTATCCTGCAACCGAAGACTATATTCATGCATTGGAGATATCCGGGGCCAAACGGCAGTTATTGGTCAGCGGCACGATGGGTCTCTTGCAAGATGGCACACCACCGGAAAGTCTGGATGAGCAGCTTGATCTTGTCTGGAACAATATTCGAACAATCCTCGCTGCTGCTGACATGAGTACGGAAAACATCATGAGGGTGACAAGCTACCTGACGGATCCCGCTCATGCCGAGAAAAACCAGAATGCCCGTCTGAAAGCACTCGGTGAGCGCCATGTTCCAACGACGGCAATTGTGCTGCAAACGTTAGATCCCCATTGGCTGATAGAGATCGAGATTATCGCCATGGCATGACAGCAAGTCATATCTAGTCCAGATCTGTCTCAAAAATTCTCCCAAAGGAGCTGAAAAATGTCTCTCGATACTTATTTGATTTTTTTCCTGACAACGACGATCGTCGTCTTCACTCCTGGAGCTGCCGCCATCGCAGTGGCCTCACAAGGAGCTGCCAACGGTGGACGCCGGGCCATGGCTGGTGTCGTAGGCATAGCCTCCGCCAATGTGATTTACTTTATCCTGTCTGCTACTGGTATTGCAGCGCTCATTGTTGCATCCAATCTTTTATTCTCAGTGATCAAGTGGACCGGTGTTGCCTATCTGGTCTGGCTAGGTTTGATGGCAATCTTCAGCTCATCGGGTGCGATCAAATTGAATGCCAATCAGCAGAAATCGGGCCCGCTCAAGCTATTCACTCATGGGTTTGTAATTGAGTTCGCCAATCCGAAAGCCTTGCTCTATTTTGCGGCCATCTTGCCACAATTCATGGATACAAGCCTTCCGATCCTGCCTCAGCTACTTGTCATGGGCATCACCACATTGGCACTGGATCTGGCATCCTATACTTGTTACGCGTTTCTTGGTGACCGATTGGCCCGAGGCGGCTTCAAGGATTGGTTCGTGGGTGTCATAAACAAACTGGCTGGCGGTGCACTCCTTTTCGCCGGCTTCAGAATGGCAACCGTAAGCACAACACAATAGATGAGGGCAGGGACTTCTCCCTGCCTTTGATGCTTCTCCTAAATACGTGGTTTCTGAGCTGGTTCCCGATCAGAATCTCCCGAGTTCGGCTCGCCTTTTGGTTCGATCAAAAGCACTTTCACCTCTTTCTCAGCGCGCGGACGGTGCACTACCCCTTTGGGAACGACAAACAAATCTCCCGCTTTGACTGTATGGGAAGGCTCTCCTTCTATATCCATCTGCATCTCACCTTCGAGCACCAGAAAGAAATCATCAGTGGTTTCATGTTTGTGGAAAGGATATTCTCCCACGAATTTCACGACCATGACGTCATTGTCATTATAGTCAGACACCACATGAGGGTCCCAATGGGATGAGAAGTGAGAGAGCTTCTCTGAAAGGTTGATTGCTTTCATCTTTATGATCCTGCTTTCTTGAATTGCGAGTTCGGGATGCCCAACTATTGATCTGACATGGTTCACAGCTGGCACCTGCCGTGCCTGTATGATGATTGGGAGGCGACCAGTTTTGATCGTGGCATCATCTGATGAATTGAAAGCACAAGACATTGCTCCCGGTCTTGAACGATCGTGCAAACGCGACTGGGTCGAGGCTGCACCATACCAACCGGGCATCCATCGCATTGAAGCTTTCTTTTCCGGTGACGCATATGCGCCCCATCGCCATGACACCTATTCCATTGGCTATACCATTCATGGCATTCAAAGTTTTTCCTATCGAGGAGCTCGTACTGCCAGCACGGCCGGGCGCGTGATGGTGTTACATCCTGACGAAGTGCACGATGGTGGTGCAGGTTCTGATGAGGGCTTTCACTATAAGATGCTCTATATTGACCCCTCTCTGATCCGTGCAGCACTTGGAGATGGCGCATCAACGCTTCCGTTCGTCAAAGAGGCCATTCTGACAGATCCACGGCTATTTCACGCAATTCAGACTGCATTTGCTGATATGACCATCGAGTTGGAACCAACTGCACTGGATGAAATAGCCGTGCTGCTGGCAGACGGTTTACTCGCCAATGACCAATCCGTGAAACGATCTAGCGGCAGTCTGATTGATCTCAAGGCCATCAAACGGGCAAAGGACTATCTGGAAGCCAACCTTGAACGTCCGGTTACATCAGATGAACTGGAAACGGTTTCCGGCCAAGATCGATTTTCACTTGCTCGCCAATTCCGTAAAGCTCTTGGAACCAGCCCCTATCGCTATCAAATGCTCCGTCGTCTTGATCTGGCTCGTGCCGAAATTCAAAAGGGCAATAGCTTGGTCAATGCCTCTATCATGGCGGGTTTCAGTGACCAACCCCACATGAGCCGACACTTCAAATCAACCTTCGGCATTTCTCCTGGTCAATGGCAACGGCTGACCACAAACGTCTAACAGCAGTTTTCGCTTTCCTGTCCATTCACACCCGAATTTACTTTAGGATAGTCCGATGGAGATCAGACTTGATTCCACGATGGGGAAACCAGGCAATGTACGACCCAAAGGGCAACAGCAAAGAACGTGCAGTTGAAGCAGTGCAGTTTGTAGAAGCTGAACCACCAGCGCATTTGAAAGGCATCGTGCATCGTTTTCTGGAGCTACGAACAACCACGCCGCTAACGGATAACTATCGGTTTCATGCCTTACCTGATGCCTGCACCTATCTGATTTTTGATCAGCGCAACGTCGAAGTCGCAGGATTAACCAGACCCAAAGCCAGTTCCGAAGAACTTAATCTCAAGAAAGAATTTCACTTCGTCAATATTCGATTTCTGCCCGGCGTATGGCAGCAAGATAGCATTAAAGCCACTTACGGTCTGGTAGATAGCGCCTATCGAGGCGAACTTCCCTTGATTAGCTTGAATGCGGCTCTTATCGGTCAGAATTTTGACGTTCAGCAGAGCATCTTTTGTGATTTTGTGGAGCAACTGGTCAAGGACAATTTGGTAATCAAAAATCCGGTAACGGAGAGAATATTCCTGCATATTGACGATATTCACTCAGTTGCCGATATGGCGGAGATATCAGATCTGTCAACGCGTCAACTGCAACGAATATTGAAACGCACCACTGGCTTTGCACCCCATGATTTCCTGAAGGTTCTCAGATTGCAGCAGTCCATCCGTGGTGAGCCATCGCTGTCCTATGCCGATCAGTCTCACTTCATCCATGCCTTTCGCAATGCTACCGGATATACGCCAGGGCAATATTCAAAAAAGTTCGATGTCTGATATCTACAATACGGGTCAATACTGAGACATTACATTTTGGGCAACGGAAACAATGAAGTGGAGTTGACCATGTCTAAAATGAACGCAATCGGTTGGTTCGATATTTATGTCTCGGATTTAGATCGAGCTGTCATCTTTTACGAGACCGTCCTGGATTGCAAATTGGAACCAATTGGCGATCCAACCGGAGAAAATCAGATGATGAGCTTTCCAGCTGATATGTCTGTCTATGGTGCCGGTGGCGCACTTACCAAGTCCCCACATGCTTCGCCAGGATTTGGCGGAACCATCGTCTATTTTTCCGCACAAGACTGCGCGGTGGAAGAAGCCCGCGTGGGAGATGCGGGAGGACAGGTTGTCAGACCAAAATTTTCAATCGGTGAGTTCGGCTTCGTCTCGCTCTGCCAAGATAGCGAAGGCAATATGTTCGGTATCAGCTCGATGAAATAGTGACAGCCCCGTCGGCAATCACACCTCGCTGCCAAAATTCATGCCTGCTATTAGAGTGCCGTGTCAGCTTGAAGCATCCCGATGGCCATATCAACGATTATGGCGATCAGGACCAGACTTATCTTCCGGTCAGATCATAAACCAGAAGTCCGACCCATTCCCTGATGGCGGTGTTGAACCCATCCAAATGCCCGGATAACCCCCAACCGATATCATCACTAAAGGCACCAGTTTGATAATCGACGGGATAGGCCACGATATTGGACCATCCGGCGCGTTCAAAACTGCGCATGGAACGGGACATATGGAAAGCGCTCGTCACCAAGACCCAGGTTTCATCTGGTTTGGGCTTGACCAAATCATAGAGAAAAATCGCATTCTCATGGGTATTGCGAGCTCTGCTTTCGATTACCAGTCGATCGGCAGAAACTCCAAGGCGTAATAGAAGATCTCGTGCGACTTGTCCCTCAGTGGGTCCTTCATTCAACTGGTCTCTCAATCGAGAGGAACCACCTGAGAAGACGATTTTTGCTTCTGGAAACTGTTGCGCCAAACTGGCTCCAAAAATCAAACGCTCAGCACTGCCGCTCATTTGGCTCTGTTTCCAATAGGCACTGCGAGCAGAAAGCTCCCCACCCCCAAGAACAATCACGCCATCAACTTGAGAAAGAGAGGGAGAGGCCGGGTATTGCCGTTCCAAGCTTTGCAGGAAAGGGTACCCCAACGGAAAAAGCGAGAATGCAAAGACAGCACCAGCGATAATAAGGCCCGTTACCAGCGAAGCGCGGCGCTGATTGCGATAACTGAACCATATGGTCACCAACATACCAAATAGGATCCAGCTCTCGACCCGCAAGCCAACAACCAATGTCTTGGATAAAAGAAAAAATATCATATCGGACATGGAATGGAGGTCTCTTCCCAACACGCATAAAATCAGACTGCAAACTTAATCAGAGGTCCTGTCAAACTGCAATGCGTTCAGCATGTTCATCACCAATTACCTCTCAATCAGCAGGTTGAGAGATAATTGCTTCGGGTTCACGTCTTCCCCTCACGCCAATTTGCAAGCAAGAATGGCTCATTTGCGCTATAATGCGTCTTGAGGCTCGGCTTTGATAGATGTCCTCTATAGGGTGATAGTCAATAACAATTGGCCTATGCATTCCCATCCATGGCATCCATGAAAGCAACGCTTTGACGCGATAAGACCACTATATGCGTCAGGCAGACAATTTGCATTCGAAAAGACCATCCTGCTCATGCAGTCTGAATGCCTGGAGGACCCGATCATGACGCCACCCATGCCCGCAATTGGGGCTAACCCAGAACATACAGACCCGCTTGACGCCGAGTGGGAAGCGCGTACGCGCATGATTTGCGCGGAATACGGCAATGACACCGCAAATTTGCTGGAAATTTTGCATGCCATGCAGGAAGAGTTCGGCCTTGTATCCCCTGCACTACAGCCAGTCCTTGCAGATATCCTGAATGTTGGCAAAGCCGAGATTCACGGTGTGGTCAGCTTCTATCATGATTTCCGTACGAAACCTGCAGGTAAGGTTGTTGTAAAATTGTGTCGAGCTGAAGCGTGTCAATCCGTTGGGGCCAATGCATTGATTGATCGCATTCTCTCCAAGCATGGCATGGATGATTTCGGCACCTCTGTATCCGGCATCACAATCGAGCCGGTTTATTGTCTCGGCAATTGCGCACTTGGTCCTTCTGCCATGGTCAACGAGCGTCTGCTTGGGCGTGTAAGTGACGCCTCTCTTGATGCATCCATTAGCAAGAGCATGAAGGAGAGCCTGTCATGAGCATGATCCTTTATATACCGGATGACGCTGCCGCTCTCTCAGTCGGTGCTGATGAAATTGCTGAGCGTTTTGCTGTATTGGGCAATGAGCGTAATGTGGATCTGATCATCGTTCGGAATGGCTCTCGCGGTATGTTATGGCTGGAACCGATGGTAGAGCTTGAGACGGAAAAGGGGCGCCTGGCCTTTGCTCCTGTCACACTGGATGCTGTCGATAGCCTGTTTGACGCCATGCAGGCTGGTAGCGACCATCCACTTGGTCTGGGTCTGACCGAAGAAATACCTTACTTCAAAAATCAAGAACGCCTTACCTTTGCTCGCGTCGGATTGACCGATCCGCTGGATCTGAACGCTTATGAGCAACATGGTGGGCTGGCCGGGCTCAAAAAGGCTTTGGCCCTCATGCCTGCGGACATTTGTGCCGAGGTAACGGAATCCGGTCTCAGAGGCCGCGGGGGTGCTGGTTTCCCCGCAGGCATCAAATGGAAGACTGTGCTCGACCAATCTGTCGAGCAGAAATATATCTGTGCCAACGCCGATGAAGGCGATAGTGGTACCTTTGCCGACCGCATGCTGATGGAAGGTGATCCATTCTGCCTGATCGAAGGAATGATCATCGCAGGTATCGCAACGGGCGCAACAAAAGGCTATGTCTATATTCGCTCCGAATATCCTCACGCCATCTCCAAGATGAACCGTGCCATTGATGTCCTGACAAGAGCCAATTGGCTGGGTTCTGATATTCAGGGCAGCGGTAAGAGCTTTACGCTTTCCATTCGTAAAGGAGCAGGTGCTTATATTTGTGGTGAAGAGAGCTCCATGCTCAACTCCATCGAGGGCAAGCGTGGTACCGTGCGCTCCAAACCGCCAATTCCGGCCATAGTAGGCCTGTTTGGCAAACCTACCATCGTCAACAACATTCTGACCCTTGCGTCTGTTCCCATCATTCTGGCCAACGGAGCCGACTTCTACAAGAACTATGGCATGGGGCGCTCGACCGGCACCCAGCCTTTCCAATTGGCTGGTAACATCAAACAAGGTGGTTTGGTTGAGAAAGCCTTCGGCGTAACCATCCGCGAATTGATAGAAGATTTTGGTGGTGGCACCCTTTCCGGCAAGCCATTTCGCACCGCTCAGCTTGGCGGTCCATTGGGCGCTTATGTCTCTGAGGACATGCTTGATCTGCCAATGGATTATGAAAGCTTGGCCCAAAGTCAGGCCATGCTCGGCCATGGTGGCATCACTGTTTTCGACAGCACAGTCGATATGGCCGATATGGCTCGCTTTGCGTTTGAATTCTGTCAGGTTGAAAGTTGTGGCAAATGTACGCCGTGCCGCGTTGGCGCGGTGCGTGGCCGCGAGACCGTCGAGAAAATCTTACGCGGCGAGAATGTCGCCAATAATATCGCACTGGTTGAAGATCTCTGCGAAATCATGACAGATGGTTCCCTCTGTGCCATGGGTGGATTGACACCTATGCCGGTTCTGTCCGCATTGCGTCTGTTCCCGCAAGATTTCGACCGCACCCCGTCCCAACCAGCCGAAGCAGCCGAATAGGAGAGACGTCATGAGCTTGATTAAAGAGACCGATCATGGCACCCCCGAAGGTGCTGGCAAACCGATAACCCTCTGGATTGATGATGTCGAAGTGACCGTGCCGGAAGGCAGTTCGGTGATGCATGCCGCCAGCAAGGTGGAACGTCCGATCCCAAAACTTTGTGCAACCGACAGTCTGGAAGCATGGGGTTCCTGCCGCATGTGTCTTGTCGAGATTGAAGGCGTGCGTGGCACACCATCCTCTTGCACGACGCCTGTGCGCGATGGCATGAAGGTTACGACCCAGAACAACCGGTTGGAGCGTTTGCGCAAAGGCGTTATGGAGCTTTATATCTCCGATCATCCTCTGGATTGCCTGACCTGTCCAACCAATGGCGATTGTGAACTTCAAGACACCGCAGGCACCGTTGGCTTGCGTGAAGTGCGTTATGGCATGAAAGGTGAGAACCATTTCGAAGAGGAAGTCAAAGCGCCGATTGATGGCTCCAACCCTTATTTCCAGTTCGACGCTTCCAAATGTATCGTTTGCTCCCGCTGCGTACGCGCTTGTGAAGAGACCCAAGGCACCTTTGCTCTGACCATCGAAGGCCGTGGCTTCGATAGTAAAGTCTCTGCCGGCGTTGGCATGGATGATTTCTTCTCTTCCGATTGTGTCTCTTGTGGCGCTTGTGTTCAGGCCTGCCCGACTGCAACATTGGTTGAGAAAGCTGTAGCTGATCATGGCACCCCATCCCGCAGCGTTGTTACTACATGCGCCTATTGTGGTGTTGGCTGTTCCTTCAAGGCAGAGATGCAAGGCGATGAGCTGATCCGAATGGTTCCTTACAAGGATGGCAAGGCCAACGAAGGCCATTCCTGTGTCAAAGGCCGCTTTGCCTTTGGCTATGCTACCCATAAGGATCGTCAGACTGAGCCTATGATCCGTGAGAGCTATACCGATCCATGGCGCAAGGTGAGTTGGAATGAAGCCATTGCATTTGCGGCAGACCGCCTGAAAGCAACTCAAGCCAAGCATGGCAAAGGCTCCATCGGCGGCATCACCTCTTCACGCTGTACCAATGAAGAAGTCTATGTGGTCCAGAAGATGATCCGCGCAGCCTTTGGCACGAACAATGTCGATACCTGCGCCCGCGTCTGTCACTCTCCGACCGGTTATGGTCTGAAAACCACCCTTGGTACTTCCGCAGGCACCCAAACCTTTGCCTCCGTTGATAAATCAGATGTCATCCTCCTGATCGGAGCAAACCCGACCGATGCACATCCGGTATTCGGAAGCCGCATGAAGAAACGTCTGCGGGCAGGGGCCAAGTCAATCGTGGTGGATCCACGCCGCATCGATCTGGTAAAATCCGCGCATATCCGTGCAGATCATCATATCCAACTCCGCCCTGGCACCAATGTGGCAGTGATGAATGCCCTAGCCCACGTTGTTGTCACCGAAGGTCTCGTCGACGAAGACTTTGTGACTGAACGTTGCGATCCAGTTGAATTTGAACGCTGGCGCGCATTCGCCTCTGAGGAGCGCAACAGTCCTGAAAGCCTCGCTGAAATCATCGGTGTTGATCCGCAAGAGCTCCGTCAAGCTGCTCGCCTATATGCGACTGGTGGCAATGGCGCCATCTATTACGGCCTTGGTGTGACCGAGCATTCTCAAGGCTCCACCATGGTCATGGCTATGGCCAATCTCGCCATGGCAACCGGCAATTTTGGTCGTGAGGGCGTGGGTATCAACCCCCTGCGTGGTCAGAATAACGTGCAAGGCTCCTGCGACATGGGCTCCTTCCCGCATGAGCTGCCTGGCTATCGCCACGTAGCTGACGATGCAACTCGTGCTCTGTTCGAGGCTGACTGGGGCGTCGAGTTGCTCGCCGAACCTGGCCTTCGTATCCCGAACATGTTCGCTGCTGCCATTGATGGCAGCTATAAGGGTATGTTCGTGCAAGGTGAGGACATCGCCCAATCTGATCCGAATACTTCTCACGTGGAAGAAGCACTGAAGGCTTTGGACATTCTTATTGTGCAGGACCTCTTCCTTAATGAGACTGCAGCTTTTGCTCATGTCTTCCTGCCAGGAACCTCCTTCCTTGAGAAAGACGGCACTTTCACCAATGCGGAGCGTCGTATCAACCGCGTGCGTCCAGTGATGAAAGAGCAGTCGGAACTCTCAGAATGGGAAGCTGTTTGCCGATTGGCCAAGGCCATGGGCTATGACATGAGCTATAACAATGCCGCTGAGATCATGGATGAAATTGCACGTCTTACTCCGTCCTTTGCGGGTGTTTCTCATCAGCGTTTGGATAACGGTGAAAGCCTGCAATGGCCGGTCAATGATGCCAATCCAGATGGCTCACCTATCATGCATGTGAATGGCTTTGCTGGTGGCAAAGGGCAGTTCATGATCACCGATTATGTACCGACATCTGAGCGCAGCAACCGCTTCTATCCATTGCTGCTTACCACCGGTCGTATCCTTAGCCAGTACAATGTGGGGGCGCAGACCCGCCGTACGGAAAACAGCCGTTGGCATGAAGAGGATATCCTTGAAATCCATCCGCATGATGCAGAGGATCGCGGCATCGCTGATGGTGATCAGGTTTCCATCGCAAGCCGTATGGGCTCCACGACGCTTAGGGCGGAGCTCACAGACCGGATGCCGGTTGGTGTGGTCTATACCACATTCCACCATCCTCTATCCGGGGCGAATGTCATCACCACTGACAATTCCGATTGGGCTACCAATTGCCCGGAATATAAGGTGACTGCCGTTCAGGTCCATCGCTCCAACCGACCATCTGATTGGCAGGAAGAACATAAGGACAAGGCGCAAACCCACTACCGGATCCGTGTTGATGCCGCAGAATAAGGTCAAAATCAGCGAGTTGAACCAGATGGAAGAGGTCGCCGCGTCTCGCCTGATGCCAGGCAAGCGCGTCGGTCTTGAGGGGAGCATCGATGACAGCTGGATCATCGCCGAGGAAATGCCAGTTGGCATTCTCGTCAATGGCGAAGACTTTGCAGTCATGATGCTCACACCTTCAGATCTGGAAGATTTCGCTCTCGGTTTTGCCTTATCCGAAGGATTGGTCTCATCCCCGGATGAGATCAAACGCATGGCCCTGACACCGGTTGCGGATGGCTATCTGCTGAACCTCACCATCGAAGGTGAGGGGAAAAGTGATAGTTTTGCTCGCCGCCGCGCATTGGCAGGCCGCTCTTCCTGCGGACTATGCGGGGCTCAAAGCCTGTCGGCCAGCGTCACCGCACCACCTCGGGTATTTGGTGTTCAACCACAACTGGATGCGGTACGCAAAGCCTTTGCCGCTTTTGGTGCCAAGCAGATCATGCGGCAGGAAAATCACACGACCCACGCAGCAGCTCTTTGTGATCGGCAAGGCAATATCTTGCTGCTGCGAGAAGATATCGGCCGTCATAATGCCGTCGACAAGTTGGCTGGTGCCGCCATCAAGCAAGGCTATGAGCCAAGTCGCTGCTTTTTGCTGTTATCCAGCCGCTTGAGCTTCGAGATGGTTCAGAAGGCTGCTGTTCTTGGTGTTCCACTGGTTGCAGCAGCGTCTGCCCCTAGCGTTTTGGCCCTGAAACTTGCCAAGACAGCAAACATGCACATAGTCATCAGAAATCGGGACGAACTGATGTGTTTTGATCCCAAAGATATGCCCGAAAAAGGCAATGAATAAGGTGGAGACATCATAATGAATCAGGATGAGCTGATCAGAATGGCCAATCAGATCGCGGATTTCTTTCAATCCTATCCGCAAGCCCGAGCTGTAGACGGCGTCGCTACCCATGTTCGTGATTTCTGGGATCCGCGCATGAAGGGGCAGATCTCAACACTTATCGACGAGCAAGGGGATAAGTTGAAGCCACTCGCCATCGACGGTCTGAAAAAATGCCTTGATTAGAAGATCACCTCTGTCAGGCCAAGGCCCGACCATGTTATGACCAACTATGGATATCCGTCAGCTTCAATATTTGATTGCATTGGCTCGGGAGAAGCACTTCACCCGGGCGGCGCGAGTGTGCAATGTCACCCAGCCAACTCTCTCTGGCCGTATTCGCCAGCTGGAGCAGGAGCTAGGCGTCTCCATTGTGCGCCGAGGACAGCGCTATCTTGGTCTTACGGATGATGGCGAGCGGGTTTTGGCTTGGGCCAAGCGCATTGTTGAAGATTGTGACGGCTTGCGGGATGAATTGGCAGGCCTGACTGGTGATCTGCGCGGGCGCATAACTGTGGGGGCAATTCCTTCCGCTCTCCCCATGGTCCCCAAGGTGGTGCAAGCCATGCGCAACAGCTATCCGGCCGTTCAATTCACAATCTTGTCCCGTAGTTCCAAGGATATCCAGCGCCAACTTGAAGATGGCTCAATCGATGCCGGGATTTCCTACCTTGGCAATGAAAAGCTGGACAATACACGCACCTGGCCACTTTATACCGAACGCTATTGCCTGTTCATTCATCGCGATCATGAGCTTTCGAGCAGGGAAGCCTTGAGTTGGAAAGAAGCTGCAGAACAAAGCCTTTGTTGCTTAACCCCGGACATGCAGTTCCGCCAGATTGTCGATGCTGCCTTCAAACAGGTTGATTGCTTTCCTCATGCAGATGTCGAAAGCAATAGCATCAACAATCTCTACGCCTTCATCCAGACTGGTCACTATGCCGCTGTTCTGCCGGAGAATTGCAAAATTCATCTCAGCGAAATGGAAGGCCTATGCGCCATTCCGTTGGTTGAGCCGGAAGTGGAACATATGGTTGGCCTTGTCATGCAAAACCGTGATCCCATGCCACGGCTGCTCTCAGCCCTTGGCCAGAGCAGTCAGGGATTGGTTCTTTGACGCCATAGCCTCAGCAAAGGCTTTGAAAATGGCTGTAGAGATCGCATTATCCTTTGCTGCGAATTCTGCGTGCCATTGCAGGCCCATGAAGAAGCGTTTGTCCGGATGATGAAAAGCTTCGATCAATCCATCTTCGGATATTGCATCCAACATCAACGCTGGTGCCAGAGTCTCAACGGCTTGCTCGTGCAGGGAGTTGACGGAATGAGAACCCGGACCGAGGATTTCAGCGAGCAAACCACCCGCTTCCAATTTCAACTCATGCGCCGCGCCATAGCGTTGGCAAGGTGGCTGACTATAGTCCGTTGGATGATGACGGTCGAAGGCTTTGTTTTCATTGACATCATTGCGCATGGTGCCGCCCAACACGACATTTATCTCTTGCATGCCACGACAGATACCAAGCAATGGAACATCTCGATCGAAGGCCATCTGAATAAGCTCAAAAGCAGAAGAATCACGCTTTGTATCAAAGGGCCCATGGCTTTTCTCATCCCCACCAGCACCATATAAGGAGGGTTGAAGATTGGAGGCATCACCAGTCAGGATCACGCCATCCAGCATTGGTAAAATCCGTTCAAACTCCTTCTTGCCAAACAAGGTTGGCAGGATGAGGGGAACTGCATCGATCACTTCCATTGCAGCCAGAAGATATTTGTCATCAATAATTTGCGCATCCAGTCCAGCATCACTGGTAGAAGTCGCAAGAATGCCAACGATTGGAGCAGAACCACCCATTTTTATGTCCTTTGCTGACGATCGGTCTTTCTTTCGGCAAAGCGGTGCCGTCAGCAGCGCATAGCGCTGCTGTCAAGTGAAGAAATCTTGTGAAACCTAGCGCTGATGGGCCTTGGAATAATGGGCCTCAATCCGCTGTTGCGCGAATTCAAGCAAGACCGACAGCATCCAATAAATGACTGATGCCGTAATCAACATTTCCAGAATCTTGAAGTCAGCTCTGCCCTGTGTTCTTGCAATGAACATGATGTCCCAGACGCCCACCACGGAAACAAGGGAGGAGTCCTTCAGCATTGCAATGAACTGATTGCCTGTCGGAGGAACAATGATCCGCATCGCTTGTGGCAAGATAACCTTTCTAAAGGTCAACATTCGCTGCAGACCGAGTGCATCAGCCGCTTCCCATTGCCCTACCGAGATGGACTGAATGCCAGATCGGAAAATCTCGGTCATATAGGCCCCATAGACCAGCGCCAAGGCTGCAATGGCGGCAGGCACCGGAGGGACGATGATCCCGACTTGTGGCAGTCCCAAATAGATCAGGAACAATTGCACCAGCAAAGGGACACCACGGAAATAAGAGGTATAGAACGCTCCAATCCCCTCGATCACCCCAATGCCAGACATTTTGGCCGATGCGCCAAGCAATGCCAGGATGAAGGCTAACGTGATGGATATGGCCGACACATAGAGGGTCGTAAACGCCCCGGTCGTGATGAGAAAGGGCAACTTCCTACCGATAAACTCGAAGCTGAGATTAAACGACAGGAAGAAGCCAAGGGCCCCCATGGCCAAGAGAATCCACACAGTAACCAGTTGTGCCTTGCGCGACAGGCTTAGCAATCCATAACCAAGGCCCAAGGTGAAGCCGGCCAACACAAGTGAGGTCGATAGACGCCCCCACCATCCAGCAAGGCTTTCTTCGCTCATGGCTGGACGCAGGAAAGAGCCGACCAGCCCTTCATTCGCGGAAGTAAGGAGAGCCAGTGCGAACACTAGCCCTCCCATCACAAGACAAGCTCTTAGCCGAGTGGGGCCAGACCAAAGAGTGCCATTGGTTAAGGTAATCATGGTTCTTGTCTTATTTGGTGGTTACAAGATCAGCGCCGTGCCATTTAACGGATAGCTTGGCCAGTGTGCCATCTTTCTTCATATCTTCGACGATCGAAGCCAGTTTGTCGGCGAATTCCTTGTCTCCCTTATCGATAGCGATGGCAAGTGGTTCATAGAATATCGGATCACCAAGTTGTTTGATTGGCAAACCTTTCTTGATGGCTTCCTGAATAACGGTCACTGATTGAACTAACGCGTCCAGACGGACACCATCGCCCAATGCCAGTTCGTCGAATTCATTGATATCGCCATAGAGTTTGATTTCACCCGGCTTTACCTTGTACTCAAATTCCGGCACGCCAACCGCATTGATCTCGAGATTGTGCTGCAGATATTTGTGATAGGTAGAAGATCCAACAACACCGATGGTCTTACCATTCAACTCTTCCAGGCTGGTCGCTTTGGAATTTTTGTGAACCGCAAATGCCGCTGGTGTGTAATAATAAACTGCAGGGAAGTCGAGCACTTCAGCACGCGCTTTGGTCGGTGTCATGGACCCAACCACCATGTGCCAACGGCCAGACCAACGACCAGCAGTCATCACTTCCCAACCCGGTGTGACGAATTTCACGTCAACGCCAAGACGTTTGGCCACTTCCTTGGAAACATCAATATCAAAGCCTTGCAGTTGATTGTCATCTCCCATGAAGGCATTGGGGCGATAATCGGAGTTGGAGCCAACAACCAGCATCTTATCCTTCATGATGGCATCGAGGGCTTCGCCGGCTTGCACACTCGCTGCACAGAGTGATGCAGCAGCACTCAGCAGAGCGCCGAGCAAAATTGCCTTGGTTGTTTTCATGTCAAATTACTCCCATTCCGTCATTCTGACGATATTTTTGCTTCAGTTTGTCGAGATGATAGACGGCAAAATGAAGAAATAACAAATCGAACGCATTGAGCCTTCCATAGATATTCTCTATATATAGGTCATGTCTATCTCTCGTCGCTTCGTTCCTTCCTTACAAGAATTACGCGCCCTGGATGCTGTTGCTCGGCATAAATCCATCTCGGCAGCTGCACGAGAACTGAACGTTTCTCAGCCAACAATTTCCTACCATATCAAACAGTTGGAGGAAAAATGGGAAACTAAGCTCTTTCGTTCAAAGGGTCGAGGATTGGAACAGACCGAACTGGTCGAGGATATTCTGTCAGAGGTTTCCAGTATCAACCAGTCCATAGAGAATTTATCCTATATGTTGGCCAGCCAGACTGCGCAAAAGCCGCTGGCTGTGAGTATTGCCCCCTCTCTCGCTTCAATCATGCTAGTTCCAAGACTTGAACGCTTCCAGGAGGCGCATCCCAATATTCCAATTCGCATCAGCGCAACCAATCGATACGTGAAATTCAGCGAGGAAAAGATTGATCTCGCCTTACGGCTTCTACCCAAACCTGATGACGATCTCGCCCCCTCATTGCTGCTTCCAAAGCCCAATGAACGAATGCGGGTAGTGTGTTCGCCATACTATTTAAGGAAGCTAACTGGAACAGATCTTGCGCCACGAAGTGCAAATCTATCACTACTTGAGAACGCCGATTTCATTCATGAAGACGAAGCATTCCATTGGCAGAAATACCTCACCAGCTTTTGGCCAGACTATACTGGCTCCATGACACAAAAACTGATCTTCAATAATGCTGACATGATTCTGCAAAGTGCCATTGCCGGGAGGGGCCTCGCTATCTTGCGCGATCTCTATGTTTTTGATGCTCTGGCCAAGGGAGATTTGGTTGAGCCCTTTGCACCAACCCTGGCCTGCCAGCGCGCCTTTCAGTTCGTTTTGCCGGACAATGCAATGCCTACTCAAGCAGCTTGGAATTTCATTGGTTGGTTGTGTGAAGAAATCAAAGCAATGGATGGAACAACAGGTTAGGTCAGTGCGCAACAGTCATCTGAAAATGCTTACGCACTGTTCCAATTAGCATTCAACAAAGACATATCCATGTTGCCTATTATAGGCGTATGATATATACTCCTTATACATACCAATCCTTTGAGAGTTTATTGCAATGCGCGCGAAAGTGAATCTTACTTTGGACAGCGATGTGGCCAATGAGGCACGAGAGCTTGGTCTCAATATGTCCCGTTTGGCGGAATCTGCCATTGCAGAAGCCGCAAAGCTGGAGCGTAACCGGCGCTGGCGTGAAGAAAACAGCGACGCTCTTGATGCATATGCGCGTGAAGTTGAAGAAAATGGTCTGCCACTCGCAGAACACCGTACTTTCTAAGGGAATAAAATGGCTCAGTTTGATGTCTTCCGCCTACGCAGCGGGATCCTTGTTGTTGACCTTCAAACAGACCTGATCGGTATAGATGCATCCCGAATTGTTGCTCCTTTACGGGAGATCGGCAGCTACACGGCATTTCCCGGTCTGACCCCCAAAGTAAATTTGAATGACAAGTTCTGGATTGTTCGTATTCAGGAACTCGCCGCTGTCTCTGGTGCGGAACTGCATGAGTGTGTTGGGTCGCTGCAAGAAGAGAGAGATAATCTCAAACGGGCTTTGGATATCCTGATTGACGGCTTCTGAACGCGGAAAGTATCTGGCTTGAGCCCTTTTACAATCGTCCATACAAAAAAGCCCGATCTCATGGAGACCGGGCTTTTCGATTTTCTTGATTAGCTTCTACTTAGCTGATGCTACCCAATAGGCTATCTAGAGATGCTTTAGCGTCTCCGTAGAACATGCGGGTATTTTCCTTGTAGAAGAGCGGGTTTTCGATGCCGGAATAACCGGTGCCTTGTCCGCGCTTGGAAACGAAGACCTGCTTGGCCTTCCAGCATTCAAGGACGGGCATGCCAGCGATTGGGCTGTTCGGATCATCCTGCGCCGCCGGATTGACGATGTCATTGGAGCCAATGACGATGGCCACATCGGTTTCCGGGAAGTCCTCATTGATCTCGTCCATTTCCAGAACGATGTCATAAGGAACCTTGGCTTCAGCCAGCAGAACATTCATGTGACCGGGAAGACGGCCAGCCACCGGATGGATGGCAAAGCGGACATTCTTGCCCTTGGCACGCAGACGCTTGGTCAACTCGGATACGGACTGCTGAGCCTGTGCCACAGCCATGCCATAGCCTGGAATGATGATGACACTGTCAGCCTCTTCCAATGCTGCAACAACCCCATCAGACTCGATGGCAATCATCTCACCAGACACTTCCATCGCAGGACCACCGGTGCCACCAAAGCCACCAAGGATCACAGAGACAAAGTTCCGGTTCATGGCCTTGCACATGATGTAGGACAGGATCGCACCGGAGGAGCCAACAAGCGCACCGACCACGATAAGAAGGTCATTGCCAAGGGAGAAACCAATGGCCGCTGCCGCCCAACCGGAATAGGAGTTGAGCATGGACACAACAACCGGCATATCCGCGCCACCAATGCCCATGATCAGGTGATAGCCAATGAAGAAGGCCAACAGGGTCATGACCACAAGGGTCCAGATACCAGCGTCATTGAAATACATGATACCGAGGATCAGGGAGCCAATGGCCGCACCGGCATTGAGCGCATGACCACCGGGCAGCTTCTCTGCTGCAGAGGTCACCTTGCCTGCCAGTTTGCCAAAGGCAATGACAGAGCCGGTGAAGGTCACAGCGCCAATGAAGATGCCAAGGAAGACTTCAACCTTGAGGATGGACAGCTCGGCGCTGGACTTCTTGGCCAGCAGAGCAGCAAAGCCTTCCAGACCCTTGCGAGATGCTTCATCCATGGCCAGAACACGGCTCAGTTCGATATCGGCATTGAAGCCGACAAAGACAGCCGCCAGGCCAACGAGAGAATGCATTGCAGCCACAAGCTGTGGCATCTCGGTCATCTGAACCTTTTGCGCCACCTGATAACCAATGACACCGCCACCGGCAATCAGCAGGAGCGAGAGCAGCCACAGGCCGGAGCCCGGACCAATCAGGGTGGCGAGAACCGCCAGAGCCATACCGGCAATGCCATACCAGACAGCGCGCTTGGCGCTTTCCTGACCGGACAGACCGCCAAGGCTAAGAATGAAAAGAACAGCCGCAACCACATAGGCGGCAGTGGTAAAACCAAAATCCATGTCGCCCTCCTTATGACTTCTGGAACATGGCGAGCATGCGCCGGGTGACCAGGAACCCACCAAAGATGTTGATGCCGGCCATGAAGACGGACAGGGCCGCCAGGATGATCACCAGCCAGGAACCGGAGCCGATCTGCATCAGGGCCCCCAGAATGATGATGGACGAAATGGCGTTGGTCACCGCCATCAAAGGCGTATGCAGGCTGTGAGAGACGTTCCAGATGACCTGGAAGCCCACGAAACAGGCCAACACAAACACAATGAAATGCTGCATGAAGCTGGCAGGCGCCACAGCACCGACGAGCAACATAAGAGCCGTACCAACGCCAAGCAGGGTCACCTGGCTCCTGGTCTGGGCCTTGAACTCGGCAACCTCGGCCGCTCTCTTCTCTTCCGGCGTCAGCTCCTTCACTTCCTTCTTCGGCTGAGCCGCAATGGCTGCAATCTTGGGAGGAGGAGGTGGGAAGGTGATCTCACCCTGATAGGTGACGGTCGCACCACGGATCACATCATCTTCCATATCATGGACAACCTGGCCATCCTTCTCAGGGGTCAGATCGGTCAGCATGTGACGGATATTGGAGGCATAAAGCTCGGAAGATTGATTGGCCATGCGGGATGGGAAATCGGTATAGCCGATGATGGTCACACCATTCTCGGTCACGATCTTCTCATCAGCCACGGTCAGCTTGCAATTGCCGCCCTTTTCCGCTGCCAGATCCACGATCACGGACCCGGTCTTCATGCTCGCGACCATATCTTCGGTCCACAGCTCCGGTGCTTCACGGTTCGGGATCAGGGCGGTGGTGATGACGATATCAATCTCTGGTGCCAGTTCACGGAACTTGGCCAGCTGGGCTTCGCGGAACTCCGGAGAGGAGACAGCTGCATAGCCGCCTGTGGCAGCACCATCCTGCTGTTCTTCCTCAAAATCCAGATAGACGAATTCCGCGCCCATGGATTCAACCTGCTCGGCCACTTCAGGGCGCACGTCAAAGGCATAAGTGATGGCACCAAGAGAGGTAGAGGTGCCAATCGCTGCCAGACCTGCAACGCCTGCTCCAATCACCAGGACCTTGGCTGGCGGAACCTTGCCCGCTGCCGTGATCTGACCGGTGAAGAAGCGTCCGAAATTGTTGCCAGCCTCAATCACCGCACGATAGCCGGCAATATTGGCCATGGAGGACAGAGCATCCATCTTCTGGGCACGTGAGATACGAGGGACCATTTCCATCGCAATCACATTGGCGCCCTTGGACTTCGCAATCTCCATGCCTTCCTCATTCCCGGCCGGGTTGAAGAAGCTGATCAGCGTCTTGTTCTTGTTCAGGCGTTTGGTCTCGGTCACATTTGGCTGACGGACCTTGGCGATAATGTCAGAAGCCTTCCACAAAGCCGCTGCCGTTGCAATGATCTCAACGCCCGCCGCTTCATAGTCCGCATCCGAAAAACCCGCTGCCTGACCCGCACCAGTCTCAATCGCACACTCATAGCCCAGCTTCTGTAAATGCTTGGCAACTGAAGGCGTCATTCCAACACGAGCCTCCCCACCAAACACCTCTCTAGGTGTTCCTATCTTCAAAATAAATCCCCTCTGTACCTGAAACAGGTTCAAACTGGCACAACATTGCTAGGATTATTGACATGGGTCAATAGGCTCAATCCGTGCGTCAGTGGAAATAACACCCATATGTAAGCGCTTGCAAGCCCCGATTTAAGCCAAACAAATAATTGTGAGCCAGCGACAATTTGACCAATTAGACTTCAGTCTTGTCTTATTGTTTCACCCAGACATTGCCTCTGTCTTTGCTGCACCGCAACGAGCAATAAGTGTGCTCAACCGCAAAAAACTGCCTATAGAGCATAAAAATCTTGGTATTTTTTCAGAAACCATCTTGCAGAAAGGTTTGTTTCATCGTCTCTGGATTGGAGAAAAGCGTGTGCGGAGGAAATCAGATGTCTCAGCGAAATGTACTCTTCATTATCATCGATCAATTGCGTGCAGACGCACTTTTCGGCAACCTCGCCAAACATGTGGATTTGCCAAATTTACGCGCTTTTATGGAAGATGCAACCACATTTGAGCGCAATTATTCGGTCACAAACCCGTGTGGACCGTCTCGTGCTTCTCTTCTGACCGGCCGTTATGCGATGAACCATCGCAGCATTCGAAATGGCACGCCTTTGCGCCACGATACGCCCAATATTGCAACTGAAATGCGCAAAGCCGGGTATTTGCCGTTGCTGATTGGCTACACTGACACATCCATGGATCCAAGAGCCTTCGCCGAAGGAGATCCAATTCTCAACACCTATGAAATGCCCATGCATGGCTTTCATGAGGTGGTCGAAATGCGGCTGGAGAAGAGCTATCCTTGGCGTGCCTATTTGCAGTCCAAAGGGTATGATCTGCCCAAGGACTATGCGGACCATTACGTTCCGGTTGCGCAGGGTTCCGAGCGCAAGATCAATGATCCAGCATTTTACAAAGCAGAAGACAGTGACACAGCTTTTCTCACCAATGCTTGTCTGAACGAGTTGGCGTTGCGCACCGATCAAAATTGGTTTGCGCATCTGACTTACATTCGTCCCCACCCGCCACTGGTTGCGCCCGCTCCCTACAATGCAATGTATGATCCGGCTAGCCTGCCTTTACCAGAACGCATTGGTTCGCAAGCTGACGAGCAGGCTGTGCATCCTTTCTTTGCACCTGCACATGAAAATCAAACGGCACAAAGCTTCGTTGATGGCTTTCCGGATCTGCAAGTCAATGACGATGTCATCAATACCATGCGCGCTGTCTATCTGGGTTTGGCAACAGAAGTGGATGCTCATATAGGCAGAGTGATCGAGTTTCTGAAAGAGACTGATCAGTGGGACAACACTCTGATTGTAGTCAGCGCCGATCATGGAGAAATGCTTGGGGACCATCATGCATGGGGCAAGCATAATGTTTACGATGCCGCCTATCACACACCGCTGATTGTTCGCGATCCGGATCATGCTGCAGGTCATGGTTTGAAAATTTCCAAACCCACAGAAAGTGTGGACTTGGCACCAACCATTCTTGATTGGGTCGATCAGGATATTCCTCACAGCATGGATGGTCGCTCACTGATGCCATTCCTGACGGGAGAGAACCCCGATTGGCCTGACTATAGCTTTTCAGAATTGGATTTTGGCGATCCCACAGAACCAACTATATGGCAACAAAAGCTTGAATTGGGACCAAGTCAGTGCAATCTGAACATCCTGCGCGGCCCACGCTATACGCTGGTGCATTTCAGCGGTGGCCTACCACCTCTTCTCTTTGATCGGGAAGGTGAAGGCGAAATGCGAAATGTCGCGAACGACCCCGAGATGGCACCTGTTCTTCTGAAAATGACACAAAAGTTGCTCTCTCATCGGATGGAAAATACTGACCATACTCTAGCCAGTATCATGAACAAACCAGGAGGCCCGGTACGAGGGCAGCGACGATAGTACATGTCAACCTGTTGCATGTCACAATCCGCGCAAACAATGACAGCATGTTACAGATTGCTCAATTCGATACGGCAACACGATCCTATTGGATTGACTTTCACGTATCAAAAATATCCGCGAGCCAAGAGCGGAAAACGGTCAGTGATGGGTTTTGAGCTTTTTCCTTGGGCCAGACGAGATAATATTTCCCTAGAGATTGGGTGGATCGACCATAAGCAACCTTGAGACGACCCTGCTCCAAATCTGATGCAATCAAATATTCCGGGAGCAAGGCAATCCCCATACCATGGATGGCGGCTTGTGCCATGGTGGCGAACTGATCGAACAGCATACCTTGAGGCATCATGGCGGGTAGATCATGATGTGCCAGCCATTGCTCCCACGCGGCAGGGCGCGTTTCCAAATGCAACAACGGAAACTCCAACAGATCTGAGGCAGATTGAATGAGATTGTCTTCCAATAAATGCGGCGCACAAACCGGAACGACTGTCTCTGTCATCAGCTCCTGATAGTCCACATTCGGCCAGTCTTTCACACCAAAATGGATTGCAGCATCGAACCCTTCCTGAGCGAACTCAAACGGCTGCAGGCGCGTACCAAGATTAATGGTGACTTCAGGGTGCTGAGAGGCGAACTGACCGAGACGAGGGGAAAGCCAATGCAAGCCAAAGGCAGGAAGAATGGCCAGATTGAGGCTACCCCCATAAGGATTGGCCTTGATCTTCAACGAGGCCTTGGCTATCTGCTGCAAAGCAAGGCGCACTTCTTGGACATATTCCTTGGCTGCGGGTGTCAGGGAAAGGCGCTTCTTATCCCGCACCAAAAGCTCCATGCCCAATTGGCCCTCCAATGTGCGCAACTGACGGCTGATTGCGCTTTGGGTCAGGGATAACTCTTTGGCGGCTTCTGATGCTGCCCCCAGTCGATCAACAGCTTCCAACGCCAAAAGCGAACTGATTGAGGGCAAATATCGCCGAGGTGCAAGCATGAAGGAGCCTTTGGTCATTCTTCTTTCCTCAAAACGTATTCCATCAAGAAAAAAAGCGCCAGAGCTTAAGACCTGGCGCTTTTTCTTATGCCCACTGCAAAGGAAGAGTGTGGGCTTTTAACCAGTCACCATCTCACGCTGACCTTCCATGCCCATGGAAAGGACAATCGGGTCGGATTTCTGACGATCAAGGAAATCTTGCTTGGAGCTCAGGCCCTGCCAGTTACAATCGATCAGGCTTTGCGCAACTGCGCCGCCCAGCGTTTTGCCCGGCCCAAGAATGATCAGCACGTCCGGACAATATTCCCGAAGACCATTCTGAATGGCTTTGGTAAAATCATAAGGCTCAACCACCTGGTGATCGAGGGTATAATCATGCACCTGAACTGGTTCGGCTCCATGAGCCATCCAGCAATGACCGCGACCATCGATCATTGACAATTTGGGCGATCTGAACAGATCGGCCCCCAAAAGATTGCGCCCCAGATCAGCCACTGGATTCTGTAAAGGCGAGTGGAAAGCAGCATGATTTTGCAAACGCATCGGGAAACGTTCTTGTACAACAGGCAAACGCAGTTCGGCTTCAACCAAGGCTTCCTTGGTGCCAGCCAGCACCAGCATTCCGCCAAGATCGATGGAAAGATATAGGCCATCGATGGCATCAATCAGATCCAGAACGTCCTGCTTTTTGCCCGGGATCGGCTGCCAGTTCTCATCAACAAATGGATAGATCAACTGACCGCCAATCAAGGCTTCCTGCATCAAACGCCCCATGGTGTTGACGATGGTAAAACCATCTTCGGCGCTTACAGCTCCAGCACAGGCAAGGGCAGTATACCAACCCATGGAGTTACCCGTCACTGCCACCACATCGAACTGGTTTTGATCGATGGAGAGAAAATCTCCGTAAGCACAGGAATGAATCAGAGCAGACGCATTGTCGCCCCTCGTAAATTTGGACAGCGAGAAGCGCTCAGCACCATCAAGTGCCCTGATGCTTTCCTGACCTTGTGCCTGACGTTGCTGATCAAAGCGGGCGAAGAGAGCAACTTTGTCAGCATGGAAGCGTTGCAGATAGCCCAACTCTTCCTTGTTATAGGTGCCCCGACCAGGAGCGATGACCAATGCAGATTTGCGGCTCATATCTTTAACTCCTTCAAGGCTTAGTCTTTTGCGGCAGCAAGGGCGGCTTCAACGATGCCATCAACCGACGGCAAGGTAGCCGCATAAGCTGGCCCGGTAGCGATGAAGCAATCTTCTGCTGTCACACGGCTGGTTGCCTTGATGCCATGCTCTGAAAGCATGGTAATCAAGGCTTCACTCTGCGAGCCTGTACGACGACATTCATCCACCACCATGACTTTCTCAACAGAACCAATAGCTTCAATGATCGCCTCGGACGGCATCGGGGAAAGCCAACGCATATCGATGATCCGAATGTTCAAACCATGTTGTTCCTTGAGGATCTTTTCAGCCTTCCTAGAGAGGTAATAGCCATTGGCATAGGTGACAATCGCAAGGTCCGTGCCGTCACCATAGGTACCGACTTCACCCAGTCTGATAGTCTCTCCCGAGCCTGGCTGCGGATAATTGGTCAGCCAACCACCATCACCTGCTTCATGCAAATCACGGGTCATATAAAGAGCGATTGGCTCAATGAAGGCGACAATGCGCTGTTCTTCACGGGCCAAACGCACCGCTTCGCGTAGCATCAACGCTGCATCGCGGCCGTTGGATGGGCAAGCCATGACCACGCCAGGGATATCGCGCAACACCGCCAGCGAGTTGTCATTGTGGAAATGACCGCCAAAGCCGCGCTGATAGCCAAGGCCAGCAACGCGCATCACCATCGGATTGGTATATTGTTTGTTCGAGAAGAAGGAGAGGGTCGCCGCCTCGCCACGGATCTGATCTTCCGCATTGTGCAGATAGGCCAGAAACTGGACTTCCGGCATCGGAAGGAAGCCGTTCTGCCCCAAACCAATGGCAAGACCCAAAATGGACTGTTCGTCCAACAAGGTATCAATCATGCGATCGGCACCAAAACGGGCATGCAAACGCTGGGTGACGCCATAGACCCCACCCTTGCGGCCCACATCTTCACCAGCCATGACGATTTCCTGATGCTCCAGCATCAAATCGGTCAAAGTGAAGTTGAGGATCTTGGCAAGATGCTGCGGCGCCTCGATTGCGCGCATATCAGATGATCCGAAAGTTCCTTTGCGCTTTTCCGGATCCGGCCCATTGCTTTTCGGGCATTCACGCAAGTCTGGAACAATGGACTCCATTACTTCAGTTGCGGTACGCAGCTTTGGCTGCGTGATGGCTTGTTCCGCAGAACGAGCAACACGTTGATCTGTCTGGTTATAGATGGAAAGGACGTCATCCTTTGAGAGGCCTGCATCCCGCATCAACCGATGAGCAGAATAGAGCAAAGGATCTCTTGCCTCTCCTGCTTCGACTTCTGCCTTGGACATATAGGTGGTCTGCACATCTGCACCCGCATGGCCATAGAGACGAACAGTTCCCATATGCAAGAAAGCAGGTTTACGGCGTTTACGCACCCAATCAACCACCTCTTTGGCGCAAGCATAGGATTCAACCAAATCCAGACCACTGCAACGGATATATTTCAACCCCGGACGCTGTGCCATACTGGCATAAACCCAGTCTTTCGGGGTCTTGGTGGAAATGCCGATGCCGTTATCTTCGCACACAAACAGAAGTGGTAATGGCACCGACTGATAGGAAGTCCAGCTCGCTGTGTTGATCGCGCCTTGAGCCGTGGAATGGTTCAGCGATGCATCACCAAAAGAACACATCACAACGCTATCTTCGGGCCATTCACGATGATGAGGACGGATACGGCGAGAAAGGCCAAGGGAATAGGCAACACCTACAGCCTTTGGTAGATGGCTGGCAATCGTGGAGGTCTGCGGCGGGATGCTCAGTTCCTTGGACCCAAGCACCTTGTGACGGCCACCGGAGATCGGATCGTCGGAAGAAGAGGTAAAACTAAGCAGCATATCCCAAACCGGAGTTTGGCCAGGAAGTTGCTGAGAGCGGGCAATCTGGAAAGCTGCATCGCGGTAGTGCAGAAATGCCGGATCGGTTACACGCATTGCAGCTGCAATTGCTGCATTACCCTCATGACCGGAGGACCCGATGGTATAAAAGCCTTCACCACGTCCCTGTAGCTTGCGGGCATGCCGGTCCAGATGTCGACTTTGAACCTGAGCGTGGAACAGATCAACGAGCTGCGCTTTTGTCAGCCCCGATTGCTGCAGGCTTGTCTGACTGGCCAGCTCCGGCAGTGTTCCATCGCCAATTCGACGCAAAAAATTCTCATGGACGATCTCGGCTCTATCCATCACATTTCCTCATTCAACAAATCTGCGCCAAAAACACAAGTGGTGCCCTGCCTATTCTGCTTGTCTTCAAACTGTGCGTAATACACAGATGGAACAACACCACAAAGAATAAGCCGATCCGCACCATAGGTGGCATGATTTTTCCTTCACCAACAGAAGGTCATTTTTGGCAATTTATCCAATAAAACAAAGAATGGATATTGAAATTTTCACTTCAACATATGAGTTTTTTGCAAGCACCGCATATGCAGGGAAAGACCCAGACCTATACAAAATCGAGCTGATCGCACCAAATTGACTGGTAATTTTACGCGACTACACAATCCCCCAAGCCCTGTATCGACCGCGTCCGGTGAGCTCTCGCGGCATGGCCGGCCCCATTTGCTCTATCATGCGATCAATTGCTGCGGCTGTGACATCTAATTTCTTACGTGCCATAGGAATGGAAACATAAGGATTGGCAATGAAAAGGGCCGCAAAATCCGGAAGGCGAGAATTCTTGCGTCGACCTGCGCATGCGCGGGCCATATGGTCCTGTGCCATGGCCAGACGATTAAGCTGTTCCATACCTTGTTCGGCACCTTTTTCGAACCCCGCAAGCAACATGACCAATCGTGTATGCAGTGGGTCAGTCCGCCGCCAGCGGAAAGAAGATCGATAGAGCCCATAGGCTACGAGCGGCAAGTGATTTGGGCATATCTCGGTGCGCAAATAATCTGCTGCCATCAATCGCCCGAGCCGGGCCTGATTTTCAATTGGGATAAGAGACAACCAGGCATCAAGCAATATGGCTGCTGCCAGTTGTGGCGGATAATGCGCAACCATTCCTTGAAGTTGACACCACTGATCCAACGCATTGTGCCGGGATTGTTCCTGAGCACTCATTTGGATTTTGGCACCTGTATCAAACTCAGCAATATTTCCAGATATAAGCGCATCAGTGCGCTTTGAAACCTCATCAAGATCCGCAAACAATGCCGCCCAGGTTTCATGGTCATCATGTTCTGGATCCACGGTTTCATATCGTGATGGTTTGCTGTCAATTTCATCATTCCCATGGCCCGCCAATTTCATGAGCGAGGCTGTTTCCAGACACCAACCCTGCTCGTGACGATCCACACGCTTTCTCAATTGTAGAAAATGATGCGCACGCCCCAATTCTTGCGTAGGCAGACGCACATCCGTTTTGGCTTCATGCAGAACCAGATCTTCCATAGGCACCAGCTCACCTTCCAGCCAGCTGGTTGCGTGAGCTTCCCAGAAATGGCTGCGAATGCGAAAGCCCTCTGCCAGATCCGGAGATCGTCTCAATCGCTCATCCAGACGGCTCAACGCTCGACCGCATTTCTCAACCGGCCCAATAAGGCGCTCAAAATCCAGCTTGATCGCATGAGAAAGAAAAGGATAAACCATTGAATTCACTAAAACCCGTTGGCACTATGATATCTAATCAATCTATATCAGCGAAACCCATTGATGGACAAACTCTTTCTTACCGTGCTTATAGGAAGTCAGGTGCATAGGAAAAGGCTCTGGATCATGACTTCTCGGTCGGGCCGATGCTGATGGCGCTCATGAGAACCAATCTGGGGCATCAGCAAACTGGGGCAGGGGTCGCCTAGTGCGTGTCTCGTTGGATTGGCTTCACAATCCAACGTAAAAGATTCGCATCAGTAAAGAGTTAGCGTCTGTGGGATGAATGAAAAGGGAGCTCCATAATCAATGATCAAGCTTTATGCCTATAACACCATCAATTCGCTGAAAGTTTTGATGGTTTTGCTGGAAACCGGGCTCGAGCATGAGTTCATTCCCCTCAATATCAGGCAAGGGGAGCAGCATAGTCCGGAATTTCGCGCCTTGAACCCGGTCGGCAAGGTTCCCGTGATTGTGGACGGAGATCTTGTTCTGGCAGAATCCAATGCCATCTTGCTCTATCTTGCTCAGAAAGCTGAGTGGGGTCTGGGCCAGTCTGCAGATGATGCAGCGCAGATCAATTTCTGGCTCTTTTATCAGGCGTCATCTCAGGGCCCCTATTTCGGGCAGGTAGAATATTGGTCGGCAATTGCAAAGAAGCCCAATCCGGATGCGTTGGCCCAATATAAGGCTATTGCGCACAAGTCGATTGCCTATCTGAATGATGAGCTGGAGGGCCGGAATTATCTTTACGGCGATGATTATAGCATTGCTGACATCGCGCTTTTCCCATGGATCAATGATTATGGACATCTGGGCCTATCCCTTGAGGATGCTCCCAATGTTGCTCGTTGGTGGAAGGCGGTGAAGGCCAGACCAGCGACATCAAAGGCCTGTAGATTCTTTGATGATCGGTCCGTATTCAAAACGAAAAAGCCAACGGAATGATTTTCAAGAGGCGGATTAGTTGGATAGCAAGTGATCAGTTTTTTGCACGCAGTTGAGCACAGACGAAACAGCGTTATCGATATCAAGATCTTCCATGGCGACAACACCAATACTGGCCTCAAAAGGGCCGGTATTTCGCTCTATCCGAGACAGGGCACGAGCAACACCCACTGCCCCTTTCTGGAGAGCGCCACGTGTGATGCTGTAACCGGCTTTTCTTGCTTCACAAATCTCTGGTCTATCAGCGGCTGTCTCTGGCCGTGCTGCAAGAATGGCAATCCCGGCCGCGCCCATATTAATGGGATGGCGGCTGCCGACTTTATAGCCAACGCGCAGAAGTGCGGTATCCGGCTCGCAAACAGATATGGCAACGCCTTCCTCATCCTGCGCGATGGTCATGAAAGCAGTGGCATTGGTTTTCTGAGCCAGTTCTTTCAGCAAAGGCCGAACCAATTGCCTTAACTGAGGCTCGAAACTGCTTTCGAGACCGACAATAGAGGCACCGAGAAACAGGCGCCCCCCCATTTTTCGGGAAACAAGACCGTTATGCTCCAGCGTATTGGCAATGCGATAGGCAACAGCCCGGTCGATTTCCAGCTCGTTGGCCAGCTCTGCAACACTTTTTCCATTCTCGGAATTTGCAATGAAGAACAGCGCCTTGAGGCCGCGATCCAGTGTTTGAAGCATCGCCATAGCTTTCTCCATGTATAGATCGTCCGCGCTGAATATTGACAGGCGGCTTTGAATAGTTTTTCATTATAAGTATATAGATGTGCGATAAAAGTAAATATTGGAAGTGATGAAAAATGGAAAACCAGCGCTGTCCGGTCAAAGATCATGGAAATTCCCCGACAGGATGTCCCATTTCCTCCCAAGCTGCTGCCTTCAATCCGTTCGAAGGCCCGTATCAGGTTGACCCCGGGGATGCACTGCGTTGGGCGCGGGAAAATGAGCCGGTTTTTTACAGCCCCGAAATCGGCTATTGGGTCGTGACGCGATATGAGGATGTGAAGGCGGTCTTTCGCGACAACATTCTCTTCTCGCCTGCCATTGCCCTGGAGAAGATCACGCCTGCGCCGCCTGAAGCCATGGATATCTTGAAGAAATATGGCTTCGACATGCGCCGCACGATGGTGAATGAAGATGAGCCGGATCATATGGCACGTCGCCGTCTGCTGCTCGACGATTTCCTGCCGGAAAATCTGGCCAAGCATGAACCGGCAGTGCGCAAGCTCGCCCGCCAATATATGGACCGCTTCATTGAGCGCGGAGAGGCGGAGCTGATCAGTGAATTCTTCTATGAGATCCCGCTCACCATTGCACTGCATTTTCTTGGCGTTCCTGATGAAGGCGCCGAGCAGTTGCGTCAGTTTGCGGTAGCCCATACCCTCAATACCTGGGGGAGACCCACGCCCGAGGAGCAGTTGAAGATCACGGAAAAAGTCGGCCGTTTCTGGAAAACTGCCAATGACATTCTGGATGACATGATTGCCAACCCGGATGGGGAGGGCTGGATGTATGAAACCGTGCGTCAGCATTTCAAGCATCCTGACATCGTGACCGAGAGCTATATGCGGTCCATGATGATGGCGATCTTGGCAGCCGCTCACGAAACAACTTCCAATGCGTCCGCCAATGCATTCTGGACCTTGCTGAACAATCGTGATGCCTGGGATGAATTGTGTGAAAATCCAAGCCTGATCCCGAGCGCGGTCGAAGAATGCCTGCGTGTGGCAGGGTCCATCGTTGCCTGGCGCCGGATCACCACCGATGATACCGAGATCAATGGCGTCGGAATTCCAAAAGGCGGAAAGCTGCTGATCGTGCAGGCCAGCGCCAACAAGGATGATCGCTATTGGGAGAATCCAGACGAGATCGATATCTATCGCGACAATGCCGTCGACCATATGACCTTTGGCTATGGGGCCCATCAATGTATGGGCAAGAATATCGGCCGCATGGAAATGCGGATCTTTCTGGAAGAATTTACCCGCCGCTTGCCTCACTTGCGTTTGTTACCCGGGCAAAGTTTTGAAAATCTTCCCAATACATCCTTCCGAGGGCCTGACAAATTGTTCGTGGAATGGGATCCGGCGCAAAATCCGGAAAAGCATGATCCTTCCATTCTTGAGCAATCCATCTCGTTCAAGATTGGTGCCCCGATCAAGGATGATATTCTGCGCCGGGTGGTCGTGCAGGATATCCTCCAGCTTGCCCCGAATGTGAAAGGCTTTGTTCTGGCTGATCCACGGGGCAAAACCTTACCAAAATGGACACCGGGGAGCCATGTAGATCTGGTCTCAGGTGATATTCGCCGCAAATATTCGCTCTGCGGCAATCAACTGAATACTGAAAGCTATGTGATTGCCATCTCGTTGGAAGAAGACGGGCGAGGCGGTTCAAAGCATTTTCATGAGACGCTTGCCGTTGGTGATGATGTGCGGATTGCCGGTCCTCGCAATCATTTCAAGCTGGATGAGACGGCGGAGCATTATCAGCTTGTTGCCGGCGGGATTGGCATCACACCGATTTTGGCCATGGCAGATCGACTGAAGACACTTGGAAAATCCTATGAGCTTCATTATTGCGGTCACAGTCGGGAAAATCTGGCCTTGCTGGATCGTGTCATGCATGATCACGGGGAGGCATTATCACTTCATATTTCGAATGAGAAAACAAGGCTGGACCTCGCAAGGCACTTTGCGGATTTGTCGTCTGGCCATCAGATCTATACCTGTGGCCCGGATCGGATGCTGGCTCAATTGGAAGAAATGGCCGAGGATTGGCCGGAAGGTACGCTGCATTTCGAATATTTTTCTTCCGGCTCCTCCGGACTTGATCCGTCAAAGGAGAAATCCTTCGAACTGGTGCTGTCCGACACTGATTTGACCGTTCAAGTTGCGGCAGATGAGACGGTTTATGACGCACTTCGTTCGGTTGGCGTCGATATCAGTGTCGATTGCGGAGAAGGATTATGTGGCACCTGTGAGGCCTCAGTTCTGGAAGGCGAGATAGATCATCGTGATCGGGTGTTATCCAAAGCCGAACGATCCGCTGGTGATCGCATGATGACCTGTTGTTCCAGAGCCAAGGGAGACAGGCTCATACTTGGATTATGATTGCTCAATGCCAATTTCAAAATACTGCTTTATTGGCTGAAGCAAATCGTAATGCTTAAATCTTATTTCCAGAAATAATAAGGAAAAATGCTGCAGTGTTTTCATACTGCAGCATTTGTTTATACTGATCACTTGAATGTGGAGCTTAGCGCTTTGGTAGCGGCATCCACGCCGGAGTTGCAACATCAGCATGAGCGAACTGTGGCAGCTTTGCAGACAGATCTTCCATATTTTTGATATCCAGCTCATTGAGCATTTTCTGGGTGATCAGGGTTGGCGGTACAATCACGTTGGCGCCTGGATTTTCACCTGCCAGCAGCATTGCCAACGAACGAACAGAAACCTCACCGACAACGGCAGGGTTGGTCGCTGCGGTCGCGGCCCAAGCGGAACCTGGCTCACGCATGGCTGCGATGTCAGAAGTTGAGACGTCAGCGGAGTAAATCTTGATCTGCTCGGTCATGCCTGCTTCATCAACTGCGATTTTCACGCCCTTGGCAAATTCGTCATAAGGAGCGAACATCACAGTGATATCAGGGTTGGCTGCCAAAATGGAGCGGGCCTGGTTGGCATTGGAATTGGCAATCGGGTTATCGAGAGTGCCGAACATGGCTTTTTCTTTGATGCCGCTATATTTGGCTTTGAAGATTTTCCAGGTCTCGTCACGGCGATCAAGCGGAGCAATTCCAGGGACATAGACATATCCTGCCTTGAAGCTCTCACCATTGTCTTTTACCGCTTGTTCAAGGGCCAGACGGGCCAGATCGCGGTCAGATTGTTCCACTTGTGGAACGGCTTTATTCTTAACATTCACATCAAACGCAACCACCTTGATGCCTGCATCCACTGCGCGCTGTACAGCTTCTTGCATGCTTTCGGTCAGGCCGTGCTGAACGATGATACCATCCACACCTAGGGCAATTGCCTGATCAACCATATCAGCCTGCAAAGCGGCATCCTGACGGCTGTCCAGCACGCGAAGATCAACGCCCAGAGCAGCAGCTTGTTTCTCTACGCCAGACAGATAGGCCTGGAAGAAATCACCAGTTGAGAGATAGCGAACGAGGGCAATTTTTACATCACCGGGCTTATCAAATGGCTTGGGCATATCTGCAGCCTGAGCAACAGAGCCCAGAGCGCCGAAAGACATGGCACCAATTGCAAGAGCACCAAAAATACGACGAGTTAGTTTCATTGTTTCCTCCCAAGAAATATCAAGTCAGTGTTTTTATTCAAGTTAGCGACCACGTCGCCCTGAAAGGGCAAACGTGAAGACAAGGGCGACGACGAGAACGCCACCTTTGACGAAATCCTGTGTGTAATATGGGGCATTCATCATGGTGAGCCCCTGCAAGAGAATGCCGACGAACAAGGCACCAATGGCAGTGCCAAAAGCATTGGGTTTGGCGGCCCCCAGAACGGCGAAGCCGATGAGAGCAGCAGCCACAGCATCGAGCAGCAAATTGTTGCCTGAGGCAATATCGCCGCGCCCAAGGCGAGCGGCCAGCAAGATGCCACCAATGGACGCCATGACGCCTGAAATCATGTAAGCGATGATTTTGTATTTATTGACCGGTGCCCCTGCGAGACCGGCTGCGCGTTCATTGGAGCCGATTGCATACATCACCCGACCGTGGCGGGTATATTCCAGAAAGACCCAGATCAGAATGGCAATCACAATCAGAAAGACCACGGAGACTGGCACCAGATTGTCGATGATCAGATCAAACCGGTGACGGCCAAGAGCCAGGAATGAAGCTGAGAATTTGCCTTCGGCAACCGTGCCATCCGGTAGCGTCATACCAGTTGCAATGGAACGTCCTTCAGTCGGGATGCGTTGCAAACCTACCAACAGGAACATCATGCCCAGTGTAGCGAGCAGATCCGGGACCCGCATTTTCACGATCAGAAAACCATTTATGAAGCCAACCACTGCTCCCATGATAATGCAGGCAAGTACGGCAACCCATGCGCTTTGTTCCCAGATTACCATTACATAGGCCGAGAGCATCAGGGCAGACGTTGCGACAGATCCAATGGACAAATCAAAGCCGTCTACAACGAGTGTCGCCGTCACGCCAAGAGCCAGAATGCCAGTGATCGCAACTGACTGAAAAATGAAAACCGCACTGTAAGGCGAGGCGAAACCGTCAGCGGCCAGGCTGAAAAATAGAACAAGCCCAAAAAGCAGCATCAGGAAGCCATAGCGAATTGCCAGGTCTGTGAGACTACGGGATGGTGGTTTCATGGTGTCTTCGTTTTGTACCACAGTGTCTGTCAAAACATGTCCTCACATAGGCTCTTTTGCCTGCCCCTGTTGGGCTTAGCTGGCAACTTTTTCTTGATGACCAGATGGTGATGCGGCTTGCCCCGCAACCTCCATCAGCACCTGATCGATATTGATATTGGCATCGTTGATATGGTCGCCCACAATGGTGTGCTCGGCCATGACCAGAATGCGGTCGGCAATTTCCAGCGCTTCGTCCAGCTCAGCCACCATGACGATGGTTGCGCGCTGGTCGGCGGTTTCACGCAATTTGCGGCCAATATCCCTGCGCGCTGCAATATCGACCCCTTGAAATGGCTCATCGAGCACCAGCACATCGCACGGTTGGGAAAGCCAACGGGCCACCATGACTTTTTGCTGGTTGCCGCCAGACAGTGTCCCGATGTCATCGTTCTCAGACTGGCAGACAACACCAAGCTTGCTGATCAGCTCTTGAGCCGCCCGCCGCTCTGCCCGCTTGTTCACAAATGACAACGTTGCCATATGTTTGAGGAAAGGTAAGGTGATGTTACGGGTGATGTCTGCTTCCGGGATAACGGCACTGGAACCGCGATCCTTTGGGCAAAGAAACACACCCTTCTCGATGGCCTGTCCAGTTGTCTTGGGGGCATAAGTCTCCCCATTCACCGTAATGCTCCCCTCGACAGGGCATACACCAAACAAGGTTTCGGCAAGACGGGATTTGCCTGTGCCGACAAGTCCGGTAATTGCAATCACTTCATTACGGTGAGCTTGTAGACTGATCGGGGATGCACCGGGTTTCAGGATCACATTGTCGAGTGACAGGGCGATTGAACCTGATGCTTGCACATCGATATCGACGTCCGTCATCCGGTGGCCAAGCATTGCATTGACCGCCCCTTCATAATCCAGATTGTCTTCCTCAAACACACCGGATATCGCACCATCCCGCATGGAAACAATGCGATTCGCCAGACGGCGAATATCGGACATTCTGTGAGAAATATAGAGAATGGCGACACCACGATCTCTCAGCATATCCACCAGTGAAAACAGTCTTTTTGCTTCGCTTGCAGACAGAGATGAGGTCGGCTCATCCAAAATCATCAGCTTCGGCTCATGGGCCATGGCCCGGGCAATGGCGACCAACTGCCGATCAGCAAGGGCCAGATTCTGCACCTCGGTAGATACATCAATCTCAAGCCCCATGCGTTCAGCAATTTTTTGGGCCTCACGCCGGTTTTTTGCCGGATTGAAGAAGAAAGATCGATCCCCACCAGCCAGCTTGTCCAGCATGAGGTTGGATGCAACATCCAAGTCTGGAATAACGCCATCATTGATGTTTTGATGAACGGTCACGACCCCTTGTCGAATGGCCTGTGAGGGTGTCTCGGGATGAAATTCTTGGCCATCAAGGCGAATGTCTCCACCATCACGGGCATATACGCCACACAGGATTTTCACCAGGGTGGACTTTCCAGCGCCGTTAGCGCCCATCAGGACTGTGACTTTGCCTTTTGGAATATCCAGATTGACGCCCCGTAGAACACGGTTCGCTCCAAAGGTCTTCTCAATGTTGTTTAGCGCAACGGCAGTATTTTCCACGGATTTACATCCTCCCGACCATGAGCATAAATCCAAGATGTATCAAATGTCAAATAGTATTGACATTTGATTAAATCGCTATGATGGTAAGGGGGAATAAAGCTGACCATCACCTTGATGCAGGCGGGAAAATTGACAGGAAACCCGGACATGTCTGGCATGGTTCAGCTCTGTTCGGGTGAAATGAGATAAGTTCCCTCGTGTTTTTGGGGATCGACGCCGGGTCAATTCGCCCGAACAAAGTGGATGACAACATAGGCAGAACCATTGAACCTGCTGCAGAAATGTGGATCGGCGGCGTGAATACAATGTGATGGAAACATCCCGTTGCAAGGGAGGAAAGAAGCATGTCGAACAGCGTGTATGAAGCCTTGACCCCTCAGACGCTGGGGGAAAGGTTAGGCAAACTTGATGTTCTCACCGAATATCTGGGGACAGACATTTCTACATGGTCGGTCAAGGAAGTGGGGGATGGCAACCTCAATCTGGTTTTTATAGTGGAGAGCGCATCTGGAAGCGTCATCGTAAAGCAGGCTTTGCCATATGTGCGCCTTGTCGGTGATAGCTGGCCGCTGCCTCTGAGCCGTGCCTTCTTTGAATATCACGCTTTGAAGCGACAGGCTCTTCGTGATCCAGGCAGTGTGCCCGAGATTTACCATTTCGATGAAGAGCAAGCCCTCATCATCATGGAATTTCTGACACCACACATCATTCTTCGCCATGATCTGATGTCGGCCACCAGACATGAAATATTGGCTGAGGTCTTGGGGAATTTCGTAGCACGCACCTTGTTCCGTGGATCCGATCTTTCCATGAATGCAGCGGAGCGGAAGCAAGATGTGGCTCTGTTTGCAGGGAATGACAAGCTTTGTGACATCACCGAAAACCTGATTTTCAATGATCCATATTTCGATGCAGAAATGAACCGCCACACCACGCCGCATTTGGATGGTGTTGTCTCAGAACTGCGCGCTGATATGGATCTCAAGGTAGAAGTACAACATCTCAAAAGTATCTTCTGCGCCAATGCAGAAACCATGCTGCATGGGGATCTGCACACCGGATCCGTGATGGTCACCCCGTCTGATGTGAAAGTCATTGATCCTGAATTTGCGCTATATGGCCCTATGGGATTTGATGTAGGCATGTTGCTGGCCAACTTCTATATGGCCTATTTCGCCCAACCGGGACATATCGCCGATGCTGAAGGCTGCACGGATTACCAAGCATGGATCCTGCAGGTCTGTGAAGACATCTGGCAACATTTTGTGAGTGAATTCTCGCATCTGTGGCGTACAGAGCGGACGGGTATTCTCTATCCTGCCAGCCTCTATGAAGATCAGGGACATCATCTGGCCTCCGAACAGGCATTGACCCAAATGCTCTCGAAAATCTGGCAGGACATGCTGGGCTTCTGTGGCGTGGAAATGCATCGTCGCATCCTTGGCTTGGCCCATACCGCTGAACTGGACACGATTGAAGACGAAGCTTTGCGTGCTCGGTGCGAGACCAAGGCTCTTTTGTTTGGCCGTCATCTTATCAAAAACCGCCATGCTCTTGGCGCCCCGGCAGACCTGTCCCGGCTTGCCCTTGTCATGGAAAAGGAGACACGCGCGTGAAAGTTAATGGAACTCCCTATCGGACGATCTGGCTCGATGACGATGGTCGCACAGTCAAGACAATAGACCAGCGTTGGTTGCCCCACGAGTTCCGCGTTGTGGACCTTACCAGTCGGGAAGATGTCGCAATTGCCATCAAAGATATGTGGGTGCGCGGTGCGCCTTTGATTGGTGCGACGGCAGCCTTCGGTATGGCAATTCAGATGGAGATCGATCCGTCGGATGCTTCACTGCACGAGACCTGGGATATCTTGCATGATACGCGCCCGACCGCGATCAATTTGAAATGGGCGCTGGATGACATGCGTGCCTTGCTGATGCCTTTGGCACCAGCAGACAGGGCCGAAGCAGCTTATAAGCGTGCAGTTGAAATTTGCGACGAAGATGTCGAGATTTGCCGCCAGATCGGTCTTAATGGCCTCAAGATCATTGAAGAAATTGCCGCCCAAAAAGGCGGAAAGCCGGTTAATATTCTCACCCACTGCAATGCTGGGTGGCTGGCAACGGTTGATTGGGGAACAGCCACTTCGCCTATTTATCATGCCTTGGAAAAAGGCATTGAGGTGCATGTATGGATCGATGAGACACGTCCACGCAATCAGGGTGCCCATTTGACGACATGGGAGATGGTCAGTCATGGGGTTCCGCATAAGCTGATTGTTGACAATGCCGGAGGGCATTTGATGCAGCATGGCGAGGTGGATCTGGTCATCGTAGGGACGGATCGGACCACCGCTCATGGGGATGTTTGCAACAAGATCGGTACCTATCTCAAGGCCCTGGCGGCCCATGACAACAATGTGCCTTTCTATGTGGCTCTGCCATCACCAACCATCGACTGGACCGTGAAAGATGGGGTGAAGGAAATTCCCATTGAAGAGCGCGACGGAGAAGAGATTTCTCATCTATGGGGCAAACAGGAAGATGGCAGTATTGGTCAGGTTCAAGTCTCTCCGGATGGGGCAGAGCATGGCAACCCTGCCTTTGACGTGACGCCGTCGCGTCTTGTCACCGGTCTAATTACTGAGCGCGGTGTATGTGATGCATCACCTGAAGGCTTGGCGGCCCTTTTCCCGGAATTTGCGAAATAGCAGCCGGGTGAACAGCCTGACCCGCAATCAGGCTGGGCATCCAAAGGGAAAGAGGAGAGCATTGCTCTCCTCTTTTTTGCTTTTTGAGATGAGTTGGCCGAACGAGCTGATAGCTAGTCGGCAGTATCCAGCATGGCTTGGGCGGTGTCGGCGCTGGTTACGACATGGGTCACATAGCCACCTTTGATACAGGCATTCATGGCTTCGACCTTGTCGAGGCCGTCAGAGACCAGAAGTCCCATTTCCAAATTTTTTAATCGGTCCAATGTCACCCCGATCATGCGTTCGTCCAGAGGGCCGGGAATGGCCTCACCTTGTGCATCGATGAAGCGGCCGCAAATCACGCCTGTAGCACCCTCGGCCTTGTACCAGTCCAGGTCTTCCTGACTGGCTACGCCGGAGCTGACGATATGGCTGTCGCTTTGACAGGAGCCAGCAGCAAAGACAGATTTGTTACAATGGCTCAAGGCATCCAGCTGGGATTGAATGAGGGGCTCCTGGCGCAATCTGGCAGCCAGATCCGGGTCTGTCAGAACGGCAGGGGCATGAAGGTTGATGCATTTTGCGCCAAGAGCACGCGCCAGATGCGCGGAGCAAATCTCGGCTGTGAAGCCATAGGGCGTGGCCATGGAGCCTACCAACTGGCTAACGACCAGATCATCCATTTCATGTTGTTCCATGGCTTCAGCCATCTCATAGATGGTACGTCCCCATGCAACGCCTAGTCGGTCGCCCTGTTGCAACAAATCAGGCAACCATTCAGCGGCACCCAAGGCCACACGCATGAAGGCTTGCTCCTGATTTCCTGCTCCGTTAGGCAGTACATAGGCGGCCTTCAAGCCGAGTTTCTGGGTCAAGGCAAGAGCCGCGCGATGGCCGGTAAATGCGTCGTCAGACAGACTGATGCGAATAATGCCCTTTTCGCGTGCTTCCTGAAGATAATTGACAACGGTCGCGCGCGAGACTTGCAGCTTTTTAGCAATTTCACTCTGGTTCATTGCATCGTGGTAATACATCCAGGCCGCTTCCACGACAATATCTTCACCACTGATCTGGCCGGCAGCTCTGCGACGGACAACATTTGCCATTGGATCTCCGATATTTTATATTTGACACGCCTATCTGACATTTGTCAAAATCAATATATCATACCAATCAACCATATTCAATGGAGGCTTCCAATGGTTCTATACAGGTGGCAGGATCAAGACGCAAAGCGTTTGGTCGAGGCAGCAGGAGATGATCCGGCTGATCAAGACTTGGCTTTACGTGTTTATACCTCCCGCATCATTGGGCAGGATCCGGAATTGGTGATGCATGGCGGAGGGAATACGTCCGTCAAAACCCGCCGTAAGACATTGCTTGGTGAGACCATTGATGTCCTGCATGTCAAAGGCAGTGGTTGGGACCTGGGAACCATTGAAGCACCCGGCCTTCCCGGTGTTCAGATGCAGCCATTGATGGCTTTGCGCAGTCTCGGCAGTCTTAGTGATGAAGACATGGTCAATGTGCAGCGCCAGAATCTGATTGATTCAACGGGGCCGAACCCATCAGTTGAGACGCTGTTGCATGCTTATTTGCCGCATAAATTCGTGGATCACACTCATGCCACGGCAATGCTGGCTTTGGCCAACCTGCCGGACGTGGAAGCAGTCACCAAGGAGATCTTTGGTGATCGGGTTGCGCTTGTACCATATATCATGCCGGGCTTTGAACTGGCCAAGGCAGCGGCCGATGTCTATGACGCCAATCCCGATATTGAAGGCATGCTTCTGGTCAATCATGGGCATTTCACATTCCATGAGGATGGCAAGAAATCCTACGATCTGATGATCGAACACGTGAATGCGGTGGAAGCGTGGTTTGAGAAGAAGTTGGCGGCCAATCCCGCGACTTGCGTTCAGCTACCAGCTCTGCCTATGACGCCAGAACAGGTGCTGCCTACCTTACGGGGTTTGATTGGTGCTGCCAACGCTGAGCATACTGGTAACCGTGATAGTGCCATGCCTGTCATGGATGTACGCAATGGGCCAAATGTCGAGGCCTTCATGGGGCGGACAGATCTGGATGCTCTATCCCAGCGCGGTGTTGCCACACCGGATCATGTGATCCGAACCAAGGGCAAGCCGTTGGTCCTGACCCATAATGATCTTGCTAAGGGCTCAGATGGTATCAAAGCCAAGCTGGATGGGTTCATTTCTGATTATAAAGCCTATTTTGATCGGCAGGTTCCAAGATTTGATGGTCAGAAGACCATGTTGAACCCGACACCAAATCTTGCTTGGATCCCTGGTCTTGGTTTGATTGGCATTGGCACCAATGCCAAGGCAGCGAGCATTGCAGCTGATATTGGTGAGCAGAATTTACAAGTTCGCGAATGGGGCGAGGCAGCTGGTGGCTTCTTCCCGATTGAAGAGGCTGACCTCTTCGATATGGAATATTGGTCTTTGGAGCAAGCCAAACTGGGCAAAGGCAAGCCTCCCAAACTGACTGGGTCTATTGTGTTGGTGACTGGCGGAGCAGGGGCCATTGGCCTTGCAACAGCAAAAGCTTTCGCCAAAGAAGGTGCTAATATCTTCCTTGTCGATAGAAATGAAGATGCACTTGCTAAAGCTCTCAAACAGTTGGGATCGGGACATGGTGGCGTTACCTGTGACCTGACTGCACAAGGTGGTGCGACGAATGCCATTGATGCCTGTCTCGATCGATTTGGTGGCTTGGATATTCTTGTCTCCAATGCAGGCGCTGCATGGTCTGGCCCTATGGCGGAGATGTCTGATGAGACTTTACGAGGCAGCTTTGAGCTTAACTTCTTCTCTCATCACAAGCTGGCCCAATCGGCCATCAAAGTGATGCGTGATCAGGGACGAGGAGGCCAGATCTTGCTCAATGTCTCCAAGCAGGCCGTCAATCCGGGCAAGGGCTTTGGGGCATATGGCTTGCCAAAAGCAACCAGCCTCTTCCTTGTCAAGCAGCTGGCGCTGGAACTGGGTGGTGAAGGAATTCGGGTCAATGGTATCAATGCCGACCGTATTCGGTCCGGGCTGCTTACCGATGACTTCATTGCAGAGCGTTCAAATGCACGTGGGCTGGATGAGGCGAGCTATATGGCTGGCAATCTGTTGCAACGCGAAGTGGAGGCTCATCATGTAGGTGAGGCATTCGTCATGTTGGCCAGTTCGCACCGAACCACCGCACATATCTTGACCGTAGATGGGGGCAATATCGAAGCTAGCCTTCGTTAGACTGCCTCTGTGCCCAATTGGATGTTAACCTCAATACCAAGCTCTCCGATAGATTTTCGGGGAGCTTTTTTATGGGTAAACATTTAAAATTTTACAATTGTCACCATTGATGACATTTGATATATTTTGCTCAAATTTCCAATCCGCATCAAAGGGGAGCAGGATGAGCAACCGCAAAACAAGCAGCGAAATAGCGCTTGGTATCAGACGTCGAGTGTTTGAACACTCGATGCGCAACAATGGTGGCTATCTCAGTCAGGCTTGTTCTGCTGCTGAGCAGTTGGCATGGCTCTATAACGAAGCACTGCATATTGGTGATCCAACTCTGCCCATGATCCCCAAACCCTTTGAAGGTGTGCCGTCTGCTGATAATCCCGACTATCACACCGGTGCAGGCTATAACGGGCCATTTACTCCGGTCCATGATCGCCTGTTCATTGCGCCTGCTCACTATGCACTCGTAGCCTATGCCACCTTGATCGAGGTCGGCCGCATGGCACCGGAAGGGTTGGACATGTTCAACAAGGATGGGTCATCTGTCGAAATGATCGGGGCAGAACATTCTCCCGGAATGGAAGTGCATAACGGTACCCTAGGTATCGGGCTGTCTACTGGGGCCGGTTTGGCATGGGGCCGTAAGAAGCGCGGCGAAACCGGCAAGGTCTGTGTGTTCATGTCAGATGGCGAAGTCCAGGAAGGCCAGACATGGGAGGCCATTCAGGGAGCAGCACATCATGGCATCGACAATCTTTGGGCCATCATGGATGTGAATGATCAGCAATGTGACGGTGCGATGTCTTCCGTGATGGAAGTGCGCGACATTGCTACAAAGATGAGAGCTTTCGGTGCGGTTGTTGTCGAGATTGACGGGCATGACATTGAAGCCATGCGTCAGGCAAAACAGGAAGCACATGAAGGTCAGCCCCTGATCATTCTTGCCCGCACTTCTCCCTATCAGGGAATGGGCTTTCTCAAAAAACGCTTCCCGCGTCTCCATTATGTGCGTTTCAAGAGCGAAGATGAGCGTCGGGACATGAATATTGCAATTGCGGCTGAACTGGGTATCGAGCCTGTTCAGCTGGATCAGCATTAAGCACAAGGGAAAGAAGAACATGGTCGAAATGGTCACCCGCCCTTATGCAGCGGCTTTTGAAAAACACGCTTTGGCAAACCCGGATGTCCTTTGTTTGTCTGCGGACCTGACATCGTCTTGCGAGATAGATGGCTTCCGTGATCGGCATCCAGAACAATTCCTGTCCCTTGGTATGGCAGAGCAGAATATGCTCAGCTTTGCTGGTGGACTGGGGCTGGCTGGTTATCGCCCCTTCATTCATACATTCGGCGTTTTCCTCTATCGTCGCCCCTATGATCAGTTGATGGCATCGGTTGCCTATCCGCGCCGCAAAGTGCGGCTCATGGGCTTCTTGCCCGGTGTTACGACCCCTGGTGGTATGACCCATCAGGCGATTGAAGATATCTCCATCATGCGGTCCATTCCCAATATGACCATTTTGGAGACAGGTGATGCGAGCGAAGTGGAAAGCATCTGCGAAGCCGCTGACAGCATCGATGGCCCGGTCTATTGCCGGGTATTGCGCGGGCAGGTTCCACGCTTGTTCGATAGCCCCATCAAGGTTGGTGAGATGCGCCTTCTGTCCGATGGAGATGATGTGCTTGTCGTCACAGCCGGTATCACCACTGAGGAAGCCATGCGCGCCTCTGATGCCCTCAAGCAAGCTGGTGTTTCCATCCGTCACCTGCATTTGCACACGATCAAGCCATTTGACGCCAAGGCACTGCTTGATCACATAGGATCTGTCAAAAAGGGCGTGATCACGCTGGAAAATCATGTGATAGCGGGCGGCATCGGTTCTCTGGTAGCAGAGACTATGGCTGATGCTGGGGTTGGTAAGAAATTGATCCGGCTTGGCCTCAAAGACACCTATGCTCACGGTGGTTCACGGCCTTATCTCATGCGCCATTATGGGTTGGATGCACTGGCCTTGGTTCAAGGTGTTGATCAATTACTCGGGATGCCTACAGGTGTGAGCGAGCAGGATCTGGACGCCGTGCGTGTTGAGGCTGTTCATTCCACCGCAAAGGCAGAAGGGCTGTAGGCGAGATTGTTCGCTGCTGATTACTTTCTCCATTTCTGATCTGACAAGAGGCTCTGTTTCATGTCCCGATTTACCGTCACTTACCGGATTTTTGCTTCCAATATTGAGGAGGCAAAACAACGGGCCGAGAATATCGCCCTTGAGCAAACGGTCGAAATTCCGCGCGATATCGTGCCCAAGGGCTATATCGAAGATGAAATTCTGGGAAAGGTAGAAGAAATCGGACAGGAGAGTGAGGGTACTTTCAAGGCGATCATCTCCTACAGCCCTGATAGTGTCGGTGACGAACTGGCACAGCTCAACAATGTGATCTTTGGCAATTCCAGCATTCAAACCGGTCTCAAGGTGATTGATCTGGATTTGGGAGAAACGCTTGCCAGCCGTTTCAAGGGGCCGCGTTTTGGCATCAAGGGACTTCGTCAGAAACTGGGTCGTCCCACAGGCGGGATGATTTCCCCGGTGATCAAACCTCAAGGCTCAAGCGTCGAAGATCTGGCTACGATTGCTTATCTTTGCGCTCTGGCCGGGGCCGATATCATCAAGGATGATCATGGTCTGACAAACCAGCAAATGGCTCCATTCAAGCAAAGAGTTGAAGCCATAAGTGCTGCTGTTGCCAAAGCGAATGCTGAAACGGGTGGCAATGCTCTCTATTTCCCCAATATTGCTGGTCATGTGGGAGAGATTGATGCTTTTGCGAAATTCGCAAAAGAAGCCGGAGCAGGTGGCCTGCTGATAATGCCGGGTCATTTCGGCTTTGCTGCAATTGATCATCTGGCCCGTGCTCCTGATCTCGACTTGCCAATCATGGCGCATCCAGCTTTTCTTGGCCCCTATGTCCTATCAGAGCAACTTGGCTTCACCCATGCCATGATGTTTGGAACATTGCAGCGTCTGGCTGGTACTGACATTTCGGTCTTTCCGAATGTAGGGGGGCGGTTTGGCTTCACAAAAGAGCAGTGCCAATCCATAGCCAAGGCTTGTACAGAAGATGACAGCATCGGTCAGACTATGTTGCCAAGCCCCGGTGGTGGTATGAGCGTCGAGCGCGCTGCCGATATGGCAGGGATGTATGGAGATGATGTTGTCTATCTGCTCGGCGGCAGCCTGTTGCGCTATCAGGACAAAATAGGCGAGGGTATCCGCGATATGCGAACTGCCCTTGATGCGATCTAGGCTTGGGTTCTTGCATTATGCAGATTTCGATATGACAATGCTGCATAATTTGGATTTTGGAAACTTCTGTCCAAATCCAGAAATTTTGAATCATGCAACATGACCCAGCATTTTCCAAGCCGGAATTTATATATAAGCTCAACTTATAGTATGGTAGGTATAATCGATTTTTCTTGTCCAAAAAAACTGCGAAACTACTGTAATCCAGTTAAAGCCGGACCGGGTCGGAAAGAATGCCTGGCCAGCATCACCTTTGGAGGAGAATAAATATGTCATCAAAGATTGGCCTTTTTACGGCTTGTGTGTTTTCACTTGGACTCGCAACAAGTGCATTGGCAGAAACAGAGCTGACGGTCTATACAGCAGTAGAAGCTGAAGATCTTGGTCGGTATGCCGAGACTTTCAATGAAAAATATCCCGACATCAAAATCAATTGGGTGCGTGATTCCACAGGGATCATTACCGCCAAACTGCTGGCCGAGCGAGATAACCCGCAAGCAGATGTCGTTTGGGGTCTTGCTGCTACCTCATTGTTGCTTCTGAAGTCGGAAGGCATGCTGGAGCCATATGCTCCCAAAGGTGTCGAGAACTTGGACAGCAAGTTCGTAGATGATGATACACCGCCGTCATGGGTTGGAATGGATGCATGGATTGCTTCTGTTTGCTACAACACGGTAGAAGCAAAAAAAGCGGGCCTGACTCCACCAAAATCCTGGAAAGATCTGACGGATCCCCAATATAAAGGCCATGTGATCATGCCGAACCCGAACTCATCCGGGACCGGCTTTTTGGATGTATCAAGCTGGTTGCAACTGTTTGGTGACAAGGGTGGTTGGGAGTATATGGATGCCTTGCATCAAAATATAGCACGCTATACCCATTCAGGTTCCAAGCCATGCAAACTGGCTGCTGCCGGTGAAATTCCAATCGGTATCTCATTTGCTTTTCGTGGCGCAAAATCCAAGGCCGCAGGAGCGCCTCTTGAGATTATTGTTCCTTCTGAAGGTGTAGGCTGGGATATGGAAGCCACTGCAATCATTGCAGGGACCGAAAAACTGGACGCAGCGAAAAAGCTTGTTGATTTTACGGTCACCAAGGATGCCAACAAAATGTATAACAAAGGCTATGCGGTCGTAGCATATCCTGGTATTGCGAAACCGGTTGAGCATTTTCCAGAAGGTCTGGCTGATGCAATGATCAATAACGACTTTGTGTTTGCAGCCGTCAATCGTGCCAGTATCTTGAAAAAGTGGCAGGAACGCTATGATGGTAAATCTGATCCAAAGTGATAAGCCTTTGGTTTCTTGATGAAGGCAGGAGCCTTGACCAATACTGGCTCCTGCTTTTCCGCTGCAACAAGCGGATGCTCCAACAAGTCCCTGAAAGATCGTAATTATGCAAACCATGACCGCCCTGCAAGATGCAGAGGGCGAAGCTGTGCCTTCTCCCAAATTGTATCTGAGCATCAAAAATCTTTGGAAAGCCTTTGGCACGTTTCTGGCCTTGAAGGATATCTCGCTCGATATCAATGAAGGTGAATTTGTCTGTTTTCTTGGCCCCTCAGGATGTGGCAAGACCACGTTGTTGCGCGCCATTGCCGGACTGGATCTGCAAACTCAGGGAAGTATGACCCAGAATGGGCTGGATGTTTCAAACCTGCCCCCATCTGAGCGCGATTTTGGAATTGTCTTTCAGTCATATGCCCTGTTCCCCAATCTCACTATCAAGAAGAACATCGCTTTTGGCCTTGAGAATATGGGGCGTAGCAAGGACGAAATTTCCGGTCGGGTAAACGAGCTATTGGAACTGGTCGGTCTACCTGATCAGGGGGACAAATATCCCGCACAATTGTCCGGGGGACAGCAACAACGAATTGCACTCGCACGTGCCATTGCAACCAATCCCGGTCTTTTGCTTCTGGACGAGCCATTGTCGGCTCTGGATGCCAAAGTACGAGTGCATCTACGTCATGAAATCAAAGAGTTGCAACGAAAACTGGGTGTTACAACTGTGATGGTAACCCACGATCAGGAAGAAGCATTGGCGATGGCTGATCGGATTGTGGTGATGAATCATGGTGTCATTGAGCAGGTGGGATCACCAACACAGGTCTATCGCCACCCGGCCAGCTTGTTTGTAGCTGATTTCATTGGTGAGATGAATCAGTTCCCAGCCCGTTCTGCCGGTGATAATCTCATTGATATTGGTGGTACGATTGTAAAAGGCGAGCACCATGGTTTGCCCAAAGGTGATGCCATTCTGGCTGCCATCCGACCCGAGGATATCATTCCGCATGGTATGGGCGCGCGTTCTCCAGGAGCAGATGACATTATCATCACACCGGAAAATGCGGTTACAGTCGATGTAACCGAGATGGAGTTTTTAGGGTCCTTCTGGCGTTGTCGCTTGCGCAATGAGATGTTCGGGGACAATGATCTGATTGCTGATTTCTCCATCAACGCCGTAAGACGCCTTGGCTTGAAGGAAGGCGGCCATATGACCATCGAACTGGATCAGGATCGCCTTATGGGCTTCAATCAGGAAGGGCGCCATAATGACTGATCTCTCCCAGCAATCTTTGCCTGCCGGGCCAGTCATAAAAGGCAAGCTCAGTCGTGATGATATCATGATGCGCGGCGGAATGATTGTGATTGCACTTTATTTGATCATCTCCCTGGCATTTCCACTCTATGCGATGTTGTCAAAGTCGTTTTCCACCTATCGGGTGGATCTGACGCGCTTCGAGTTCCAGCAAAGCAACGAAGACGGCATTTTTGATGGTTCCATCATAAGTGCTGCCGAGTTGAATGCAAAAATCCCTGTTTATTCAGATGCAGATCTGACAACAGGAGCAGACGGTCGTTTGACAGTCACCAAATGGTTTCCGAAATTCAGTTTCCGCAGTCCCGTCAAATATAAAGTACGCAATGTAGAACAGGGTGGACGTTTTCTGGTCAGTTCCACGCTGTATGATGGAACGGATTGGATTGAACTCAACTCCAATAAATTCCGACGAGTACAATTGCGACCTGTCAAGTCAACGGGGTTAGGCAATTTCGTAAGCTATTTTTCTACACCCGCCCTGTTTCAGTCCATCAAAAATTCACTTTGGATCTCGGTCATCTCAACGATGATCACAGTCAGCCTTGCCTTCTGGTTTGCCTATGCCCTGAACCGGAGCTGCATGCGCTACAAGGGAGTATTCAGACTGATCGCCATGGCGCCCATTCTGGTGCCTTCTCTATTGCCCGGTATTGCTCTGGTCTATTTGTTTGGCAATCAGGGCATGATGAAGGAATTGCTGCTGGGGGCAAGTATCTATGGCCCCATCGGAATTGTCATCGGATCGGTCTTTTTTACCTTTCCCCATGCATTCCTGATCATTTCTACGGCGTTGGCCATATCAGATGCCAGGCTCTATGAAGCCGCGACAAGTTTGAGAAGCTCTCCATGGCGAACCTTTTGGACCGTTACAATTCCCGGCGCCCGCTATGGATTGATTTCAGCCGCTTTTGTGGTCTTCAATCTGGTAATAACCGATTTTGGTTTGCCCAAGGTGATCGGAGGTCAGTTCAATGTACTTGCGGTTGACATCTACAAGCAGGTGATCGGCCAGCAAAACTTTGAGATGGGCGCCGTCGTCTCCGTCGTGCTGGTCATTCCAGCTATTCTGGCATTTGGAATTGATCGTTTTGTGCAGTCCAAACAGGTTGCCCTGCTTTCAGCACGATCCGTCCCATTTCAGCCGCAGCCAGATCAAAAACGCGATCGTCTTCTGTTTGCCTATTGTTCTGCCATGGCTCTGTTCATTATCGGTTTGCTGGCAGTCTGTCAGTTTGCCGCTCTGGTGAAGTTCTGGCCCTATGATCTGAGCCTCAGTCTGAATAATTATCAATTTGATAAAATGGATGGCGGTGGATGGGGGTCCTATTTCAACTCTATCCAAATGGCATTGATGGTTGCGATCATCGGTACCGTGGTCGTCTTCTTCGGGGCTTATCTGGTCGAAAAGTCCAATGGGTTCAAAGTGGGCCGCTCGCTGTTTCAAATGATTGCCATGTTACCCATGGCAATTCCGGGCATGGTGTTGGGACTGGCTTATATCTTCTTCTTCAACAGCCCATCCAACCCCTTGCATTTTCTCTATGGAACAATGGCCATTCTGGTGATTTGTACCGTCACACATTTTTATACGGTCTCTCACCTCACAGCTGTGACCGCATTGAAGCAAATGGATCGGGAATTTGAATCTGTTTCTGCATCGCTCAAACAACCCACGATGAAATTGTTTACACGCGTTACGGTGCCGGTATGTCTACCAGCAGTTCTGGATATTTCCATCTATCTGTTCGTCAATGCCATGACGACGGTCTCTGCAGTTGTCTTTCTCTATTCACCCAAGACAACCCTGGCATCAATCGCGGTGCTGAATATGGATGATGCCGGTGATATCGCACCAGCCGCCGCAATGGGTATGATGATCTTCTATACCAATGCCGCAGCCCGTATCCTGCATTTGGTCATTTCCAAAGGGTTGCTAACCCGCACACAGGCCTGGAGATTCAGATAGAAGAAGATTTCCTTGCATCTACCAAATCCAGATCATCTATGAATCTACGTCCTAACATGCCGCCGGAACTCATCTGGCGGCATTCTCATGAATGTCAACGTTCAGCCAGTACGGTATTGGCGACATCCATGAATGCACGGATCAGCTTTACATCGCTCCGCTGCGTCAAATGAATCAGGGCTTCACTCATGGTGATATTGAGTTCATCTATTGGCAGAGGGCGCACTCTTTCATCCAATCCATATTCGGCTTGAGAGACAAAGCCCACTCCGGCACCCGATGCAACGATAGCTTGAACTGCCTCTCGACCTTCGGCAACAATCGCTGGACGATGCGTAAAATTTTGTTCCCGCAAGGCTTCTTCCAGTTTCTGGCGCGTTTTGGAGCCTTCTTCCCGGAAAATAAGCGGATAATCAGCCAATTCAGCAAGAGATATATGACACATGCTATCCGGAATAAGGTCTCGTGAGGCAAATGCGATGATTTCAGTAGTCGAAAGTTTCTGCATCTTCATGTCATTGCCAGGTCTAAGGCTGCCAATAACACCAATTTCGGCGTCATAACTGCGCAATTGGCTCACAACATCTTCCGAATTTCCCGTACGCAAGGTAACTGTCACATTGGGATAGCGCTTGCGAAAACGACTGAGAATTTCGGTAATATGATGAGCGGAGTCGACAATGACACGCAACTCTCCGTCAATTGCTGCTCCGGATTCTGAAATATAGTCCTCGATTTGTTGTTCAATTTCAAAAAACTGCTTTGTCAGACGGAAAAGGCGTTCCCCTTCCGGGGTTAAAAAAATGCGTTTTCGCTCTCGTGTGAAGAGCAGAACATCGTGAGCTTGTTCAAGTTTTCTCACCTGTTCGGAAATAGCGGGTTGCGTCAAATACAGAGCTTCCGCCGCACGTGAAAAACCACCAAGCATTGCAACATGATGAAAAGCTTTTAACTGACTGTAACGCATAAGAAATTCCCAAAATTAATTCCATAAGCTCAGCTTATGGTTTCATTGTAATTTACAATTTTACATATGGATGGGTGCACTGCAATAGTGGGGACGAAATTAACTTCGGAGAATGCAAATGGCTGTTTCCGACCTTCGGATTGCTTCCCCAAAACTGGGCGAGCCTTACTTGTTAACCCCAGGCCCACTGACCACCTCATACGCTGTTAAACAGGCGATGCTGAAGGATTGGGGGAGTTGGGATGGTGACTTCCGCGCAATGACAGCAGAATTGCGCAAAAGATTGCTCGATTTGCTTGGTCCGGGTTCGGACGAGTTTGATTGTGTTCCAATGCAAGGCAGTGGCACCTTCGCCGTCGAAGCGATGCTGGCATCCTTTATTCCCAAGAACGGCAAGGTACTTGTGCTTGCCAATGGTGCCTATGGCATGCGGTCGGTGGAGACATTGGAATATCTGGGGCGTGAGCATGTTGTGCTCAACAAAGGCGACTATCTACCTCCGCGTGGTGAAGAGGTGGCGAATATTCTGCTTGAAGATCCAGATATCACACATGTCGTGGCCATTCATTGTGAGACCTCCAGCGGCATCCTCAATCCGGTTGAGGAGATTTCCGAAGTTGTCTATGCGGCGGGTCGAAAATTGCTGATCGATTCCATGTCCGCCTTTGGGGCTATTCCATTGGAAGCATCACAGATACGCTATGAAGCCATGGTTTCTTCAGCGAATAAATGTATCGAAGGGGTGCCGGGCTTTGGCTTCATCATTGCGCGTAAGGACGAGCTGGAAGATGCCAGGAACAATAGCCATTCATTGAGCCTGGACGTGCATGCTCAATGGGCACACATGAACGAATCCGGACAATGGCGCTTCACGCCCCCAACCCATGTTGTTGCAGCATTCCTCGAAGCATTGCGTGCGCATGAATTGGAAGGCGGCGTGGCAGGCCGCGGCGGTCGTTACAAACGCAACCGGGATGTCATGGTTGCCGGTATGCGTGAGCTGGGCTTCGAGACTTTGCTGGACAATCGTTGGCTCAGTCCGATCATTGTGACCTTCTTCTGCCCGACTGATCCCAATTTCGTTTTTGATCGCTTCTATGAATTGATGAAAAACAAAGGCTTCATCATCTATCCGGGCAAGCTCACCGTGGTCGATAGCTTTCGTGTTGGCTGTATTGGTCAAATGGATGAGCATGTGATGCGCAACGTGGTGGCTGCGGCCCGAGAAGCACTTGAGGAGATGGGAGTATCCGATGCCTCTCCTCCTGCCATAGCTTTGGAAGAGCGTGCCAAGCTGGCATCTTGACTTCAATTGTTTGAAACGACCCAAGTAAGGAAAAGATATGACGATTCAATCGCCTGTGATAGCGAATGATCGAACCTATAGCGTACCCAAGGTACCGGCAATTGCGATTTGTCTGGATGGCTGCGAGCCTGAATATCTGGATGTCGCAATCAAGGAAGGTTTGATGCCGACTTTGAAGAGAATCCGGGAGACGGGTACGGATCGTCTTGCTCATTCGGTTATTCCCTCTTTCACCAACCCAAACAATCTCTCAATCGCAACCGGGCGCCCTCCGGCGGTTCATGGAATTTGCGGCAACTACCTGATTGATCCGGACAGTGGTGAAGAAGTGATGATGAATGATGTGCGCTTTTTGCGTGCGCCTACACTTTTCAGCAAATTCTATGATGCTGGTGCTCGCGTGGCTGTCATCACTGCAAAGGACAAATTGCGTGCCTTGCTTGGTGCAGGCCTGCGTTTTGATGAGGATCGTGCCATCTGTTTTTCTTCCGAAAAATCCGATCAGGCAGTCAAGGCGGAAAATGGCGTGGACAATGCATCAGCCTGGTTGGGGATGGATGTACCGGAAGTGTATTCGGCTGAATTGTCGGAATTTGTATTTGCTGCCGGTGTAAAACTGCTGGAAGAGTGGAAACCGGATGTGATGTATCTGTCCACCACTGACTATGTTCAGCACAAATATGCACCGGATCAGCAAGGTGCCAAAGATTTTTATGAGATGTTTGACAAATATCTCGCTCGCCTTGATGGGCTGGGTGCAGCTGTGGTGGTGACGGCAGATCACGGCATGAAGCCCAAGCATCTGGCTGATGGATCTCCAGCGGTTGTTTATGTTCAAGACCTGATGGACGAATGGCTCGGAAAAGACAAAGCGCGTGTCATTCTGCCCATTACGGATCCTTATGTGGTGCATCACGGCGCGCTTGGCTCCTTTGCGACTGTCTATCTTCCCACCGAAGCCAACCAGAGCGATGTTATTGGCAAGCTGAATGCAACCGATGGCATCACCCATGTTCTGACGAAGGCAGAAGCCATGACAGCTTTCGAACTGCCTGGTGATCGTATTGGTGATCTGGTGCTGGTATCTGGCGAGAATATCTGCATTGGCACCTCGGAACATCGTCATGATCTGGCAGCACTGAAAGAGCCACTTCGCAGTCATGGTGGCTTGACAGAGCAGGCAGTGCCATTCATCGTCAATCGCAAGATTGACCTGCCGGATGCACCAACTTTGCGCAACTTTGATGCTTTCTATTATGCGGCAATGGCGGCTGCGCAATAACACTTGATGCAGAGAACTATGATGTCGGGACGGTAATCTCTGCCCCGACAATTTGGATCGGTATGTCCTGAGCCCAGAAGGAAAGGCTTGTAAATGAGCAGAGTTGAAATCCGAAATGAGGGAATGCGTATTGGTGGAGAGGTGGTCTTTACCGAAGACACCGTGCCGGTGCATTATCCCTATACCAACGAGGTTATCGGAACAGTTCCCGCAGGCAAGGCCGAGCACGCGCGACAGGCCTTTCAGATTGCGGCTGACTATAAACCGACCTTGAGCCGGTATGAGCGACAAAAGATCCTTTTCCGTGCAGCAGAGTTGATTGTTGAGAAGCGTGAGTGGCTTGCCAAATGGCTGACGTTGGAGTTGGGAATTTGCCATCAACATGCACTTTATGAGACTGGCCGTGCCTATGATGTTTATATGCTGGCTGGCCAAATGACCATTATAGACGATGGACAGATCTTCTCGTGCGATTTGACGCCCCATGGGAAGGAACGCAAGATCTTCACCAAACGCGAACCGGTGCGTTCAATCTCGGCCATCACGCCCTTCAACCACCCGCTCAATATGGTGAGCCATAAGATTGCGCCTGCCATTGCCACCAACAATTGTGTGGTTTGCAAGCCAACAGAGCTCACGCCGCTGACTGCTATTGCACTGGCTGATATTCTTTATGAGGCTGGACTTCCACCGGAGATGTTCCAGGTTGTTACCGGTTGGCCCCAAGATATCGGTGAGGAGATGATCGTCAATGATAATATTGACATCATTACTTTCACTGGCGGGGTGCCAGTTGGCAAGATAATAGCGAATAAAGCCGGCTATAAACGCACCGCGCTTGAATTGGGAGGGAATGACCCTCTCATCATTCTGAATGATTTGTCAGACGAGGATCTGGACAAGGCGGCTGCTTTGGCTGTTGCTGGCGCGACCGGCAATTCAGGTCAGCGTTGTACGGCGGTCAAACGCATTCTGGTGCAAGAAAGCGTTGCTGATCGATTTGTGCCGATGGTTTTGGAAAAAGCCAAGAAGATCAAGTTTGGGGATCCTCAAGATCCAGAAACGCAGCTGGGATGTGTGATTCATGAGCAAGCAGCAGAGCTTTTTGAGAAACGGGTCTATCAGGCAAAAGAACAGGGAGCAGAAATCCTCTATCATCCCGGGCGCCAGGGTGCACTTCTTCCGCCCATCGTGGTTGACAAGGTGCCCCATGACAGCGAACTGGTTCGAGAAGAAACATTCGGACCGATTGTACCTATCGTACGGGTTCCAGACGACGACACGCAGGTGATGGAGATCTCCAACTCTACCGAATTTGGTCTATCATCGGGTGTATGCACCAATGATCTGAATCGGGCAATTGCCTATATCGAGGGTTTGGATGTGGGTACTTGCAATATTTGGGAGCAACCTGGCTATCGCATTGAAATGTCACCTTTTGGTGGCATCAAGGATAGCGGAAATGCCGTCAAGGAAGGCGTACTTGAAGCCATGAAGTTTTTCACGAATGTGAAAACCTACTCTCTCCCATGGAAAACCTGAAGTTAAAATAATTCCCCACAACTTGATGACGACGGCATTGCAACTGGCCGTCGTCATTTTTTCATTGTGATCATTCCAATGATTGTTCGGATCAATTGTAAACTTCCAGATTTATCTCATTAATCCGCTCCATGATGAGCTTGTCCGGCATTTTATCAACGATTATGCCCGTTGCCAGGTTGGGGTCCGGGACACGTATCGGTGTTACCTTTGCAAATTTGGTCTGATCCACAACAAAGAACGACTGCTCTGCCTGCTTGATCATGGTCGCTCTCAAATAGGCCGCTATTTGCGAATAATCAGTAACCAACGCTTGCTCGCTCAGACCACCTACACCGACAAAGGCTATATTGACCTGATAGGTTTTTACTGCTTCAATGGTTTCGATACTGCAGGTACCAAAATCTGATTGAGACATTTCACCGCCCAACACGATAACCTTGTGTTTTTGACATCTCGCAATTCTTGCAATCGTGAAATCATTGGTGATGATGGTGAGATTTTCAAAGTCTTCCAATCCGCGCGAGATCGCCAAAGCTGTGGATCCTGAATCCATCAGGATCGACATACCATCCGTGACAAATTTTTTGGCAATATTTGCAATATGATTTTTGCCATCTGCATTGACATCACTGCGATCTGCGATATCCGGCTCACGTTGTTTGATTGCCAGAGCGCCTCCACGAACCTGCGTAAGCTCGCCCAACTCTGACAAATGCTTCAAATCACGTCGGATTGTCTCCCGAGTAACGCCTAAAAGCGCGGAAATTTGCCGAATTGTCAAAGAGCCAGCCTGGTTCAAATGCTCCAGAATTTCGTTATATCGTTGCTCGGCAACCATGATATTTCCAATTTTACACGCTGCGTTGATTGCTCATTTTATCTGGTTCTTATCCCAAATCTAGTGGTTGTTTAAATTCTCTATTGCAATATTTTGCAAAATAATAGATCATTTTGCAACATATTGCCAACTGGAGGGTCTTATGACAAAGCTGCCCAATCAAGCACAGGTCGTTATTATTGGCGGGGGAATTATCGGCACCAGTGTTGCCTATCATCTGGCAAAATTAGGATGGACTGATACTGTTCTTCTTGAACAAGGTCAGCTATCCAGTGGTACAACCTGGCATGCGGCCGGCCTTGTCGGCCAATTGCGCAGTCATGCCAACATGACTGGCCTCATTCAATATTCCACGGAGCTATACAGCCAACTGGAGTCCGAAACAGGGCTTGCAACAGGTTGGAACAATTGCGGATCTGTCAGCGTCGCGCGTACAGAAGATAGAATGACCGTCTTGCGACGGTCAGCAGCATCTGCGCGCGCACAAGGGATTGATATCGAAGTCATTACACCTTCTGAAGCCGCCAAGTTATGGCCACTGATGGCAACAGATGATCTCAAAGGAGCAGTCTGGCTGCCAGGAGATGGAAAGGCAAATCCAACCGATCTGACACAATCCTTGGCAAAAGGTGCTCGCCAGAACGGGGTAAAGGTGTTTGAAAAGATCCGTGTCACCAATGTCGAGACTGAAAATGGCGCAGTGAGTGCAGTCGTTACCGAACAGGGAACGATCAAGACCGAATATGTCATCAATTGTGCGGGACAATGGGCAAGAAAAATCGGACAAATGTGCGGTGTTTCAGTTCCTCTTCATTCCGCAGAACACATGTATATTGTCACTGAGCAAATTGAGGGCGTAAAGCCAGATTTGCCAGTTATGCGTGACCCTGATGGATATATCTATTTCAAGGAAGAGGTAGGCGGTCTCGTCATGGGCGGCTTCGAGCCGGAAGCTAAACCTTGGGGTATGGATGGCATTCCTGACGATTTTGAGTTCTCTTTGCTACCAGATGATTGGGATCAATTTGAAATCCTCATGGAGAATGCACTTTTGAGGGTTCCGGCATTGGAGCAATCTCAAGTCAGACAATTCTATAACGGGCCTGAAAGTTTCACCCCTGACAACAATTTCCTTCTTGGCGAAGCTCCTGAACTCAAAAATTTCTATGTGGGTGCAGGCTTCAATTCCATGGGCATCGCAAGTGCGGGCGGGGCGGGGCGCGCTCTGGCCGAATGGATCGTCAACGGCGCTCCAACGCTTGATCTGTTCCCGGTCGATATTAGACGCTTTGCTCGCTTTAATAACAATCCGAACTGGTTACATGACCGCGTGAAAGAGACACTTGGACTTCACTACGCCATGCCCTGGCCGAACCGAGAGCTTGATACGGCACGTCCACTGAGACGGTCACCACTCTATACGCATCTAAAAGATCAGGGAGCCTGCTTTGGTTCAAAAATGGGCTGGGAGCGGGTCAATTGGTTTGCAAAAAGTGCCGGGAAACCGGAAACGGACTATTCGTTTGGCAAGCAGAATTGGTTTGATGACGTCAGACAGGAACATGACGCCGTTCGCAATCATGTTGGCATATTCGACCAAACATCATTCTCGAAATTCCTGATCCAGGGGCGCGATGCGTGTGCTCTCCTCAACAGATTATGCACTCGTGAAATCGACGCAGAAATTGGCCGGTCAATTTATACCGGATTGCTCAACGAACATGGTGGCTATGAGAGCGACTTGACAGTGATGCGTCTGGATCACGATCGTTTCCTACTTATCACCGGATCCGCGCAGACAACGAGGGATACGGATTGGATTTCAAAAGCTATTGAGCCAGATTGCCATGCAACTCTCACAGATATGTCCTCCGCCTATTCTGTTTTGTCAGTCATGGGACCTAAATCCCGTCAGCTTTTAGAACGCATCTCGGATGCGGACTTCTCTAACAGTGGCTTTCCTTTTGCAACAATCCAGGAAATTGACATTGCATATGCGAGCTGTTTCGCAAACCGAATGACCTATGTCGGGGAACTCGGGTGGGAGCTTTATGTACCAACCGAATTCACGGTAGGCGTCTATGAAGCCATCAAGCAGGCGGGGGCAGATCTGGGGCTCATGGATGCAGGTTATTATGCATTGGAGGGTCTGCGACTGGAGAAAGGCTATAGAGCCTGGTCGAGAGAGTTGACTCCGGATATCAATCCTTATGAGGCGGGATTGGGCTTTGCCGTAGACTTGGATAAACCATCAGGTTTCATAGGTCAGGACGCAATGCGCGCAGCCAAGGAAACCGGACTGTTGAAGAACCGCATTATTCAACTAACCTTGGATGATCCGGAGATCATGCTATGGAGTGGCGAGCTGGTTTTGCGGAATGGCATTCCCATTGGGGAAGTCCGCTCAGCAGCCTATGGACACAGCGTCGGGGCTGCAGTGTGTCTGGCTCATATCCACGATGATGATGGACTACCGAAGGACTGGCTGGTGTCAGGAGACTGGACAATTGATATCGCAGGACAGGTTGTATCCGCAACATTGCACATGAGACCGGCTTTCGATCCCAAGTCTGAGCGGGTACGTTTGTAAGATATTTGCTTTGGAGTGATCTTTCAGCCAGACATGAAAATTGAGGGATATTGCCATCCCTCAGTTTTATATATGAGAAAATTGAAGGAATTCATTCCCCCGGATCAAGAGAGGCCAATTCTGCGATTGTGACTGGCTTGATAGGCGCACGGATACGATATGATCCCACTTCTTGCTGGCTCTGACCGGTTTCATGAGCAAGAATGTCACTCACCACAAGTCCACAATAGCGTCCCTGGCAAGGACCCATACCAGAACGGCCAAAAGCTTTGGTTTGATTGGGACCGGTGCAGCCAAGAGCGACATAGGAACGGATATCTCCGGCGGTTACCTCCTCGCAACGGCAGACAATTGTCTTGTCTTGCGGCAATCGCCAGCCAAGTGGCGGCGCATAAAGTCGATCAAGAAATGGCCGTGCCGCCAAAGCATCCCGACGTTTCCTGAAAAGGGATTTTGCTTTCGCATCTCGCTCTGTCTGATCGATTTTCCCCAGATCATGGGCAATATCAAGTACTGCCAATGCTCCTTCAAGAGCCGCAACATAGGCACCGCCAATGCCTGCCCCGTCCCCGGCGTTATGGATATTAAAGCAAGAAGTGCGCCCAAATTCGTCAATATGAGGTGTGAAACAAACCTGATCATTCTGCCAGTCATGGGTCAGGCCAAGTGAACGGCTAATCTGCGTATTGGGAACCACACCTTGATGGAGCAAAAAGATATCAGCTTTCAGTTTTTTGCGCTGCCCTTTATGTGTGAAGCAAACATGTTTTGCAATTCCGTTTGCGCCATCTTGTTCCTCTCCATGCAGGCTGATCTCCTCCACCGCTTTATAACGCTTTACGCCCGCCCATTGAAGCTTGGTCAGATAGCTCGCACCTTTCATCAACATGGACCAGCCCGCAAATCCCTTGGGCAATAAAGGCAGAGCAGAGCGGAGCGACGACAAGCTTTGTGTTTCCAGCATGGCTTTTGGCTTACAGCTTGCCGCCAGCATTTGAACAGCCATGAGATAAAGCAGTGGACCCGAGCCAACCAGAATAGCATTGTTCGGAACCAATCCCCCCGATTTCATCAGGATCTGAGCAGCGCCAACAGTCATCACACCAGGTCTGGTCCAACCGGGCAGGGGGCAGGCTCGCTCCAGTGCTCCAGTGGCGAGCAAGAGATGTCTACCTTGCACATGGTCCGCCTTGCCGTTCCGGGTGAAGTAGACAAAGCCAGTTTTCTGTACCTTCCAAACCGTTGCTACCGTAATATGCGTAATCAGTTCATCGGCCAGATCATCAACCAATTTTTGTCCAGCACGATAATCCGGGCCCAAAACATCAAGCTGTCGTGCAGAAGCCTTGGAAATATTACGATATATTTGTCCGCCTGCCTGATGCTGCTCATCAATGATGGCAACTTTCAATCCAAAATCGGCTGCTTGGCGCGCAGCCTGCATGCCAGCCGGTCCAGATCCGACGATCACAAGATCAAAGGTCATCTATATCTGTCCCTTCTTCATGCTGGCTTTGGTTCAAATCTTCATAGACGGGTTGGTTCTGGGGCATGGATGTAATCTCCAATCCCTCCTCAACAATGGTCATGCAGGCTTGCCGGGTTACCCCGTCAATTTGAACAAGACATTCAAAACAAGCACCCATCATGCAAAAGGGCCCTCTTGGACTTTGGCTTTTCAGGGTCTGGCGCAAGGATTGGATATCATGAGATAACAAAGCTGCCGCCACACTGATATTCGACGCGACAAGTAAGGGTTCACCATTGAAATGAACTGTAATCTCTTCGTTATCTGATTGTTTTGTCAAAGGCTGGAACATCAAAAACGCGCCTCACTGAAAGGAGAAAGATCCGGTGCATCATTTTTGCTCATTATCCAGCGTGGCAACAACTCACAATGGGCAGCTGCCAAAGTAATGCCACTGTGACAGGTAACAAACCAGGCATAATGATGTTTGTCTGAGCGTTGATAGATGGGATACCCATCTGGGGACATGACCCGCAAGGCCGCCCAGCTTCGTACGATTTGAGCATTGGCCAACATCGGAAAAACATCTGCCGCATGGGCTGCAAGTGATGCAGTGGTCAAGACATCTTCATGATCGTTCAGTCCGACTTCAGCCTTTGATGCACCAATCTGGACACCTCCTTCATTGACCTGACGCAGAGTACCGGACGGGTGATCAAGGAAATGTGGCATTTTCTCAGTGATCAGAACCTGTCCCTGCTGTGGCCGCACCAGGGCCTTGAAGCCCAATTGTGGCCCCAGAGCTTGCGCACCCAATCCAGCAGCCAGCACCAGCCGATCGGCAACAAATCGCTCGCTATTCTCAGTGATCAGTTCCGCTTGATTCTCACCAGGAATGATCTCCATCACCCGAATACTGGTACGAATATCGCCACCCAGCATACGCACTGCTTGGGAAAGTGCACGCAACAATGACAATGGATTGACATGACTGTCTTCCGGGCAATAGCTGGCTCCATAAACTTTCGGACCTATTTGCGGAATTTTCTTTTTCAATTGCTCAGCACTGAGCATTTCAAAAGGATAATCACCATCCAGTTTGTCTCGTAAAGCTGACAATTCGGCTTTACGCTCCTTCATTTCTTGCGCGCTGAAACAATATTCCACGCCACCCTTATTCTCATAAGAAAGCTTCAGATTCGTGAGTTCTTCCAACTCTTTTGCAAAACCGGACCAAAGCTTGGCTGATGTGCGAGTCCAGCGAGCATAGGGAGGAAAATCCGCTCCCTTTCCTTGCACCCAAACAAGTCCGAAATTGCCTCGTGAAGCGCGAAAATCACCATCTGATCCATCCAGTACAAGCACTGGTTGGCCCGCCTTGAGCAAGCCATAGGCAAGAGAGAGACCGACCACCCCACCGCCAACAACAATTGTGCGCATGATCACCCCTTTCCGACAAAGACCTTGTCCAACCCATAGAAACGATCCAGCAACAACATGACCAGAAAAGTCAGGACAATCAAAACGGTTGAAATGGATGCAATCAGCGGATCAATCGTCTGGGTAATATGGTGATACATACGCACGGGCAGGGTTTGTGTCGCAGGAGAGGCAACAAAAACGCTCATGGTCAATTCATCAAAACTGGTGATGAAGGATAAGAGCCATCCACCTGCAACACCAGGCAGGATCAAGGGCAAGGTAATGCGCCGGAATGTCACCCAGCGAGAAGCGCCCAATGTCAGGGCCGCATCTTCTGCATCACGAGGTAGACCAGTTGCAGAGGCAAGGGACAAACGTAAGGCATAGGGCGTGACCAGGATGACGTGCGCTGCCGTAAGACCGACAAAGGAACCGCCAAGACCGATCTTGCTATAAAATTGCAGGAAAGCGACACCAAGCACCAGATGCGGTATCATCAACGGTGACAGCAAGAAAGCAGCAATGATATCTCGACCCCAAAACCGCTTGCGCGCAATGGCCAGAGATGCCGGAACAGCAATCGTCGTTGCCAGAGTTGCCGAGAGAAACGCCAACCAGACAGACACCCAAAAGGCATCGATAAAATCGGGATTATCAGCAATGGCGTAAAACCAACGCAGCGACAAGCCATCCGTTGGTAAGGATAGATAGCCTTTGTCAGTGAAGGAGACGGCAATCACCATCAGGAGGGGCGCCATGATGAATAGCACAAACAAGGCATGAAAAATCAGAGCAATGGGTCCAAGACGTTGCATATCCTTGAGCTCCTATTCAAAGACCTTGGCAAAGCGACGCTCGACCAACTGGTTGTAACTGACAATGATTGCGATATTGGCGGCAAGCAGCACAATGGCGATGGTGGCCCCCAGCGGCCAATTCAAGGTACTGAGATATTCATCATAAGCAGCCGTAGCGACCACTTTCATCCTGCGACCACCAATGATTGCGGGCGTCGCAAAGGCACTTGCGGTCAGAGCAAAGACAATTATGCTCCCCGACAGAATTCCCGGCATGGCTTGTGGCAAGGTAACCCGTCGCAAAGTGGTGAATTTGGAAGCTCCAAGTGAAAGAGCGGCATCTTCAGTCTGCGGATCTATCTTTTGCAAGGCCGCCCAAACCGAAATTACCATGAAGGGAACCAGCACATGCACCAGAGCAATGGTCATCCCTGAAAATGTGAACATCAGGCTGACCGGTTCTTCACCAAACCCCAGTGCTTGTGCGGTCATGGTCAAAACACCATTTCCGCCAAAGAACAAAGCCCAGCCCAGAGTTCGCACAACAACTGAAATCAGCAATGGTCCCAAAACAACCAGCAGAAAAATGGATTTCCAGGGATTGGACAATCGCGAGAGCACATAAGCCTCCGGTGCACCGATGGCAATGCAGATCACGGTTACCAGCAGGGCAAGACCAAAGGTGCGTCCAAAGATTTTATGAAAATAGGGATCACCCAGCACCTCAATATAATTGGTCAATGTCCAGTCATTCTGAATTCCAAGGGTGAAATCATAGGAATGCAAACTGAGCAATAAGGTCATGATCATTGGTGCCCCAAGCAGGGCGATGAAGAAAATGACACCGGGACCTGTCATCCAATATGGGGCGCTTTTGCTACCTGGACCCGCGTGAGCAACATCAGACATCAGTTGCCCTCCGAAAACAAAGTGATGGCGTCCTGTGACCACCGCACATAGGCCGTCTGGCCCTTTTCATATCCCGCGCACCCGTCATTGGGCTGCGTGATGAACAGATCTCCCATTTTGCTCGATACTCGATAGAGCCAGCTGGAACCCAGGAAAACAGCTGCTCGCACCTCTACCTCATGATCCGATGAATCATCAGACATCTGGAATTTTTCGGGTCGAATGGAAATTGTCAATTCGCTGCCTTGCTCCAGGGTTTGGCCAGGGAGGGTAACCATTTCGTCGTCAATCAACACTTGTGCCCCTTCTTCGGTCTGGCCTTGTGCCGTGGCGGGGATCAGGTTGGTTTTACCTACGAAATCAGAAACAAAAGTGTTGCGGGGATGTTCATACAGCTGCAATGGACTGGCCAACTGTTCCATCTGCCCTTCTTTCATCACCACGATGCGATCACTCATCGACAAGGCTTCTTCCTGGTCATGAGTTACAAGAATGGTGGTTACACCAATATCCTGTTGCAACAAGCGCAACTCCATACGCATGTCTTCGCGTAATTTGGCATCCAGATTTGACAAAGGCTCATCAAGCAACAGAACAGGCGGCTCAATCACCAGAGCACGAGCCAAAGCAACTCGCTGGCGCTGCCCCCCCGACATCTGCTTGGGATGACGATCTGCAAATTGATCGAGCTTTACCTGTTTCAAGGCAATATGAGCGCGCTCCAGTCTTTCTGCTTTATTCATTCCACGCATTTCCAGACCAAAGGCAACATTCTCCGTTGCGGTCATATGTGGAAACAACGCATAGGACTGGAACACAATTCCAAGACCGCGCTTGTTTGGCGGAGTATGAGAGATATCCCTTCCATCAAGAAGGATACGACCGCTGGTTGGCGTCAACAATCCACCAATCATTTGCAAGGTTGTGGTCTTGCCGCAACCAGATGGCCCAAGCAGGGAGATGAACTCTCCTTTTTCAATGGAAAGATCAAGGCCTTTGACAGCAGTGAAATCACCAAATTGTTTACTAAGAGATTCAAGGGTGAGAAAGGACATGACGGGATATGCTTTTCTTTGGTCGGAAGGAGACTGCCTGTCAATACAGGGAAAAATGGCCCGGTCTCAGCAGGGAATACCGGGCCACCGTGTCACATATGAACAGTCAAATACGCGATGATTAACGCTCGATGCGGCGTGTCCATTGTTTGGTCCACTCCCCACGAGCAGGATTGACCAAAGTATAGTCGATATTGATCAGCTTATCGACGCGGTCTGGCCCCACCGGCAATGCACCAATTTGTTCACTGGTCAATGTCACATTCCTATTGACCGGACCCCAACCTTTCTGGATGGCAAAATATGATTGCATTTCGGGTGTGGTCATGAATTTCAGGAAATCCTGGGCCAGTTCCGGTACATCTGAACCAACAACCGGGCATGCAGCAATCAGAAGATTGACTGCACCTTCTTTCGGATAGGCAAATTCACCGGGAAAGCCTTGATCGGCCAGGGATTTCAAACGACCACTGCCCCAGACAGACATTGCGATCTCACCATTTTGGAACAATTCGGACATTTTGCCCGAGGATGGTTCATAAACCAATACATTCCGATCAATTTTGTCCTCAAATGCCTTGAAGCCAGGCTCGATGTTATCTTCGCCGCCACCATTGAGCTGAGCGCTCACGATCAATGCATGCAAACCATAGCCATTGGTGATGGGCGGAATGGCAATCTTACCCTTGAATTTCGGGTTCGCCAGATCGTTCCAGGATGTAGGGGCCTCCCAACCCTTTTCCTTGAACATCTTGGCATTGTAGGCAAGCCCGGTCGCGACAATGCCAATGCCAACAGCCTTGTTATCTTTCATACGGGCATTGTCATAAAGGTCAGCATAGGTTTCTTCCTTGACGGTGTCGCAGAAACCGAACTGGATGGCCTGCGTCATCGGACCATCATCGATAAAGGCAATGTCAATTTCCTGGGCGCCCTTCTGGGCGCGTAACTTGGCAAGTGTGTCGGTTGAATTGCCAGAGACATAGACCACCTTGGCACCGGTTTTGGCCTCCCATTTCGGGATGATGACTTCCTTGAACAAAGTCTCGGTTGAACCACCATAAGCTGCCAGATAGACGGTTTTATCAGCTGCAAGGGTCGAGCTCAGGCCAAGAGCCAAAAGCGATGTTCCTAGAATGAGTGAACGCATAGGATCCTCCGTTGGGGTGTTGCTGACTTTAGAAAGACCCTATCCATTTCATAAATCAAATTAATATTTTTGACAAAAACATTCCAAAATATTATGAAGTATAGTTATGAAAATTTGCAATAAGTGAGCAACTGGTTCTCAATGAAACTCAACCACCGACAATTGGAAGCTTTCCGGGCCATGATCGAAACGGGCAGCGTCACCGAGGCTGCCAACCGTATTGCGGTTACCCAGCCAGCAGCCAGTCGGCTACTCGCTGATCTGGAGCACAATGTGGGATTTGCTCTGTTCGTGCGCGAAAAAAAGCGCCTGACACCCACCCCGGAAGCCCTTGCTTTATTTGAGGAAGTTGAAAAATCTTTCATCGGTCTGGATCAAATCGGTGAAGCTGCGCGCGAGATTGGTTCCTATCGACGTGGAGCTTTGCATATTTGTGGCATGCCCGCTCTGTCTTTGGGTTTTTTGCCCAAAGTGATTGCACAATTCTGTGCGGAACGCCCCGATATTTCTGTGTCTCTACAGATCCATTCTTCGCAAAAAGTTCTACAATATGTTGCTTCCCAGCAATTTGATCTGGGGTTTGCCGAAATCAAAACAAATCATAATGGGGTCATTACCGAGCCCTTATGGGAAGCCCCGATGGTCGCCATTTTGCCCGATGGCCATCCACTTTGTTATAAAGAACATCTTGGACCGGAGGATTTTACAAATCAGAACTATATTTCTTTTGGCAGTAATTATCCAACTCGTACCCGGATTGATGCGATTTTTACCGCAGCCAATATCGAGCGCAAGATGCAGATAGAAACCCAGCTGTCCTTTGCAGTTTGCCAAATGGTTGCGCAAGGCGCCGGACTATCGATTATCGATCCCATAACAGCACATAGCTTTGCCCAAACATTGAATATTCAGATCCGTCCCTTTACCCCCCTTGTTTATTATCAATATCAGGTTTTACTACCCTCAATTCGCGTTCGCTCACAAATTGCCATCACATTTTTGGATCTCCTGAAAGAAAGTTTGCAGACGGAAATTTCTTCAACCCCATCTGAACCAGAAACTAATGTCAAAAATTCTGCTTTGTAGGTGACGGCACGATCAATGATGTGCAAAGCTGACCGAAAATTGGCAATATGAATTCATAGAGGGCCTGGCCTGAATCGATGGTAACCCATAGAGAATCCAATACTCGCGAGGAAGAACTGGTTGAAGCCACGCTGAAATGCATTGCCACACACGGTCTGGGCAAGACCACAGTGCGCAAGATTGCAGAGACAGCAGGGGTAACCAATGGTCTGATCCGCTTCTATTTTACCTCCAAGGACAAGATTATTCAGGCTGCCTATATTCGGCTTCTCAATGTTATTTTCAGGACTGCGTTTGACGATATGGAAGGATCTGATCTGAAAGGATGTGAACGCCTTGGTAGTTTTATCCGAGCCAATCTTTCCAGCTCGATTATCAGCCCTGATATGGTCTCTCTTTGGGCAAGTTTTCTGCCACTGGCGCAGAATGACCCGGTCATGGCAGAGATCCGCCGCAAATTCAACAAGGACACCGTTCAGGCTTTCGAGACCTTGATTTCAGATGCTTACAAGGAATGCGATCTTTCGCCTACCAAGGAGCAGATCTCGCAAAAAGCATTCGCTTTGAATAGTCTGATTGATGGCATCTGGATTAATGGCGGTATGCCGGATTCCGAACTCTGTCAGAAACAGCTGGTTGAGATCGGTTTTTCCTCTGCTGCAGCATTGCTAGAGCTTCCAAAAGAGAAATTGTTTCCGTTGTGAGCGCTTGGCAAGCGCATATTTGCAAAGACAAGGCTCGTCCAGATCATGAACGAACCTTTTTGATGTCTTGATTTGTAGGTCGGTCGATTATCTGGATGGTGTAAAACGCAAGGATAGACAGGACATGCCACCATCCAGCTTCGCAGCTTCACTATTGCCAATTTGGCGAAGGTTGTAGCCAGCATCTTCCAGAAGTTTTGCGGTTTTTGGGAAGCCATCCGGCATCAGAACCAGGTCATTGAAGCGAATGGCATTGGCACAGGCTTCTTCACCTTCTGCGGTATGCAATATTCTGTAGCCTTCAAAACAACCTGATGCATCAAGACGTTTTGTAGACAGGATTGTTTCCTCATCCAGCAGAGAGCAGTCGGTTTTGAAATGCAGAACCCCTTTCGGCGTTTTTACTTCGCGTACGCTGTAGCCCCAGGTTTTTACCAGATCACGCAGTTCTTCAATTCCTCGACAATCAGTCCTTGCCGATGTGCCAACCAGAATTTCCCTCTCGGTGGTCAGAATATCGCCACCATCGATAAAACCAGGCCCTTCAATGGAAAGAACTCTGCCATAGAATTCTTTGAGAATTGGCTTCATTTCAGCAGCTTCGCCAAGTCGGCTGGGGGTGCCTGGCCGCATGGCAATAGCACCCTCTGGCAAGCAAAGCGCAGCATCCTCGACAAATACCGAATCCGGAAAATCTTCATGAGCTTCCAATTCGGTGACACAGGCACCGGTTGATTTCAGTGCGGCTACATACTCAGCGTGATGTTGCAGGAAAATTTGCAGGCTTGGACTACCTGTATCAACTGCTCTGAGGCCATCTGTGATGGATGACCCGGGTTTGCGGGTTATCGCATGGGTGAAGGTGTAGGAGCGTCTGCTCATGGGATCTCTCCATTGACAGGCAAAAAATAGTATTTCATGATCAGTAAATTATACAAACGCATAAATTTATACAAGTGCATAATTTAATTGAAGAAGTGACAAGCTTTTTTTGACCTGGGCGAGGTATCAATATTTAATCAAACCCGGATAGAGCGATCCTTCAAATCTTGACCTCGCCCTTGGAAAGTGACCATGACCAATTCTCCAATTCAAACACTATTTGGACAGCCATTCGTGTCTGGAACATCAACGGGAGAAATCCTTGCGACAGATACAGAATTGAGCTTTTGGGGAGGTGTGGATCCGATCAAGGGTGAGGTAATCGATCGTCATCATCCGTTAAGTGGTCAATTGCTTGAAGGCAGGGTTCTGGCATTGCCAGGTGGCCGTGGGTCCTGCTCTGGCAGCGGTGTGATCTTGCAAATGCTGGTGAATGGCAAGGGACCTGAAGCAATTCTGGTGTCCAGACCGGATGATATAATCACACTGGGTGTTTTGATTGCGCGTGAGATATTCAATCGATCCATTCCTGTTGTAATGCTGGATGGTCCTGATTTCCAACACGCCTTGCAAAAAAAACACGCGCTTGTTGCAGATGGTCAGGTCATCATTGGTAACCAGGCTTTGGATGATAATGTGATAGCGGATACGGCTCCCCAACCAAAACTGGTTTCCATGGAACTCAGCGATCTGGATCAGGCCATATTGGATGGAGAACACGGACAGGCGGCACAAGTGGCCATGAAAATCACCCTGCAGATGGCGCAGTTGGTTGGGGCTACAAAGCTGATGGATGTAAAACAGGTTCATATTGACGGCTGCGTCTATACGGGTGAGGCGTCCCTAGTTTTTGCTCAGGAGTTGCGGCGAATGGGAGGGAAGGTCGCTGTTCCGACAACTCTGAATTCCATTTCCGTCGATTATCGCCGTTGGCATGATCAAGGCGTGCCAAGCGAATTTGGGGAACAAGCCAGCGCCCTGGCCGATGCCTATACTGATATGGGAGCTCAACCAAGTTATACTTGTGCTCCTTATTTACTGGATAGTGCTCCAAAACAGGGAGATCAGATTGCCTGGGCGGAATCGAACGCCGTGGTATTCGCCAATAGTGTGCTTGGCGCTCGTACAATGAAATATCCGGACTTTCTGGATGTTTGTATCGCGCTGACTGGTCGTGCCCCCGCTGCGGGCGCTCATATTGAGCATAATCGCAAAGCCACATTGCATGTGAGCTTTAAAGCGGTTTCCAAAACTATTGATGATGATCTCTATCCCTTGCTTGGATATCAGGTTGGCAAACTGGCTGGAAACCGGGTAGCGGCTGTAGAGGGAATGGCGCATTTGTCACCCGACCATGATGATCTGAAAGCGTTTGGCGCTGCATTTGCAACAATCTCCAGCGCACCCATGTTTCATATCGTTGGCGTAACGCCTGATGCACCCGACCTTGCAAGCGCCATGAGTTTACACGAAGAAATTGAGCATTGTGTACTTGGAACAGAAGATCTGATCGAAAGTTGGCAAGTGCTCAATAAAGCTGAAAATGAGACAGTGGATTTTGTCTCCCTCGGTAATCCCCATTTTTCCTTGAGCGAGTTCGCAAGGCTTGCCAGTCTTTGCGAGGGTAAAAGCAAGGCTGAAGCGGTGGAGATGGTTATCACATCCAGTCGCGTGATGGTAAAGAAAGCGGCAGATGCAGGCCATCTGGCCAAGATTGAGGCTTTTGGAGCAAAGATCGTGACCGATACCTGCTGGTGCATGATTGGTGAACCTGTCATCCCCCCATCTGCACACACCATTCTGACCAACTCCGCCAAATACGCTCACTATGGTCCCGGACTCACAGGACGTGCTTTCAAACTTGCCAGCCTGATCAAATGTGTAGAGGCGGCGATATCAGGCAAGCTGCCAAATCTCAAACCAGATTGGATGTGACTTCAAATTTCCTGGCTGGCGAAAGGATCATTGGCAACCCGGGATCTGGACTTGCGTCTTAATCCCAATATTTGGTGTCGGGATCAGAATGATCTTTTGGATGATCTGTCGCTAGATTGAAGGTTCGGCAATGTGATGTCGTGCGTCCATATCCTTGTATATTTGGCTATGTGACAGATCTCACCTTGATCCGCTCACTCTATTTTTTCGGTTTTCGCACCTCTGATTGATGTGCCATTTTCATGAGTCGTCGCCATGGTTCAAGCTGTCGCGCCCGTTGCCTCATTGCTCTTCTCTGTTGTCCTTTTGCTGATCGGACACGGACTGCAATCCACCATCATTCCTCTGGCCTCAAAGGTCATGGAATTTCCTGATCTGTCCATTGGCTTGGCTGCCTCGGCCTATTTTGCCGGTTTCGTCATGGGCGGAATTATCTCACCTCATCTGGTTGTGCGAGCAGGCCATATTCGCGGATTTGCAGTCATGGTATCATCCATGTCAGCGGCGGCTCTCTTGCATCCACTTCTCGCAGATCAATATGCCTGGATCCTGTTTCGTTTCACAACAGGCTTTTGCGTTGCCGGACTTTATCTGATCATCGAAAGCTGGTTGAATGAATTTGCCGACAATACCAATCGTGGCTTGATCATGTCGATCTATATCGTGGTCAATTATGCGGCCTTCACGACAGGTCAGCTGCTGGCCACGCTGAGTGATCCCGAAAATTTCTTCCTGTTTGCCATCGCTTCCATCATTATCTCGGTTGCCGTAATGCCCGTTGCCATGACAAAGGCGGCACAACCAGCACCCATTGCTGTGGTCAAACTGGAACTGTTCAAGGTTTTTCGCACAGCGCCCGCTGCCATTGTCGCCGCGCTTCTTGTTGGGAGCGTGCAAGGCTCGCATATTTCATTTGCTGCGATCTATGCGGTCGACAAGGGCTACGAAACTTTATCGCAGGCTCCGGTTTTTGCTGCTGTTTTTGTGATTGGCGGAATGATCGGTCAATGGCCCATCGGCAGAATTTCCGATCGTTTTGATCGCCGTATAGTCCTGCTTATCATCAGCATCTTTGGTATTCTGGGGTCATTGCTGATTTCAAGCTTTGATAAAGCTCCCTTCATGCTTTTGTTGCTGATGGGTGGGTTCATTGGTGCGATGGTACAGCCCGCCTATTCTCTGGCTGCAGCTCATGGATATGACCATGCCGAGACCGAAGGATATGTAAAAATGGCTGCTGGCCTGCTGGTCGCCTTTGGTATTGGCTCAACATTGGGCCCTTTCATTACTTCAATCATGATGAGTTATTTCGGGCCGGACGCCCTGTTTCTCTTCCCTGCCGTCATGCTCGCATTGCTTTGCCTCTATCTGGTCCAACGTATTGTTCGCAAGGATGCAATCCAGATCGAAGACAAGGAAGGCTTCGATCTGGCGGCAACCTCTGCTGCGGTTGGCGGTATCGTGACGCCTGAATTGTTGAGCGAAGAAGACAAATATGTGGTTGTACCCGATGAATGGGAAGCGGAACCTCAAGATGAAGAAGTACAGGAAGAGGGCAAACTGGACGAGGAGCCAGAGTCTACCTCCAACATCGTGAATCCGGAAGAATGAACCACAAGATCAAATCAGGGCAGTTGTACAACTGCCCTGATATTTGCGGGAACATGCTTTAGACATTGCTGTCCGGAAATTCCGATTTACGTCGGGTAATGAAATCCTGCAGAGCATCATCAATTGCCACATCAAGCTCAGGTGGCTGGTAATTGGCCAACATTTCTTTCCATTGCTTGTTTGCGCGCGAGGCCGCATCCAGCTTGCCGTCACTTTCCCATTGCTCGAACGAATTGTTGTCAGCAATAGTTGAACGATAGAAAGCGGTCTCAAAGTTGCGCTGAGTGTGTTCTGCGCCCAGGAAATGGCCGCCTGGTCCCACTTCATTGAAAGCATCCCATGCAAGGGCCTCATCACTGAGATCGATGCCCTTTGCAAGTACATGCATCATGCCCAGTTGATCTGCATCCATGACCAGCTTCTCATAAGAGGAGCAAAGTCCACCTTCCAGCCAACCAGCAGAGTGCAGGCAGAAGTTAACACCAGATTGCACGGTGGCCAAAATGGTATGGGCGCTTTCCTGAGCCGCTTGTGCGTCAGGCACTTTTGAGGCTGTGAAAGACCCACCGGAGCGGAATGGCAAACCAAGACGACGGGCAATTTGAGCGGCGCCAGAAAGCAACAATGAGCCCTCTGGAGATCCGAAAGTCGGTGCGCCGGATTGCATGGAGATGGAAGACACAAAAGCACCAAAAACAACTGGCGCACCGGGGCGGATCAGCTGGGTCAATGCAGCAGCAGCAAGCCCTTCACAATAGACTTGGGACAAGGTACCAGCCACGGTAACCGGGCTCATGGCTCCTGCCAGAATGAAAGGTGATACGATACAGGCCTGATTGGCGCGAGCATAAACTTTCAAAGCACCCAGCATGGTCGCATCAAAGACAAGCGGAGAATTGGCGTTGATCAGCTGGATCATGACACAGTTCTGATCGACAAATTCCTCACCAAAGGCCAATCGAGCCATCGCCACGGAATCCTCGGCCCGTTCCGGAGCTGTGACTGATCCCATGAATGGTTTGTCTGAATATTTCAGGTGCGCATAAACCATATCAAAATGGCGTTTATTGACCGCAATATCTACCGGTTCGCAAACTGTGCCACCTGAATGATGCAGGTGCGGAGACTGGTAGGCCAGTTTTACGAAATTCTGGAAATCTTCAATGGTGCCATAGCGGCGGCCCTTATCCAGATCTATAACAAAAGGGGGGCCATAAACCGGAGCAAAGACAGTATTGTTGCCACCAATCTGAACCGAACGCTCGCGATTGCGAGCATATTGCGTGAATTCGGACGGAGCAGTCTTGATCAATTCACGAAGCATTCCTTTTGGAAAACGAACCCGCTCTCCTTCTACTTCTGCTCCTGCAGTGCGCCAGATCTCCAACACCTCCGGATCTTCACGAAATTCCAGACCTATTTCCGCCAGCATGCGATCGGCTTGAGCCTCGATTTTATTCAGGCCTTCCTCGGTAAGATATTCGACCAGAGGAATCTGCCGCTTCAGATAACTTGGCGCTGCAACGCTGGAAACAGAAGCACCCCGTGCCTGTCTTCTTGCGGCACGTCCTCCTCCTCGAGCACTCCGTCTTGCTCCACGGGCATCCCCATCGGCCATAGCTCTCTCCCATTCTTACTTATCTTGTCATCTGGCATGTTTCGATCTTTGCGCACCATCGCTGTCAATTTGTTGATTATGCAAGGGTGGCAAAACAAGCTGTCTATCCACTCTGCCGTTCTGTGCTTTTTGATCACGCCTTGTTTGCGTCTTCAATCGGTTCAAAAACGACATTTGGGTCGAAACGGAGAGATCTCTTCTTTGGATCAAACAAAAACAAGGCCATGGCATTTCCCAAATTATGCATGATTTATCTGCTCTATGGCGATATCACGATATTTCCTGTCGCTCCAAAACCTCTTGTTTGGATGAAAGATTTCTAATCTTGAAAAGAAAGACAGAACAGGCCCCTTTTTTCATTCGGACTTGCTCAGAAGGAATGGCGAGAACAGGGTGCCTTGATCATGCGGGAGGATTGGCATGAAATCGCACGCACGTGTAGTCGTCATTGGTGGAGGCGTTGTTGGCGCTTCCACACTCTATCATCTGGTCAAAAAAGGTTGGGATGATGTCGTTCTGATCGAACGCAAGGAGCTGACATCAGGTTCAACCTGGCATGCTGCCGGGCTATTGCCGCTGTTCAACCTCAGTTATTCTGTCGGCCAAATCCATCGTTATTCTGTTGATTTGTACAATTCCATTGAAGCCGAGACTGGTCAGAATGTTGGCTTGCGCAAGGTCTCCAATATCCGCCTTGCCCGCACGCAAGATCGTCTGGATGAGTATAAGTATTATGCCGGCGTCGCTAAGACCATCGGTGTTGACGTGAATTTCCTCACACCCGAAGAAGTCTCCGATATCTGGCCACTTTACAATCCGGAAGGTATTATCGGTGCTATTCAGCATCCTGATGATGGTTATGTGCAGCCTGCCGATCTAACCCAGGCTTTCGCCAAAGGCGCGCGTGCTGGCGGAGCGGAAATCTATCGCTATACCAGTGTACTTGGTGTCGATGAAAAACCAAATGGCGAATATGTGGTCAAGACAGACAAGGGTGATATCACTTGTGAGCATATTGTCTGCTGTACCGGTTCCTTCGCTCGCAAAACCGGTGCGATGCTAGGCCTCGATATTCCGGTTCTGCCTGTTGAGCACCAATATATTGTTACCGAGCCTCATGACGCCATTCGTGAGTTGCGCGAAAAAGGTCTGCCAGAAATGGGCGTCCTGCGTGAATCTGACAGTTCATGGTATATGCGCGAAGAAAATGGTGGCCTTCTGCTTGGCCCTTACGAAATTGGTGCGCCTGCTTGTTATGTTGATGGCCCATCGGATGAATCAGAATATGAGCTCTTCCAGGAAGATCTCGATCGTTTGATGCCATATATCGAGACCGCTATCGAGCGCGTTCCAGCCTTCGGTGAAGTGGGCATCAAGCAGGTTTATAATGGTGCAATTGCCTACACCCCTGATGGCAGCCCAATCATCGGCCCGGCTTGGAACAAGAAGAATGTATGGCTGAATGAAGGTCATTCCTTCGGCATCACCGCGGCCGGTGGCGCTGGCTGGCAGTTGGCTGAATGGATGGTCGAAGGCGAGCCTTCCATTGATATGATGGGCGTAGACCCACGTCGGTTTGGCCCTTATGCAAGTCGTGGATATCTGAAGGAAAAGTGCGAAGAGGCTTATGCAGCTGTCTTCACAGTTCACTATCCTGATGAAGAGCGGGCTGCGGCTCGTCCTCTTAAAACCTCTCCTTGTTATAGCCGCATGAAGGCTCTTGGCGCCGTCTTCGGATCTGTCTATGGCTGGGAGCGTCCGAACTGGTTTGCGCCAGAAGGCTATGAGCTGAGCGAAGCGGATTTGAACCTGCCAGACGTTCTTTTGAAAGAAAACCACTCTCCTGCATTTGAAGATGGCCGGATTGTCGAGAAATACTCGTTCCGCCGCTCCAATTACTTCGAGCATGTCGGCAATGAAGTCAAAAATACCACGCAGAATGCAGGTCTTCTGGATCTGACTGCCTTTGCAAAGGTTGAAGTGAAAGGCCCCGGTGCTGAAACATGGCTAAACGCCATCACCACCAACAAGATGCCTTTGAAGTCCGGCCGTATCATCCTGTCCTATCTGCTCAGTGAGAGCGGTGGTGTATTGTCGGAATTCTCGGTTCTGAAAACTGGCGATCAGAGCTATTATCTGGTCTTTGCTGGTGCATTGGAGCGCCATGATTATGACTATCTACAGAAACTGCTACCAAATGACGGTTCGGTTTCAATGGAACTGGTCACGACCAAATATGGTGTGCTAGTTCTGACCGGTCCGAAAGCCCGCCAAATCTTGCAGAAGGTAACTGATACAGATCTCTCAAATGAGACCTTCCCTTGGCTCACCGGCCAGCCGATCAGCATTGCACGTGCTTCTGCAATGGCAGTCCGGGTAAACTTTGTCGGTGAACTTGGTTGGGAGCTGCATCACCCAATCGAACAACAGAATGCAATCTTTGATGCATTGATGGAAGCGGGTGCCGAGTATGGTCTGAAGCCATATGGCATTCGTGCCATGGATTCCATGCGTCTTGAGAAGACCTACAAATTCATCGCACGAGAATTGTCCATTGAGTATAGCGCGTTGGAGAGTGGTCTGGATCGCTTCATCAATAACAAGAAAAATGATTATCGTGGCAAGGCAGGTCTACAGGCTCGCGAAGATGCGGGACGCAAATGGCAGCTGGTCACGATGGAAGTTCATGATGTCACCGATGCGGATGCGCGTGGTTCCGAAGCCATTTATAAAGATGGTGAAATGATCGGCCGTGCCACATCCGGCGGCTATGGCTGGCGTCTCGAGAAAAGCCTGGCATTGGCTATGGTTCCTCCTGCAATGTCTGGTGAAGGTGAAGAGTTTGAGATTGAAATTCTCGGCAATCGCCATCGTGCCACCATAATCAGAGATTCTCCGTTCGATCCAACCAACGAAAGATTGCGGAGCTGATAGAGCGTTGATGCTTTGAACAAATGGTGAGCAAGCTGGATGAAGGCCCTGTATAGCAGGGTCTTTTTCTTTTGTATCAGATGCTGGCAGGGCAAATGAATTACCGATGTCGCATTTGCTCCAGAGCATGTCGCAATTGATATCGTTATTACCGGCCCCATCCCTATTAGCTACAGACTGGATTTGACTGAAGGAAGGACTGTCCCATGGCGGTTGATAATGCCAAGCTGAATAGGCTTAAAGAGCTGATTTCCCAAAAAGGAGCGTTGCTGGCGGATGGGGCAACCGGCACCAATCTCTTCCCCGTAGGGCTGGAATCCGGATGGCCACCAGAAGAATGGAATGAAACCCAGCCGGATAAAATCCGAGCTCTGCATCAGAGTTTTGTGGATGCGGGCTCCGATATCATCCTGACCAATACATTTGGCTGCAATCGCCATCGGCTAAAGCTGCATCACTTTCAGGGCAATGTGAGCAAGTGGAACAAGTTGGCTGTCGAGCTGGCCCGCGAGGTTGCCCAGAGCGTTAAAGATCGAGACGTTCTTGTTGCGGGTTCCATTGGCCCAACCGGAGAATTGTTCCAACCAATGGGTGATCTCACCCATGAAGACGCGGTTGATAGTTTCCGCGAACAAGCACAGGCATTGAAAGATGCCGACGTTGATCTGCTCTGGATCGAAACAATGTCGTCACCTGATGAAATCAGAGCAGCGGCTGAAGCTTGCGCCGGTGTCGGCCTTCCTTTCACTGTCACCGCGAGTTTCGACAGCGCGGGCAAAACCATGATGGGTTTGCCGCCTAAAGGTCTTGGTGACCTTGCGGATAAGATCGAAGAGGAAATTGGCCATAAGCCTGCAGCCATTGGCTCAAATTGCGGAGTTGGCGCATCCGATTTGCTGGTGGCGATCCTCTCACTCACCGAGGCTTATCCAGAAGCTATTGTCATTGCCAAAGCCAATTGCGGTATCCCCGAGATTCAGGGCGATAAGGTCGTTTATACCGGCACGCCAGATCTGATGGGCAAGTATATGCATATGGCGCTGGATGCTGGGGCCTCAATCGTCGGCGGCTGCTGCGGCACATCTCCGCATCATCTGGCAGCAATGCGTGAGGCCATGGATAGCCATGAGCCGGGCGAACGCCCAACGCGCGAGGCGATTGAAAGTGAAATCGGCCACCTTGTATCGCCACCACGCGACGATGAAGATATTGCACGAAACCGTCGTGGCGGACGCAGACGCCGCAGCTAAAAGTCTGATTAGAAGTCCTGAACCAAGCCCTCTCCCCCTCCCAAACCACCCGTCATAGTATCCTCGTGGGTGGCTTGGGAGGGGGAGAGGGCTGGAAATGCCGCCTAAAAGTCTCATTTAGAGACTTTTAATCAGGCACCAAATGTTGCGCACGCCCAATGAATTAAGAAGCACGACCACGAGCCCTTCTGCCACCCCGGCGGCGGGGCTTGTTGCTGTTTTCCTGCGTCATAGCTTCGAAAGCAGGTAATTCTCTTTGAGATCTGAGCAGAGGAAATGGATCGACCTTGTTAGGGAAGGCCATTGCATCAATGAAATGTTCCTGGAACTTGGCTTCCACCGCAGTCTCGACCTTCTCAACATCATGAACCGCCTGCTCGATTTCTCTTCGTGCAGCACGACTGATCAGTGCTTTATGCGCGCCCGTCCCAGCAGCATTACCAACACCGGATACTGCATCCAGTGAGCAATCCGGAATGAGGCCCAGGATCATGGCATAATCAGGATCTATGAAGGAACCAAAGGCACCTGCCAGTTTGATGCGATCAAGCTGGGTGACGCCAAGTTTTTCCATCAGCAATTTTGCCCCTGCATAAAGAGCTGCTTTGGCCAACTGGATGGCCCGAACATCGGTTTGCTTGATTGTCAGCGGCACTGCTCCATCCCAGAGACGATATTGATGGGTCCGTCCATCCGGCTCGATTCGATCACTACGCTCTGCCATATGCGGCTGGATAACACCATCGCTGGAAAGAATGCCGCTCAGATACATCTCGGCAATAACCTCCACAATACCGGAACCGCAAATGCCAGTTACCCCAACCTTATCAATTTCTTCAAGAAATTCAGGTTCATCCGACCAGTGATCAATGCCGATCACCTTGATGCGCGGTTCCAGGGTTTGACGATCGATACGGACCCGCTCTATCGCACCCGGCGCAGCACGTTGCCCGCAAGAAATCTCCGCCCCCTCAAAGGCAGGACCCGTAGGCGAAGAAGCCGCCAGCAACCGATCTTTGTTGCCAAGCAGAATTTCGGCATTGGTTCCCACATCGATGATCAGTTGGGTTTCATCCGATTGGTAGGGGACTTCAGTCAATGCCACGGCAGCTGCATCCGCACCGACATGCCCGGCGATACACGGCAAGACATAAACACGTCCCGCTGGATGCAGAGATAGAGAGAGATCTCGTGCTGCAATATTCTGGGCTTCGGAGATGGATAGGGCAAAGGGAGCACCACCCAGTTCAACTGGGTCTATGCCAAGAAAAATGTGATGCATAACCGGATTGGCGACGATCACTGCTTCCAGAATATCTTGTGGTGCCAGTCCAATTTGTCCTGCCAGCTTTGTGATCAGAACATTGACGGCATCCCGCACAGCCTTGACCAGATCCGGTAGGCGGCCGGGATTCATCTGGATATAAGAGACGCGCGACATCAAATCTTCGCCAAAGCGGATTTGAGGATTGGCAGTTCCTGATGAAGCAACGGCGCGCCCATTACTCAAGTCGCACAAGTGAGCCGCAATGGTTGTCGAGCCGATATCAATGGCAATGCCATAACCACGTGGTCGCTTACCAGGCCATAAGGCAATCACACTGGCAGGATCAGTTTCTCGGTCCTGATGAATGGCTGCAGTGACCTGCCATTTTCCTTCTCGAAGACAAGTCTGCAATTTGGCAAAAAGAGATGGATCGAGCGTCAAATGCCTCAGATCCGCCTGTTGGCGAAGCGCTTGCAACAGACGACTGGCGTCACTTTCCCCTTTATGCATATCCGGCTCCTCAACGGATACGGTAATCAGACGGGTGGAGGGATCCGGCTTGATATGCAGGACTTCTGCACGCTTGCGAACCACTTGGGCATTGATCTGAACATCCTGAGGTACATCCACCATCAGATCGCCCTGAACTTGAGCCGAACAGGAAAGACGGCGCCCATCCTTTAGATCTCGCAATTCAGAATAGCGTTTTTCTTTTTCGGAAAAAGCAGTGAGGTGGTCCTGGTGCGATTGAATTCCGTCTTTTGCAAAGGACCCTTCGGCTATCTCAATCTGGCAACGCCCGCAGATTCCCCGTCCGCCACACACAGACTCAATATAAACACCCAGTGATCGTGCAGCATCCAGAACGTTGGTTCCATGAGCAAACCGGCCGCGCTTGCCACTTGGTTGAAACACGACCAATGCTTCTTTTTGCTCTTTGTTCGGAATGTCAGAAGTGATTGGGTTCTGCACGATTTGCCTCATCATAAAATGCATGAGCCCGAGAGTGCGAAATAGCACCCTCGGGTAAAACAGATTTATTCTGGTTGGCTTGATCTGGCCACATTATGCCGCGCTGCTGCGTGCCCGACGACCACCGCGACGACGGCGACCACCAGCTGCATCTTCTCCTCCGGCTGTAGCCGGGTCCCGATTGGCCTTGATCCATGCCATGCAATCCGGATCCACGCCATTCAGAGTATCGGCAGCGCGAATGCCATCCAGCTCTTCCTTATGGAGAGGGTTCATGATAGCAGATGTCATGCCGGCGACCGATGCCATGGCAAGGAAATGAGCATTCATCACATGACGGTTGGGAATGCCAAAGGAAATGTTGGAGGCACCGCAGGTGCTGTTGACCTTCAACTCTTCCTTCAACCGACGCAGCAAATGAAAGACCTGACGCCCTGCATCATTCATGGCACCGATTGGCATGACAAGAGGATCAACAACGACATCTGCAGCTGGAATGCCATGATCCTGTGCGCGTTCGACAATCTTCTTGGCAACAGCAAAACGCACATCGGGGTCGGTTGAAATGCCTGTTTCATCATTGGAAATGGCAACGACGGCTGCACCATATTTCTTGACCAATGGTAGGACGCGCTCAAGGCTTTCCTCTTCTCCTGTTACGGAATTGACCAATGCCTTTCCCTGATAAACAGAAAGACCTGCTTCCAGAGCGTCGATGATGGAACTGTCGATGGAAATTGGTACATCCACCAGAGACTGAACGAGCTGGATCGTCTCTGCCAGAATGGCGGGCTCATCGGCAAGAGGAATACCAGCATTCACATCCAACATATGAGCGCCAGCTGCCACCTGCGCGAGTGCATCAGCCTTCACGGTCTCGTAGTTACCCTCTTTCATTTCAGCGGCAAGCTTCTTGCGGCCTGTCGGGTTGATACGCTCACCAATGATACAGAAGGGTTGATCAAAGCCGATCACGACTTCCTGCTTATGGGAGCTGACAATGGTTCTAGTCATGATACGGCCTCTGCTCTAAAAGGGGATGGGGTATTATCTTGGGTCAAGCCGGGCCAACTCTGCCGGTTATTCAACCATTCTGCTGCCTTGGCAACGCCACCAAATGGATAAACGTGAATTTGAGCCAATTGTTCGGCAGCATCTCGGTTCACTGCTTCTTCCAATGGCCCCACCACAACATCGGGGTTATAACCGGTGAGCAATGGCATCAAAGAGGAACCTTTTTTCTTCAGAAACTGAACTGAATTTCCCAACCCGACCATTGCGGCATATTTCATCAAGGTGGTCGTCTTGGCAGGACCAGCAATTCCGACATGGACAGGAAATTCATTGCCCCAGCTTTTCAACTCATCAAACCATTCCAGAATGCGACCTGGATCAAATCCAAACTGGGTGACGATCCGATAATCTGCATCACTGGTCTGGGCATATTCATGCTTTTGCATCAGGAAGGATCGGATGGTCGGAGTTGGAATATCAGGTGCTCCGGTTGGATGCCCAGCAACCGCTATATGCCTGATACCATGCCGGTCAAATGCGCCGGTGCGCATCATATCCAGCGAGGAGGCAATAGGGCCTGGTTGAACTGCTTCACCAGCAATGGTCAAAACATCCGTGATACCAGCTTCACCTGCCAGCCTTTCCAGACGCTTTTCAAAATGCTCGACACTTGCGAAACGGCGAGCAGCAAAATGAGGAACGGGGCAATATCCCGCCCGTGCCAAACGGGCATTGGCAGCGATAATCATGTCTTCGGGCGCATTGCCTAGATCGGTCACATAGACACGACAGCCTTTTGGAATGAGATTATAAATATCGTCTCGTTCCACGGCTTGCTTTGGCGATACTTCAATAGAAGCGGGGAGTCTGCCTGCCGCATTCAAAGTTGGTCGCATCATAGCCTCAGTCCTTCTGTTCAAAGCCTTTGCGGGAAACCAATTGAGCGAGACGGGAAGTTGGATAAGCTTCAACCAAGATGTCATGTGCCATCGCAGCTTCGTCATCCAGATTGTCGGAAACGGTAATCGGCACCTCACGACGCCAGTCTGCCAGATAGGCGTCGCTATCCTTGGCACCGTCAATCATGGCGCATTTGTCGATTGCTTTGATGAAGATGTCCGGTAATTCTCGTTTGGCGTTTATTCGTCCCTTTTTGACGATCACCTGAGCCGGAATATCCCTCCAATAGACAATGATTTTCTGAGCCAATATATCCTCCCATCAAGGCGCTCCAATCGCCTCGTATATCCGATATTCTTTCTCTCATTCGGATATGGAGCTATCCTGAAGGCGACATCCGCGCTCGAAAAAACGGCGCTTTCATCCTTCAAGAATGGCAGAAATATGGGAATTCTTCCGTCTGTAACCACGGCGACTAAAATCGTTCTGAAAGCGACATGTCGTTTTGCGGATAATTGTCGAGAAAGGTATTGCATATCATATGACGTGGCGGAGCACCTTCGTCGTCTGTTGACATCAACCACGAGGAGTAGATCATATGAGAGGACAATGTTTATGTGGAGCGGTGCAATATCGGCTCCACGGTTCAATCCGACCAGTGATCGCGTGCCATTGCATTCAATGTCGCAAGACCAGCGGGCATTATGTTGCAGCCACACAAGTAAAAACGGCCAATCTTGAAATTGAGGGAAGCGACGCCATTTGCTGGTATCAATCTTCTGACCAAGCCCGGCGCGGCTTTTGCGGCACCTGTGGCAGCCAGCTTTTTTGGCAACCACGAGACAAGGATGTGACCTCTGTCATGGCCGGTACCCTCGACGGCAATACCGGCCTTGCAATTGAACAGCAGATTTATTGCGAGGATAAGGGAGATTATTATTCTCTGCCTGTGTTATCGGCAGAAAAGACATCATAATTTGATTGGAAATCCAGGCTCACGCCCGTGCCAAAAAAGCTTCCAAGTCGCCATAACCAGTCTGGCGAATTTCCAGCGGCAGTTGAAGACGCTCCGCAGCTTTTTTTGCTTTGTCGATCATGCCGTCTTCAGCATGCTGCACTATATAGACCAGTTTTTCATAATGCTGGAAATAAGTATCACGCAGTTGCGGGAATCGATCGAGCCCCAAGGGACGAATGACCATGGTTTCGAAATTCCGGACCAGGAAATCAGTCAGATAAAAGCTGGTAAATTCTTCATCAGCTCGGGTCTCGAAGGCCTTGGAACCGCTGAAGAAAGCATAGCAATGAGCACCTTCCAACCGCTCTACGCCTTCTTCTTGCAATACTCGATCCAGCAAACCACCGGTACCGCAATCGCCAAAACCGATCAGAATTTTTCCATAATTGGCGCGATGTTTGTGAATTGCATCGCGCACTGCCTGCGGAATATCCTCGGGGCGATTATGCAAATTCGCAGGCAAACAGGTCAGGGTTAGGTGATCCAGACCCAACTGTTCCTTGACGGCCAGAATTTCCCGAGCCAATGCACCACAGGCGATGACCAGTACCGAAGCTTTTTCTCCAACCGTTGCGAATGATGTCCCGATTATCGGCAGGGCTTTACTCCCTGCCTCAATGATGGAGATATCATCCTGCTTCATGGCATCAGGCTCCCAACTGGTTATGCTTGCGAGCAATCAGATCCTTGGCCATTTCGACAGCGACAGCAGCGTCACGGCAATAAGCATCGGCACCGATAGCCTCACCGAACTCCTCATTCAACGGAGCCCCACCAACCATGACGATATACTTGTCACGGAGACCTTTTTCCTCCAGCGTATCGATCACAACCTTCATATAAGGCATGGTTGTGGTCAGCAGAGCTGACATGCCCAGGATGTCAGGCTGATGCTCTTCCAATGCTTCAAGATAGTTTTCAACCGGGTTGTTGATGCCAATATCAATGACATCAAATCCGGCACCTTCCATCATCATGGAGACAAGATTCTTGCCAATGTCATGGATATCGCCCTTGACGGTACCAATGACCATTTTACCCATGCGCGGAGCACCAGCTTCAGCCAAGAGTGGCCGCAAAATGGCCATACCGGCTTTCATGGCATTGGCAGACATCAAAACTTCCGGCACGAACAGAATTCCATCACGGAAATCAACGCCCACAATTCGCATGCCTTCAACGAGAGCATCGGTCAGAACCCTGTATGCCTCCCATTTCCGATCAAGGAGAATGCGTACGCCTTCTTCAATTTCCTCGGCCAGTCCGTCATACAAATCGTCGTGCATTTGGGCTACGAGATCTTCATCACCAAGGGACGCCAGATCAATCATTTCTTCATCAGACATGCAGTCCTCCAGTTGCCGAATGCGAAATCCATTCACAAAAGGGTACCGTGTTTTTACGAGTAAGGACTGTTCGTAATCCGACATCTGATTTCTGTCAGACCGACATTTAAAGAACTAAAGTGATAAAACTGTCTTGCCACGAAGCAGGAGAAAGAGGCAAAAAGGGTTATGCAACAGGAATTTGTTTCGCCAAGCACTTAAGGCTTGCGAGCTATATCATGGTTCTTGTTGCCTGCTGCCCAGAACATATTTTGCCGTTCCTTGGTGGGTGTCGGGCCAAAATGCTCTCTATAGCATTTGGTAAAATGCGAGGTGGAGGTAAAGCCACAGGCAACGGCTACATCAAGAATTGGTCGATTGGTCCGGCGCAAAAGATCCCGAGCGGCTTCCAAACGGAGCTTCAGGTAATACTGACCTGGTGTGGAATCGAAGTATTTCCGAAACAGCCTTTCCAACTGTCGGGATGAGATATTCATCATCATCGCCAGTTGCTGGCAACTGAGGGGGTCTTCGACATGATCATTCATGGCGGCAACCGCAGCCAGAACATTTCGGTTGTTGATACCAAGGCGATTCTCCAGATCATAGCGCTGGGTCTCTTCACCAGTACGAATTTGCTGATGCAAGGTAACCTCGGCCACCTCCTGTGCAACGGAAACCGATTGGAAAGTGGCGATATACATCAACATCATGTCAAGCGCTGCGGTTCCGCCTGCACATGTCATGCGTTTGCGATCAATCTCAAATATATCATTGGAGACATCTATATCAGGGAATTCTTCGCGAAAACTGCGTAAATTCTCCCAATGAATGGTGCAACGATAGCCGTCAAGCAGATTGTATTGAGCCAGCAAATAAGCCGCGGTGCACAGGGAGCCGAGAATGGCTCCACGGGCATTCAGCATCCGTAACTTCTGTCCCAAAAGAGGTGAGGGTTGAACCCGTTCTACATCTATACCAGTTACAACCAGTACGATATCGGCGCTATCCAGCAGATCAAGTGAGGCATCAGCAGCAATATCGATGTGATTGGAAGAACGTACCGGCTGTCCGTCCAAACTGTAAATGGTCCATTCAAACAGATCCCGTTCCAAAATGCGGTTGGCAAGTCGCAAGGGATCTATCGCCGCAGCGAGGGCAATCATGGAAAAACGTTCCAAAACGATGAAGGCCACTTTTTGTGGCTTGTCGTCAATATCACTACAGGTTTTAAACCGTGTTTCACCTACCGCCATGGCTGGCTCTCTCTATATTAGGGATTCTCCTTTTGCTGCATTATATGCAGGTCCTCCGATCCGAACCCTGTTTGAAAAATTGATTATGCGCAAGCAAATTTTTTGTGACCCCCCTCGCATTTTATGATCTGACCATATCTAGATTTTCTTCAGATACGCAGATTTCCTGACGGGAAAAACCAGCGGTTTTTGCCATTTTTGAAGACCAAATCAGATGATCATAATGACACGGCTGAGCAGAGAGAATTTTGTTTACAACTATTGCGAAGATGGATGGTGAACAGCATTTGACCCTTTTTCGGCGGATTTAGAAGGATTGATGTCGCTTTTTGACCACCGAGAGCAAGGGCACGGCGTGATCCTAACTGGAAGGCCCTGTGTTATCCGACATGGGTATAATCATAAATTCACTGTGGGGAGGAGTTAATGGTCGATTCAGAAACTACGAATGATCAGGAAAACGATACTCATTACCAACTTGGGCAAGACAATGTTCAAGTCATGGGGTTGGATATTCACAACCCAGTTTTCGCAATCTCGGCTGTGGTCATTGTGGCCTTTGTTGTTATCTCACTTCTGTTTCAGGAAAGTGCAGGTGCATTTTTTGGTTGGTTACGCCCTACCATGACCAATACCTTTGACTGGGTGTTGCTATCATCAGCCAATCTATTTGTCCTTTTCTCGTTGTTGTTGATTGTCACACCTTTGGGCAAAGTACGTTTGGGCGGCAAGGAAGCACGACCGGACTATTCCTATGCTGGCTGGTTTGCGATGCTTTTCGCAGCCGGCATGGGCATCGGCCTGATGTTCTTCGGTGTATCCGAACCATTGTCTCATTATGGCAGTTCCTTTGGTGGAACAGCTATGGAAAATGGCGTAAGGACAGACTGGGCACCTTTGGGCGGCGCTGCTGGCAATGTTGATGACGCGCGTCAGCTTGCCATGGCAGCAACCATTTTCCATTGGGGTCTGCATCCATGGGCAATCTATGCGATTGTGGCTTTGGCGCTTGCCTTCTTCAGCTATAATCGCGGACTTCCGTTAACGCTTCGCTCGGCATTTCAACCCATTCTGGGAGACCGAGTCTGGGGCTGGCCTGGGCATGTCATCGACATTCTGGGTGTCTTTGCGACATTGTTTGGTTTGGCAACATCACTGGGCCTTGGTGCAGAACAGGCTCTTGCCGGACTGAACTTCCTGTTCGGTGTTCCGGTAACTGGCACCATGAAGGTGGTTCTCATTCTTGGCATTACGGGTGTCGCCTTGATTTCCGTGGTTGCCGGTCTGGAAGCCGGGGTCAAGCGACTGTCCGAGATCAACATGGTCCTGGCAATCGGATTGCTGGCCTTCATCTTCCTGCTTGGCCCAACCGGTTTCATTGTTTCAGGTTTCTTTGAAAATATCGGTGCATACCTGCGTGAAATTGTTCCGCTTTCCAATCCGTTCGGTCGTGAAGACCAGAACTTCATGCAAGGTTGGACTGCCTTTTATTGGGCTTGGTGGATTTCCTGGGCACCTTTCGTGGGTATGTTCATTGCTCGCGTTTCCAAAGGCCGGACTGTGCGGGAATTCATCACTTGCGTTCTGATCATCCCAACAGTTGTCAGTATCTTTTGGATGTCCACCTTTGGTGGTGCCGCAATCGATCAGGTCGTAACCATGGGCAACGAAGCTGTTTCCAGTGCTGCCCAGCCGGTCAAGCTGTTTGAAATGGTCAAGGCTTTCCCTCTTACTGAGGTTCTGTCCTTTGTCGGCATCGTTCTGGTGATCGTCTTCTTCGTCACCTCGTCTGATTCCGGATCATTGGTCATCGACGGCATCACAGCTGGTGGCAAGATAGATGCTCCGGTGGTCCAGCGTGTTTTCTGGGCCATCTTCGAGGGTCTGATTGCAATTGCATTGCTGCTTGGCGGCGGATTGGGTGCCTTGCAGGCGGCTGCAGTCGCAACAGGCGTCCCGTTCACTTTCGTGCTTCTTGGCATGATGGTCGCGATCTTTATGGGATTGCGAAAAGAGTACAAAATGTACAGCTAAATTTTTTGCCAATCTGATTGGTGAAAAGCTGAACAAAAACAATGCCCGGAAGACTGTTTCTTCCGGGCATTGTTTTGAGTACCAACTTCCTCGGATTTCTTACAGTTTGGGTAAATTCATGTATGGGATGTATAAGAAGATTGGATCATAGTTCTGAAAATACAGAAATACATTTGCTAGTCACTTGCCACGGCAAATACACTTTATCAGCGCTCGAGTTACTGTGGTGGTCGAGTTTTCCTTCGGCCAAAATACACCCGTGTCCATATTTGGAACAGTATCACTCAAGTGTTTTCGAACGATGCGTTGCCCATCCAGCGACCATGACCTGTAAACCATGTCAGAAAGAATACTGACACCCATTCCCTGCGCAACCATACTACGTAGCGCTTCCATGGACTTGCTTTTATATAGAATCCGCGGAACAAAATCGTATTTTTCCCAAATCTGCCGCATTGTGTTCTCATGTTCGTCCATTGTGAGAAGAATATAGTTTTCGTTGTTTAACTCGGAAAAACTTACGGTTTCACGATCAGCAAGAGAATGATTGGCCGCTACCCAGAGGTTCCGAGGAGATGAAAGGACTTGGCGAAGCTGATAGCGTTCCGGGTTCGGCAGGTTTGACGTCAGCGCCAAACCCAGATCATAAGTGCCTGCAAACAATCCTTCTTCAATTTGCGGGCGGCTAGCTTCGGTCACCGATAGTCGTAATCCGGGATGGTCATGAGCTACTCTCTGCCAGACAACAGGCAGAAAATAACCGGAGATAGTATCTGTTACCGCTAGACGTACCGTTCCCGAGATATCGGATGCTATTTCTTTTGGCGCTTCTATTGCTTCATGCAACGAAGCCAGTATGGCATTTGCATGGCGCAGAAAATCTTCTCCTTGCGGGGTCAATTCCATGCCATGAGACTTTCGGTTGAACAACCTATATCCCAGCAGGCTTTCTAACCGCCGAATAGCAATGGTAATCGAGGACTGCGTCACATTGATGAGCGCTGCAGCACGGGAAATTTGCCCGGCTTCAGCGGTGGCAACAAAAAATTCAAGCTGACGAATTGTAGGAAGCATAAATTTAATCAATATCACTAATAAAATATAAAAACTAGCTATTCCTCTGTCACCACATCAATATTGGTCGCGGAGGATACCAAATGCCATTATCTACGAAAGATGAGATTGACGGTTTCTGCTGCCTGTGCCGTTCACGTTGCGGCGCAAAGTTCAAGGTTTTGGATGGAAAGCTGATCGCTGCGATACCCGCTCCGGATCACCCCACCGGCAAAGCCCTTTGCCTGAAAGGGAAAGCAGCTCCCGAAATCTGGGACAATTCCGACCGTCTACTTTACCCCCTTCGCAGAACCAATCCAAAATCTGAATTCGATCCAGGTTGGGAACGCGTTTCATGGGAGACCGCCCTTGCCGACATAGCAGCACAGCTTGACGAGATCAGGTCTAATCATGGAGCAGAAGCGGTCGGTTTTGGCGTAACCACACCAAGCGGCACCCCGATAAGTGACTCTATCGAGTGGATTGAACGGTTCATTCGCCTGTTTGGAAGCCCCAATACTGTCTATGGCACAGAGATATGCAATTGGCACAAGGACCATGCACATAGATTCACATACGGATCAGGCATCCTTTATCCGGACTATAAGAACGCTGATGCAATTCTTTTGTGGGGCTTCAACCCTAGCGAAGTCTGGTTGGATCAGGCAACTCAGATTGCAGAAGCCAGAGCACAAGGTACCAAAATCATTTCGGTTGATCCCCGCAAAGCTGGTTATGCATTGGCAGCCGATCACTGGCTGCGTGTGATGCCGGGTCGGGATGGACCGCTTGCTTTAGGACTTGGTAACTTATTGATTGAACGCGGCGCATACGATGCTGATTTTCTTGCTCGGTGGAGCAACGCCAGTCTTTTGGTCAGAGATGATACCGGAGAGTTTTTGCGCGAGAAGGATCTGTCAGATATCGCCGATGCCAAACGTTATGTTGCTGTCAGCAATGATGGTGGCTTCGTATTCTATGATCCAATTAGCAAGACCTTTGACACCCCTCATGATTCGCTCGATCTACACGCTACAATCAAAGTTGAAACCAACTCCGGTTGTATATCCTGCCGCTCTGCATTTTTACATTACATGGACGCCTGCGCACAATGGCCTGTTGAACGTGTGTCCGAAGAAACGACCATACCGGTACAAGACATTCTCAATGCAAGCGAAACGCTAATCAGAGCCGACCGAGTTGCCTATTATTGCTGGTCCGGGGTAGGGCAGCATGTCGATGCAACCCAGACCGACCGTGCGATTGCTTTGTTAATGGCCCTCAAGGGAGGATATGATAGATTTGGGGGAAATGTCGCCTATTCAAAACACCCGATGAACAATGTTTCTGGCTTTGATCTGTTTCCCGATGGTCAAATTGAAAAGGCATTGGGATATGAGGAAAGACCGCTTGGACCACCATCCCAAGGCTGGATTGCCGCACGAGATCTTTATCGGGCCATTCTTGAAGAAAAGCCTTATAAAATTCGCGCCTTGATTGGTTTCGGTTCCAATATGTCGGTTTCGCATGGGGACACCGAAATGGCTGTAACGGCATTGGAAGCACTGGATTTTCATGTTCAGATTGACAGTGTTGAAACACCTACAGCACGGTTTGCAGACTATCTCCTCCCAGCAAATACTCCTTGGGAACGAGAAGCATTACGTAATGGGTTCGAGGTCAGTCAAGAGGCAGAAAGCCTGATTCAACTTCGCCCCGCTGTGGTGGCATCAAAAGGAGAAACACGCTCGGATGTCGAGATTGTCTTCGACCTCGCAGTGCGACTTGGGATGGGTGACGCCTTTTTCGATGGAAACATCGACGCAGCGCGCGCATGGCAGTTGCTGCCTAGCAAATTGACACTTGGCGACCTGCGCGCGCAACCGAAAGGTATCTGTCGCCCACTTTCTTTCCGTGAAAGAAAATTTGCCGAGGCAACCAAAAACGGTATGCGTGGCTTTACCACTCCGACTGGTCTGGTTGAGATTTTTTCCGAACAACTATTGAACCACTGTTATGAACCTGTTCCGAGGTTTGAAGATCAGGTCTCTACAGATAGAACGGATGAATTTCCTCTGTGTCTTACAACCGCCAAAAGCGGATATTATTGCCATTCACAGCACCGTAATATCGTTTCCTTGCGCAAAAGAATGTCGAAACCACAGGTGCGAATTCATCCTGATACAGCGCGGGCACAGGGGCTTGAAGATGGCGATTGGGCCGAACTGTCCTCTCCACATGGTACAGCCAGAATGTATGTCGTGTTGGACCCCAATCTTCATCCAACCGTCGTTGTCGGTAGTTACGGCTGGTGGCAAGGCAATACGACCTTAAGTATGCCAAGTTATGATCCCTTTTCGAAAAAGGGATCAAATTATAACAGGCTGATCTCGGGCGAAACGCACGACCCGATCAGCGGCTCAGTTCCACATCGCTCTACTCGCTGCTCTATCAAACCGCTACCAGGGCGTGAGTTCGCAAAACCTGCGTGGCAAGGCTTCAGATCTGCTTTTGTACAGGAGCTCGAACAGGTTGCCCACGATTGTACACGCATCGCATTTTCAGTGGCGGAGATGGATACACTTCCTGATTTTCTGCCTGGTCAGCACATTACTCTCAAAGCCAACATACCCAGCAGTGATAAGCCGATCGTGCGTTGCTATTCACTGATTGGCAGTGCTGTTGATCCGGATCGACAGGTGTATCAGATTATGGTTCGATTTGTGCCTGCTCCGACCAATGCAAATGGGGTGCGGGATGGACTAATGTCGAGCTTTCTCAACAACGAGTTATATCCCGGAAGACATGTTGAATTAAGAGCACCATCCGGTCGTTTCATCCTTCCAATCAAGACAGACAGACCAATTGTAATGGTTGCGGGTGGCATTGGGGTTACACCTTTTTTGAGTTACCTGGAAACTTTGGCAGAACTTGATCTCTCTCATCCAGTCAGGTTGATCTACGCAAATCGTAACGGCTCGGGTCACGCCTATCGCGAGCGCATTTCCTTCCTTCAAGATCTGTTGCCCAACCTGCAGGTTATGAATATTTATAGTGATCCACTAGAATCGGATGTTTTGGGATCTTCGCACGATAAAACTGGATTTGTTGATACACACGATATTCTGCGAGACTGGCAAAATGCTATGCCGGAGGTTTATCAGTGCGGTCCACCGCCAATGATGGCAGAAGTTGAAAATGCACTTGTTCAAGCAGGGTATCCACCTGAGCGCATTCACAGAGAAGCATTTGCATCGTTGACCTCTGACAAATCAATTCCGGACGGACCATTTCAGGTGACTTTCGCAAAAACCGGAAGGACAATCGAATGGACCAAATCTTCGGGTAGCCTATTGGATTTGGCTGAAAATCATGGTCTTACGTTGGCCCATGGCTGTCGTGCCGGTCAATGTGAAAGCTGCCGTATCAAAATCGTGGAAGGATCAGCAATGCATTACACAGAACTTGCTTTTGATGAACAGAATCATTGCCTTGCCTGTCAGGCAGTTCCCATAACCAACATCACCATTGATAGCTGAAAACAGGAATAGATCGGCTTACCCACTCCTGATATACGGGTAAGCCATCATATGGGAGGTCTGCTCTAGCTTTTGATTATTGCTCCGAATAAGTGATCTATTTCAAGCTCTGATGGATGACATCCGGAAGGCTAAGTCTTTCCAGAGCCAAGTCATCTTTATCGAAGAGATGGACGTTGGCAGGATCAAATGTCACCGTCAGCTCTTCCCCTCGCCGAACCGGGTTGAGGCCACCAATGGTAGCGGTCCAGGTCTGGTCTCCTGCAGCAATGCTCACCACTGTTTCGTTACCAAGGCGCTCCGTCAGCACAACCGTGCCATCCAAGGAACCAGACCCCTCACCAATATCGCTGAAATCACTGGGGCGCAGGCCAAGAGTGACGTCATCGCCTTGCGAAAGGCGCTCGGAACCCTTGAACTTTATTTTGCCCAATGTGAGATTGGGAACATCCAGCTGTATGCCCTCGTCATCAATCGAGGCGACTTTGCCTTTGATCAGATTCATCTTGGGAGAACCGATGAAACCGGCAACAAACAAGTTGGCTGGCTGGTGATAGAGTTCCAGTGGAGTGCCAACTTGTTGCAGCGTACCGTTATAGAGCACCACGATCTTGTCAGCCAATGTCATGGCTTCCACCTGATCATGCGTCACATAGATCATGGTGGCTTTGAGATCCCCGTGCAGACGCGCCAACTCGACACGCATGTCAGCGCGCAATGCTGCATCAAGATTGGAAAGCGGTTCATCGAACAAAAAGACTTGCGGATTGCGCACGATCGCCCGGCCAATCGCTACTCGTTGGCGCTGACCACCGGACAATTGGCGAGGATAACGGTCGAGATAATCTTCCAGTTGAAGAATGCGGGCCGCCTCCATCACCCGATCGTTGGTTGTGGATTTGTCTTCCTTGGAAACGGAAAGTCCAAAGGCCATATTCTTGTAAACATTCATATGCGGATAGAGGGCATAGGACTGAAAGACCATGGCAATGCCGCGATCCTTTGGCGAGAGATCGTTCATCAGCTTGTCACCAATATAGAGCTCTCCATCGGTGATGGTCTCCAAGCCCGCGATGGTCCGCAAAAGCGTGGATTTACCGCAACCGGACGGACCTACAAAGGCAACAAATTCGCCATCCTTGATATCGATATCAATGCCCTTGAGAACTTCGACAGGGCCAAATGATTTCTTGATTTTGTTTAGTTGAATAGAAGCCATGGGTCTGTTTGCCTGTATGAATGGTCAAAGGGTCGAATGGTCAGTAGATTGCAGGCTGGCCTTGATTGTGTCATTTAACCGCTCCTGCCGTGATACCACGGATAAGCTGGCGGGAGAAAAGCAGATAAAGCAGCAGGATCGGAAGAATTGCCAGCGTCAACGATGCCAAAACCGAGTTCCAGTCCGTCACATATTGGCCAATGAATTGCTGAACGCCCAACGTGATGGTGCGGGTTTCTTCACCCGGTGCCAGAATGAGCGGAAACCACAGATCGTTCCAGATAGGAACCATGGAAAAGACAGCAACCGTACCGAGAGCAGGACGACTGAGCGGCAAGATGATCTGGAAAAAGATCTTGTACTCACTCACACCATCACAGCGGGCTGCTTCCTTCAGATCATTTGGGATCTGGCGCATGAATTCCGAGAGGATGAAGATGATCAGTGGCAAGGCTTGCGCAATATAGACAAGGATCAGTGCAGTCAATGTATTGGCCAGATCCATCGCCACCATCAAGTTGAGAATGGAAACCGAGCCGAGACGTATCGGGATCATGATGCCGATGGCAAGATAAAGTCCCAATAAAGTATTACCCTTGAAGCGATATTCGGACAATGCCCAAGCCGCCATGGCACCGATGACAATGGAAATGACCAACGCTGTCACCGTCACGATCAGGGAATTGGAGAAATAGAGCAAAAAGTCCGAATTGATCAAAACTTTTTCAAAACCGATCGGAGAAAAGCTCTTTTCATCGGGCAGACCCAACGGATCACGGAAGATGGCTTTGCGGCTTTTGAAGCTGTTTATGATGACCAGAAAAATAGGCCAGAGTGCCAGCAGGGTATAGGACAACAGAATGGTATGGATCATACCTGCTGAAAGGCCGCGTTTGGCGCGATGTTGCAAACTCATGATCTTGCCTCCCTACATTGCATAGCGTGTCAGGCGTCGCTGAATGAGCAGCAAATAGCCCATCACGCCAACAAGGATGACAAGGAACATCATGGTCGCGACCGTTGCACCCATTGTCGGGCTACCCAATTGCAACTGGAAGCCAAAGAAGGTGCGATAGAAGAAGGATCCCATGATATCGGTTGAGAAATTCGGCCCTGCCAAGGCACCCTTCACAGCATAGATCAGATCGAATGCGTTGAAGTTGGCAACAAAAGTCAAAATCGAAACCATAGCGATGGTGGGCAGGATCAAAGGAAACTTGATCCGCCAGAAGATCTTCCAGTGATTGGCACCATCAATCAGAGCAGCCTCGGTCAGATCTTCAGGGACATTAAGAAGGGCTGCATAGATCAACATCATGGGAATTCCGACAAACTGCCAGACCGAAATCAGGGAGAGAGTGATCAGTGCGGAACCTTCCTCACCGAGCCAGGCATCATAATAATCGCCAAGCCCTACATTCCACATCAGACCTTCTGCAACACCCCAAAGCGGCGAGAGGATCAATTGCCAAATGAAACCGATGATCACGACAGACAACATGGTCGGCATGAAGATCAGAGTGCGATAGGAACCACGTGCGGTGAGTTTTGGCAGGCTCAGAATGGCTGCCAACATCAGTCCGATCGGATTCTGTACCAACATATGGATGGCGAAGAATTTGAGATTGTTGACCAGTGCATTCCAGAAAGGACCCGACCAGTTGGGGTCGCCAAACAGCGCAATATAATTGACAAGTCCGGCAAAAGAGAGCTCACCGGACTCGCTTTGATCATAGAAAGACAAGCGAATGGAATCCAGCAATGGGTAGATCATGAAGACCGAATAAATGAGGACGGCCGGGGCCAGAAAGACCCATATATGACTTCGGTTGTGTGTCATGATATCCCTTTGGATCTGTTGTTGTTTTCTTTGAGATCAGGCGAGCCTTTTGGGGACGTGAAAGGCTCGCCTGCTCGAAAGCTGGAAGGGATTTAGATCAAACCTTCCAGCATACTTGGCTCTTGGCTTACATGCCTGGCTTGTACCAGCTATCCAGACCATCCTGCAGTTTCTTGGCCGCATCCTGCGGGCTCATGGTGCCATTGATCACCTGAACGGATGCATTCCAGAGCTCGTTTTCAAGGTTTGGCTTGCCACGAGATAGAATCTGGTAGGAGTTGCGGATGGTGGATTTGCATTTCCCACGCAGGGAAACAAATTCCTGAGCAACCGGGTCAGACAACTTCACATCATGATTGGACAGAGAGAAGAAACCCGGCAGTGAGTTGGAATAGATTTCGGCGAATTCAGCAGTTGCCATCCAGCTCAGGAACGTCTTGGCAGCTTCCATATTTTTGGATTTTGGATTGATGCCAAGTGCGATATCAGTGTGGTCCGAAATATAGCATTCTTCGCCTTTTGCAGGTAGAGGACCAAAAGCACCGAATTTGAAATCAGCTTGCGAATTGAAAGTTGCGATATCCCAGGACCCTGCCGCATAGATGGCCCCACGACCGAGTGTGAACAGGTTCTGGCTATCAGGATATTTCTGGGCCTTGAAGCCCTTACCCAAATATTCACCCCAGCTGGCCAATTCCGTCAGCGTATCGACATAAGGTTTGTCAGTCAGTTTGCCCTTACCTGCGATCAGGGCCTTGCGACCTTCTTCACCTTTCCAATAGTTAGGACCGATATTCTGAAAGCCCATGGTGGCTGCTTCCCACTGATCGGCAGTGCCCATCACAAGCGGAGTGTAGCGGCTCTTTTCCTTGATCGTTTTCAGAGTGGTGTAGAATTCTTCGCGAGTGGTTGGAACCGAAAGACCAAGCTCTTCAAAGATTTCCTTGTTATACATGAAACCATGAATAACAGAAGCCATTGGGAGACAGAAGGTTGCCTTACCATCATCAGTTTGCCAGGCAGATTTGGCTACATCAGAGAAATTTTCCAATCCAGACAGACCAGTAAGATCAGTCAGGTTCCCTTTCTTGTAGAGATCGAGCGAGGTATCAAATGGACGACAGGTGATGAGGTCAGCAGCTGTGCCGCCAGCCAGCTTGGCATTCAGACTGGCATTATATTCAGCTGGAGGGGAGGCCTCGAACACAACTTCAATGTCAGGATGTTTGGCATTGAAGGCTGGAATGATCTTGTTGCGCCAGATGTCGATGTCATCATTGCGCCAGCTGTCAATCGTCAGCTTGCCAGCTGCGTCTGCAGATGCTGCTGCGCCGAGAAGTGTACCAACTGCAACCGCAAATGCGCAGGTGCCGTTGAGCAAGGAAGATTTTGATAGGGTCATATGAACGTCCTCCCAAGACGTAAGATGAAAATAATCAGCGTCAGTTCAACCTGATCTGGTCAGGTTAGGCCTGTCACTTTGGCTAGTAATCCTGCTCCAAAAGAGCAGCGTCAGTTTGAGGCCTGCACTTCTGCGAGTGCTTGGCGTAAATTTCCGTCCTTTTCCCGCAACAAACTCTCGGCCTGCTGGGGTTTCATGTTGCTGGCGATCAGAATAGCGAGTTTGACGTCGCCGTTGGCCTTGATCAGAGCCTCATTGGCAAGCTTTGTCGTGCTTTGAGCCAGATCAGAAACAATCTGCTCGGCACGACCTTGCAACTTCTCATTATCGACGATGAGATTGACCATGCGCCCGTCCACCACATAACCAAGACGGGTCATCAACAAGGTAGAGAAGCTGGTAAGAGCAGCCCTCTGTGCGGTTCCCGCAGCCATGCGCGTGGAACCTGCCAGAACTTCCGCGCCTGTTTCCAACAGGATGGCATGATCAGCAATATCAAACAAAGGAGCATTTCGATTGTTGGCGATACCAATGATAAGGGCGCCATTGCTTTTGGCAGCTTGAGCCATTTGCATTGTATAGGGCGTTGATCCGCTGGCGGCGACTGCAATCACCACATCACGATCATTGAACTGCGCCTGATCAGCATCACGCAGAGCCTGCTCCTGATCATCTTCACAATCGCCGATGGGACGCAGGCGAGCAATATCGCCTCCGGCCATGAGAAACAGGATGCGTTCCATAGGCCAGCCAAAGGTTGGTGACAATTCCATGGCATCTTGCATGGCCAACAAGCCCGATGTGCCTGCGCCAATATAGGCAAGACGTCCGGGCTTGGATGTTGATATATCTTGAAGGCGCTTTGTTGCGGACTGAACAGCATTCTCCAAAGCAGGCAAGGTTGGGCGCAGACTCGATATGGCGGCCATCTGACCTTCCCAGATGGCACTCAGGATTGATTGGTCGTCCCAAAGATCAAAGTCCTTGTATCTCGGCGAAATATCTTCCGTATGAACCATATGACAGCCTCCATTACCAATACCAACATAATACCAAAATAACCCGCTTGGATATAAAAAAATTTATTGTCTGTGCATTATTTTTAATTTTATATATAAATATCAAATAACTAATACAATAAACAATCTAATTCCAGTTTAATCAATCTGACAATATTTCATTAATTTTCATCATCCTTCTTGAAATTGGTTTTAATTGGTCCTTTAATGTCGATAAACCAAAAAGATGAGGAAGCCATGGCAACGGCCAGCTATATTTTGGGAATTGATGGTGGTGGCACCAATTGCCGGGGCCGTCTTCGTGACACCAATGGCCAGATCCTCGGTGAGGCTATGGGTGGCCCTGCCAATACTCGATTGGGTGTTGCTGCTGCTCACGAGCAAGTATTGATGGTCTGCATAGAGACCCTTAAAGCGGCCTCACTTATATCATCGGACTGCAAGCCAGATGATGATGAAGTCAATGTCACCTTGGGGCAGACCCGTCTTGGCGTTGGCCTTGCCGGTCTTCATTTGGAAAGCCAGTTGGATGATTTTCTGAACTGGGATCATTCGTTTGCAAGCCTTGAAGCCTGCAATGATGCCCATATTGCATGTCTTGGGGCACATGATGGTGAGGTTGAAGGCAAAGGCATCCTTATTCTGGGAACCGGTTCCTGCGGCTATGGTTTCAAGGATGGATCACCTGTCAATATTGGTGGGTGGGGCTTCAAGATTTCCGATATGTCATCCGGCGCTGTGACCGGATATCTGGCGGTCCGTCATGCACTGGCCGTTCTGGATCAGATTTATCCATCCACGGGTCTCAGTGAAGAAATCTTGCAGCATTTTTCCCATGATGCCGAGACATTGGTTTTGTGGAGCGATAAAGCCCGCCCAACTGATTATGGCCAATTCACCAAGCTGGTGGTGCACCATGCCAATGAAGGGGATGAAGCTGCCCTTGATCTGATGCGAACATGTGGCAGGCAAACCGAGGCGATGTTGGGAGCCATGAAAACCAGAGGTATTGAAGCGGTCTCTCTAGTGGGTGGTTTCGCCGAACATGTGGAACCCTACCTACGATCTGAAATGAAAAAGATGCTGGTGCCACGTTTTCACGATGCCAGGGATGGTGCCATCCTTTTGGCTGGAGGCGTGATCGGACAACCATCTATGTTGAAACATGAGGATGCAACCGGTGAGTGATCAATCTAATCTGATCAATATTTTGCGCGAGGAAACCAATCTTGCTGCAAAGAGCGCTACTCCGCTCTATTTACGCGTTCAACGTGGCCTGGAGCAGGCTATTGAAGCGGGAATGATAGCAGTCAATGATGCGTTGCCGGCAGAACGTGAACTTGCCAACGCTCTGGGGGTTTCCCGTGTTACTGTACGCAATGCCGTCCGGGCATTGGTTGACAAGGGCATGTTGGTACAGCGTCATGGTGCAGGAACCTTTGTAGCCTCACGCGTTGAACAACCTCTCAAGCAATTGACCGGTTTTACCGAAGATATGAGCGAGCGCGGCATGGCTGTGAATGTGCAATGGCTCGATCGATCCGTTGGACTGCCAACCCCCGAAGAGTGCGAGGCGCTTAATATCGACAGCTCAACAGCCGTCTCAAGACTCTATCGTTTGCGGCTCGCAGACGAAAAACCCATGTGTATCGAACATGCTGTTTTACCGATAACACATCTTGAAGACCCAACCGTCGTTGAAACCTCCCTGTATGATTATCTGGAAGAGCAGAAAAGACGCCCCACGCGGGCGATCCAGAAGCTTTCCGCCCGACTTCTGGATATCAGTCATGCCCACTTGCTGGGTGTTCCCACCGGTTCACCCTGCTTGTATATCGAGCGAACATCCTTCCTGCCCAATGATGAAGCAATAGAATTTGTTCGCTCGTATTATCGCGGCGATTCCTATGAATTTGTTGCCGAATTACGGCTCTAAAAAATCAAATGAGACACTGCCAAGCAAAGGACTTGCCCCTATGATTGATTGCCTTGGTCACAACCAGACGCAAACCCTGATGGCTTGCGAGGCCCTGCAAGCTCCCGACTGCGTGGAACGGCAAATCTCGACCAATCAAGAAAAGTTTGCTGATCTGGCTCGAAAAATACCATTGGAGAAAATCCGCCTTGTCATGACATGCGCCCGAGGCAGCTCCGATCACGCAGCGAGCTATGGCAAATATCTGATCGAAACCCGCATGGCTATCCCCGTTTCATCGGCCCCACCTTCCATCGCTTCCCTCTATCAGGTCTCGATGAATCTCAAGAATGTTCTTTTCATTCTTGTCTCTCAATCAGGCCGCAGTCCAGATCTGGTTGCCAATGCAAAATGGGCCAAGGAGAATGGGGCATTTGTTCTGGCTTTCGTGAATGACATAAATTCTCCAGTCGCCGAACAAGCCGATATGGTGATCTCGTTGGAGGCGGGCAAGGAAGTAAGCGTCGCTGCCACCAAGAGCTTTATTGCCTCTCTAGCGGCCTTTGCTCAATTGGTTGCCGGCTATTGCCCAGATCAAACACTGGCTACAGCGCTTCCAACTCTGCCGGAGATATTGCAGCAAAGCCAAACCAAGGACTGGACGGACTTTGCCCCGATTTTCGCAGCCAGCCCGTCTCTTCTAACCATCGGCAGGGGTGTATCCTATGGCGTGGCACAGGAAGCCGCGTTGAAATTCAAGGAGACATCCGTGCTGCATGCGGAAGCTTTTTCATCTGCCGAAGTGCGACACGGACCTCTTGGTTTGCTGCGCGATAATATGCCGTTTTTGGTATTCAGCCAGAATGACGAATGCCGCAAGGATTTGCAGACATTGGCATCAGACCTGCGCCAACGCGGTGCCCGGGTATTCTGGGCAGATCAAGCAGATGATCACGCTTTTGCGCTGCCAGTTGTACCTGATTTACATCCTGCCCTTGCACCAATCGCAGCAGTATCGAGTTTCTATCAACTGGCGAACACGGTGGCATTTTTACGCGGATATGATCCTGATAAGCCAAAACATCTCAAAAAAGTAACGGAGACAGTGTGATGAAGCAGCTTCTCCGAAGAGCTCGAATTTTTGATGGTAAGGTATTTCACGAAAATAAGGCTTTAGGTCTTATCGATGATCAGATTGATGCCATTCTGGAAGAGCCCGTTAATCTGTCAGATTGGGATGAAGTTCATGATCTGGACGGCCTAATTCTCTGCCCCGGTTTCATTGATGTTCAGGTCAATGGCGGCGGCGGTGTCATGATCAATGGCCAAACTGACTTGGATGGTCTGAAAATCATGGCCGAAGCCCACAGGGCTTATGGCACCACCACAATGCTGCCGACTTTAATCTCAGATGAGCTATCTGCCATGCGTCATGTGGCAGTCCTGACCAAAGAGGCATTGGCTCTTTCTGCCGAGGAGAAAGGTGACAACAGCATTGGATCGGTAAAGGGTGTTCATTTTGAAGGGCCATATTTGAACCCTGAGCGTAAGGGCGTCCATAAAAAGGAGATCTTGCGAGGGGTCGATGAAGAGGCTTTGGCACTTTATTCCGATCCCTCTCTCGGCATTCGTCTGGTGACTGTGGCTCCAGAAATTGCCGGGGTGGATTTCATCTCGGCTCTGAATGAGCTAAATGTGCTCACCTGTGCGGGTCATTCCGCTGGAAGTTTTGACGAAATCACCAATGCTCTCAAAAATGGCTTGCGCGGTTTCACTCATCTTTTCAATGCCATGACACCGCTCAATAGCCGCGAACCCGGCGTAGTCGGCGCAGCACTTCATGATGAAGAAAGTTGGTGCGGACTGATTGTCGATGGGTATCACGTTCATCCCGCGACACTGGAGGTCGCAATCAAAGCCAAGCCGAAAGGCAAGATGATGCTAGTCACTGATGCAATGGCCAGCGTCGGGGCGAAGGACAAAAGTTTCGATCTATATGGTCAGACCATCGTTGCCGTAGATGGAAAATGCCAAACGAAAACTGGAACATTGGCCGGATCAGATCTCGATATGATTGGTGCCGTGCGCAATTGCGTCGAGATGCTGAACCTACCTTTGTCCGAAGCTTTGCGCATGGCATCACTTTATCCAGCACAATTCATGAAACAGGGTGCCAATCTGGGTTCCGTCGGCCCTGGATTAATCGCTGATTTGGTCGCATTCGATATGCAAAGCTGGAATGTCGCGCATAGCTGGATTGGTGGCCAACATCAAAAGCACTAGTGTGGTGGAATTGGAATAGGTATCATTTATCAGCAGGTTCTCTTGCCTATTTCAATTCCTAAAACCACACTAGAAACATATGTTTGCTAGTTACCCTTTTGAATCTAAAGTTCGTTCGGTGCTCGCTGAAAAATGTGACGAACTTTAGATTCGGGTGACTAGGTTTAGCTCGCTTCATTTTTTCGAAGTGATCTATTGGGAGAAGGGGAAGGTTGATGTCTGAAAAAGTCCGAATTCTGGTGGTTGGTCTTGGCAATATGGGTTTGTCCCATGCCAGAGCGTATCTGCGTATGGACGGCTTTGAAATTGTCGGCCTCTGCAGCCGCAAGGCAACCAGCATGGATCTTGACGCCATTTATGATGGCATCCCTCGCTATAACGACTATGAAGAAGCTTTGGCGACCAGCAAACCAGATGCCGTCTGCATCTGCACTTACCCAGACACCCATGCAGACTATGCCCGAAAAGCATTTTCTGCTGGTGCTGATGTTTTCCTTGAAAAACCAATAGCGGAAACAGTGGAAGAAGCTCGCTCAGTTGTTGCCATGGCTAGCGAGATGGGACGTAAGCTGGTCATCGGTTATATCCTGCGCCATCATCCAAGCTGGAGCCATTTTGTCGAGGAAGCCCATAAACTGGGCAAGCCTTTGGTCATGCGGATGAATCTCAATCAGCAAAGTTCCGGTGATACCTGGACGGTTCATAAGAACCTGATGAAATCCCTCTCTCCCATAGTTGATTGTGGAGTGCATTATCTGGACATGATGTGTCTGATGACACGTACGCGGCCACTCAAGGTTCATGCCATTGGTGCGCGGCTCAGTGATGAGGTAGCAACGGACCAGTATAATTACGGCCAGCTGCAAGTGACATTCGATGATGGGTCTGTCGGCTGGTATGAAGCTGGCTGGGGTCCGATGATGAGTGAAACGGCCTTTTTCATCAAGGATGTGATCGGCCCAAATGGGTGCGTCTCCATTGTCGCGACGGAACAAGCGGATCCTGATCGCGCATCAGATGATATTGATAGTCACACCAAGACCAGCGCCTTGCGCGTCCATTCCGCCCATCTGGATGGGGCAGGGGAGTTTGCCAAGGGTGATGAGATCATCAATATGGAAGATGAACCTGGTCACGATGATTTATGCCTGCGCGAACAGCAATTCTTCCTTGATGCGATCCGTTCTGATCGCGATCTTTCAGATCATATGCAGGACGCCATCAATTCTCTCGCCATCGTGCTAGCGGCAGACAAGTCGGTCAAAAGCGGTGAGATCATCTTGCTGGATTGACGCCATAATTGGCCTAAATCAGCTATAATGCATGACCACTTTCCTATCGCCGATCTGATGAATATCGACCGTGATACCAAAGATATCTTCTATAGTTTGAGGAGTCAGGATCTTGTCAGCAGGGCCGCTTGCAACCAACTGTCCTTCTCGCAAGCCAACGATCCAATCGGCATAGCTCGCAGCATAATTGATCTCGTGCAAGACGATGATAATCGTCTTACCAGTGCTGTGCGCCAGAGATTGAAGCTGCTGCATCAAGGCGCGAGAACTGGCCATATCCAGGTTGTTCAGCGGCTCGTCCAGCAACAGATAGTCAGTATCCTGCGCATATGTCATAGCCACAAAGGCCTTTTGCCGCTGGCCGCCTGATAATTCATCCAGAAAACGCGGTGCCAAATCCGTCAGCTCAAAAACATCAAGTGTTTCAGAAACTTTCTTGTGGTCTTTTGCTGTTGGCCGCCCTTTGTGATGGGGGAAGCGGCCAAAGCCGACCAGATCCTGCAAGGTCAAACGAGAGGTGATTGTGTTTGATTGTGTGAGGATGGCCAGTTTCTTGGCCAGTTCCGTGCTGGATGTTCCCGATACATCCATCCCGTCAATTGAAATGCTGCCTGTTTGCAGATCTTGCAATCGAGAGATCAGAGACAGGAGCGTGGATTTACCCGCACCATTTGGGCCAACCAGTGCGGTGATCTGTCCTTTCGGCAATTGGGTGGAAATCTCCTTCAAAATCGGAGCGTTACCAATCGTGTGTTGAATGGAAGAGATTTCAATCATCGGGCAGTTCCCCGCAGAATAAGAAGAAGAAAAGTCAAACCACCAAGGAACTCAACGACCACAACCAAAGGGGTCGAGTAATTCAAGACCTGTTCCAGAACAACCTGGCCACCAATGAGAACGCAAGCCGACATCAATGAGGCTGCAGGCAAAAGGATCGCGTGGCGGTGAGTAGGCAGAAGCTGGTAGGTGAGGTTACTCACCAGAAGACCAAAGAAAGCAATTGGGCCGACCAAAGCAGTTGAGATGGAGACCAGGCAGGCAATAATGATCAGGATCGTATAGAGCCGTCGCTTATAGGGAACACCCAGATTGATGGCGACTTCTTTGCCAAGGGCCATAACATCCAATTGATGACGATAATGCCAAGCGGCTGCGAGAGCCCCCACTGTCAGCAAACTTGATATCATTAGCAAATCACTATTGATGTGACTGAAATTGGCCACGGAACTGGTGGCAGCAATGACGAAATCGTTGGGATCAATGACACGCTGCATGAATGACGTGATCGAGCGAAACAACACACCGAAAATGATGCCTGTCAGCAGCAATCGATGCAGGTCATCTCCACTGGCTTGACTTGAATTGCCCAGTAGAGTCCCAAATAGCGCCAAAGATGCCAGCATCATGATGATGAAGGATAGGAAGAAGGGGATCTCTTGCGGCAAGCTGGCAAAACCAAACCCGCCTAGTACAAAAATCATCAATGTTTGCAGCAAAATGTAAAGTGCATCGAACCCCATGATCGATGGTGTCAGAATTCGATTGCGACTTAGGGTCTGAAACAGAAGGGTCGCGACCGAAATAGCAGTTGCTACCAAAGTGATCCCTAGCACTTTGGTGCCGCGAAACTGGAGGATAAAATCCCAGTTGCCTCGCGAATTGATCGTGAGGAATGCCAGACAGAAAAGCAGGTATAATCCAACGAGACAGGACATACGGCGCGTCAGCATTTCGAGGCCTCGCGCTTGTCAGAATTCGAACCTTGTTTCGTTGTTGCTGGCATATAGAGAATCCATAGGAAAATCACAGCGCCAACGATACCGAATATGGTTCCAACTGGAATTTCAAAAGGATAGCGAACCAGTCTGCCGATCAGGTCAGATGCAAGAACCAGACAGGCTCCCATCAAAGCAGTCACAGGTAAGGTTTGTCGAAGATTATCTCCCAGCCAGCGAGAAATGATATTGGGAACCACCAATCCGACAAAGGGGATCATGCCAACAGTCACCACCGTCATCGCGGTGATGAGAGAGACAATAAATAATCCGAGTCGGACAATCTGCTGATAGTTCAGACCAAGATTGATGGAGACATTCTTGCCAAGGCCAAGGATGGCGAATTGATCTGCTACGAAATAAGCCAGCAAAGTCAACACGCCAGCCAGCCATAACAGTTCATATCGGCCTTGCAATATGCCGGAAAACTCACCGTTGAACCAAACCTCGATATATTGCAGCAAGTCGGTCTGATAGCCGATGAAGGTAACAACCGCGCCGATAACACCTCCATAGGCAATACCAACCAAAGGTACGAGCAAGGGTTGATGGGTCGGCAATCTACGCACCAGCATCAAAAAGCCTGCCGTTCCGGCTAACGCAACAAGGCAGGCAATCAGCATTTTCGTGAAAATCGAAGCGGCCGGCATGAAAAAGGTGACAAGAAGAACACCCAAAGCAGCACTCGATCCCGACCCCGCAGTCATTGGCTCCACGAAGCGATTGGCAACGATCATTTGCATGATCAATCCTGCCACGGCCATGGAAGAGCCTGTCAGAATGATTGCCACCGTACGCGGAATTCTACTGGTAGCCATGACCGACATGGTGCGATCCGCACTGAACAGAGCAGCGGGACTGACATCAATCACACCAATGAACAGGCTTGCCACTACTCCAAAAAGGAGCAGTGGCACAGCCACAAACCAGCCTTTGTGCATGTTTAAATCACTCGCTTTACTGCGCTTTGCCGAAGGCGGTGATGATTTCATCCAGAGTATTGGTCATGGATTGGATGCCACCACTTGCGATGTAGATATTGGCTGCATCCAGATAAACAATCTGGTCGGATTTCCATGCTTTGGTGTCATGGATCAGCGCATTGTTCAGCGTTTCTTTCGCGGTTACACCTTTGTTGCCAACTGCTGCTGAGCGATCAATCACGATGAGCCAATCGGGATTTGCCTCACGGATGAATTCAAAAGACACAGCCTCACCATGAGTGGCTTCTTCCACATTCTTGATGGCTTCAGGCAGCTCGATTGCTTCATGCAGCCAGCTGAAACGACCCGACGCGCCATAGGCAGAAATCTTTGGACCGTTGGTAAGAATGATCAAAGCATTGCCTTTGTCTTTCACCGTGTTTTTGGCTTCAGCGATCTTTGCTTCAAAGGCCGCAAGGTGGGTTTTTGCATCCTGCTCTTTGCCAAACAACATGCCATAAGCAGCGAGGCGGGCTTTGGCCTGACCAACGATATCTTCACCCCAAACAGTCATGTCGATGGTTGGTGCAATCTTGGTCATGGCATCATATTGCTTGGAGGACCGCCCACCAACGACAACAAGATCCGGCTGAAGCGCATGAATGGCCTCGAAATCCGGTTGGAACAAACTTCCAATTCTTTGGGCATCGTCACCCAAATCCTTTAGATAGTCGACATAAAGTCTCTCGGGAACACCAACTGGTTTGACACCGAGCAGATCGATTGTATCCAGAGCGGTGATATCCATTACAGCGATTTTCGCTGGCGTGGAAGGTAGTTCTGCCATACCACGTGGTGTCTTGATTTCAATATCTGCGGAATGTGCTGGTGCTGTCGCCAGCATGCCCAAAAGAAGGGCAGCCATACCAGCTTTCTGAATGTGATTGAACATGATGCGCCTCTTTTCAGCTAAGATGTGGGTATGTTCGATAAAGTTGCGTAACCCATGGAATTCAGATGCGTTTTTGCGTTAACTTGAGTTTTATTATCAATAAATAAATCCTTGGGAAAGTGGAAGATAAAATTCAATTTTTCAAAGGATTTTGAGTGTTTTTCAAAGGAAACGGGGATCTAGACAATCTCGGTTTCTGCTAAAGATGTTACAAAGCATCTCAGCTCGGACCGGGCTGCATTGCATCAAGACCAGATACAGGGCCGAAATCATGAAATCCCTCGAAGAGATTCAACAGGAACCACACGAACTGCTGATCAATCGTGTCTGGATTCATATGTACCGCGCCCACCGCTATCTCTATCCAAAAATGGAAAAGCACCTAAGGAATCATGGATTTGACAGTCCGTTTTGGCATGAAGCTCTGGTTGAAATCGAAAGAGCGGGGGAGGAAGGCATTCGCTCCACCGACCTGCTTTCAAGATTGCATATGGCTCAGTTCAATCTGTCCCGGCATCTATCGCGAATGGAGAAAAAGGGACTGATCGAGCGCGTGCCTTGCGAGAAGGACCGACGTGCTCATTTTTTGCGGATCACTCCCTATGGTACCCAGGCCAACAAGGAAATTTGGCCGCACTATATGGAAATCATTCAACAGGAGCTGAACGACAAGTTGACCAAGGAAGAAGCGTTTCAGTTCTTCAGCACCCTCATCAAACTCTATCGCTAAGTTCGAGCTTGAGTTCAGCAAAAAGAAACCCCGAGAGACCAGCTCCCGGGGTTTTTTATAGCATTAGGAACGCATAAGGTCAGAACTTGTACTTCACCGTCGCAAGGAAAGAACGGCCTGGCTCACTCAGCTCGGTCACTGAGTTGTAATCGCCACCATAAGTTCCTCGATCCGCATAATCCTTGTCGAAGATATTGTTCGCTGCCAAACGAAGCGACAAGCCCTTCACCTGCTCGGGCTCATATTCTGCGAAGAGATTGACTACGGTATAGCCTTCAAGATCTTTCGACGAGCCTGTTGATCCGGTGTCATAATCCAAAGCGGCATCAATATTACCACCAACGGTCAGATTATAGGGCTGGAAAGTATGGGCAATATTGAAGGCGATGACCTGACCCAGTGGCGCAGCAAGATCCAACGCCGTATAGGAATCTGACTTGATATTGTCGACCTTCACCGAGTTATTCGAGTAGGTCAGCTTTGCAAAACCGTTCTGCCAGTTGTAACCCAAGCCGACATTGAAGCCCTGCGTGACAAAATCAACATTGTTACGGGTCATCACTTTGGTCTTGTAATTATAGACCGAGCTACGCGCATCCTTAACGTCGGTCTGATAAACTTCACCCGTCAGCGTAAAGTTCCATTTCTTTGCTTCAAATCCCGCAGTGACATTCTGCGATCTTGCAGGCTTCAGGCCTGAATAGTTCCAAGCTTTCTCAAACGTGTAATTGTCTTCCAACGCAATTCCGCCAAAGACATTGGCATATCCAGCCTTCAAGGTCAGGCCATCAACAATCTCATAGGCAGCAGATGCATTGCCACTCAGACCACTGACATCAAACTTCTGACCACCGACACCCTCAAATTTCTGAGCATCAAAGCGAGTACCGAAAGAGAGCTTCAAAGGATCAATTGGTTGTAGGCGCAACTGCGCGAAAGCACCAAAATTGAGGCTCTTTTCTTCATTCTCAACACCTGGACCGGAATAGGTAGATCCCTTTTTGTAGAAATCAAACCCAGTGGTAACGGTATTCACTTCAGCAAAATGGAAGCTGTTTGCAATCTTACCGTTAAGAGTATTGGAAACACCCTTACTACCATAAGGGACAGGCACCGAAATTTCATTCTCACTGAAGCCAAGATTTACTTCTGGATCCCAGAAATCAGTCGGTGCATCGGTGTAGAAATTAAAAGAGAAATTCTTGCGGATCGAGTCATATAGGCGAACCGTTTGTGTAGGTTTGCTAGGAAGAGTGCCGAAATTCGCACGATACGGGCGTAAAGAAGAATCACGCAATATCTGCGCAGCAGCTTCAAATCGATTGCTATTTTCCGTGGTGAAGCCAGCTTTTAGCATCAAGCTTTGCAGATCGGCAGCAGTTCCGGGAATTTTCCAATCACCACCTGTTGTATATTCCTCACCCTTCGCATTTTTAGCATATCCAAGGAAATCAAATCCGCCTTGGCGCCCGTAAAGCGTGAGCGATTCACTGAATGTTTTGGAATTACTGTCTGCACTGAGAATGACTTTACCGCCAGCGGTCTGTCCATCTTCAAGAAGATCAAGTGCATCCTTAGTTTCAAAGGCCACAGATCCGGCAATAGCATTTGGCCCGGAGTCTGCTGCTGCAACGCCAGCATCGACGCGAACAGCCTTCAAAAGACCGGGATCAATGGAGTTTGCCGTGACATGATGGAAGGAACGGTTATTCTGCATTGCCCCATCGATGGTAACATTCAGGTTCAGCATATCCACGCCGTTGACGTAGATTTTCTGAGCGATGGGAATGCCGCCGCCAACGGTTACTGACGCCTCTTCAGCAAATAGATCTTTCAGATCGCCGGTCTCTACTGCCTGAACAGCAGTCTCCGAGATATAAATCGAGGTATTACGATCAGCGGCCTCAGCAAAACGGTCACCATTGTAGTTGCCAACAACAACTATGGTCTCGAGTGCTTCCGAGCCAATTTCTTCTGCAACTTGATCCTGCATATCAGGAGCTTCTGCTTCTTGAGTTAAGCCTGCTCCTGATGTGTGGATCAAAAGCAAACTTGCGGTGGCAACGCTACATAGCCAATGCGCCTTGTTCATGCCCATCTGATTTCCCTTCAGCCTTCTGCCCGTCCGTCAGCTTTCATCTTCGTTCATGCGAAGTTTTTATGAATTGTGGACTCATATTATTCAGCGCGGACTATATCGGAAATCCAAAAACATGCAATTGCATATTTATAAATTGAGTGGAATTTTCAACTTTTTTTAATAATCTTGTTTTCTTATTTTATTCAAATATTTATATAGTTTTTGATTATGATTTAAAGAACCGAACCGGTTTTCACGGCTGGGAGGCCATATGGCGAGCGACATAATTATCAGCTTCATCACCTGTATTCGGAGACCGCTAAAATCTGGCAATCTTCCAGATATCATGCAGCTTTGTGTGTCCTTTTGAAGGGAAGAGAAAAAGTGAAGCAGCTGCCCTGATCTGGTTTGGACGACACGTCAAACGTACCACCATGATCCCGCTCGACAATCCGCTGACATAGAGCCAAACCGTGCCCTGTCCCTCTTCCGGGTTCTTTGGTCGTATAGAGCGTATCAAAGATTTTTGGCAACTGATCTTCCGGGATCCCGCAACCATTATCGCGAATGGCAATTGAAATGCTCTCGCCGTGATTTTTTAGCTCGATATCAATTTTGCCATCAGAACGGTGGGTGTCTTCAATAGCATGAAAGGCATTGCTTACAAGGCTATGAATAACCTGATTGATCTGTGTGCGGTTGCACGAAATACTCGCCAAACGATCATCTGATGGAGCATTCACATCGATTTTGATATCTGACTGAAGATCCATTTGAGAGATTTTCAAGCTCGTTTGAATTGCTTCCTTGAGATTGACAAGTTCCTTTTCACCGCTATCAGCCGATGCAAATTGTTTGAAGGTTACAATCTGGTCGCGAATACGCTGAATACCAGTTTGCATCTCGTTTACTGCCTGTGGCAGCTCTTCGTGAAGGAAATCCCAATCGGCTGTTTCCATCGCCTGAGACAGATGAATCTCGGTTAATGAGCCGGTCTTTTTGCTTCGATCCCGGAGGTCATTTATCATGCTGCAGAGATCGCTCACCCCAGATGCAACAAAGGCAATATTATCGGATATGAATTGTACGGGTGTATTGATTTCGTGCGCCATGCCACCTGCCATTGTACCAAGAGCTTCGGTTTTGTGGCGTTGCATCAGCTCCATCTGCAGTTGTCGATTTTCCTCAAGTGTCTCATATAATTGCGTGACATCGGTCTGTACCAGGACAATTCCACCGTTGGACATGGTTTGCTGGGCAATCAATAGATGGCGGCCATCCTTCAGGTTATGTTCCCAGCGTCTATGGCGGCCCGGGTTGTGCAGCTTGTCCAGTGCGGACTGAAGAAAATTGGCCTGATCTTTTTTTTGGAAGGATGATTGAGCAAAAAAGAGAGTTCGGGCGGATTTAATTGACCCGTTTTTGACCTTGTCAGTCAGATTATAACATGCCTCATATGACTTGTTCATCAGAACGATGTCTTCATTCCTATCAAAAATGACCACGCCATCCTGCATGCTGTCCAATGCATCACGCAATGTACTCTCCGCAAACTCACGTCCGGTTTCTGCTTTCAGACGTGCCTCTTCCGCCAAGTCGGCATAGCGTCGCAGGGACTGCGACATCTGGTTGAAACTGATTGCCGTATCAGCAAGTTCGTCTTTGCCACGAACAGAAATCTGGTGACCAAAGTCCCCAGTCGCGACCTGTTTGGCTCCTGCTTTCAGAGAACGCAATTGCCTCGTAAGATAGGTGCCCAGAATCCAGCCCGCGAGGGCAACAAGAACCATTTCCGAAAGGGCAATGGATGCCATCCATTTGAACGCCGCAGCAATGGTGGTTTCCAGTTTCGCAGTGGAAAGGCCCAGCTCGATTTGGCCAAAATTTGTACCAGCAATCTGCACGGGTGCGGAGACGTCAAGCCTCTGATCAGATTGCGCAGCATCAATGGTATTGTCTTCTCTAAAAGCTTGCCCCAGCGCATTGTCATCACCTCCCTGACTGAGTACCTGACCCGACTGATTGCGAATGCGAAGATAGACAATATCTTCGTTTTGGAGGCTTTGTTCGATCAAGGCATCAAGAGTAGCCAGATCAACTGCAATCACTGCATCTGCTGTCATGGTAGCGACGAGTTTTGCCGTAGATTGACCTCTTTGCAGCAATTGATCCTGATTTGACACGGTCAGATAGTGAAGACCGCTGACAATCAGGATTGTCAGGAGTAAAGCTTCAATCGCTGCAATACCCAGAATTGTTTTTAGCCTGAATGACATTGCAAGCTGTTATCCTTGATGATTTCTGTTTGCTTATCAGTCAAATTTAGGGAACGAACATCATCCCAATCTGAATCTTTTGCGATGAAAAATGCCTTCATGCCCAAGGATTTCAATACAGGATCCCGTTGAATGTTCATGTCGGCCATGGTGGCAGTAATCTTTTGAACTATATCCGGGGAGATCCGTGCATGAGCCGCAAAAGCATGAGGCGTATAACCGTCAGTTTTATATAGGATACGCAGCTTGTCCCTTATTCCTTGGGGAATATTACCAAACGTGCGCATTACCCCGCCACCTGCGGGAAACAGACCGGCAGCAACCGAGCGGTAAACAGAATCATGGGAACGAACATAAACGGGAGAAACATTCATATTTCGCTGTTTCATTTCAGCGCGTGGAATGACACTGGCTCCAAAAGCAGCTGGCGAGGGAAAAGCAATTTCCATCTTGTTCAACTGTTCAAGTGATTGATAGTCGCTTGACTTGGGTATGATGATGATCCCCTTCAGTTTCTTGTCAGCTTGACGAGCAAAGGCACGATAGCCGTCTGCCTTGTTGAAGACAGTGAAATGATAAGGGTTCATATAAGCCAGATCGTAAGCACCTTTGGCCAGACAGGCTTCAAAGGATGGAATATCTTTGGCAGTCGCAAACGTGATTTTGACACCTGTCTTCTCACTCAGATGCTTCATCATGGGAACCCAGGCCTGAGCCAGACGCGTGGCAGACTGTTGCGGAACAATTCCAAAGATCAATGTTTTGTCTTCACTTGCCTGACCATGAGTGGTCGCGAAGCAGGAAACAAGAGCCAGACTGACCATCCAACAGGCTCGACGCAAATGACCTGAATAAGGCACCATCTGAGGGGAATTATAGCTTGGCTTGGTAATCATTCTTGTCTCCTTTGGAATATGGTTCTCAAAAGCGTCTGATGCTCCTTCGATCTCAATTTTCCTAGCTCTCGATAAAGGGAAACCAGTCTGGATTGTTCTGGCTTTTAGGAAGCTTGTTGCCAGCGGGAAATCTGCACCGCGTCATCAATCAACCCTGCTTCTTGCATGGACTTCAACCGCTTGATGAGGATGGAAGTCAGTTCTGCGCCACTTGCCAGCAAGATGCGCCCTTGCTTGTCCTTGACAGGTTTCATGATCATGTCGCCTTCATGTAGGCGTGTGGCGGGCAGATGTTCAAAAACTTGAATTTTAGGGCCGTCATAGCCTTCTTCGTCCTGAAGAAGACGCTTTGCCACTTGAAGGATGCCATTGTCATAAAGATGGGAACAACCGTCGAGTTCCTCGAATGCATCTTGCAGGCTCAGGTCCTGATCGCTGACCAGGTCCACCAAATCAATAAGGATTTTCAACAAACGAGAAACCGCAGGCAGATCATTGCCCTTTATCTCGTCATTGGGGAAACCTGACCCGTCATAAGATTTCCGACTGTAATAGATAGCACGTGCCACCCCCTCGAGACGCGGTATATTATCAATCAGTTCCTTGGCAGCCAGAGGAAGGGCCTCGACCAGCTTTTGTTCCTGTGGATCCAGAGGTTCACCTGAATAATGTCGCGCAGCAATGCTATCGGGAAGTGTAACCGCGCCAACTGGATAAAGCATCGTTGCCAGATTGATCTCCCAACCATTGGGCATATCCAGGGTGGGTGCAAGCACCTTGGCCCATTTCTGCACCTTGGAAGTCTTCTTGAAGGCCTCCGGCTTAGCCAGCGACAGCATATCCGTAAGCACCTTCACACTGCCTGAAAGGGTTTGCTCCAGAAGATTTTTCTCGCGCATCAACAAAGCATGATGTTGGGCACCATCCTTTATCGCAGCAAGTAGATCCGCAGGCTGGCAAGGCTTGCGTACGAAACGATAAACTTTGCCATCATTGACAGCTGAGATGGCAGTGTCCTGATCGTCATTACCAGTCAACATGATGCGTACAGTCGAAGGCCATTTCTTGGCTGCCTCTCCCAACAGTGTCACACCCTTCATGGATGGCATATTCTGATCGCTCACAAGCACATCGAATGGACCATTTTGTGCCAATGAATGCAAAGCATCTTCTCCACTCGCCGCAATATAGAGATCAATTTCCTTACGCAGCAGACGTTTGGCCGCTTTCAATAGATTTGTGTCATCATCAACAAAGAGAACTCTGATTTTTTCCGCCATATAGTGTGTCTCCTGTCGTCTTATTCCGCGGGTGTTGCTGACTGCTGCATTGCAGAGGAAATAAGGTCCAACCGACTTTGCAGCTCCGACCGGGCTGGGACCTTGCCGATCAATCTGGTCATCAAATCAGTCAACCGGTCAGGAAGCCCCAGAAGAGTGACCATATAGGCCGGTATGGATTGCACTGATTGAGCCGATATTTCCTCAGCAGAATTCTGACCTAGGTCCTGAAAAAGACCGGCTGCGAAAATCAGATCCTGCTGATCTTGGGGAATATTATTTTGGGAACAATAGTCATGGCACAAGATACTGAATTGCTGTGCTTCGCAGGGTTCTGTACTTGTAAAATTACTGGCCAGGGTGCTCTCATGATTCCCAAGCCTTTGAAGGTCCAACAGTTTTGAGATTCTGTTGCTACCAATGGTTTCAACTGCCTTTGTAATATTGCAAGTAGAAACCGGCCTTCCAAAATAGGCTGAGTTGGCAAGTTGCAAAATACGAGCCGAGAGCGCTGCATCACACATGACAAGGCTCGCAATATCTTGCTCACTCACCTCTTCTTTTTCCAAAAGCAGACGTAATTGCTCAAAGATCTGTGGCGGTGTTTGCAGGCGCTCCAGATATGAATTTTCTCGCCCCATGTCTGCAAGCCCGAGCATTTCTCGCATATGAAGGGGAGCCTCGATTGCTCTTACAAGTGCCTGTGGGTCGCAAGGTTTGGCCAGAAAACGATGACTGCGTCCGACTGTGCGCATGGTTTGGTCTGGTTCTGCTTCACCCGATAGCATGATGCGAATGGTGCCAGGCCAACGTTGGGATATCTGTTCAAACAGATCCGCTCCATTGACACCCGGCATTCGCATATCGCTTACAACAACATCGGCCGCTCGCTCGGCAAGTGCTTCAAGAGCTGCTTCTCCGCCGTCAACGAATTGCATTTCCCAAATATGACGCTGAGAACGACAGAAACGTTTCAGTCCATTCAATACATTGGGTTCATCATCTACAAACAGAATGAGCGGTTTGACCATGATCAGCCTCCCTGCATACTTGCTTTTTGTGGCAGACAAATAGAGAATTTTGCTCCTTTTCCTTCCTCACCAATGTAACGCAATGTTCCGTCATGCTTCTGATGAATGATGGAGTAGGCGATTGCCAAGCCCTGACCCGATCCTTTGCCGATATCTTTTGTCGTGAAGAAAGGATCAAAAATTCGCTCCTGCATATCGACTGGCACGCCAGGACCATTGTCCGAGATGAGAATTTCGATGCCTTCATCTTTCTGTCGGGTCCGAATGGAAATAACCCCACGATCGCTCATTTCTGCATCTGAAATGGCATCTGCCGCATTGACTATGAGATTGAGCACCACTTGCGAAATCTCACTTGGCATGACCGGAATTTGCGGCAAATTTTCCTCCAGATCCAGATCCAGATCAGCAACATATTTCCATTGATTTCGAGTAACGGCCAAAGTGGTTTCGATCATCTTGTTGATGTCGACATCCACTTTTTCATCCTCACCTGGATGACTGAATTCCTTAATCGCATTGACGATGGTAGCAACCTGTTGAGCACCTTCGAGTGACTGGTTTATAGCTTCTGGCGCTTCTTCAAGCAGATAGGAAAGATCCAATTCATCTTCCTTGTCCTTGCAAGCCAACTGAACTTGCTCAATCAGTGATGGATCGATACCTTGGTTTGCCAAGTTCGCAATATTTGAACGATATGTTTCGATAAGGTTGCGAAGATCCGAGATTGTCTCATCCAGAAATCGCATATTATCGGAGATATACTGGATGGGGGTATTGATCTCATGGGCAACACCACTGGCCAAGGTGCCCAAAGCTTCCATCTTATGGGTCTGGTTTAGCTCTCGCTCCAGAGCAACACGTTTGGCTTCTTCATGTTTACGCTGGGTGATATCGTTGAAAATCCAGACGGCCCGATCCCATCCCAGATGATCCAGACAAGTGATACCGAATTCCAACGGAAACTCGCTCCCGTCAGCACGACGTCCGGTCGCTTCAAAAAGAGTACGATTGGTCTCCAATTCCGGCTCTGCAGCCAGCATGACGAAGCGGCTGACGTCATCCCAATTGGCGAAAAGTTCCGTGACATCGAAACTTTTTTCCGACTGACCAAACATGTCCAATGCAGCCGGGTTGGCGCGAATGACTGTCATGTCGGTCTGGGTCAGGCAGATTCCTGCCATCGTGTTATCCAGAATGGTATTCAGTTGCAGGCGCTGATTTTCCAAAGAACTTGCTGTGAGCTTCAAGGTTTGATTGGCCTCGAACAATTCTTTGCTCTTTTGCTCCAATAGTTTTTCAGCTTCACGCCGTGCAAGACGTTCCCTGCGCAGCCGATGGGCCATCTGCTCTGACGACAATTCAGCTGATTTTCGATCTTCTTCTACCTGGCCGTTACGATGAAACGAATGCATTGAGCGCCTCCCTCCTGGTTCAAATCCTCGCGATGATAGGTGTGGGTTTGCCCAAAATGATCAATTGCTCCGACAATCAGTCCCTCTGCCAGATCTCCCATCATGCGGTCTGATTTGTAGAGCAACTCGATATCGCCATTCTCCTTGATGCTGGTATCAAGATCGGGAAGGGTTGCATCAGGATAAAGCTTGAGCACTTCACCGTGAATATAGTCATCTACATTGGACAGGAAATCGGTGACGACTGGCACTTCGGAGAAAAATTCCGGGAACAGGATTGAGAAACGCTTCAAGAGGTGGGTGCCGAAAGCCTGAATGAGATCGGATATCTCAATACCTGTCTTTTGAGACAAGGTGATCACAAGAGCGACAATTTCATCATGAGAGTAAGTACCCACACTGGTATAGGCTCCACCGGATGGCAGATTGGAGTCCATAATGACCTGCTCGGCCAGATCCGCCCCAAATTTGGTTTCCATAAGCTCAATGAATTCCGTAAATACTATACCTTTCATGCCAAAAATCTCTCTCCAATAAAAATAAGATATTTGGTAATATATTGATGATCTAGTTGAGTAATTGTTATTAAAATAAAATATAGATATTTAAACTTATCTCATGATTTATGATGAGTTAACATAATATCTGAAAATTGGAGGCGAATACTATAATGAACATTGGTGCTCAAAATATACAGCAATCCAGTACCGAGTCATTCGAGCATGAAAACCTCAAACAAAGACCACGTATTCTTTTTGTTGATGATGAGATACCGATCGTATTGGGTCTCAAACGAAACCTGCGTCAGCATTTTGAAGTTGAAGGTGCCCTTGGAGGACGGCAAGCACTTGATATGATGAAGGAAACTGGCGAGTTCGCTGTCGTTGTCTCCGATATGCGCATGCCTGACATGGATGGTGCAACCTTCCTGAAGGAAGTGCGAAATCTGTTTCCGGCCACTGTTCGTATCATGCTGACAGGAGATCAGGATAGGGACACACCGCAGGAAGCGATCAATCGTGGTGGCGTCTTTCGTCTGCTACACAAACCGTGTGGCGCTGATGACATGGAAAAGATACTTTTGGAAGCACTTCATGAGTATGATCGGGTTAAAGATCAGCGCAAACGGATCGAGAAATTGTTGCATTCCTTTGAGAATGAAATGGCGACTCCCTTGCACATTCTTCTCGAATTTAGTGATCAATGGGCCTCAGATACACATCAACCTGAGTATGTACGCGATTATTGCAGGACAATTTGTGATAAGGTTAAGGAATTATCTGAGCAAACCAATCGCTTTCTGACTTTCATGTCCTTGAAGGATTACCAGTCGAGGGCAAGCACACAATGGCTTGAGCTTCCACTTCTGCTCGAAATAATTTGTGATGCAGTGAGAGGAAAGCTTGTTTCCCGCGACTGTGAATTATCAACTCATGCTTTTTCAGATCTAGAGGGTCTTAAAGTCGAGTTTCGGTCCATGCATATGATTTTATCCATTCTGGTGTCTGCTGCAATCGAGCTGGTTCCTTCAAACAGTCGTTTGCAGCTTCACATTGGTCCAAATATAGATGAGCAACAGAAAGTCTGCATCCGATTGAATGCCATTGTTCCAGATCCGGAGCTTCGATTACCCGCGATTTCCTTGGCACAATTGGAGCAACAATTGGTGGAACAGCTATGTGATTTGCACTCCGGGCATCTGGAATTATCGGACGAAGATAACAATCATCAGATTTTCTCGCTTACGCTGAAGATTTGAACTCGGTGCAACATAGTGAGCTAGTGATGAATGCTTTTCCGTTCCAACGGGGATTTGCGAGTGGATTGTTTATTACTCGCCAGAATTTGTGCTTCTCTTGGCCGCTCGCCGGCGTTCAATCTTGCGGCGTTCTTCTATGGTGATATGAGAATATGTAGGGGAGGGGATTTCCGATAACACGCGCATGTCCTTTCAACTATCAACTTATTGATATCGCTTGAAAGTCGCACTTCGAAATAGAACCCACCCCGGCCACAAAGGCTGCACCTATAATGTATCTTATGGAACTTTTTTATATTCGCATAATTGGCGTTTCAGGAGTGAATATACTCCGCCCATTTTGCTGTAAACACCTGATTGGGCGGAGGTGGTTAGAAGAAGATCAACGGATTATTTGGAAATGTGGGCCGTGGCTTCGATCTCGATCAAAGCTTCGTCTTCGATGAGATCATTAATCACCAACATGGCCATAGCAGGAAAATGTCTTCCAAACACTTTACGATAGACTTGGCCTACTTCCTTTTGTTTTGCGAGATATTCCGACTTGTCTTTGACATACCAGGTAAGGCGGGCAATATCTGTTACATCGCCACCTGCCGCGTTGACAATCGCAACGATGTTGCACAAGGTTTGTTCCATCTGGCCGATAAAGTCCTTGGCAATAAATTCCTTATTCTCGTTCCAACCAATCTGACCGCCAATATGTAGCGTCCCGTCTTTGGCCAGTATACCATTGGCGTAACCAAGGGCCGGTGCCCATCCTTCGGGTTGAATATCTTTCAGGTTCATCATTTCTATCCTTTTAAAATTTCCCGATTGATAGACGTCACCCATCAAGGGGTCTCTCCAAACCTGGCTTTTTACGTTACGCGAGACTTGATTTGGTATTTCGGATTCTGCCACAGATCATGATTGATCACATCTTCAATGATTTTGGCCGCAGCAACCACATTGCCTTCATTCAGATATAACGGAGTGAAGCCAAACCGCATGATATTCGGCGCTCGGAAATCCCCGATCACACCTCGTTCAATCAATGCCTGCATCGCAGGATACCCATGGTCAAAGGCAAAGGAAACCTGCGATCCACGACTATCCGGATCACGCGGCGAGGCAAGGCTTAGCTGCGGACAACGCTGCTCGACCTCGCGAATGAATAGCTCTGACAGAGCAATGGAAGCTGCTCGCAGATCCTCCATCTCCACGCCCTCCCATGCTTTCAAGGCTTCTTGCAAAATGGAAAGCTGAACAATAGGCGGGGTACCGACGCGCATACGCTCGGTGGTCATGGCAGGTCGATAGTCAAGCTCCATGGCAAAAGGAGCATCATGCCCCATCCAGCCAGCAAGGGCAGGCTGGACATCTTCAATGATATCAGGACGCACATAAATGAATGCCGGGGCTCCAGGACCACCATTCAGATATTTATAGGTACAGCCAACGGCAAACTCGGCATTGCATCCAGCCAGATCCAACGGCACGGCACCAGCGCTATGGGCCAGATCCCAGATCATAACCGCACCTGCTTCATGCGCCTTACGGGTAATCTTGCTCATGTCATGCATACGTCCGGATCGGTAATCGACCTGTGTCAGCATCACCACAGCAACATCATCCGTGATGGCGTCTGCAACATCTTCCGGCGCAGGAGTGCGCAATTCATAGCCTTTATCGATGGTCCCTATCAGGCCTTGCGCCATATAAAGATCGGTTGGAAAGTTGCCATTGTCCGAGACAATTATCTTGCGATCCGGGCGCATTTTCAGGGCCGCGGCCAAAGCCTGATAGACTTTGATGGATAGAGTATCACCGGTCGCAACAGAACCAGCGGGTGCACCTATGATAGGAGCGATCTGATCTCCAACCTTCTTTGGCAGAGAGATCCAGTCGGCGCTATTCCAAGCCTTTATCAGCTTTCCACCCCATTCAGATATGATCACCTGGCTGGCCCGCTCCACAGCACCCTTTGGCAAAGGACCAAGGGAGTTGCCATCGAGATAGAGAATATCGGAAGGAATATCAAAGAGTTCCTTCCGATAGACAGATTGGATCGACATATCAGAGATCTCCACGCAGATGCCATAATTCTGGAAACAGTTCGACGCTCAGCATACGGCGCAGATATTCCACACCAGCCGTACCGCCAGTGCCACGCTTGAAACCGATGACACGTTCTACGGTGGTAACATGATTGAACCGCCAACGACGAAAATAGTCTTCCAAATCGACCAGCTTCTCGCCCAGCTCGTAAAGCGTCCAATATTGCTCGATATTCTCATAGACCTGCTTCCACTTCTCCTGCACTTCCGGCACAGCCTTATGAGGAGAATCGAGCTGCGGCGCAGGGATATCGGTATCTGGACCGTCAATTGTGGTGAAGAGCAGGCGGATCACATCGTCATAAAAGCTCGGACGTGCAAGCTCATCACTCAGCATTTCATGGATATCCGGCAAATGTGCATGAGGCTTGAGCATATTGGGATTTCTATTGCCCAGCACATATTCGATCATACGATATTGATAGGATTGAAAACCGGATGACGGGCCGAGAGCTTCGCGAAATTTGGTATAGTCCGCTGGCGTCATGGTTCGCAACACATCCCACGCATTGTTTAGTTGTTCAAAGATACGCGAGACACGCGCCAGCATCTTGAACATATTGGCGATATCGCCTGAATTAAGAGCATTTCGGGCAGCAGACATTTCATGCAAAGCCAGTTTCATCCAGAGTTCACTGGTCTGATGCTGAATGACAAACAACATCTCATCATGAGCGTCAGATAATGGATGCTGCAGTTCCAGCATTGTCTCCAGTTTCAGATAATCTCCATAAGACATGGCGTCCTTGAAATTCATCCTGGCTCCTTCCGAGCCTGGATTATAGGGTTTATTGCTCATGATTGGTCCTCACCAAAACTTCCTATATTTCCCGCTTTACTAACCGAGCCCGCACTTGCTCGTTGATCAGACTTTGCCAACCATCTCGGCATCCCGATCCGCCAATCTCCAGGACTGATCCCGTCCAGCCTCATATGGCAATGGCCATTTGGCATGGCGATCACCGATGCCAGTGCCAGCATGCAGTGTCCAATATGGGTCGGTGAGATGCGGGCGAGCCAGACAGACGAGATCAGCACGACCTGCCATCAGAATGGAATTGACATGGTCGGCTTCATAAATATTGCCAACGGCCATGGTTTTCAGGCCTGCTTCATTGCGAATGCGATCAGAGAACGGGGTCTGGAACATACGACCATAGACCGGCTTAGCATCGACGGATGTTTGCCCAGCAGAGACATCGATGATGTCAGCCCCTGCTGCTTCAAAAGCTTTGGCTATTTGCACTGCCTCGGACGGCGTAACGCCGTCTTCCCCTACCCAGTCATTTGCAGAAATACGAACAGCCAATGGTTTGTCACTCGGCCAGGCATGCCGCATGGCTTTGAACACTTCCAAAGGATAGCGCAGGCGATTTTCCAGACTGCCGCCATAGTCGTCATCTCGCTGGTTGGAGAGCGGAGAAATGAAGCTTGAAATGAGATAGCCATGAGCAGCATGAAGTTCGATCATATCGAAGCCTGCACGATCTGCCATTTGAGTTGCGGAGACGAATTGAGCCGTCACTTCGTTCATATCTGCTCTGGTCATGGCGCGTGGGGTGGCGTTGTTTGCCGACCAAGGAATGCTTGAAGCTGAGATCAGCTCCCAATTGTCCGCATCCAACGGCTGATCCATACCTTCCCAGCCAAGTTTGGTGGAACCTTTGCGACCGGAATGGCCAATCTGACAGCAGATTTTGGCGTCAGTCTCGGAATGGACAAAGTCGGTGATGCGTTTCCAACCTGCTTCATGCTCTGGCGCATAAAGACCAGGACAGCCCGGCGTGATACGGCCTGTATCCGAGACGCAAGTCATTTCAGTATATATAAGGCCTGCTCCACCTTTGGCGCGCTCGCCCAAATGGACCAGATGCCAGTCATTGGGAGTGCCATCTGTTGCTTTATACTGTGCCATGGGCGAAACGACGATGCGGTTGCTCAACTCCATATTACGCAATTTGAATGGGGCGAACATTGGGGCACGAACCGGCTCATTATCAGCAACACCTGCCTCTGTCTGGAACCATTTTTCGGCTGATTGCAGCCATTTGGCATCTCGAAGGCGCAGATTTTCGTGGCTGATACGTTGAGAGCGGGTCAGCAAAGAATAGTTGAACTGCACCGGATCGAGATCCAGATAACGTTCCACTTCCTCAAACCATTCCAGAGAGTTACGTGCAGCGGATTGCAGGCGCAAAACCTCCAGCCGGCGCTCTTCCTGATAGCGTTTGAAGGCTGCTTCCATATCTGGCTCGCTATGCAGATAGTTGGCGAGCGCAATCGCACTATCAAAGGCCAGACGCGAGCCAGAGCCGATCGAGAAGTGAGCAGTTGCAGAAGCGTCGCCGAGCAAAACGATATTGTCGTGATACCATTTCTCACAAAGAACCCGCGGGAAGTTCATCCAGACTGCAGATCCACGCAGATGGTCGGCATTGGACATGAGGGTGTGACCGCCAAGATGATCGGCAAAGACTTCCTCACAGGTCCGAACAATTTCTTCCTTGGACATGGCCTCAAAGCCGAACTTGTCCCAGGTCTCTTGCGCACACTCGACGATGAAGGTCGCCGTGTCATCATCGAACTGATAGACATGCGCCCAGATCCAGCCATGCTCGGTCTTTTCAAAGATGAAGGTAAAGGCGTCATCAAACTTCTGATGAGTGCCAAGCCAGATGAATTTACAAGCACGCACATCAATATCAGGCTTGAAATGCTCGGCATATGCACTGCGGGTGCTGGAATTGATGCCATCACAAGCCACGACAAGATCATACTCATCCTTGAAATCGGCTGCCGTATCAAATTGGCTCTCAAAGCGCAGCTCTACACCCAATTCGCGAGCACGCTCCTGCAACAGGACCAGCATTTGCTTGCGGCCGATGCCCGCAAAACCATGGCCGCCAGAAACGGTACGCACACCATCATGGATGACGGCGATGTCATCCCAATAGGCAAAATGATCGCGAATGGCCTGAGCGCTCTTTGGATCGTTGATTTGCAGATTTTCCAGAGCATCATCTGAGAGAACCACTCCCCAGCCGAATGTGTCATTGGCCCGGTTACGCTCAATCACTACGACCTCATGGCTTGGGTCGCGCAACTTCATTGAAATGGCAAAATAGAGACCAGCTGGTCCTCCACCCAAACAGGCGATCCGCATGTGACTCTCCTCCAGATGTCATGTGATGACGCTCTTCGGCGCTTTGTATGGGTGTCAGGATAAGGCCAATATCAATTTATTTCAAGCTTGAAATTTTAAGCTTGAAATATTATTGTAATCTTCAATTCATGCATGTGGAGAGATCGTGACCGGCGAGCGTGATATCTGATTGGGTTCTAACGCTTTTCTTGCGTGACGGCTCTTTGATATGCATTGATATTTGGAAGTGTTGAAACAGAATTGCGGAATCGAGATGAGCGATAAAACTGGAATTGACTGGACCGAAGCATTTGCCAATGCCGATTTCATTCCCGGCGGCATGGAATTTCCTCCACGCTGGGCGAAGGAAGCACAAGACTTCCGTGATTGGGTCTCAGACCATGAAGCTTATGACTACCAAGAATTGAGCTATGGAGACCATCAACGGCAATGCCTGGATCTGTTTGTACCGAAAACTGGTGCAAAAGGACTGGTTGTTTTCGTTCATGGCGGCTTCTGGCTTGCCTTTGACAAGTCCTCCTGGTCCCATCTTGCTAAAGGAGCTCTGTTGAACGGATGGGCCGTGGCATTACCTAGCTATATATTGGCGCCTGAGGCCACGATCCCGGCAATTACCAAACAGATTGGCCAGGCCATTACGTTGGCTGCGCAAAAGGTTGCGGGGCCAATCAATCTGACAGGACATTCTGCAGGGGGGCATCTGGTCTCTCGAATGATCTGCAAGGACAGTCCTTTGCCTACAGAGGTTCAAAGCCGGATCAAAAAGACCATTTCCATCAGCGGTCTACATGACCTACGCCCCTTGCAGCTTGCCAAGATGAACGAAAACCTGAAACTGACACCGGATAGTGCCAGTGCCGAGAGTGCCTATCTGAACGAAGCGATTGAGGGTTCGGACATTCTGTGCTGGGTGGGTGCATCGGAACGGCCTGAATTCTTGCGTCAGTCTTCATTGTTGGCTGAGAAATGGGCTATGCAGGGCACGAAGACTGGATTGTACTTTGCTGAGGGCAAGCATCACTTTGATGTGGTTGAGGATTTGTGCAATCCTGATAGTGATTTGGTGTCAAATCTTATTGGTGATACGGCGTGAAAGCCGAAAATAGGATGCACACCTAACCCTCGCCGACGATTGGACCTCTATGACCGAAGAACCCAAGCATCAATATAAGGATTTATCATCAGCAGAAATTGGAGCGCTCGCGCATCTCTATCGAGGTGAGATTTATCGAAGTACCACATGGCGAACCAGGCTGGATACCACAACCAATTGGGCCATTGTTTCACTCGGAATTGCGCTATCCATCACCTTTTCGTCTGCGACGGCATCTCCCCTACCCTTGCTGATTGTCGGCATATTGATCTGGCTATTCATGATGCTGGAGGCCCGACGATATCGATATTTCAATGTCTGGCGTGCTCGGGCGCGCTGGATGGAAAAGCACTTTTATGTCCCAATGCTACAACATCAGGATTACCAGATCGATTTTCATTGGCAGGCGGTTCTGGCGGAAGATTATCTAAAGCCTGAATATCATATCGATTATGTGACAGCTATGGGACGTCGAATTCGGCGCAATTATCTCTGGATTCTGCTCATTCAGGCCATAGCTTATCTCGGCAAATTGTTCATTCACCCAACGCCGGTGCTCTCCTTTGATCAATTCATCGAACGGGCCAGCGTGGGGCCTATTCCTGGTGAACTCATTCTTGCGGCAGGTCTGATATATGTCATGTGTTTTGCTTATTTGGCACGTTCGGTCAGTCGAACTGATGCGGCGAATGTCAGGCAGCGCAATACCAGCAATGCCTTGGGGTGATCTGCAATACAGCTGTCGCCCTCAAGCAGGAATGAGACAAGTTTCAGTTTGAAAGGTCCAAGTGTTTCTCGATTGCAGCCCGTAAATGATCGGGCCAACTGACAGGTCTACCTGTATCATTGACATAGACAAGAGTGGAGCTGGCAGAAAAGCGAACTTCCTCCCCTGCCTTTGCTTCAAAGGATAAATCCAGACTGGATCGTCCCAATCGAGTAGCGGATAGCGTGATGATCAGATGATCGCCATGTTTGCTGGGCGCCTTGAAGGTGGTCTCAATACGAGCGGTCGGCACAGCAGCTTTTCCCAATCCGTGAATTTCCTCAAAGGAATAACCCAGGCCCTGATCAAACCAGGCCTCGACTGTGTCATTGATCATCTCGAAATAGCGCGGATAGAAGACTATTCCGGCCGGGTCACAATGACGAAAGAGGATTTTCTGCGGGTGATGAAAAGCCACGATTTTCCCCTTTTAGACACCGAGATATTTGTCAGTCAGTTCACTGGTAAGATCTGTCATGGCCCCTTGCCAGACAGATTGGCCTTTTTCCAGAATGACCGCACGACCTGCAATAGAAGACAATTCTTTCAAAGATTTATCTACCACGAGAATGGCAAGGCCGCTCTGCTCCTTCAATCTGGCAATGGCCGACCAGATTTCCTGTCTCACAACAGGGGCCAAACCTTCTGTTGCTTCATCCAGAATGAGCAATGTCGGGTTGGTCATCAAAGCGCGGCCAATGGCAAGCATTTGCTGCTCACCACCGGAAAGAGAACCTGCGCTCTGGTCACGACGTTCCTTCAATCGAGGAAAGAACTCCCCCACCGTTTCAAAGGTCCAATAACCGGGTCGGGCAGCTGCGATCAAATTCTCTTCTACCGTCAGGCCGGCAAAACAGCGACGCCCTTCAGGCACAAGACCTATCCCAAGTCGAGCAACTTTATGCGAAGGCAGATTGTCCAGAGACTGACCAGCAAAGGTGATGTTGCCGTCCTTGGTGGTTAACATCCGGCAGATGGTAGCAATAGTCGTGGTCTTACCCATGCCATTGCGGCCCATGAGGGCAACAACTTCACCCTCTTCAATGGTCAGATCGACACCAAACAGGGCCTGGGAGGGGCCATAAAAGGCGGTTACATTCGAGACTTCAAGCAAGCTCATTCGTCTGTCTCCTCACCCAGATAGGCTTTTCGCACGTCTTCATTGGAGCGAATTTCATCCGCACTACCGGTTGCAATGACCTCACCATAGACCAGGACACTGATGCGGTCCGCCAGTTTGAAAACGGCATCCATATCATGTTCAATCAATAGGATCGGCGCCTCATGACGTAACTCATCCAAAAAAGTGGTGAGCCGGGCAGATCCCCCCGCTCCCAAACCCGCCATGGGTTCATCCATCAGAAAGGCTTTTGGCGAAAGGGTCAGGGCGACCGCGACTTCCAATTGACGTCTTTCCCCATGGGATAGCTCTGAGGTGCGAATATTGGCACGCTCATCCAATCCCACACGCTTCAGGGCCTGATGGGCAATGTTCAGCAATTCCTGATCTTTCATCGCAGAGCGAAAGAAGCCATAGCTTTTGCGTTTGGCACCCAAGGCTCCCAGCACCGCATTCTGCAAAACACTATAGTCCAGTGCGAGGGAAGAGATCTGAAAGGTACGGCCAAGTCCCATACGAGCGCGAGCTATCGTGTCGAGACTGGTGATGTCGTCATCCAAAAATTCGATACGCCCCTCATCGGGTGTCAGCCCCCCGGCGATCTGCTTGATCAGGGTGGATTTCCCTGCTCCATTTGGTCCAATCAACGCGTGAATTTCACCGGGGCGAAGATCCAGAGAGATATTATGACTGGCCCTGAGAGCACCAAAATATTTGGTGATGTTTTCGACCTTCAGAACAGGTTTGGTATCAGCGTTGGTCATTGTTTCACTCACCAGCTTCCTCCCGTCCAACCAAGGCTCCAATCACACCGCCACGGGCAAACAGAACAACTAGCAGCAACAGGACGCCGAGGAAAATCTGCCAATAAGAGGACAAACCACCCAGAATATGCTCCAACAGAATGTAGAGAGCCGCACCCACAACAGGGCCATAGAGACGCCCTACCCCACCAAGGATGATGAAAATCATGATCTCACCACTGGTGTGCCAGCTGAACATGGTCGGGCTTATGAAGCGATTGAGATCGGCAAAGAGCGCACCAGCCAGGCCTGTGATCATGCCGGAAATGACAAAGGCGATGAGACGCAAACGGAAGGGGGCAAGGCCAACGGCTTCTGCGCGCTCCGGGTTCTGGCGCGTGGCCTGCAAAGCAAGACCAAAATGGGATTTGGCAAGACGCGCCACCAGAAACAAAGCCAAGCAGAGGATGACATAGACAAGCGCGAAGAACTCGATGGGTGCCAGCGTGTTCAGGCCCGGAAAGCCATTGCGAACATAAATGGAGAGACCATCCTCACCACCATAGGCAGGCCAACTGATCGCAAAGAAGAACAGCATCTGACCAAAGGCCAGAGTGATCATGATGAAATAGACGCCGGAGGTACGCAGAGACAGCGCACCGATTACCAGAGCCACCAAGCCGGATGCGATCAAGGCCACAAGCCAGATGATCGGCATGGATTTGGTGCCTTCAATCAAAAAAGGCCATTCCATCAACGGTGTATAGGATTGAGCATGGCTTGCCAGAATGCCCATCGCATAGCCACCAATACCAAAAAAGGCTGCATGACCAAGACTGACAAGGCCACCAAGGCCGAGGGCGAAATTAAGCCCCACACCTGCCAGGGCCAGAATGGCAACCTTGGTGGAAAGTGTGATCAGAAAAGGTTCGTCCATTTGCCATGCCCAGAGCGGTACAGCCAGCAGGGCAAAAATGACAAAGGAATTGAGAACTTGTTCCCGGTTCAAATGATTGGTCATGGATCAAGCCTTCCCAAACAGGCCGGAAGGCCGAAGGATCAAAACACCTGCCATCAAGATATAGATCAGCATGGAGGCGATGGAGGAACCAACCGACGTGGCGGCTGATGGCTCCATGAAGGTGCCAAGCATGGCGGGCAGCAAGAAACGCCCCAAGGTATCGGTGAGACCAACCAACAATGAGCCAATCAATGCTCCTTTGATCGATCCGATACCACCAATCACGATCACCACAAAGGCCAGAATAAGTACAGGCTCACCCATACCGACTTGCACGGCCTGAATGGCCCCGACCATGGCTCCAGCAAAACCGGCCAGAGCAGCACCGGCAGCAAAGACGATCGTATAAAGGCGAGAAATATCAACGCCCAAAGCCGCAATCATTTCACGATCGCTTTCCCCCGCACGGATCTGAATGCCCAGTCGCGTTTTGGAAATCAGCAGGAACAATCCCACCATCACGACAAGACCAATGGCGATGATGGCTAGGCGATAAGCTGGATATTGAATGCCGCCGAACAGCTCGACCGATCCGGACAGATAAGAGGGAGCATCGAGAAAGAGTGGGAAAGAACCAAAGATATAGCGGGTGCCTTCGGAAAAAATCAGAATGAGCGCAAAAGTTGCCAGAACCTGATCGAGATGATCGCGATCATAGAGGCGTCGGATCACCAGCATTTCGACCAACACACCAGCAGCAGCAGCAGCAGCCAATGCAGCAATAAGAGCCAGAAAGAAAGAACCGGTAACTGCGGCCATGCTGGCAGCCACGAACGCTCCGATCATGTAAAGCGATCCATGGGCCAGATTGATCAGCCCCATCACGCCGAACACCAAAGTCAATCCGGCGGACATCAGAAACAACATCATTCCGAACTGAAGTCCGTTGAGTATCTGTTCTATGAGCAGAAGAGTTGACATGTATCTCAAACACCCAAGTTTGGCGGGTTCGATCTCATAATTTTCGCTTCCAAGCCTTAGCTATCAGGCAACTTACAGCGAGAAGACCGGCCGCAGCTTTCCCATTCCGATGATCAGGAGAGTTGATCTCTCCTGATATCAGGGAAAACCTATCACTGGTTTGGATGCATCGCCCCGCCGTATATGTGTTTTGATTGATGGCGGGGGAATGCCATTTTGATTTACGCGAAAGACTGCTTACATTTTGCAGTCAGCGGCATAGACATCGCCATGATTGGTCAGGCCGGTTGCAATACGCTTGTTAGTGAAAACATCACCTTCCTTGACGACTTCACGGACATAGATGTTCTGAACTGGATGGTTGTTTGGACCAAAGGCAAAGTCACCACGAACAGAGTCGAACTTTGCAGCCTTCAGCGCTGCGCGGAATGCATCCTGATCGTTCACATCCGCATCAGCCGAGGCGCTGATCAACAGATTGGCAGTATCGAAACCCTGGGAAGCATAAAGGGATGGCAGACGGCCATATTCAGCCTGGAAGGATTCGACGAAAGCCTTGTTGGCTGCATTGTCGATATCCTTGTTCCACTGTGAGGTGTTCTTCACACCAAGAGCTGCTGCGCCAACCGCCTGCAAGATACCTTGGTCAAAGCTGAAAGCAGGACCGACGACCGGGGTTTTGATACCAGATGCTGCATATTGCTTAAGAAAAGAGATGCCCATGCCACCTGGCAGGAAGAAATAGACACTGTCAGCACCAGAGGCACGGATTTGCGCAATTTCAGCAGCATAATCGGTCTGACCCAGACGGGTGAAAACCTCACCTGCCAGTTCGCCCTTGAACATGCGCTTATAGCCGGTCAGAGCGTCCTTACCTGCTGGATAATTTGGAGCCATGATGAAGGACTTTTTGTAACCAGCATCATTGGCATATGCGCCAGCCGCTTCGTGCAAAGCATCATTCTGCCATGCGACATTGAAGTAGTTCTTGTGGCAGCCGCGACCAGCCAAAGCAGATGGGCCAGCATTCGGAGAAAGATAGAATTTGCCCTGCGCGGTTGTTGCAGGCACTACAGCCATGGCGAGGTTGGACCAGATGATACCAGTTAGAACATCAACCTTCTCGGACTGGATCATCTTGTCGGTCAACTGCACGGCAATATCAGGCTTGCGCTGATCATCTTCGATGACAAGCTCGATATCCTTGCGGCCAGCTTTTTTAAGCGCCAGCAAGAAGCCATCACGCACATCGATACCAAGGCCAGCACCGCCGCCGGACAAGGTGGTGATCATGCCGACTTTCAATGCACCAGCCTGTGCCGGTACAAAGCTTGCACTTGCCAAAGCCAGTGCGGATACCGCCAGAGCGAGTGATTTGATCTTTCTCATAATTTCCTCCCAGAAGATATGAATAGTCTTTTTGAAAGCACTGACTGGTTTATTGATGGTGATATGATTGTTGTCAGTGCTGAATTGTTTGACGCTTGTCTTACCTTTTTAAAAAGCGTTGAAGGTAAAGGTTGTCAGCGTGCGTTTGATGTCCGGAATATCAAACAGGTTTTCGTCGAGAAACTGTCCGATATCCTCGTCCTTTGGCACATAGAGCTTCATGAGAAGATCATATTCACCAGAGGTGGAATAAAGCTCGGAATAGAGCTCGCGTTTGGCAATCTCATCGGCCACTTTATAGGTGGTTCCCGGCGTGCATCTGATTTGTACAAAGACAGCAGGTGTCATGATCTTTCCTCAAGCTGGTTCGTGGTTCGCATCATTCGGATTTTGCAGCCTCACGCAGACGGAACCGCTGAATTTTGCCTGTTTCAGTTTTTGGAAGCGCCTGAGTGAAAACAATCGAGCGCGGATATTTGAACGGAGCAATGGTAGCTTTTACATGATCTTGCAGCAACTTAATCGTGTCTTCACTCTCAGTGATTCCGTCTTTGAGCACAACATATGCACGAACAATCGTGCCGCGTGCTTCATCCGGCACACCTAGAACGGCACATTCCGCCACATTCGGATGGGACAGAAGCGCGGCTTCGACCTCAGGTCCGGCAATGTTATAGCCAGAAGAGATGATCATATCGTCATTGCGAGCTGCAAAATGAAAATAACCATCCTCATCTTGCCTAAAGGAATCGCCGGTGACATTCCAACCATCTTTCACATAGCCTGCCTGGCGATCATCGGCGAGATAGCGGCATCCGGTCGGACCACGCACAGCCAAGCGACCAACTTCGCCTCTCGGCACTTCGGTGCCATCTTCCCCGATCACTTTCGCCTCATAGCCATGAACCGGCTTGCCGGTACAAGCAGCTTTATGGTCATCAAATCGATTGGAAATGAAGATATGGAGCATTTCTGTCGCGCCAATGCCATCCAACATAGGCTTGCCGGTCTTGGCTTTCCAATCATCAAAAACCGGTGCAGGGAGTGTTTCCCCAGCCGAGACAGCTGCACGCAAAGAGCTGAGATCTGCCCCCTCTTCCATGGCAGCCAGCATAACGCGATAGGCCGTTGGAGCGGTAAAGCAAACAGTCGCCTTATATTTCTCGATGATCTCGATCATCTTTGGTGGCGTTGCAGACTCAAGAAGCGTTGCTGCTGCACCAAAGCGAAGCGGGAAGATTGCCAGACCGCCAAGACCGAACGTAAAGGCAAGTGGAGGTGAACCGACAAAGACATCGTCGGGCGTGATTTTCAGGATTTCCTTGGCATAAGCATCGGCGATGATCAGAAGATCACGATGGAAATGCATGGTGGCCTTCGGAGAGCCTGTGGTGCCTGAGGTGAAACCAAGCAGGGCGACATCATCACGTCCGGTTTGCACGGCATCAAAGAGAACTGGCTTCTCGAGAGCGAGGTGATCCAGTTCGGCTTCGTGATTGGAGGTACCATCAAATCCAGTCACAGATATCAGATGCTCGGACATCTCCTGACAGAGCAGCATCTCATCCATCAAGCGCGTATCGCAAAGAGCGTGGGAGATCTCTGCTTTATCGATAATCTTCGCCAGTTCCCCAGCACGTAGCAAAGGCATGGTATTGACCACAACAGCGCCTACCTTGGTCGCAGCCAGCCAACAGGCGACCATGGCCGGATTGTTTGCCGAGCGAATGAGGATGCGATTGCCGGATTTGACACCAAGATCTTCAACCAGAACATGGGCCAATCGATTGGTCCAGTCTGAGAGCTCTTTATAAGTGCGGCGGCGGCCATTGCCGATGAGGGCAGTGTGATCGCCAAAGCCTTTCTCGACCATGGTATCAGTCAGCTCGACACCAGCATTGATATGCTCGGGGTAATCAAAGCCATCAAGCAAGAAATCAGGCCATTGATCAGCGGGCGGTAGATTGTCCCGCGTAAAGCTGTCGATATGTGCAGTTGGTCCCAGCATAGTTCCTCCCAATGCCTGTCCCTCTGATTAGAAGCCTTTGCCAGTCTCTAACTTTCAAAGGCCGTCAGTGTCTGGCGAGCAATGATGATCTTCTGGACGTCTGATGCGCCTTCATAGATCCTCAATGCCCGAATATCGCGATAAAGCTGCTCCACCATTTCACCATGGCGAACCCCGTCTCCTCCATGGAGTTGAACGGCTTTGTCGATGATGATTTGTGCCTGCTCAGTCGAAAATAGTTTGGCCATGGCCGCTTCCCGGCTCACACGCGGTGCGCCGCTATCCTTGGCCCAAGCTGCGCGATAGATAAGAAGGGCTGCTGCATCCACATCCAGTGCCATATCGGCAATATGGCCTTGCACCATTTGCAAATCGAACAATGGCGCACCCTGGATCTTTCGGCTGGTAACGCGAACCAGTGCTTCATCCAATGCACGTCGTGCAAAACCGAGCGCTGCAGCGGCAACAGTGGTGCGAAAAACATCCAGCACGGACATGGCAATCTTGAAGCCTTGCCCACGTTCTCCAAGTAAACAGGACTTGGGAACGCGACAATTGGTAAAGCGCAGCAAAGCCAAAGGATGCGGAGCGATTGTCTCCAGTCGTTCGGCGACCTCAAAACCTTTCAACCCTGCCGGAATGACAAAAGCAGATAGCCCTCTCGCGCCTGGAGCCTCACCGGTGCGCGCAAAAAGCGTGTAAACATCCGCAATACCACCATTGGAGATCCAGGTTTTCTCACCATTGAGAATGAAGTGATCGCCATCTTCGGTTGCCGTCATAGTGGAATTGGCAACATCAGATCCGGAACTCGGTTCTGTCAAAGCAAAAGCTGCAATGGCTTGCCCTGATCGTGTTTTCGGAAGCCATTCCGCCTTTTGGGCATCAGACCCAAAGAGCGAAATGGCCCCGGTCCCCAGACCTTGCATGGCGAAGGAAAAATCCGCCAATCCATCATGATAGGCCAATGTCTCACGCAACAGGCAAAGGCTACGCACATCAAGCCTAGAGCTTGCATCTGTCGGATCAATCGCTGAATGGTTGGCCCAGCCAGCAGTACCCAGTTTGGCAACGAGATCCTTGCAGGCATTATCGACATCAGAATGATCGATATTACTTAAATTATCACTTGCCCATTGGCGCAGGGTCGTCGCGAGCTCACGATGTTTGTCCTCAAGGAATGGCCAGGAAAGATAAGATTGATCTGCCATCAGTTGCCCTCAAAGATTGGTTTTTCTTTGGCAACGAAGGCCCGGTAAGCGCGCTCAAAATCGCCGGTCTGCATACAGATGGCTTGAGCTTGCGCTTCCGCCTCGATGGCTTGCTCAATGGACATGGACCATTCCTGAGCCAACATGGTCTTGGTGATCATGTGGCCGAAATTCGGTCCATCTGCCAGACGTTTGGCCCAATTGATGGCGTCTTCTTCAAGACTGTCAGCATCAGTCAGGCGATTGAAATAGCCCCAACGTTCACCTTCCTCGCCTGACATGGAGCGACCGGAATAAAGAAGGTCTGCAGCACGACCTTGCCCGATGATACGGGGCAAAATGGCACAAGCGCCCATATCACAGGCAGCGAGTCCGACGCGAGTGAATAGAAATGCAGTTTTGCTCTCAGGAGTACCAATACGCAGATCTGATGCCATTGCAATAATGGCTCCCGCCCCAACGCTGACGCCGTCAACGGCCGCAATCACTGGCTTCCCGCAATTGACGATCGCTTTTACCAGATCACCTGTCATGCGGGTAAAAGCCAAAAGGCCTTTCATATCCATCTTGACCAGTGGACCAATGATGTCATGAACATCACCACCGGAAGAGAAGTTGCCGCCATTGGGCAGAAACACCACCGCTTTGACATCATCGGCATAATGCAGATCGCGAAACCAATCGCGCATCTCAGCATAGCTTTCAAAGGTCAGAGGGTTTTTGCGCTCTGGCCGATCAAGTGAGACACGCGCAATACCGTCTTCGATCTCACAAAGGAAATGCCGCATGTCTGTGCGTGCCTTGGCACGTGGATTGGTCATGGTCATGCCTGGTCATCTCCTTCATTCATATGATCCAGCAGGCTCGCCAGACGGGCTGCAATATCTTCCGCCTCATCGGCGGTAAATTCGGACAACATGTCGTCGATCCAACCTTCGTGCGCTTCCGCCAAAGTTGCGAAATGATCCCGGCCTGACTTGGTGAGGCAAACACGCATGGCGCGGCGATCACCCTCCACTGGCACCCGTTCCAGAAAACCATCCTTGGATAGACGATCCACGATGCCGGTGACATTGCCGTTGGAGACCTTCAAGACACCGGAGAGCTGGCTCATTTTCAAGCCGTCCGGTTCCCGGCTCAATGCTGCCAGCACATCGAAACGCGGCAAGGTCGATCCATAATCGTCGCGCAGCTTTTCACGCAGACGATTTTCGATCTTGCGCTGACCTTTCAGCAAGCGCAGCCAGAGACGAAGGCGCGCTTTGGAAGCCGGGCCATCAGCGGCATTGGGTTGGGTGTCTTGAGACATGGTCTTGCTTGTTTCTTCAATAGAATTGGTCATATTTCACCCCCTGTGATGGGGATCACGGCACCATTAACGGAGCGGGCAGCGTCGGAACAAAGCCAAAGCACGCTGGCGGCGATTTCATCGGTCTGAATGAAGCGATCCTGCGGATTGCCTGCACGCAAGGATTTGGCCGCTTGCTCTTCGCTCATGCCAGTTTTGGCAACGATGTTTTCAATGGAACGCTCCAGCATCGGTGTTTCGATAAAACCGGGACATATGGCATTGACGGTGATGTTCGTTTTGGCCAATTCAACTGCAAGGCCTTTTACCAGTCCGATGGCACCATGTTTGGCGGCGCAATAACCAGACACATAAGGGTAACCCTTAAGGCCTGCGGTGGAGGCAATTGCTATCATGCGGCCACGCTTGGCCTTTTCCATATGCGGCAATGCGGTTTGGAAGCAGTTGAATACGCCTTTGAGGTTCACACTGAGCATATCATCCAGATCTGCAATGGTCATGGCTTTGAAAGGTTTGCTTTTGGCAGCACCAGCATTGGCGATGACTGTACAGATCGGGCCTGCGCCATTGATCGCTTGATCCATGCAATTCTGAACCGAGGCCGGATCAGTTACATCACCGGTGACCCAGCCGATGGCTTCATGACCATTGGCAACATCTTCCAACGCAGCTTCATTGCGGCCCATGATGGTCACGGCATAACCGTTCTCGGCAAGGCTTTGCGCAATGGTTGCACCAACGCCGCTACCGCCTCCGGTTACGAAGGCATGTTTGCCAAGATCGAGATCATCATCGGTCATTGCTCATCCTGCTATCCGGTCTTATCCTTATGACCTAGGTTAGCGCAGAATTAATTTATTTCAAGCATAAAATATTTATTATTGAAATATCTTGCAATACCTCTTTGATGACCTCAGTCCAAGAAGATAACTTCAGGGTCCAATCCCGGTCCAATCCAGCACGATCTTACCAGACTTACCCTCTTTCATCAGTTTGAAGCCCTGCTCAAAATCCGTGACGTCAAAGCGATGAGTGATAACCTTGCTGACATCCAATCCATTTTGCAGCATCGCAATCATCTTGTACCAGGTCTCAAACATTTCGCGCCCATAGACGCCCTTGATGGTGATGGCCTTGAAGATGATATGGCTCCAATTGACAGGCGTTTCTCCCGGAGGAATACCCAGCATGGCCATTTTGCCTCCCATTACCATGGCGTCGACCATCTGATCAAAGGCACGATAATTTCCGGACATTTCCAGCCCTATATCAAAGCCCTGCGTCAGATCCAGCTCATGCATGACGTCATTGAGATCTTCTTTCGAGACGTCGACAATGCGTGCATTGGGAGCCACGTCTGCTGCCAGAGCCAAACGATCGGAATTGATATCGGTAATCACCACATGGCGGGCACCAGCATGCAAACAGATCGCGGCGGCCATGATACCGATGGGACCGGCACCCGTGATCAGAACATCCTCGCCAAGCAGTTCAAAACTCAGCGCTGTGTGAACGGCATTGCCCAATGGATCGAGTATCGCTCCGATGTCATCTGGAATATCGTCAGGTAGCGGCACAACATTAAAGGCGGGAAGGCGCAAATATTGAGCAAATGCACCCTGTTCGTTCACACCAATACCACGGGTGCCTGGGTCAAGGTGGAATTTTCCCGCTCGACTTTGACGGCTATCCGACTGGACCAGATGCCCCTCCCCCGAACAGCGCTGCCCGACATCGAGATTGCTGACATTACGACCCAGCTCCACGATCTCACCCGCAAATTCATGACCGGTGATCAGACCAAGCGGAACAGTATGAGAAGCCCATTCATCCCAGTTCCAGATGTGAATGTCTGTTCCGCAAATCCCTGTTTTGTTGATGCGGATCAGAACATCATCAGGACCAATTTCTGGTAAGGGAGCCTCAACCTTCCAGAGCCCTTCCTTGGAATTGGTTTTGGCAAGAGCTGTCATCATGTTGCTTTTGGCAGTCATCAGATCACTCCCAAATCACGCCCTACCTTACCGAAGGCAGTCAGTGCCCGATCCAGATCTTCTTTGGAAAGAGCAGCATTCATCTGAGTTCTGATGCGTGCCTGACCGCGCGGCACAACGGGGAAGAAGAAACCAGAGACATAAACCCCCTCTTCAAACAGGCCCGCTGCCATTTTCTGAGCCAGCTTGGCATCCCCCAGCATCACAGGAATGATCGGATGCTCGCCGTCAAGCAATGAAAAGCCAAGATCTGTCAGGCCAGCGCGCCAATAAGCGGCATTCTCAAACAGTTGCACCCTATGCTCCGCGCCTTCTTCCGCGAGACGAATAGCCTCGATACCAGCAGCAACCATTGCTGGCGGCAAGGAATTTGAGAAGAGATAAGGCCTTGCACGCTGGCGCAACAGATCGATCACTGCTTGCGGACCTGCAATATAACCGCCGATACTACCACCGAGAGCTTTGCCCAGAGTACCGGTCAAGATATCGACGTCCACACCATGGTGATCTGGAGTGCCAGCACCGTTGGGACCCATGAATCCGGTGGCGTGACAATCATCTACCATCACCAAGGCATCATATTGTTTTGCAATCTTGGTAATTTCGGGCAATTTTGCCAGATAGCCGTCCATGGAAAAAACGCCATCAGTTGCAATCATGATATGCCGAGCACCCTCAGCTTTTGCCTGTTGCAGCTTGGATTCCAGATCACTCATGTCACTATTGGCATAGCGATAGCGCTTCGCCTTGCAAAGACGGATGCCATCGATGATGGAAGCATGATTGAGTGCATCGGAAATGATTGCATCATCCGGACCAAGGAGTGGCTCGAAAAGGCCTCCATTGGCATCGAAACAGGCAGCAAACAGAATGGCGTCATCCTTGTTCAAGAACTTCGCCAGGCGCATTTCCAAAGTGCGATGCAGATCTTGAGTGCCACAAATGAAACGCACGGATGCCATACCAAATCCCTTTGCAGCCATGGCATCTTGCGCAGCTTTTATGAGATCCGGGTGATCCGCCAATCCTAGATAATTATTGGCACATAAATTGATGACCTTTCGATCACCCACAGTAATTTCCCCACTTTGTGGTGAGGTAATCAGGCGTTCGCGCTTCATCAGGCCATCAGCGTCGATTTCGCTCAGAATCCCTTCAATATGGGACAGAAATTTCTCAGTCATGGCATCCTCCATTTTTCTGAGCGTAACACGAGCATAGAAGCAGTTGAACACATGAAATCCAATAAAATGGAAAAAATCCTTTATTTAGGATTTTTAGGAAAAGTTTGATGACTTCTGCAGGACCACAATGCCTGAATTGGTTCAATCATTTCGGTGATTGACAGTTGAACGCTGGTTGCGCACAGTTCCAATATGACGGAGACAGATACCACTATACTAGACCAGCTTCCTGCTCGCCTGAAAAAGGCAAGACAGGGCAAGGGCCTTTCACTGGAAGCCGTATCCAAGCTATCCGGAGTAAGCCGTTCCATGCTCAGTCAAATTGAGCGCGGCGAAAGCAGCCCGACCATTGCAACGCTCTGGAATCTGACACGAGCCCTTCAGGTTGATTTTGCCGGGCTATTGGATGAAGGCGCGCGCAAGCGAGAAATCGAAGTTTTAAAAGCCAATGAAGTACCAGCAATCAATCAAGGTGGCAGCGATTGCACAATCCACATTCTCTCGCCGCCAGAGGATGTAGGGAAACATGAGATCTATGATTTACGCTTCAAGCCCGGCGGTTGTCTGGATAGCAACGCACATAGTGCAGGAACGCGGGAGCAAATTACCGTACTGCAGGGCACCATCACGCTAACCTGTGGCGAGGAAATGACAGAGTTGAGTGAGAGCGATACCGCACGTTATCCTGCAGATGTCCATCACAAGATCGAAGCAAAAGATGAAGCCCGGATCTTCATGATCGTCAAGCGCGAGTGATGCATTCAATTGCTTTGCTACCTGGTCAAACAACTCAATTGGGCCCTGCGTCTAAGTCTTTCGCGGGGTTAACAGTAAAGCCCTTAATCGGATCATAAAAGCCACCACCCAGATTATGGTGGCCCCAATCCATGATCTGCAGCAGGATTGGTTCGAGACCCCTGCCTTGCTCTGTCAGATAATAATGATAGCGCACCGGCTTTTCCTGATAGACCTCTCGATAGACCAACCCCCATTTCATCAGCTTTTTGAGACGCTGGGCCAATAGGTTTGTCGGCATGTTCTCTTCACTTGACTGAAGATCCTTGAAACTATGCTTGCCATGCCACATTAGATCGCGGATCACGAGAATAGTCCATTTATCTCCCAGTATATCTAATGTTCGAGCAATCGAACAACGAGATCGAAAGTCATGGTCTGGCTGGCTCATTCATAAGATCCTTTGGTAGCTCACTACAGATTAACGGACTCACTTTCAAAATAAAAGCTTGAAATACATAGTCACTTTAAATATGAAAGTTACTATAAGAGAAATTTCTGGAGAGAGATCATGACTGCGATTGGCAAGACACCACTGATCAAACTGGAACGCATGACCGGTCCAAACTGCGCGGATATCTATGTCAAATGGGAAGGTGCCAATCCCACCGGCAGCATGAAAGACCGTATGGCGCTTTCCATGATCGAAGGGGCTGAGCAAAGCGGCAAGCTGAAACCGGGCGGAAAACTGGTTGAATATACCGGCGGCAGCACAGGCAGCTCGCTTGCAATGGTCTGTGCTCAGCGAGGATATGAGGCACATTTTGTTTCCTCTGACGGTTTTTCCGAAGAAAAATTACAGACCATGCGTGCTTTTGGGGCCGAGGTTGAAATCATCCATGCCGAGGACGGTATCCTGACTGCTGATGTGATTGACCGCATGATTGCCCGTGCCAAGGATCTAGCGAAAGATGGAGGCACTTTCTGGCCGGATCAGGTAAACAATCTCGACAATAAACGCGGTTATCATCCAATGGGCAAGGAGATCATAGACCAGATTGATTGTCCGATTGATGAATTCGTCATGGCTGTTGGCGGTGGTGGTTGCATTTCCGGCAATGCCGAAATCCTCACCAACCATGATCCCAACACCCGCATCATCGGAGTGGAACCCTACCATGTGCGCAATGTTTCAGGTGGGGATACCAGCGGCAAACACCGGCTGGAAGGGATCGGCCTTTCCTTTCTACCAAAAATCCTGCGCCGGGATCTGATTGATGAAGTCATTCCGGTCAAGGACGAAGAGGCTTACAAGGGTGCCCATAAGCTCGCCCGGCGGGAAGGAATTCTTGGCGGGATCACCTCTGGTGCCAATATCTGGGCAGCCTTGCAACGGGCCAAGGCATTGGGACCTGGCCATAGCATTGTGACTTTGGTGATTGATACAGGGCTTCGTTACCTCAATGGCGATTTATATCGATAGCCGTGCCTTAATCAGCTTTCCATATTGTCCAAAACCCTAAACACAATCACGGACGGGTCAGCGAGCTGCTAGCCGAAGGCAATGTCAATTCATCACAGCCGGAGGAACCTCAAACAGGGTTCATGCAATCATATCCCACCAAGTCCACTTGTCGAGATTTACCAAACCGGCTTAAATGTTAGAATTTTCTAATAAACGCTTGCTCGTTTGCTTATCACTCGTGCTATGTAAAAGTGATTAGCAAGAGGAATTGATGTGTTTGGGTGGAGATGGCAAAGAGAAAAGCAGGTCGCGCGTTTATCGCCAGATCTGCATGGTTATGCCAGCGCCCTTATCGGTGATGCGGATCTGTCCTTTGATCTGGCTCAGGAAACTCTGACCAAACTTCTTGTCACCCCACACGCTCCCAGAGAATTTGACGACCTGAAACCCTATTCCTTTCGAATGCTGCGCAATCTCTATATTGATTATTTGCGCAAACAGAAAATAAGAATGGAATATTCTACCGAGCAGGAACGTGTATTAAGTGAGATCCATACGCGATCTTTTGACGCATCGGATCAATTAGCCGTTCGTGAGGCTTTTAAAATGCTAAAAGAGTCTCATCGTGAAATTCTGTTTCTGATTGATGTGATGGGAATGAAATATCTGGAAGTCGCGGAAGTTATGGACATTCCCAAGGGCACCGTGATGAGCAGGATCAGCCGTGCGCGAGCCGAGATGATGAAACATCTGCAAGACGATCCCTTGGATATGGGCGAGCAGAGCCGAATAGATGACGCAAAGTGACGAGACAATGACAACAGGCGCAAATAAACAAATTGACGAGCGCACGTTCGAGCATCTCAATGCTTTGGCGGATGGCGAGCTGGATGATGTGAGAGCTGCTCAACTGCATGCACAGATGCAAAAAGAGCCTGAGCTTAAGGAGATGTATGATCGTATCCTGTCTCTGAAAGCTGGCGTCAAGCTACTGCATGAAGAAGAAGCTGCCACTCAAATTCTTCCGATGCCAAAGAAACCTTTTCTTGGCATGACCAAACCGACTTTGCCAATTGCTGCCAGCGTCATAGCGCTCACCTTTGCAGCGGCTTTGCTGACGCAGGGAACCTTCGACTTCACAAATAAGACTGAGCCAGATCATGCTCTGGCTTGGCATCAGAGCCTGTCAAAAGAAACATTTAAAAAACCCGACCAGATCGGTAACTTGCGCGAAGCCTCCCTGAAAGCTCTGGGTGATGTAGCTGTCCCGGATCTCACTGGAGCTCAGTTGAAGCTCGCCAGTTATCGCGTGTTCGATAAAGGGTCAGATCAACGCGCCGTCCTGCATTATCGCGGCCCCCGCAACTGCAAACTGACACTTTGGGTTGGGAAAACAGCCAAGCCGATGCCAAAAGATACCAATCCCTCCATGATGAGTGCATCATGGACGATCAATGATCTATCTTATCATATCGTGGCGTTGGGCATGGATAAGAACCGCTTTGACAATATAAGTGCTTATGTAAAGCAAGTTGTCACGCTGAATGCTGACACAAGCAAGGGCACGGTTCTGGCTCAAATTTCAGGCTCTAATCAAGCTGCTCCTTGCACCTGATCACATCAGTTCTGGAAAAGGATGAGGTCGGCTGATCGCTTGCCCAGTTCTCAGCCAACCTCTGCTGGTTATTTCAGCTCCCGGCTCCTGTATTCAAGAGCCGAGACTGTTCTTGCTATTTTTTCTTTCCGGGAAAATTCGGCCGATCAGGACCATAATTCTTTTCCAGATAGTTCAGAACGAGGGTGAGATCAGGCTCCTCAATTTCTTCCATGCCCTGCTCATCTACCATCCATTCGAACAGTTCGATCCAGTCATCTCGGGTCAGGCCCTGCTGGGAAACGATGCGTTCTGAATGGCAAGCTGCGCAATAGGCATAGACCTCTTCCGCGCCGCGAGCCTTGAACAGCACCCCGACGTCCATTTCATCCAGCTCTTCCTGCGTCAGTGGAGGAAGAGCCGCAGGGTCATCTGTATTCACGCTGCCTGCTGAGGCAACGACACTGCCAACCAGAGCCACAAACATCAGAACGATGCAGAAAGGCGCTGTGGTCGATTTGAAAAATTTCATGACAATCCGTCCTTGTCTTCAGGCAATACGCATCCCGATCCTCAGAACATGATGTTCTGAGGATGATTTGATGCAAGATGCCGGGGGAAGCGCTGGGTTTTAAGATACTCTCACAGCAATGCGATGCATGCTGTTATTCAGATATCCCTTCGGGTTCCAGTTGATGGCAAATGGTTGGGCTTCGCCAGCATCATCTGTTGCACGAGCCCAGACTTCATAATAGCCAGCTTCCGGGAAGGTGACGTCAGCTTCCCAATTCTGCCAGGCACCATCATTGATCGGATCATTCAAGGTAGCTTTCTGCCATGTTGCCCCGAAGTCGAGAGAAATATCGACCTGCTTGACCTTACGATCACCTGACCAGGCATGACCATTAACCTTCATGGAGAGACCTGAATTTCCACCAGTTTCAGGAGAGGTGATGAGGGATTTCACAGGCATACGCTCAATGATCTCGAAGTCTTTCTTGTCTACTTTCTCGCCTGGTTCTACCGGGCGGTTTGGAACGCGATAAGCCTTGCCAGTCATTTTCGGGCCGTCATGCACGATATCACGCAGGTAAATACGCTTCAGCCATTTGTGAGACAAGGACCCCGGCCAGCCAGGAACCACCAAACGCAGCGGAGCTCCATTCAATGGGTGGATCGGTTCGCCATTCTGCTCAAATGCGATGAGGATGTTATCGTTCATGGCTTTTTCAATTGGCATACCGCGAGAGATTGGCAGCTTGTCTGGATTACCAGACAGATGCTCATCCGCACCAACATGAGCAGTATAGATTGCGTTGCTCTTCACACCTGCAGCGTTCAAAACATCCTTCAGTTTCACACCGGTCCATTTGGAACATGCCACCGCGCCAAGCGTCCATTGGTTGCCTTTGGCAGGTGGATCAAAGGCTGCACGACCATTGCCGCCACATTCCACTACCAAAGCCATTTCGTGGACTTCAAATTTCTCTTTCAGATCCTTGATGCTCAAGGTCATTGGATTGTCTACCAGACCATCAATGGTCAGTGTCCAGGCGTCCACATCCACTTCTTCTGGCGGAATACCGTTGTTACGCACAAAGTGACGAGCCGTTGGGGTGATGGCGTCATTGAGCAGATGGGCAGGGGTCTCGGCATTGACCGGGCGATCATTGAGCAGGGTCAGACCATCTTTACCGACAAGGATCTCTTCATCAGCGAGAGCCACCGGCACCAGTCCTGTTGGCATTGTGCGATGAAACGGGATTGCAGACCCCAGCATCGCGCCCATGGTCGCAAGGCCAGCACCTTTCAGAAATCCACGGCGATCAGGATTGGACACACGGCCAAAAAAGGCTTTGTCCGCGGCTTCCGGGTCTTTGCTGAAAAATTCGCTCAGGCTTTTTGGGTCTGTTTTCTTGTCGGTCATAACCGTCCTCCGTCTTGCACGACCAATTCATGCATTTGGAAGACTCACGGCTCAGGGTGCGACATTATTCCACACAAGCTACATTATTTTCCCAAAAGTATATCTACTTAGACATAAGCGCCTATTTTCATTAATAATTTTAAATCCAAAAAATAAAGCCCGGAAGGCACTCCCTCCGGGCTTTCGACATTAAAGATGGCGACCAAACGAGACACATGTCCCGATCAGCTCAGATCCCACCAAGACAGACATATTTAATTTCCAGGAAATCATCCATGCCATATTTGGAGCCTTCCCGACCAAGCCCAGACTGTTTGATGCCACCAAATGGTGCAACTTCGGTCGAGATCAAGCCAGTATTGACACCAACCATACCGGTCTCCAAAGCTTCAGCTACACGCCAGACACGAGAGAGATCATTGGCATAGAAGTAACCAGCCAGACCAAACTCGCTGTCATTGGCCAGAGCCACCACTTCTTCTTCGCTCTCAAAGCGAATGAGCGGAGCAAGGGGACCAAAGGTTTCTTCCTTCGAGACCATGGCTTCGATTGGCACGTCGGTGAGCACGGTTGGCTCAAAGAAAGTCCCCTTGATACGGGATCCGCCAGTCAACACCTTGGCCCCCTTTTCCTTGGCGTCAGCCAGATGGGCCTCCACTTTTGCCAAAGCTGCTTCATTGATCAGTGGTCCGGTGGTCACGCCATCCTCAGTACCATTGCCAACCTTCAAAGCTTTTGTCGCTGCAGCCAGTTTTTCAGCAAAAGCATCATAGACACCAGCCTGCACATAGATGCGGTTGGCGCAAACACAGGTCTGACCATTGTTGCGATATTTGGCGATCATCGCGCCTTCTACCGCTGCATCCAGATCGGCATCATCGAAGACGATGAAAGGCGCATTGCCACCCAGCTCAAGGCTCATCTTCTTGATGCCGTCAGAACATTGGCGCATCAGGATCTGCCCCACACGAGTGGAACCGGTGAAAGTGATCTTGGAAACTTTCGGATTGGAGCAGAGCTCTTCGCCTGCTTCAGCCGCTTTGCTATTTGGCACCACATTGAAGACACCAGCGGGTATCCCAGCCCGTTCGGCCAGCACGGTCATGGCCAGAGCGGAAAGCGGTGTGAGTTCTGCCGGACGTGCCACAAAACTGCAGCCTGCTGCCAAGGCCGGTGCTACCTTGCGGGCAATCATGGCATTGGGGAAGTTCCAAGGTGTGATGGATCCCACAACACCAATTGGCTGCTTCATGACAATGATGCGCTTGTCTGGCTGGTGACCGGGGATGGTATCGCCATAAACACGTTTGGCTTCTTCAGAGAACCATTCAATGAAGGACGCTCCATAGAGGATCTCGCCTTTGGATTCAGCCAATGGTTTGCCCATCTCGGCGCAGAGGATTGCTGCCAGATCATCTGCTGCTTCCACCATCAGATCGAACCATTTGCGCAGAATGCCAGCGCGTTCCTTGCCGGTCTTTTTCGCCCATTCCTTCTGCGCGGTATAGGCAAGATCAATGGCTTCCTTCACATCGGCAACCGAGCAGTCGGAGACCGAGGCAATCACCTCACCAGTCGCGGGATTGGTCACATCGAATTTGTCATCCAGATCGCGCCATTCACCGCCGATATAGGCACGGGTTTCAAGCAGGCTTTTATCATTCAGTTTCATGGATCAAGCCTCCTTTGCAGCCAGCATGGTTTCTTTCAAGATGCCCATGGCTTCATCAAAGATCTCATTTTCGATGGTAAGAGGCGCAAGGAAACGCACCACATTGCCATAGACACCGCAGGTGAGCAGCACCAGATTGCGTTTTAACGCCTCATCCTTTACCCGAGCGGTGAAGTCAGCATCAGGGCCGGAACCATCAGCCTTGTTGAATTCCACTGCTGTCATGAAACCGGGGCCACGGATGTCGGCAATCTGCGGAATATCCGCTTTCAGACCTTCCAGAACAGCTTTCAGTTTGTCGCCCAGTATCGTTGCACGCTCGCTGAGCTTTTCTTCTTCGATCACATCCATCACAGCATGTGCTGCCGCAATACCAAGCGGATTACCGCCATAGGTGCCACCAAGGCCGCCGGGATTGGCTGCATCCATGATGTCCGCCTTGCCTGTGACAGCTGCCAGAGGCAGGCCGCCAGCCAGCCCCTTGGCCATGGTGGTGAGATCGGCCACCACATCATAATGCTCCATGGCAAACAGCTTGCCGGTACGACCAAAGCCGGTCTGCACTTCATCGGCAATCATCACGATGCCATGCTCGTCGCACAAAGCACGGACTGCGCACATCAACTCGGCAGGTGCCTGATAGAAACCACCCTCACCCTGAACTGGCTCCAGAATGATCGCCGCAACGCGCTTTGGATCGAGATCAGATTTGAACAATTGCTGGATGGCAGCAAGGCTCTGCTCGACACTCATGCCATGCAAATCGACCGGGAATGGTACATGGAAAACGTCACCCATCATGGCACCAAAGCCAGCCTTATAGGGCTGAACCTTGCCGGTCAGGCTCATTCCCATGAAAGTCCGACCATGGAAACCGCCACCAAAGGCAATCACGGCCTGACGCCCGGTGTGAGCACGGGCTATCTTGATGGCATTCTCAACGGCCTCTGCGCCGGTCGTCACAAAGACGGTACGTTTGTCAAAATCACCTGGAACAGCCTTGTTCAAGCGCTCTGCAAGATGGACATAGTTTTCATATGGCAGAACCTGATGGCAGGTATGAGTGAAGCGCTTCATCTGGGCTTCCACGGCAGCCATGACCTTGTCATTGCAATGCCCTGTATTGACCACGGCGATACCTGCGGCAAAGTCTATATAGCGCTGACCTTCTACATCCCAGACTTCGGCGTTCTTGGCACGGTCCACATAGACCTGGGTCATCATGCCAACGCCACGGGCAATAGCATCTGATTTGCGATTGGAGATTTCGGAATTCTGCATAATCTTCCCCCTGAGCGAGAGAGGATGCTCTCTCAAAAAGTGAGTGACTGGATCGGTTTTAAGATTTGCAGCGAGTCTAAAGTGTTTTCTATCTTGGAAAAGTCTATTTCTTTTGTAAAATAAGCTATTGAAAAATATGAACTCGAACAGGAAATGTTCTATATAATGAGCAAAATAAACAATTTTGGAGAGGAACTGGATGTCGGTCAGCGCCTATTGACGGTGCGCAAACAGGCAGACCTGTCGCAACGGGCTTTGGCTAAAAATGCTGGCGTGGCCAATTCAATGGTCTCACAAATAGAATCAGGCAAAATCAATCCATCTGTTGGTGCTTTGAAACGCATTCTGGATGGCATACCGATTGGATTGGCCGAATTTTTTTCCTTTGAAACCAAACCTGAACAGGCGGTCTTCTTCGCCGCTGAAGAGTTGAAGGAGATTGGCAAGGGGAAATTGTCCCTGAAACAGGTCGGCAACAACCTCTTTGGCCGCAATCTGCAAATTCTCCATGAGACATATCAGCCAGACGCCGATACCGGTCGCGTGATGTATGGGCATGATGGCGAAGAAGGCGGCGTGGTGATATCAGGTCGGATCGAGATCACGGTTGGCGAGCAACGGCGTATCCTCGGGCCGGGCGATGCCTATCTGTTCCATAGCCACAATCCGCATCGCTTTCGCGCAGTTGGGCCGGATCCATGCGTAATCGTGTCAGCTTGCACGCCACCAAGTTTCTAAAAGCCCGATTTAAAAGTCCTGAGCCAGAGACTTTTAAATCGGGCACTAAGGCTCAAAGACCCAGAGCAAGTTTGACATCTTCAATACGCGAGCGGGAAATGGGCACCTCTGCCAATTCGCTGATATTCTCAATCATGCAGCGACCATTATCCTTGTTGCGCACAAAGCCGGAGACGAAATTGACATTGACCATGTAGGAGCGATGAGTACGGATAAAATTGTCTGGCATTCTATCCATGGCATTGGAAATGGACCATGGGCAAAAAAGTCGCTCATTCTCGGTATAAAGCACACAATAATGCCCTTCTGCCTGAATTGCAGCAATCTCATCGCTATTGATAAATCGTATACTATTTTCCTTCTCATAGGGTACGCGCAAAGCTAGAGACGCTTGCTCTTTTGTTTCCTCTGCAATGGAAGCAGGGTCATGCAGTAAAGGACCATTTTCAACGACATATTTTGTTGTTTGGGGTGCTAGGAAGGTTGCTGAAGTCAGCAGAAAAAACCCACAGATCGCAAAGGCGGAAAACAACACCCATAATGCCAACATGCCATTATCAAGAGCTGTCACGATGGCCTCTTCCGGTGGCAAGGCCGCAAATCCGGTCCAATACATGCCCACATAATGAATAACCGAGACCGACAGGCCGAAAATGATGGAACCGAGAATGATATTCAGCCGTGTTCTGGAGCGATAAGCCGCCCAGACGGCCAGGATACCGGTCGCAGGCCCCACGACAACCAGAATAAGCTTTCCCGTCAACCAGAAGACCGGAATACAGCCTCGAATGCCCAGCATGCCCACAAAATGCATGGTGACGATGCCATACCCCATAAGCGAGCCGGCTATCGACATGTTCAACCAGTTGCGCCTGGCAAAATGCAGGATCAACAAGGCCGCACCACTCATCAATATTTCAATTAACACCGAGCCAATGGTCCAGATCAAATCGTAAGAGATGGAGACAGGCAATTTGAGCGCCAACAGCGCAACAAAATGCATGGACCAGATACCGCCACCAATCACAATAGCCGCCATGCCAATCTGCAATTTTCGGCGCGTAATGGACAATTCCGAGATACCATTGGTCAGGGCAAGGCCGGTAAATGCGGCCAGAATGGCAATGATGATGGATGCCATAACCAGCGGAAGACTGTAGGTATAAGTCAGCATTGATCGAGGTGATCCTGATCCTTGAAAGGCATCTGAAAATTGGTCCGTAATTATATGTATGATATTAGGATGCTAGCCTCGCTTGGAGCACTTGAAAAGAGGCAATTATTTCTGCCAGTACCGATGTAGCGAGTAAACTGGCGTCCCGTAACGAGGGAACCAGTCCAATCGGCGCGGAAATACGCTCGATTTCATCCGCAGAACAGCCTATTTTGCCAAGCTCCTCACAGCGTCTTTCATGTGTCTTCACACTACCTACAGCCCCCACATAGAAAGCCTGTCCCGCCAAGGCTTGTTTGAGCAGCACACTCTCCCATTCCACATCATGGAACATCAAAGCAAATGCAGTATAAGGATCGTCTTCCGAGCATGGAAGACTGCTGGCAGACTTCAAATGATCAACCTGATCAATCTGCAATCGTCTGGCAATGGAAACTTCAATTTCCTTGGGAGATTGAAAATGCACCTCAAAACCAGATGCCTTGGCAGCACGCAGCAGGGCAATGCAATCAGCTCCCCTACCCGCAATGCGCAGCTTCAATTTCGGGACATAGTGAGCTGTAAAATCTGTATCATCTTCATCATCATTGATTGAAACTGCCCCGTTTCTGTGAAAACCAATGCTGACGGTCTGGCGCGACGCCAATCGACCATGTGCGTAGCGAAGAATTTCCATATCGGGTTGCGGCAAGATCATCAAATCAATAGAACCACCACAGGGCAATGGTAGATCGAAGTAGGGGCTGCCAGCTCCATATTTCAACTCGGTAAGCTTCCCCGATTGCAACGAAAGCTGCGCATTGGCGATAACATCGGCATCGATACAACCACCAGACAGATAGCCTACTACATCCCCTTCAGCGGAGACCGCCATCAAAGCACCGGGTGCTCGCACGGCTCCACCAACTGTCTTGACCAGCACGACCAAAGCCACATCCAGACCGGTTTCATACAGATCCAGCGCTGCGGACAGCACATCTTGCGGATGCTCCAGAAATGGCCCTTCCCTTGCAAGATCGAAGGTTCGCAGGCTTTTGCGCTCCAGCATGGCAGGGGTTACGCGGGTCATCCTGTTTTCCTTTCTTGTATTTTTGCACGGCGGCCGTTGGCACTATGGCAAGACTGGTTCTGCTCCTGATTGCTCGGGTGGTCAGATTTACGCTTCTCCCCCGTCGTCAGATCGACATGGAAAATACCCTCAGAGGTACAGATCACTGACCAGAAGCGCCCATCCGGACTGCGCTCAAGCGCGATGGTGGGCGTGGCAGACAGAGCGATCCCAACAGCAAGGGCAAGAAAGAGGGTGCAAGCAATTCGACCCGCGGAGCGTTGGCCAAGGTTGCAGCTGCCCTGCTGTTGGGATGCTATCTCCATCATCAGTTCGCAATCACATAGGCGAGTATGGCGAGCAGAGCGGCACCAATACCCAGATAGAGCCATAAACCAGAGCCCGAGGGCTCCTTGGACATCGCAGCAGCCCCAGAGGCATCCGGTCCGCTGATCTGGTTGGAGAAGTTTCCAAAGAATTGTCCGGCCAGAACACCAGCAGTGCTCTGGATGAGACGGCCGCCAAGCTGGGCAATCTTGCCACTGAGCTCCGCATCCACCAGATAATCAAGGCGAGTGCCTTCTGGATCTTCGCTGAGAGCCACCTTGGCGGTGCCTTTGGCTGCCCCCATACCCCCGGCAGAGCCGGAGCCAACGATGGCATAGCCGTTGGGAGGATTGAGATCCTGCAACTCCACCTGACCGGAGAAGCGTGCCTTGACCGGACCGATCCTAGTGGCAACCGTGGCTTTGAACTGGTTTTCGCCTATGGCTTCCAAGCTCTCACAACCCGGAATGGAGGCCTGCAGAATGCTTGGGTCATTGAGCCCTTGCCAGACTGTTTCCTTATCGGCGGCGATAACGCTAGAACCTTTGATTTCCATGAATTTACCCTGTTCTTTTCAGTGTTTCTTTTGATCTCGCAAGATCCTCGGGGGTGTCGAGGTCGAAGGTGAAATGATTGTTTTTGGCTACAAGAAACTGAACCTGATCAGGATTGGCATCGATGAAACGGCGGCATCCCGGCACACGGCCCTGATCGCTGATCTGTTTGGCCAGAGACGATGGAAAGAGGATCGGATTTCCTCGCTCTTCCTGAAAATGCGGCACCAGTACCTTGTCCCTCTGCCCTTGCAGATAGGCATCGCAAAGCGCGGCAATATCCGATGATTGAAGCAAGGGCTGATCGGACAGCGCGATAAGGAGACCATCTCCATCCAGTAAGACATGCTGCAATCCAACCCGCACAGACGTCTTTTGCCCTTGTTCAAAGTCGGGATTGACAATGGTGGTCAGTGGCAAGCCCTGGAGCTGGGAGCGAACCTTAGGCGCTTCATGCCCCAAAATGACATGCACCCGCATGCCAAGTGAGCAATAAAGCGATGCCGTTCTGCGCACCAAAACCTCATCTCCCATGGGGAGCAACAGCTTGTTCACGGGCCCCATTCGCGTGGAGAGCCCCGCAGCCAGCAAAATGACCTCAAAGTTGGAATAGTTGTTCATTGTGCACCGCCCTTACCTTTAAGACGGCGATGCTCGATCAATTGCGCGACAATGGAAATAGCGATTTCTTCAGGGCTTTGCGCCCCGATTTTCAGCCCCGCCGGAGATATAATCCTTGCAATCTGAGAGGGTTCAAAATCCTCAGCCAATTTGGTCATGAGGTGATTGGCTTTCTTGTCGCTTGCCACAAAGAAAATACGCTCATATCCCGCGGTAAGGGCACCTTTCAGCGCATTCAGATCTCCCTGTCCCATGGTGGCAATGAGAGCATAGCGGCCGATTTTCCCGGCTTCACCATCTTCCTGTATCACCGGACTGAAACCGGCAAAGACGCATAATTCCTTTAAGATGTGAGCGAGATGCGATTGACCGAATAGTGCAATTGCAGGCTTGGCGAAGACCGGTTCAACAAAGAATTCCAACTCACCCTGACTTGGACAATGATTGACAACCCGCTGTACCCCTCTGCCATCATCCGGTTGATCGGCTTTTGCTTTTGGCACAGCGTGAACCAGTTTGGTCTCACCACTTTCCAACACCTCAAGGACTGCCTTTTTCACCGCCGAGCGGATGCAGCCCCCACCGGTAAAACCGAGCAATTCTCCCTCACAGGTCGCAAGATAACGATCTCCTGCTCGGGAGGCTGCCGTGCCATCCACTCGGATCACTGTGATCCGAACATATGACGTCCTTGATGCAACGAAATCTGCTTCCAATTGTGCGATCTGATCCTGCGATGTAAGGCAGGAGAATGAGGCATTAACAGTCATGGATCAGAACTTTCTCGATAGCAGCAAGGGATTTCAGATTGTGAACGGGAAGCGCCAGATCCGCATGAGCCATCAGTTTTGAGGCTCCCTGTGCCTCAGGCGCATAGCAGTCACGCCCAAGCATTGGATTCAACCAGATAAATTTCTTGCAGCTGCGTTTGAGTTGGCTGAGCTGCCGATCAAGATCAGCCGTACCACCGGCGTCAAAACCGTCAGTCATCATCAGGCAAATGGTACGTTTGCTGGCCAACTGCTTTGCATATTGCTCATTGAAAACGGCCAGTATCTCGCCGATCCTGGTACCTCCAGACCAATCACGCCCCAATAAACTGAGCTTATCCGTCAGCACCTTGGCATTGGCTTTGTGAAAACGGGTTGAGACCGGTACCAGCCGGGTATTGAACAAGAAGGCATTGGCCTGTTTGGCCTCTTGCAACAGCGCCAGCATGAATTGGGCGAAGAAGATGGAATAGGCATCCATAGAGCCAGAAACATCAACGAAGATCACCAACTTGACCGGTGGTTGTTTGCGTTTCTTTTTCGCCAGTTGCAGTGGAATGCCATCGCTCGCCAAGGCTTGACGCATGCTTTTGCGAAGATCAATCTGCATCCCTTTATTTGCGATGCTCTTGCGGCGTGAAAGACGATAATGCAGCCGTTTGCCGAGCCTTGCAGCCAGCGCTAACAGCTCATCAGCTTCTTCTTCATCTTTTACTTTGCCAAAATCGGCCGATTGACGATTACTCTGGCCTGAAGCACCACCTAACTTGGCAGCATTGGTATCCTGCTCGCTTTGTTCATCAGATTCCGCATTATCGTTTTGTGCCTCGCGCCATTCGAAGTAATGCGCCAATCCCTGCTGCGGACCGGCGATGCCATCCCCTTGGGTATTTTTCTCCACCACGCTCTGTGCGGCCAGGGAAACATCACGCCAGATGGTTGCTTTGAGGCTGGCTTTGCCAAGCCAGTAGGCATCAAAGATTTCATCAAAACGCTCAAGCTCAGTGGCCCGATTGCAAAAGAGAATTTGCAAACTCTGACGAAAGGCATGCTTTCCCAAAAGCTCTGGCTGATCAGAGAAGAGCCCTATCGCCTGTTCGCTATCACTTGGCCCGATGGAAAAACCATTGTCACGCAACAACCGTACAAACTGCGTCAACCGCCAGGTGAGCAATTCTCCAATATCAGGCTCATGGGTGGGATACAGATTTACGCGCATGATGCACCTGCCACCAGTCGTTCATAGACCGGGAAAGGAATCTGTTCCTGATCTACCCGTGTCTTCAAGAGGCAAACCAGCGCCTGGTAGGATTGCTCGAGATCATCCGCCAGATCTTCAATCTCCAGCCCGATCAGAGCTGCAGTCCAATCCAACGTCTCTGCAACACCGGGAACTTTGATCAAATCTTCGTTGCGCAAGGCCGCAACAAAGGAGGCTACCCCTTGTGCAAGCTTGATATTGCAGTCTGGAAGTCGTGTTTGAATGATGCGCAGCTCAGTTGCGATATCAGGAAAGTCGATGTGATGAAACAAACAGCGACGACGCAATGCATCCGATATGTCCCGCACACCATTCGACGTGATGATTACAAGCGGTTTGGTGATCGCAGGAAGGGGACCAAGTTCGGGTATCGTTACCTGAAAGTCAGACAGGATCTCCAAAAGGAATGCTTCGAATTCCTCGTCTGCCCGGTCCACTTCATCGATCAGCAACACGGGTGGCTCAGGCTGGCGAATGGCTTCCAGCAAAGGTCGCTCAATCAGATAATCTTGCGAAAACAGATCAGCTTCTTGGAGACTGGTTCCTTGCTTTCCAGCAAGGGAAATAGCTAGCATCTGACGCTGATAGTTCCATTCATAAATCGTCTGTTGAGCATCCAGCCCTTCATAACATTGCAGTCGGATCAGGGCACGATCCATCGCCTTGGCAATAGACTGGGCGACGAAGGTCTTGCCCACGCCAGCTTCCCCTTCCAGGAGAAGAGGACGCTCCAGCATGCTGGCCATGGAGAGCGCGAGCGACAGCCGCCCATCAGCCACATAGCCAGCAGAGGCCAGCAGCTGCTGATAATCCTTAGCAGAAGTCATCTTGAATTCCTGATCTGACGGTCAGTTTACAAAGCTGCATGAGAGGGTTGGCCGAGACTTACTCTGCCCTAGCCAACCGCAATCCTTCATGCATCACTGATCGGTCATGCCCAATGATTTGGCATAGGCCCAGATATTCGCCGCTGTATGTGGCATATGGGTCTGCACGCCACCGAAAGGGCGGAAGGCATCATTGACCGCATTGGAGAAGGCCGGAACCCCGCCAACATGGGGGCTTTCGCCAACTCCTTTGGCCCCAATTGGATGATGCGGGCTTGGCACCTCTGTATGATCGGTTTCCCAATGAGGGGTCTCCACTGCTGTTGGCAGGAAGAAATCCATCAGGCTGGCTCCGATCACATTGCCGGTGTCATCAAAGTCGATAAGCTGGCCCATGGCCACAGCAAAGGCTTCCGTCAGGCCGCCATGTACCTGCCCTTCGATGATCATCGGATTGATACGGGTACCGCAATCATCCAACGCATAAAAACGCTCGATCTTGTAGACACCGGTATCAACGTCAATCTTCAGAACACAGAAATAGGCTCCATAAGGGAACGTGAAATTCGGCGGATCATAATAATCAACCGCTTCCAGCCCCATCTCCATGCCTTCAGGCACGTTATTGTAGGCCGCCCAAGCAAGCTCTTTCATGCTCTTGCGTTTTTCTGGTGCGCCTTTGACCGCAAAGCCATCGACGTCCCATTCCAGATCATCGTGGTGCACTTCCAACAGATGGGAAGCAATCAGCTGCGCCTTATGCTTGATCTTGCGACCAGCACGGGCGGCGGCAGCCCCCGCCACAGGTGTGGAACGCGAGCCATAAGTGCCAAGACCATATGGTGCGGTATCCGTGTCCCCTTCTTCAATGGTGATCATGTCCGCAGCAATACCAGTTTCACTGGCCAGGATCTGAGCAAAGGTCGTCTCATGCCCCTGTCCCTGACTTTTTACCCCAAGGCGGGCAATCGCAGCCCCGGTTGGGTGAACACGAATTTCGCAGCTATCAAACATTCCGATACCAAGAATATCGCAATTCTTGGACGGACCAGCCCCGACAATCTCGGTAAAGAAAGAAACGCCGATACCCATGATTTCACGGGATTTACCCGCTTTGAAATCCTCAACCATTTTAGCTTGCTCTGCTCGCAATCCATCATAGTCAACAGCATCCATGGCTTTCTTCATGGCTGTTGGATAGTCACCGCTATCATATTCCCAACCAAATGCAGAGGTGTATGGGAACTGCTCTGGCTGAACAAAGTTTTTCTGGCGCAATTCCGCTGCATCCATTCCAAGCTTGATGGCCAGCACTTCAATGATGCGCTCAATGGTATAGACCGCCTCCGTCACACGGAAGGAGCAGCGATAGGACACACCGCCCGGCGCTTTGTTTGTATAGACACCAGTAACAGAGCAAAAGGCTGCGCCAATATCATAGGAGCCGGAGCAAATATGATACATGCCTGCCGGATATTTAGAGGGATCGGCACAGGCATCAAAGGCACCATGATCAGCCAGCACATGGCTGCGCATACCCAAGATCTTACCATCCTTGGTCGCCGCCAGCTCTGCCTCGATATGATAGTCTCGGGCAAAAGCGGTGGTGGAGAGATTCTCCATCCGGTCTTCGATCCATTTCACCGGCTTCTTGAGTACAATGGAGCCGACAATGGACATGACATAGCCCGGATAAACGCCAACCTTGTTACCAAAGCCGCCACCGATATCCGGAGCGATCACGCGGATTTTGTGCTCTGGAATATTGGAGATGAGCGACGCAACAGTACGAACGACATGAGGAGCCTGAAAAGTACCCCATAATGTTAGCTGCCCTGTGATCGGATTCATATCAGCAACCGAACCGCAAGTCTCCAGCGGACAAGGATGAACGCGCGGATGTGCCAGATATTCCTTTACCACCACATCCGCCTTGTCGAACGCCTCTTGCGTTGCGGCTTCATCACCAGCAGTCCAGGTAAAGATGTGATTGTGATGGGTCCGCGGGCCGTGAGCCCCTTCGGTCTTCCCTGCCAGATCCTCGCGCAAGACAGGAGCATTCGCGTCCATGGCTTTGTGAGCATCCATCAGAGGTTCCAGCTCTTCATACTCTACGGCCAGCGCTTCCACACCATCAGCAGCTGCATATCTGTCCTTGGCAACGATGAAGGCCACTTCCTGGTTCTGGAACAGAACCTTTTCATGCGCCAGAACAGCCTGAACATCCCCTGCCAGCGTTGGCATATAATGCAGGTTCAGCGGGATCAGATCTTCTGCCGTTATAACCGCCACAACACCAGGCACAGCCAGAGCACTATCCTTGTCGATATGCTTGATGCGTGCATGGGCAAAAGGGCTGCGGACAAAGTCGCCAAACAACATGCCCGGCAATTTGACATCATCCACATAATTGCCGCGTCCTTGGGTGAAGCGAATATCTTCGACTCGCTTTCTCTTGCAACCAATGCCTTCCAGCTGATCGGTGCGTTCCTCAATGGAAATAATACCTGTATCTGCCATTATTCCGCTGCCACCTTTTGACTGAGTGTTTCGCTAGCCATTTGAACGGCTTTGACAATGTTCTGATAGCCTGTGCAGCGGCACAGATTGCCGGAGATGCCCCAGCGGATTTCGTCTTCAGTTGGCATCGGATTCTCCCGCAGCAGACGGTGAGCCCGCATGATCATGCCTGGCGTACAAAAACCACATTGAAGACCATGCATTTCACGGAAGGCCTCCTGTATTGCATGCAATGTGCCATCGGCATGGGCCATACCTTCTACGGTGGTAATTTCCGCCCCGTCTGCCTGTACCGCAAACATGGTGCAGCTTTTGACCGAACGGCCATCCAGATCGACGGTGCATGCACCACAATGGCTGGTATCACAGCCAATATGGGCGCCGGTCAGTTCCAATTGCTCGCGCAAAGTATGGATCAGCAAATCACGAGGCTCGACGGCGACTTCCATTTCATCGCCGTTGACGGTCAGTTTGATCAGCGTTTTAGCCATCCGAAGAGCCCTCCCTTTTTGGCAGTTTTATCAGCACGCTCAACGGCAGCTTCGATAGCTCGCTGAACCATCACACCACCCATTCTTGTTCTATATTCACTGGAACCACGGCCATCAGACGCAGGTGCCATGATGGCTTCGGCTGCTTTCACCGCTCCCTTGATGGTGATCGGACTTAGAGGAGCACTGGTCAGGATGCTTTCTGCTTCGGCCACATAAAGCGGAGTATCGGCAAGATTGGTCAGCGCGACAGAAGCGTCCAACACATTGTCTTCAGACATCGAGAGCACAACAGCCGCAGCAGCCGTGGCGTAATCACCAACCTTGCGCTTCAGCTTCTGATAGGAGTAACCATGCCCTTGAGCAGGAGCTTTGAAGCGAATGCCAGTGATCAGCTCGCCCGTCTCCAATGCCGTGAAATAAGCACCTTGATAGAAATCACGGGCTTTGACCTCACGCTTGCCGTTGGTGCTTTCAATGATGTAAGTCGCATCCAGGCACTGCATCAGCGCTGGCATGTCATTGCCCGGATCACCATTGGCCACATTGCCACCGATGGTACCGCAATAACGGATCTGCGGATCAGCAATCAGAAGTGCCGTTTCGCGCAAGATTGGGCAGGCATCATGCAGCTCTGTAGATTCAATCAATTGGTGCTGCGTGACTGAAGCGCCAATGCGAACCTCTTTGTCAATGTCGATATAGTTGAGATCGCTCAAAGCACCCAGATCGACAAGGCGTTCTGGAGTTGCCATGCGAAGCTTCATCATCGGAATGAGGCTGTGGCCTCCAGCAATGGGTCTGGCCTCATCGCCACCTTCGCGAAGCATGGTAAGTGCTTCACTCTTGGTCCTGGGCCGCAAATAATCAAAATCACCTGGAATCATCGCTCTATTCGGTCCTCCCACATCATTTTGAATGGCAGGATTGGATCTCATATTGTCGATGATTGACGGGTCCGGGTCACTGCACATTCATGCATTCATGATGTTTAACTGCGACAAAACAGCTCGCTCAGGTCTATGGGCATCTCCTTATCTGCGATGATTTTTCTTTAAGTGCGCCATAGCTGCACGAGATGCGAACGCGAATGACGACTGAATGGGCCTACCAGGCAAAATTCTCAATCAGAGAGTCGGCAAGAAGCTGGCTTTGAGATCGAGGATGAAGTCGCGCACGGTTTTAAGCGTATTGGAAATTTCGACATCTTCTCGATGGAGTAAAAACCATTGGCGGACGATGGGTAAACCCTCCACTTCCAATGTCACCAAGCGGCCAGATTTGATCTCTTCCGTCGTGGTATGTTGCGAGATCAGAGCGATACCAAGGTTGGCGATGACTGCCTGTTTGATGGTCTCATTCGATCCCATCTCGATCGCCCGATAGGGGGTCCCCTCTCCAAGTCGATCCAGGTAACGGGTCATAAGGATACGGGTACCTGATCCCTGCTCTCGACTGAGAAATGTCTGAGCAAGAAAATCCGCAGGACTGATATCCTCCTTGCCTGCCAGCGGATGATCGGAAGCAGCAATGAAAACATGAGGATGAGTTCCAATCACTTCAGCAATATTGGCGGGACTTCTAGGTGGACGCCCCATGATGGCCATATCAATGGTTCGCTCTGACAACTCACGAATGATGTCCTGCCGATTGCCCACTTTCAGGATCACATCAATATCCGGATAGGCTTCTCCAATTTGTGCAACAAGGCCGGGGACAAAATATTTTGCCGTACTGACAACACCCAAAACCACCACACCGGTCTGTCCATGCTTCAGTGCTCTCACCCGTTCGACCGAGCTGTTCAATATAGCCAGAATTTGCCGCTCAGCATCCAGTATGGTCTGCCCTTCTGGCGTGAAAGTCGGTCCATGCTGGCGGCTGGATTCCAGCACTGTACAATTGAGCGCCTGCTCCAATCCCTTGACTTGTGTATGAACCGCAGGAGGCGTCAGCCCCAGCTCATTGGCTGCGGCAGTAATGGACCCATGGTCGGCAATGGCGCGCAAAGCGCGCAACTGCTTGAGGGTTATGGCTTCAAGCTTTGGCATTAAATTTTATTTAATCTCACATTCTTTTTTTTAAATTTTTTCATAGATTGAAATGTGGAATGAAATATTCAGTCTCGTCAAGAGCTGAGGTTGAAATATTATTATGCGAATATCGAGTACAGCCATCTCCGGTGATCATATCCCGGCCAATTTGCAGCCGGTAATCAACGCCCTTTGCGACACTGCAAGGGAGTTGGCGGTGATCATTGCCAAAGGACCCTTGGGCCAATCCCTTGGCCACGAAGTGGGTGAAAACAGTGATGGTGATGGGCAGAAAGCATTGGATGTTTTGGCCGATGACATGTTTCTGGCCAGGCTTTGTAATGCCAATATCCGCTGGTATGCATCTGAAGAGCAAGAAGATGTAATATCACTGGATCGAGAGGGCCGCTATGCCTTGGCAATTGACCCTCTGGACGGTTCATCCAATATCGATGTGAACGTATCCATTGGCACCATTTTCTCAATTTTCGAAGCCCATGGAAAAGCCAACGAAAGCTTCTTGCGTCCGGCGTCAGAACAAATCGCTGCTGGATACATCATCTATGGCCCGCAAACCGGTCTTGCCATCACTTTTGGTGCGGGAACACAATTCTATTTGCTCAATCCCGACAGCAATCACTTTGAGTTGGTCGATCCGAGCATCAGGGTCAGCGATAGCTCCACCGAATATGCCATCAATGCCTCCAATTACCGCCATTGGGACAAGCCGATCCGCGCCTATATCGATGATTGCATAGCGGGGAGCGAAGGCCCACGAAGTGAAGAATTCAACATGCGTTGGGTGGCATCCCTTGTGGCCGAAACCCATCGCATTCTCAGCCGGGGTGGTGTGTTCCTCTATCCCTCGGACAGCCGTTCCGGCTATGCATCAGGCCGTCTGCGCATGGTGTATGAATGTGCACCCATCGCCTTTCTGATTGAGCAGGCCGGGGGCAAGGCAACTGACGGCACCATGCCGATCATGCAGCAGAGCGCATCTTCGCTTCATGCCCGCACCTCCTTTGTTTTTGGCTCGCCCGACAATGTCTCGCGCATAGCAGATTATTTCTCCCTATCAGAACAGGAAGTCTCTGCCCTGTTCAACAGTCGCGGCCTGTTCCGGGCGTAAGTTCAGTTCCGAGTTAAGAGGAAATCCAGATGAGCAAGAAGCATCCCATCATCTCTGTGACCGGATCATCCGGGGCCGGAACAACCACGGTCAAAACCACTTTTGATCAGATCTTTCGCCGCGAAGGGATCAAGGCCGTCTCGATCGAGGGTGACGCCTTTCATCGCTATGACCGCGCTGCAATGAAGCAGCAACTTGAACACCGTAAAAGTCAGGGTGATGAGACCTTCAGCCATTTCAGCTATGAAGCCAATGAGCTGGAAAAATTGGCGGAAGCGTTTCGTTCTTATGGCGAAACCGGCAACGGAATGACCCGTCATTATATTCATGATGACATTGAGGCCGAGAAATGGGGCGGAGATCCCGGCACCTTCACCGACTGGAAAAATTTTGATGAGGGGTCCGATCTCCTCTTTTATGAAGGCTTGCACGGCGCAGTGGTGAATGACGAGGTCGACCTCGCTGCCCTTGCCGATCTCAAGATCGGTGTAGTTCCGGTGATCAATCTGGAGTGGATTCAGAAGATCCATCGCGATACCGACAAGCGTGGCTATTCGACAGAGGCCATTACCGACACCATTCTGCGCCGCATGCATGCCTATGTGCATTGCATCTGCCCGCAATTCATCCGTACGGATATCAATTTCCAAAGGGTACCGGTGGTGGATACGTCCGATCCGTTCATCGCACGCTGGATCCCGACACCGGATGAAAGCATCGTCGTCATCCGCTTCCGCAATCCACGTGGCATCGATTTCCCTTACCTCATTTCCATGATCGAGGGCAGTTGGATGAGCCGGGCCAATTCCATCGTTATTCCCGGCGGCAAGATGGACCTGGCCATGCAGCTGATCCTGACGCCGATGGTCCACCGCCTCATCAGTGAATCCCGCCGCAGCTAATCAGGAGAGACGCAATGAATGAACAAACAATCCCAATCATCAATGCCGAAGACCTGATGGCCAACGCTGTGCGCGCCCTGACCATGGACGCGGTACAAAAGGCCAATTCCGGCCATCCCGGTGCCCCCATGGGTATGGCCGATATTGCCAGCGTCCTCTTCAATCGTTTCATCAAGATCGACCCGACCAATCCCGATTGGCCTGACCGGGATCGCTTCGTGCTCTCGGCCGGGCACGGATCCATGCTGATCTATGCCATTCATCATCTTCTTGGCTACGATGATATGGATATGGATCAGTTGCGCAATTTCCGCCAGATGGAAGCACGCACGGCTGGACATCCCGAATATGGACATGCAAAAGGGATCGAGACCACCACCGGGCCATTGGGACAAGGCATTGCCACTGCCGTTGGCATGGCGCTGGCCGAGCGGATGCAAAATGCCCGCTTTGGAGACAAGCTTGTCGATCACTACACCTATGTACTCGCTGGCGACGGTTGCCTGATGGAAGGCATCAGCCAGGAAGCCATCGACTTTGCCGGACATATGGGATTGGGCAAGTTGATTGTCTTTTGGGATGATAATCACATCACCATTGATGGCCCGACCGATCTCTCCACCTCCATGGATCAACGTGCACGCTTTGAAGCAGCAGGTTGGCATGTGCAGGAAATCAATGGTCATGACAAAAAGGCCGTTGCAGGCGCCATCGATCTGGCTCGGCGGGAAAACCGCCCCTCCATGATTGCATGCAGAACCATGATCGGATTTGGTTCTCCTGCCAAGCAAGGTACGAGCGGTGTGCATGGCGCGCCTTTGGGCGAAGCCGAAATCGAAGCCACTCGCAAGGCTCTGGGTTGGCCCCATGATGCGTTCGAGATACCGGATTCCATTTATCAATCCTGGGGTGCTATTGCAGAACGCGGTGCCCTTCAACGACAGGTCTGGGAAGATCGCCTGAACCAGTCCGAGCGAAAGGAAGACTTTGCGACAACGCTGGCTTCACCAGATGCCAAAGCCTTGCAATCCGCCATTCAGATTTTCAAGGAAGGGTTGAGTGAAAGCATGCCCAAAGTCGCAACGCGCAAGGCATCCGAAATCACGCTCGATGTGATCCATAATGTATTGCCCAATCTCGCAGGTGGCTCGGCCGATCTGACTGGCTCCAATAATACCCGTGCCAAGGCGATGATGCCGGTCACCAGGCATGATTTTAGCGGTTCCTATATTCATTATGGCATCCGCGAGCATTGCATGGCTGCCATAATGAATGGCCTCAGCTTGCATGGCGGCTTTCTGCCCTATGGCGGCACCTTCTTGGCCTTTGCCGACTATTGCCGTCCGGCGATGCGGCTCTCGGCACTGATGGAGCAACCTGTGGTCTATGTCATGACCCACGATTCCATTGGTCTTGGCGAGGATGGTCCAACCCATCAACCAGTTGAAACCATCGCAAGCCTGCGCGCCATGCCCAATATGGATGTCTTCCGACCAGCTGATGCGGTGGAAACAGCTGAGGCTTGGGAGCTGGCCTTGCTCTCTTCCAATACGCCATCTGTTCTATGCCTTTCCCGGCAAGGGCTGCCAACGATCCGCAAGACCCACAATGCTGCCAACATGACGGCCAAGGGGGCCTATGTCTTGCGCGAGGCTACCAAGGACAGAGATGTGACACTCTTCGCCACCGGCTCCGAAGTCGCCATTGCACTGGAAGCAGCAGACATCCTGGAAGAACAGGACATTCAGGCAGCGGTGGTCTCGGTGCCTTGCTTCGAACTCTTCATGCGACAGGGAGACGCCTATCGTCTCTCCGTCCTTGGCACAGCACCTCGCGTCGGGGTTGAGGCTGCTGTTCGCCAGGGATGGTCTGATCTGTTGGGACCAAAGAGCGCCTTTGTCGGCATGCAAGGGTTCGGAGCTTCTGCTCCAGCGGATGATCTCTATCGCCATTTCGGCATCACGGCTGAGAATGTCGCTCGCACAGCTGCCAATTTGATTAGCTAAGGAATTGATATGACTGTTAAAGTTGCCATAAACGGCTTTGGCCGTATCGGGAGAAATGTGCTTCGTGCCATCCTGGAGACTGATCGAACGGACATAGAAGTCGTCGCTATCAATGATCTCGGACCGGTAGGGACCAATGCACATTTGCTGAAATTTGACAGCGTGCATGGGCGCTTTCCCGGTGTGATCAAAACAACGGAGAATAGCATTGACGCTGGGCGCGGACCAATCAGAGTCACAGCCATTCGTGACCCGAAAGATTTGCCTTGGAATGACGTGGATGTGGCATTGGAATGCACCGGCATTTTCACCACACGTGAGAAGGCGTCCGCACATCTGAAGAATGGCTCCAAACGTGTTCTGGTCTCTGCGCCCGCATCCAATGCAGACAAAACCATTGTGTATGGGGTCAATCATGACAGCCTGACTACAGACGATCTGGTCGTCTCCAATGCCTCCTGCACCACCAATTGCCTGTCGCCAGTAGCCAAGGTGCTGAATGATGCCATCGGCATCAAACGTGGCTTCATGACCACCATCCACTCCTATACCGGCGACCAGCCAACGCTGGATACCATGCATGGTGATCTCTATCGCGCCAGGGCTGCTGCCATGAGCATGATCCCAACCTCCACCGGCGCAGCCAAGGCGGTCGGCCTTGTTCTGCCAGAATTGAACGGCAAACTGGACGGTGTGGCCATTCGCGTCCCCACACCCAATGTTTCTGTTGTCGATCTGGTGTTCGAAGCCGACCGCCCCACCAGTGCAGAAGAGGTAAATGCCGCCATTCGCACCGCTGCAGATGGGTCATTGAAGGGCATTCTTGGCTATAGCGATCTCGCCAATGTGTCGGTCGATTTCAATCACGATCCCCATTCCTCCATCTTTCATATGGACCAGACAAAGGTCATGGACGGCACCATGGTACGCATCCTGTCCTGGTACGACAATGAATGGGGATTTTCCAACCGCATGGCAGACACCGCCGTCGCGCTCGGGAGGCTGATATGAGGAATTTTCATTCCATTCTGGATCAGGATGTCAAAAGCAAGCGACTACTGGTTCGGGCCGATCTCAACGTACCACTCAACAACGGAGCAGTGAGTGATGCCACTCGCATCGAACGCTTTGCCGCTGGAATACGTCCCTTGCTGGATCGCGGTGCGAGATTGGTCATTCTCACCCATTTGGGTCGCCCAAAGAATGGACCGGAGGAGCATTTTTCAGTTGCTCAGCTCATCCCAAGCTTGGAGGCGGCTCTTCCTTGTACAGTTCAGTTTGCTGCAGTTTGCATTGGCAGTGAAGCTGAAACCAAAACCAATGCCTTGAAAGATGGCGAAGTTTTGCTTTGCGAGAATGTGCGTTTTGAAGCAGGCGAAGAGAGTAATGATCTGGCCTTTGCCAAAGCTCTTTCAAAGCTTGGCGACTTGTATGTCAATGATGCCTTTTCCTGCGCTCATCGTGCCCATGCATCCACCAGCGCTATTGCTTCGCTTTTGCCTTCCTATGCGGGGCCCTTGTTGATGGAAGAACTGGATGCCTTGTCGAGCGCTCTGGAAGCACCGCAAAGCCCGGCCATTGCCATTGTCGGCGGAGCCAAAGTGTCTTCCAAGATTGCAGTACTCAAAAATCTGGTCCGAAAACTCGATGCCGTAATCATTGGCGGTGGTATGGCCAATACCTTCCTTCACGCCAGGGGTGCACCAATGGGCAAATCCCTGCATGAAGCAGATCAGGTTGCAATGGTTCGCGAGATCGAAGCTCTCGCCGAAGAACATGGCTGCCGTCTCATCCTGCCTGTCGATATTGTGGTTGCAAGAGAGTTCGAGAAAGATTCTCCAAACATCCGTCTCTCAGCCATGCAATGCCCGGCAGACTCGATGATTCTTGATGCAGGCTCAGCAAGCATTGCGCTCTTTGAGCAAGAGATTGTCAGCGCCAGAACCGTGCTCTGGAATGGACCACTGGGTGCCTTTGAAATCCAGCCTTTTGACATTGCCACTCTGACACTGGCCTGCAGAACAGCCGGGCTATGCAAAGACGGCAAGCTGATTGCCATTGCTGGTGGTGGCGACACTGTGGCTGCTTTGAATGCTGCCGATGTGGGAGACAGCTTTACCTATGTCTCCAGCGCAGGTGGTGCCTTCCTCGAATGGTTGGAAGGTAAGACCCTACCCGGCATTGCAGCCCTCACCCATCCTCAAAAAGTGGCATAGCCAACAGGAGAGACTTTCATGGCACTTATCACTTTACGACAATTGCTGGACCATGCCGCCGAATATTCCTATGGCGTGCCAGCCTTCAATATCAACAATATGGAGCAAGGGCTCGCCATCATGAAAGCAGCTGAGGCACTGGATGCTCCAGTCATATTGCAGGCAAGTCGTGGGGCTCGATCCTATGCTGGCGATATCATGTTGCGCCACATGGTGCAGGCGCTGGCCGAGATGCATCCCGACATTCCAGTATGCTTGCACCAGGATCATGGTAACAACGAAGCCACCTGTCTCTCAGCCATTCGCCACGGTTTTACCAGTGTGATGATGGATGGGTCACTGGAGGCGGATATGAAAACTCCGGCTTCCTACGATTATAACGTCGAGATCACCGCCAAGGTCGCTGAAGCTGCCCACGCTGTGGGGGCCTCGGTCGAGGGTGAACTCGGTGTTCTGGGCAGTTTGGAAACGGGAGAAGCAGCCAAGGAAGATGGTTCTGGTGCAGAAGGAAAGTTGGCACAAGATCAACTCCTGACTGATCCCGATCAGGCTGCAGATTTTGTATCTCGCACCAAATGTGACGCATTGGCAATCGCCTGCGGCACCAGTCATGGCGCTTATAAATTCTCGCGCAAGCCTGATGGTGATATCCTCTCCATGACTACCATTGAGGCGATCCATCAAAAACTGCCCGACACCCATCTGGTGATGCATGGCTCGTCGTCGGTTCCCCAAGAGCTGCAGGATCTGATCAACGCCCATGGTGGCGACATGCCCCAAACTTATGGCGTACCCGTTGACGAAATTGAGCGGGGCATTCGTCACGGTGTTCGCAAGGTCAATATCGACACCGATTGCCGCATGGCCATGACAGGACAGTTTCGCAAATTGGCGACTGACAGGCCCAGCGAGTTTGACCCGCGCAAATTCCTGATCCCCGCCATGGAGGAAATGGAGCGTCTGGTGCGTGATCGATACGAGCGCTTTGGAACAGCCGGGCAAGCTTCCAAAATCAAAGTAATCCCCATGGACGATATGGCTTCTCGCTATGCCGTGGGGGCATTGGACCCGACCAACACCACTGCAATTGCCGCTGAATAGAACCAACAAGAGGAGATTATCATGAATGAACTCAGCAATCCTCAGGAGATCAAGGACAAGAAGAAACGCTATTCTGCTGGCGTCTTGAAATATGCCCAGATGGGCTATTGGGATGGCGATTACCAGCCGAAAGACACTGATGTGCTGGCGCTGTTCCGCATCACGCCACAGGAAGGCGTGGACCCAATCGAAGCCGCTGCGGCTGTAGCAGGTGAGTCTTCCACCGCCACCTGGACCGTGGTCTGGACCGACCGACTGACCGCCTGCGACAGCTACCGTGCCAAGGCCTACAAGGTAGAGCCAGTACCGAACAATCCGGGACAATATTTCTGCTATGTGGCCTATGATCTGATTCTGTTTGAAGAAGGCTCTATTGCCAACCTGACCGCCTCGATCATCGGCAATGTCTTCTCCTTCAAACCTATCCTTGCTGCCCGTCTGGAGGACATGCGCTTTCCGACTTCGTATGTGAAGACCTTTGCCGGCCCTCCAACCGGTCTGGTGGTGGAACGCGAACGGTTGGACAAATTCGGCAAACCCTTGCTGGGAGCAACCACCAAGCCAAAGCTCGGTCTGTCCGGCAAGAATTATGGCCGCGTGGTCTATGAAGGCCTGAAAGGCGGGCTCGACTTCATGAAGGATGATGAGAATATCAACTCCCAGCCTTTCATGCATTGGCGTGATCGCTTCCTCTATTGCATGGAGGCCGTGAACAAAGCCAGTGCCGAGTCCGGTGAAATCAAAGGTCATTATCTCAACATCACGGCAGGCACTATGGAAGAGATGTATGCCCGAGCCGAGTTTGCCAAAGAGCTTGGTAGCGTCATTGTAATGGTCGACCTGATCGTTGGCTGGACAGCCATTCAATCCATCTCCAAATGGTGCCGTGACAACAACATGATCCTGCATATGCACCGTGCGGGCCATGGCACCTATACCCGCCAGAAGAACCATGGCATCAGCTTCCGCGTTATCGCGAAATGGTGTCGTCTGGCAGGTGTTGATCATCTGCACTGCGGTACGGCCGTCGGCAAGCTGGAAGGTGATCCGCTGACCGTACAGGGTTACTACAATGTTTGCCGTGAAAGCCATAACGAGGTGGATCTGCCTCGTGGCATCTTCTTTGAGCAGGATTGGGCGGATCTGAACAAGGTCATGCCGGTTGCATCAGGTGGCATCCATGCAGGGCAAATGCACCAACTGATTGACTTGTTTGGTGATGATGTGGTCCTGCAGTTTGGTGGTGGCACCATCGGTCACCCGATGGGCATTCAGGCCGGAGCCACCGCTAACCGCGTAGCGCTGGAAGCCATGATCCTGGCCCGCAACGAGGGCCGTGACATCGCCAATGAAGGCCCGGAAATCCTGCGTGATGCAGCCAAATGGTGCAAGCCTTTGGAAGCAGCACTCGATACTTGGGGCAATATTACCTTCAATTATACCTCAACCGACACGTCCGACTTCGTGCCGACTGCAACACCAGCCATGTAACCAGACCAGCAACAAGGGGCAGCTTGCTTCGGGATCCCTAACTCGTCTGAGCGAGCTGCCTCTCACCCCGCTGATAAATCTGAAGAGGAGAGAAAGATGCGTATCACACAAGGTTGTTTCAGTTTTCTGCCTGATCTCAATGACGAACAGATCACTGCACAGGTCGAATATTGTCTGGAAAATGGCTGGGCTATCGGCGTGGAATATACCGACGATCCGCACCCACGAAATACCTATTGGAACATGTGGGGCAATCCAATGTTCGATCTGCGTGACGCCAAGGGCGTGATGATGGAACTCGATGAATGCCGCAAGGCCCATGGCGACAATTATATCCGCCTGATTGCCTTTGACGATACACGTGGTGTGGAATCGGTAAAGACTGCCTTCATCGTCAATCGCCCCTCTGTCGAACCCACCCTGCACATGCAGCGCACCGACTTTGTCGATCGTGCTCAGAAATATGCCTGGGACGTGCGATAGCACGACCCCACATGATAAGGGGCTCCAGCGCCCCTTGTCTCCCAACTTGAAAAGATTAATGAATGAGAGGGCCTGAGACATGAACATCAACAGCGATTGCCAGCCCGACCGCGAGTTGCCTCAAACAGTGGATCTGGCTGCCGAATATGAAAGCTCCGGCGTGGCGGATGTATTACGAGAACTGGACGAGGACCTGATCGGTTTGGAGCCAGTCAAGCAGCGCATTCGAGAGACCGCTGCTTTGCTTCTGGTCGACCGCGCTCGTCGTGATATGGGACTATCGACCGAAACACCAACTCTTCATATGTCTTTCACCGGCAATCCTGGCACGGGCAAAACGACAGTCGCGCTGATGATGGCCGGATTGTTGAAACGTCTTGGCTATGTGCGCAAGGGTCATTTGGTGACCGTGACCCGCGACGATCTGGTGGGGCAATATATCGGCCATACCGCCCCCAAGACCAAGGAAGTGCTGAAAAAGGCCATGGGTGGTGTGCTCTTCATTGATGAGGCCTACTATCTCTATAAACCCGACAATGAACGCGATTATGGTCAGGAAGCCATCGAGATTCTTTTGCAAGTGATGGAGAACAACCGCGATGATCTGGTTGTGATCATGGCTGGCTATGCTGATCGTATGGACAAATTCTTCGCCGCCAACCCCGGTTTTCGGTCACGCATCGCCCACCATATCGAATTCCCTGACTATACTGATGATGAACTGCTCTCAATTTCCGAGCTGATGCTCGACCAGCAGAATTATGGCTTTGATGAAGAAGCCAGAGCCGCCATGGCAGAATATGTCAGCTTACGACGCAATCAGCCTCATTTTGCAAATGCCCGCTCCATTCGAAACGCACTGGATCGCGCCCGACTGAGACAGGCCAATCGCCTCTTTGCCAGCAATAGAGGCCCGCTGGATGCCAAAGCCCTTTCAACCATTGAGCAAAGCGATATTCGCCAGAGCCGAGTTTTTGAAGGTGGACTGGATGTTGATCGACCCGTTGTCACCAAGGCTTCAACTGAGGGAGAAATCTCATGAATTTTGATCGCAATATCAAGATTGCTCCCTCCATTCTTTCTGCCGACTTTGCCAATTTCGGCAAGGAGATTGAGACCATTGAAGCACAAGGCTGTGATTGGGTACATGTTGATGTCATGGACGGTCATTTCGTGCCAAACCTGACCTTTGGCCCGCCGCTTTGCGCCGCCATCCGACCCCATATCAAGACGGTGATGGATGTGCATTTGATGATCGAACCAGTTGATCCACTTGTCGAGGCTTTTGCGCAAGCAGGATCTGACATCATCACCATCCATCGCGAGGCCAGCCCGCATATTCATCGCGGCCTGCAAGCCATTCGAGCAACCGGAGCAAAGGCTGGATTGGCGCTTAATCCGGGCACAGGTCTGGAGGATGTGAAATATCTGCTGGATATGGTGGATCTCGTCTGCATCATGACCGTCAATCCCGGTTTTGGCGGGCAGAAGTTCATTCACTCCCAGATTGAGAAGATCCGTGAACTCCGCTCCATGATTGGAGATCGCCCGATCCATATCGAAATTGATGGTGGCGTGACATCTGAGACCGCCCCTCTGGTCGCCGAAGCCGGAGCGGATGTTCTGGTTGCAGGCTCCGCTATCTTCAATGGTGGCTCTGTTGATCAAGCCGATATATATGGTCATAACATCAGAGCAATTCGGGAAGCTGCTTCTGCTGCATGTGTGGCGGCATGATCAGAGCGCTGATATTTGATGTTGATGGCACCTTGGCAGAGACTGAAGAAGCCCATAGGCAAGCTTTCAATGTAACCTTCAAACAGGCTGGCCTCGATTGGCATTGGAGCAAGGAGCTATACCGGGACTTGCTGAAAGTCACGGGTGGCAAGGAGCGTATGAATGCCTATCAGGCTGGATTGACACAAGCGCGTCCATTTCTCAACGAGGCTCAAATTGCAGATCTGCATCAACAAAAGACCAAGCGCTATGGCCAGATCTTGGCGGAAGGCCGTCTTTCGTTGCGTCCCGGAGTGGAGACGCTGATCAATCACGCCAGAAATAGCGGCATCCGTCTTGCCATAGCCACCACAACCAATATCCCCAATGTGAATGCTCTTATCCAGTGTTGCTGGAACCTGCCAGCCCATGAAGTTTTCGAGGTGATTGCAGCCGGGGACGAAGTAGACACGAAAAAGCCAGCGCCGGATGTCTATCTTTTAGCACTTGAAAGGTTGGGCCTGGGACCGCAGGACTGCATTGCCATCGAAGACAGTCGCAATGGTGTTTTGTCTGCAAAAGCTGCCAAAATTCCGGTACTGACCGCACCAAGCTGGTATACAAGCGGTGACGATGTCTCAAAAAGCGATTGGCTGGTTGAAAATTTGACAGATCCGCTGATAGCGCAATTGCTTGGGACACAATTGGTGACGGCATGAAGAGACAAAAATGACAAAAGCAATTGTTTTCGATTTGGACGGCACTTTGATCGATAGTGCCCCGGACCTGCATCAGGCCAGCAACCGCTTGCTCGCTGATTTGGATACAGAGCCTTTGTCGCTGGAAACCATCCGATCCTTTGTTGGCAATGGAGTGCCCAAACTGGTCGAACGGGTTTTGAAAGCACGCGATCTTTATAGAGATGAAGCTCGACATGCTTCCATGGTCACACAGTTTCTGGCGCATTATGATGCAGCTTTGCATGACAAAACCGTGCTTTATCCCGGTGTTGTCGATTGTCTTGATGCTCTGAAGGCTCAAGGTTTCTCCATCGGCATTTGCACCAATAAGCCGGAAGCACAAACCCGTGCTATCGTCAAAGGACTGGATCTGGAACGGTTTGTCGGTGCCATCATTGGTGGCGACAGTTTACCGGTAAAGAAACCTGCAATCGAGCCACTGCAGGAAACACTCCGTCAACTGGGGTTAGGTGTAGCTTCATCATCAGATGATGTGATTTATGTCGGTGACAGCGAGGTCGACGCAGCCACAGCAAAGGCGGCTGAGATTCCATTTTTCCTGTTTACAGACGGATATCGAAAATCACCAATAAACCAGCTACCACACACAGTAGCCTTCAATGATTATGCCGAGTTGGAATATCTGATCAATAATAAATGGTCCTGATAACCAAATCCGAGGTTCGTCTTATTGGTCGGTCAGAACCAAACGAACTTTGAGATTTGCTACAAGGAACGTGTCGCACGTCCCCATTTAATCTTGGACCAAATCACTTCATGCATGAAATAGAACCCAAAGCCTATAGCCGAACTCACAAGTGCAATGCCACCTCCGGCAGTCAGGGAGCCGGTGAACAGATAGCCAACCAGCGTCATGGAAAAAAGCCCCAATACTTGCCAAGTAATTGATTTGATAAATATTCGATAGGAAGTATCCAAATTTTCACCCGCATCCTGTTGCAAAACATATCCAACTGTTACCTAAAAAAATATATGTTGGACATTTGGTATTTGCGCTGCAATAATTCCACTTTGCAGATTTAAGTCTGCATAGGTGATAAAAATGGACAAACGCGATAGAGCCGATATTTTTAGAAAACGTCTATCGGATGCGATGGACGTATCAGGTTTATCACGCAGTCATTTAGCACGCTTGACGCATGTTGATCGCTCCACAATCGGACAACTCCTCAACAAAACATCACCTCGCCTTCCAAACGGTCAATTGGTTGCTGATTTGGCCGCTACATTGAGCGTCAGTATTGATTGGCTTCTTGGTTTGACAAATCGCCCGGAAAGCCCTGGTGATATTATAGCAGGGGCTATGGCGCTAAGTCCGGCAGAACGCACTGTTGCAGATGCGCAATTGCTCGACTGGCATCAGGAAGCAACTGGTTACAAGATACGTCATGTTCCAGCAACACTACCCGATATTCTGAAAACCGAACGGGTGTTGAATTGGGAATATCCGTCTTTCGAGAACCAAAACAGCACACAAATGGTGGATTCCATTCATCCTCAGCTCAATTGGCTGCAAACACGGCAATCGGACTATGAAATTGCCATCCCACTACATGAGCTTGAAGCCTGTGCCAGAGGGATTTCCTATTATGCAGATCTGGATAAGGATATTCGACGGGAGCAGTTACAGTTTATCGCACAGACTTGCCGAGACATGTTTCCACGTCTGAGGCTCTTCCTGTTTAATGCTCGTAGAGTTTTTAGTGCCCCTATCACCATTTTCGGACCCAAACTTGCCGTCATATATGTGGGACAATGCTATCTCGCATTTCGTGAGGCGGATCGAGTAAACTCGCTAACCGATCATTTTGATTGGCTGGTTAGAGAAGCGGAAATTGACGCTCGTCACGTAGCAGAACATATTGAAAATCTGATTGATTAAATATTCCGTTGCCAAATACGACAATGGCCAAAGCTTTTGCACACTTGGCCATTGTCGAGATCTACCTCAGTCTCTAGGCAGCCTTCACATCCGTAAGAAACTTCATCACTTGCTCCTTCAGACGATTGGCTTCGTCAGAGACTTCCTTTGAGGCCAGCATCACTTGCGACGCAGAATCAGACGTAGAAGAAACTGAAGTCGTTACATTTGCGATATTGGAATGCACCATGTCCGTACTGTTCGCTGCCTGCTGAACACTTTGGCTGATTTCCTGCGTTGCACCACCTTGTTGTTCCACTGCTGTGGCAATGGAAGTGGTATATTCATCCACCTGCTGCATGGTTTCCGCAATTTTCTCAATCGCGCTTACCGCATCCTTGGTGGAAACCTGAATATCGCCAATCTGGGAGGAAATTTCTTCAGTAGCCTTGGAGGTCTGGTTCGCCAATTCCTTCACTTCCGCCGCCACAACGGCAAATCCCTTACCCATATCGCCAGCACGTGCAGCTTCAATTGTAGCGTTCAAAGCCAGAAGATTGGTTTGCTCGGCAATATCCTGAATGAGGGTTACGACCTGCCCGATGCGTTGAGCAGCAGTATCGAGACTGGAGACTTTCTCATTGCTGTTCTGAGCTGAAACGGTGGTTTGCGAAACAATGGCCTTGGTCTGATGCAGCTGATTATTGATATCTGCAATCGACGCTGACAATTCTTCTGCTGCGGTTGCCACCACACCAACAGAACTGGCGGCTTCTTGTGAAGAGGCTGAAATACCGTTGGATTGCTCCAGAGTATGTTGCGCCATGGAGCTGAGCGACTGCGCAGTCTGTTCCATAGCATCACTGTTGGTTGTAACTTGGCCCAAAGACTGTTCGACAGTTTGCTGGAAATCTTCGATCAACTGATCAACTCTGGTGACCCTTTCCTGACCTTCAGTCTGGACCATTTTCTGCTCAGCCAACAGATCTGTTGCCTGAGCTTTGGCCGTATTGGCTTCTTCCACAGCTTTGGTGGAAGCATCGATGGCAGCGGACAGACGCGAAGTCAGCCAGATCAATGTGCCGGATTGGAGAACCAGAATGACAGCGTGCATGACAACCCGAGTGAAATCACCTCCACCGGGAAAGACTGCCATTGGGTAAACAAAGTTCAATACGAGATGATGAACCGCAACCACGGCCGTTCCCACCAGAATGGCACGCCAGCAACACCAACCGGCCAATACCGCCATGGCGGCAAAGAAATACATATGCCAATCGATCTGGTAAGGATGACCGGAAAAAATGAAAACAATCAAAGCCACCTGCGAGGCCAATGAAATGGCGCTGATATCGCGGGTCAGAACACTGCAACCCGATTGACTAAGCGAGAAGGTTGTGGCACCGGCTGCCAGTGCGGAAATTACCACGGCAACCCATCCAGAAGCATCCGACATAGTCAAAGCCATAAGCCCTGCAAATGCGGTATTCAGCCATAGCAAGCCTACAACAACCTTGGAAAATTGCTGTCTAAGTGTTTGTAAGTCGTGCATTCTTGAAACCCTTGATCCTGTCGCGGAGAGGCGAAATGGTTAGTACCGATTGTTTGGATGGAGAAATTGGATTGGGAAAACAGGCTGAAAAGAGACGCCCGCTGCCAACAAACAGGGCACCAGCCCGATAGAGTTCATTCACAAAATCGGGATCGGATGAACTGGCCAATGCAATCCATGGCCAGGACCCGGAATTCATCAAATATCCACCAGCCCGGGCAATGACTTCCACCACATGAGAGCTCTCCGAACCAGGGAAGACAAAAACGACAACAGTGTCTGTTTCTGATTGTGGTAGAGCGGTGAGCAGAAAGATGCTTACGGTCAGACATGCAAAGACCGTAAAACTGATCAAATTCTGGCGGTTTCTAGTTGACATCACCCAGTGCCCACTTGACGAAAAGCTTGATACCGAGACTGGAGAATTATGCTTTATTTTTAGTTAATGATCTGTCAGCAAATTAGGATGCAAACTCATCAATCTGTTAAATTGGCATCAGAAATGGTCCGATACGGCTGGAAGAAGAATAGGGCTTGCATCCTGTCAATCAAAAGACATGGTCAGAGCTTCGGGCACAGGCAAATCAGCAATTGCAGCTTCAATCGTCATCCCATCCAACACTGAAAGAAATGCACTCGAGGCTTTGTTCATCAATGGCTTCAGCCTGCAAGCAGGAAGAAAGCAGCAATTCTTGGTTTCCGCTGAACCAGTCCGCAAACATTCCACAACAGCAAAATCAGCTTCCACTGCTCGCACGACATCTCCGACGGAGATATCTTTGGCAAAGCGCCCCAACCGAAAGCCACCACCCCGCCCCCTGACGGTTTCAAAAATACCTGCTCGCGCCAACTGATTGACCAGTTTCATGACATGACCCTTGGAAAATCCCTGTTGCTGGACAACTTGATCAATCCGATGAATCACATCGGGTTGCATGGCGCATTGCATAACGAGACGAAGGGCAAAATCGCTTGCCTGATTAAGACGCATAGAGCTTCTCCAAAGATATATACAATATATATCATAAAGATTCGCCTAAATCATCGGTAAAATTCTGATAGCTCATAAAATCATCAAGACATTGATCTAAAAGGAAAATTTCCCATAAATAGAATTTTCTCATCAGGACAACATAAGGTTTCTTCATAAAACATATAAATTATATATTTCTTTTTAAATCCACTCATGATAAAGATATATTCAAAATAGATGTTAAGAGGATGACATGACCACATCTGACTATATCTTGAACCGTATTCCAGTCCATCCTTCCATTACGGAACAGCAGATCTCGGATCTCGTCGAGCTTTTCTATATGCGGGTGCAGGATGACGAACGATTAGGCCCGGTTTTCACGGGCCGCCTTGATGGGCGCTGGCCGGAGCATCTGACCAAAATGAAAGATTTCTGGTCCTCAGTCTTACTTCGCACTGGACGCTTCAAGGGCAGGCCTATGCCTGCTCACATGCAGTTGTCGGAAGCACAATCGGAAGACTTCCGCATCTGGCTTTCCATCTTCCGTCCAACGGCCCAGGAAATCTTCGAACCTGAAGCCACACCACTCGTCGTGGAGGCTGCTGAACGGATCGCTCAAAGCCTATGGATGGCGATGTTTGGATCCCCTTTTGATACCATTCCAAACTGGATAAACGCACAGGAACATCACCCTCATTATGCGCAAGAAGCATCCTGAGTTGGAAAAGGAGATATCCCATGTTACCTGCTATAGTCCTGATCGCAGAAGGCTTGGTCGCGATCTGGTTTCTTCTATTTCTAACCCTTATCACCAGCGGTTATCTTGAAGGAAGATCCTACGGCATTGCCAAAAAAACTCCTCTTGAACGTGCCTTCCTGAGACATGTCAGGATCTTCGTGGTCGTCGGAATTTCAGTCGTCGTTTTGATGTCGGTAAGCGAAATTTCCGGTCTAACCAATTTCTCCTGAAAGGGATCAATGTTATGAGCTTAACCAAGTATCTTCCTGCTCTATTTGTCTGGGCTATTGTACCAGCACCCTTATGGATATGGCTGGTCATTGCCCTTATTCTATAATTTCACGCTCGAATTGCAGCTCCCCGGCTTCGAAACTTTGGTCCAGATAAAGCAAGTATCGAACTCGGCACAGGGTCGGCATGCATCCTCCAAATCAGTCTTGAGAATGTATGCCGGCTCTTTTTATCGAACGCATTCTTCCTGTTGATTGTATTTAACGAACAAAAAGCACAGCAATTCTCTTCTAGCAGCAGTTAACAAGCCCGACATCTTCACCACCGCCTGGTAAACAAACAAGGCTCCCTTGCCAATCCTGACACTGGACCTTTGCCTATAGAAACTTAGGCGCCTTCCACAATCATGATGTTGGCAATGCCTGCATCAGCTCGATGCTTTTTTGCGGCTTGGTATTGCTCACTGTTATAGCAAGCCAAAGCCTGTTCCATGCTTTCGAACTCGATGACCACATTGCGTGGATGCCCTTCCCCTTCCAGCTGCTCCACCGGTCCGCCACGGGCAAGGACCTTGGCACCGAACTGCTTGAAGGCCTCGGTTGCACCTGCTGCGTAAAGGGCATAGGGGTCAGGATTGGTGACAGTTACATGAGCGATCCAGTAAGCCTTTGGCATTGTTCTACTTTCTTTTGAGAGTTGACGAAAAAGGGCAACAACAATGTGCCGCCCTATATCAGCATTTTTTAATTCTGAACAGAATTACTTGTTCAGTACCTTGCTCAGCACCAGATAGGCGATACCTGCTACAAACAGACCGACGAACCATGCATAGGTATAGATGGTCGCAAAAAATGGCGATGCGCCAGAGCTAAGGCCCACACCAGCCAGGAAGCCAGGCAAGTTTGGTAGGATACCGATAATCAACGCGCCAATACCGGCCCAGTTCCATCCGTTGGAGCCGGAATAAATACCATTGGCGCGGAACAGATCTGCCACAACTAGCTTTGTTTTACGCAGCAGATAGTAGTCGGCCAACATGATCCCTGCTATTGGACCCAGCAGAGCAGAATATGCAATCAACCAACCGATGATGTGATTGACCAGAATCCATGGGAACATGGCAAGACCAATACCTGCAGTGATATAACCACCCAGACGCAGATTGATACGCTTTGGTGCCAAGTTGGAGAAACCGTGCGCAGGTGCTACGACATTGGCGGCCAGGTTGGTGGTCAGGGTTGCGACCACAAGTGCAGCCAAGGCGATGATAATGCCAAATCCACCCATGCGCTCAGCAAGTTGGATCGGATCCCAGATGGGCTCACCGAAAATCACAACCGTGGAAGACGTCACGGCAGATGCGATGAAGGCAAACATTGCCATCGGGATTGGCAGACCAACCAGCTGGCCGAGGAACTGATCCTTCTGGCTCTTCGCATAACGGGTGAAATCCGGAATATTCAGCGCCAAAGTCGCCCAGAAGCCAACCATACCGGTGAGGCTTGGCCAGAAGACTGCCCAGAATTGACCTTCTTTTGGCTGGCCAGCATCAAATGCGCTTGGAGTGGACAGCATTTCGCCAAAACCACCAGCTTTCAAGTAAGCCCAAACAAGAAGAGCAACGCCCATCAACAGCAGGAATGGTGCGGCATAGGTTTCCAGCCAACGGATAGATTCCGTACCGTTTTTGATGAACCACAAATGCAACACCCAAAAAGCAACAAAGCAGACAAATTCTGCCAGATTGATGCCCAGAACCGGCAAGGCGTCACTAGCCAGAGCTCCATCCATCAAGGTGTTGAGGATCACATAGATCGCAGATCCACCAACCCATGTCTGAATACCGAACCAACCACAGGCAACAATACCACGGGCGACAGCTGGGATCTTCGCACCGGTTGGGCCAAAGGACGAACGCAACAAGACCGGGAAAGGAATGCCGTATTTTGTTCCAGCATGTCCGACCAGAACCATTGGAATCAAAACAATGGCGTTGGCGAGCAAGATGGTGGTTACAGCCTGATCCCAGGACATCCCTGCGCCAATCAGATATGAGGCGAGTAGATAGGTCGGAATACAAACAACCATACCGACCCAAAGCGCAGCAATGGAAACCCAGTCCCAGGTACGGGCTTGGGTAGAGGTCGGCAATTGATCTTCGTTATAAAGTTCTGCATCAATTCCATCAATTTTCTGATGGACGATACCAAATTCATCTGTAGTGAGATTCTCACCCGAAGAGGCGACTGTCTCGGACATTGGAATAGCTCCCATTTAAAGGTTTGTGCCGGCAAAGCCCTCTGATTGTTTTGTGATTTTCCTCACCGGGCACAGGATAGTTTCCAACGCGCCAATTCATTCGGTACGCTGGTATTATGGTCATTTCTCGGGTCAGACTCCCGCAGGCATATTTTCTGCCTTGCGCTCGACCTTGCGCGGGGCAGTAATCTCTTTCCATTGAGAAAGGGCTTTGTTGACCGCCGGGTAGGCATCGCGACCAATGAATTCGCCAACACCCGGCTCCGTCTTAATGGTGCTTTCTTCAATCGCGACACGGCCACGGGTCAGAGTAAAGCGTGGCAAGCCAACGACTTCCTTACCCTCAAACACGTTATACTCGATGACAGATTGCTGAGACTTGGACGTGATGGTCTTGGAGCGGTTCGGATCCCAAACCACCAGATCGGCATCAGCACCTTCCAGAATGGCCCCTTTGCGCGGATACATGTTCAGGATCTTGGCAATATTGGTAGAGGTGACCGCCACAAACTCATTCATGGTCAAGCGACCAGTACGCACGCCGTAGGTCCAGAGCATAGGCATGCGATCTTCCAGACCACCTGTACCATTTGGAATTTTGGTGAAATCACCAATACCAAAGCGCTTTTGCTCGATAGTGAAGGCACAATGATCAGTCGCAACCACCTGAAGCGATCCTGACTGCAAGCCAGCCCAGAGGCTATCCTGATGTTGTTTGTTTCGAAATGGCGGTGACATCACCCGCTGCGCTGCATGATCCCAATCAGGATTGCGATATTCGCTGTCATCAAGAGTCAGATGCTGGATCAATGGCTCACCAAAGACACGCATGCCTTTCTGACGTGCCCGGCGAATGGCTTCATGGGCCTGCTCACAGGAAGCATGCACGATGTAAAGAGGCACACCTGCCATATCAGCAATCATGACAGCACGGTTGGCCGCTTCCCCTTCCACTTCCGGCGGACGTGAATAAGCATGAGCTTCAGGACCATTATTACCCTCGGCCAGCAGTTTTTGCTGCATGGTGGCAACCACATCGCCATTTTCAGCATGCACCAATGGCATGGCACCCAAGGCTGCACACCGCTGAAAGGATGCGAACATCTCGTCGTCATCCACCATCAATGCGCCTTTATAGGCCATGAAATGCTTGAAGGTGTTGATGCCACGATCAACCACTTCGCTCATTTCATTGAAGACCTGCTCATTCCAGGACGTGATCGCCATATGATAGGAATAATCAGAGCATGCCAAACCTGATTTCTGCTGCCAGATAGCAAGTGCTTCCAGCAAGGATTGACCTGGATTTGGTAAGCAGAAATCCACCACCATGGTGGTGCCACCGGCCAGCCCCGCACGCGTGCCACTTTCAAAGCCATCAGCGGAATGTGTGCCCATGAAAGGCATTTCCAGATGCACATGAGGATCGATACCACCGGGCATCACATAACACCCCGTTGCATCCAGCACTTCATCACCGGACAGATTTTTGCCGATTTCGACGATTTTATCGCCCTCAACCAGAATGTCGGCTTCATAGGTCAAATCTGCCGTGACGATTGTGCCACCTTTGATAACCTTGCTCATTTGAACCTCCCTTAATATTGGTCGGGCGCCGCCTTCATTTCAAAAGGCGCGCCCGTATATTTCACTCAACAATTTCAGCCGTTTCCAGCACTGCGTGGAACAACACGTCGGCCCCGGCCATTGCCCAATCCTTGGAAATTTCCTCATCTTCGTTATGGCTCAAGCCATCAACACAAGGGCACATGATCATTGCAGTTGGAGCGACGCGATTGACCCAGCAGGCATCGTGACCTGCACCAGAAATGATGTTGCGATGGGAATAGCCAAGGCGCTCCGCAGCATCCCGCACGGATGTCACGCAGCGCTCATCAAAGGTCACAGGATCAAAATGGCCAACGGCTTCAATCTCAATACCAAGTTCGAGTTCTGCTGCAATCTTTGGTGCTTCAGCTTCCAGTTTGGCTTTCATGCCATCCAGAACATCGCGATGTGGCGAGCGGAAATCGATGGTGAAGACGACCTTGCCCGGAATTACGTTGCGTGAATTTGGATAGACATCGCAATGGCCGATAGCACCAACAGCTTCAGGTTGATTTTCCATGGCAATCTGATGCACCAGCTCGGTGATGCGCGCCATGCCAAGACCGGCATTCTTACGCATAGGCATTGGCGTGGAACCGGTATGGCTGTCTTTACCGGTAATGGTAACTTCGAGCCACCACAGGCCCTGGCCATGGGTGACAACGCCAATATCTTTTTCTTCAATTTCCAGAATTGGACCTTGTTCGATATGCAATTCGAACATGGAATGCAGCTTGCGCTGACCGACAGGCTCATCGCCGACAAAGCCCACACGCTTCAGCTCATCACCAAACTTCTTACCTTCCGCATCTTCACGATCATAAGCCCAATCCTGAGTATGCATTCCAGCAAAAACACCTGACGCCAGCATGGCAGGGGCGAAACGGGTGCCTTCTTCGTTGGTCCAGTTCACTACTTCAATCGGTCGGCGGGTTTTGATGCCTTGATCACGAATGGCACGTACCACTTCCAGCCCAGCCAGAACACCAAGCACACCATCATACTTGCCACCTGTTGGCTGGGTATCGAGATGGGAGCCGATCATGACCGGATCAAGGCTGTTATCTTCGCCTTCCATACGAGCAAACATGTTGCCCATGGTGTCAATCCCCATGGTCATGCCTGCATCTTCACACCAGCTGGTAAATAGACGACGGCCTTCTGCATCTTCATCAGTCAGTGTTTGACGATTGTTGCCGCCACGCACGCCAGGGCCGATTTTTGCCATTTCCATCAGGCTGTCCCAAAGACGATCGGGATTAATACGGTGATTTGAGCCCAATTTGCTCATGATATTCCTCCAAAAGGCCCGGCTGGACCAGCGAACGCATGACCGGGTTTGAATAGGTCTTTAAGGGTAAGAGGGCATCCAACTGTGGTGATTGCTTATGAACTGGATGCACCTGTCAAACGAAGAGAGAGCTTACGGTGGAGAAGAACACTCCACCCGACCACTCTGGATGATTAGTCGATCTCCTTCAAGACATCGCCAAGAGTACCGATCAGCTGATCAATCTCGTGCTTTTCTATGATCAAAGGAGGAGACATGGCTATGATGTCACCAGTTGTTCGGATCAAACTGCCTTTATCATAGGCTTTCAGGAAAGCGCTGAAGGCACGGCGGGTCGGCTCATTGGCGATAGGCTCCAACTCGACTGCACCGATCAGACCAGCACAGCGAATATCTGTAACATGAGGGAACCCCTTCAAGCTGAACAATGCATCCTGCCAATAAGGCGCCAATTCAGCAGCACGCTCGAATAATTGCTGTTCTTTATAGACATCCAGCGATGCGAGACCTGCTGCTGCTGCCATCGGATTGCCGGAATAGGTATAACCATGGAACAGCTCGATCATATAGTCCGGGCCATTCATGAAGGCATCATGGATTTCATCACTCACCAGCACCGCACCCATTGGAATGATACCGTTGGTCAGGCCTTTGGCGGTGGTGATCATGTCGGGCACCACGCCAAAATAGTCGGCACCAAATGGTGCACCAAGACGACCAAATGCAGTGATCACCTCATCAAAGATCAACAGAATGCCATGCTTCCTGGTGATGTCGCGCAAACGCTGCAAATAGCCTTTTGGTGGCAACAACACACCGGTGGATCCTGCCATTGGCTCGACGATGACAGCGGCAACGGTCTCCGGACCATGCAGAGCTACGATACGCTCCAGATCATCCGCTAAATCCGCACCATGCTCCGGCAAACCTTTACTAAAGGCGTTCTTTTCAGGCAGGTGCGTGTGAGGAAGATGATCAACACCGGTCAACAGGCTGCCAAAATGGCGGCGATTATTGACGATACCACCAACAGAGATACCGCCAAAATTCACACCATGATAGCCGCGTTCGCGACCAATCAGGCGGGTGCGAGTCCCCTGCCCTTTGGCACGATGATAGGCAATGGCCAGTTTCAGAGCAGTTTCAACGGATTCAGACCCGGAATTGGTGTAGAAAACATGGTTGAGATCACCCGGAGCAAGATCTGCCAGACGATTGGCCAGCTCAAATGCCTTTGGATGGCCCATCTGAAATGCGGGCGCATAATCCAGCTCTTCAATCTGGTTCTTGACTGCTTCAACAATCTTAGGCTGCTTATGGCCAGCATTGACACACCACAGCCCTGCGGTTCCATCCAGAACCTGACGGCCGTCCGAGGTGGTATAATACATGCCTTCTGCGGCGACAAACATGCGCGGCGACTTTTTGAACTGGCGATTGGATGTAAATGGCATCCAGAAGGCATTTAGGTCATTCGGCACTGCTGAGGTAGCGACGTTCATCTTGATCTCCATCTCAAATTTGACCATTTGATAAAATTTAAGAATATTTTAATCAGACAGTCAATCTTGAATTTAATTTTGTTCTGTTGTTGAAAAAATCGACCACAAAAGGCAAAGTTGACGACTTTTCCCTACTTTTAGCCTTTTCTCTCAGTCTGTTAGACCTTGTTTTAGAAATGGTCCAGAGTAGAAAACAGAGTATTTATGTCAAAAATTCCGAATTCTTTTGTTTATTTTTTGACCATTTGGTTCTCTTTTTGCTCAATTCTTCCTCTGGACAAATCTCATGAAATTGATCCCAATAGGCTATCTAGAGATGCTTTAGCGTCTCCGTAGAACATGCGGGTATTTTCCTTGTAGAAGAGCGGGTTTTCGATGCCGGAATAACCGGTGCCTTGTCCGCGCTTGGAAACGAAGACCTGCTTGGCCTTCCAGCATTCAAGGACGGGCATGCCAGCGATTGGGCTGTTCGGATCATCCTGCGCCGCCGGATTGACGATGTCATTGGAGCCAATGACGATGGCCACATCGGTTTCCGGGAAGTCCTCATTGATCTCGTCCATTTCCAGAACGATGTCATAAGGAACCTTGGCTTCAGCCAGCAGAACATTCATGTGACCGGGAAGACGGCCAGCCACCGGATGGATGGCAAAGCGGACATTCTTGCCCTTGGCACGCAGACGCTTGGTCAACTCGGATACGGACTGCTGAGCCTGTGCCACAGCCATGCCATAGCCTGGAATGATGATGACACTGTCAGCCTCTTCCAATGCTGCAACAACCCCATCAGACTCGATGGCAATCATCTCACCAGACACTTCCATCGCAGGACCACCGGTGCCACCAAAGCCACCAAGGATCACAGAGACAAAGTTCCGGTTCATGGCCTTGCACATGATGTAGGACAGGATCGCACCGGAGGAGCCAACAAGCGCACCGACCACGATAAGAAGGTCATTGCCAAGGGAGAAACCAATGGCCGCTGCCGCCCAACCGGAATAGGAGTTGAGCATGGACACAACAACCGGCATATCCGCGCCACCAATGCCCATGATCAGGTGATAGCCAATGAAGAAGGCCAACAGGGTCATGACCACAAGGGTCCAGATACCAGCGTCATTGAAATACATGATACCGAGGATCAGGGAGCCAATGGCCGCACCGGCATTGAGCGCATGACCACCGGGCAGCTTCTCTGCTGCAGAGGTCACCTTGCCTGCCAGTTTGCCAAAGGCAATGACAGAGCCGGTGAAGGTCACAGCGCCAATGAAGATGCCAAGGAAGACTTCAACCTTGAGGATGGACAGCTCGGCGCTGGACTTCTTGGCCAGCAGAGCAGCAAAGCCTTCCAGACCCTTGCGAGATGCTTCATCCATGGCCAGAACACGGCTCAGTTCGATATCGGCATTGAAGCCGACAAAGACAGCCGCCAGGCCAACGAGAGAATGCATTGCAGCCACAAGCTGTGGCATCTCGGTCATCTGAACCTTTTGCGCCACCTGATAACCAATGACACCGCCACCGGCAATCAGCAGGAGCGAGAGCAGCCACAGGCCGGAGCCCGGACCAATCAGGGTGGCGAGAACCGCCAGAGCCATACCGGCAATGCCATACCAGACAGCGCGCTTGGCGCTTTCCTGACCGGACAGACCGCCAAGGCTAAGAATGAAAAGAACAGCCGCAACCACATAGGCGGCAGTGGTAAAACCAAAATCCATGTCGCCCTCCTTATGACTTCTGGAACATGGCGAGCATGCGCCGGGTGACCAGGAACCCACCAAAGATGTTGATGCCGGCCATGAAGACGGACAGGGCCGCCAGGATGATCACCAGCCAGGAACCGGAGCCGATCTGCATCAGGGCCCCCAGAATGATGATGGACGAAATGGCGTTGGTCACCGCCATCAAAGGCGTATGCAGGCTGTGAGAGACGTTCCAGATGACCTGGAAGCCCACGAAACAGGCCAACACAAACACAATGAAATGCTGCATGAAGCTGGCAGGCGCCACAGCACCGACGAGCAACATAAGAGCCGTACCAACGCCAAGCAGGGTCACCTGGCTCCTGGTCTGGGCCTTGAACTCGGCAACCTCGGCCGCTCTCTTCTCTTCCGGCGTCAGCTCCTTCACTTCCTTCTTCGGCTGAGCCGCAATGGCTGCAATCTTGGGAGGAGGAGGTGGGAAGGTGATCTCACCCTGATAGGTGACGGTCGCACCACGGATCACATCATCTTCCATATCATGGACAACCTGGCCATCCTTCTCAGGGGTCAGATCGGTCAGCATGTGACGGATATTGGAGGCATAAAGCTCGGAAGATTGATTGGCCATGCGGGATGGGAAATCGGTATAGCCGATGATGGTCACACCATTCTCGGTCACGATCTTCTCATCAGCCACGGTCAGCTTGCAATTGCCGCCCTTTTCCGCTGCCAGATCCACGATCACGGACCCGGTCTTCATGCTCGCGACCATATCTTCGGTCCACAGCTCCGGTGCTTCACGGTTCGGGATCAGGGCGGTGGTGATGACGATATCAATCTCTGGTGCCAGTTCACGGAACTTGGCCAGCTGGGCTTCGCGGAACTCCGGAGAGGAGACAGCTGCATAGCCGCCTGTGGCAGCACCATCCTGCTGTTCTTCCTCAAAATCCAGATAGACGAATTCCGCGCCCATGGATTCAACCTGCTCGGCCACTTCAGGGCGCACGTCAAAGGCATAAGTGATGGCACCAAGAGAGGTAGAGGTGCCAATCGCTGCCAGACCTGCAACGCCTGCTCCAATCACCAGGACCTTGGCTGGCGGAACCTTGCCCGCTGCCGTGATCTGACCGGTGAAGAAGCGTCCGAAATTGTTGCCAGCCTCAATCACCGCACGATAGCCGGCAATATTGGCCATGGAGGACAGAGCATCCATCTTCTGGGCACGTGAGATACGAGGGACCATTTCCATCGCAATCACATTGGCGCCCTTGGACTTCGCAATCTCCATGCCTTCCTCATTCCCGGCCGGGTTGAAGAAGCTGATCAGCGTCTTGTTCTTGTTCAGGCGTTTGGTCTCGGTCACATTTGGCTGACGGACCTTGGCGATAATGTCAGAAGCCTTCCACAAAGCCGCTGCCGTTGCAATGATCTCAACGCCCGCCGCTTCATAGTCCGCATCCGAAAAACCCGCTGCCTGACCCGCACCAGTCTCAATCGCACACTCATAGCCCAGCTTCTGTAAATGCTTGGCAACTGAAGGCGTCATTCCAACACGAGCCTCCCCACCAAACACCTCTCTAGGTGTTCCTATCTTCAATTTTGTTCCTCCTTCAACGAACAGAGCGAGCCCGTATTGTTGATGGCTGGCCCAGGAACATATGCTCCTATGGCTCATTATTGTTGAGGCTAGGATAGATAAGAAAAATAAATTTATCAAATGGTCAAAAAATAAATAAATTTCAAAGTTCGATTAACTCCATGAAATCTATATGCTAAATTTTTCTTAAGCCCTGTGATAAACGCTGAAGTCGCCAAACATGCATATACATGCCAAAACAAGGCGCGAGTCCACTTCAATTTTCGAAATAAATATATATAAATCAATGGCATGAAAACAATCCAAGCAAATTCCCCCTTCCTGTTTCTGAGTGCTATTTTCAGATTCATCGAACTTTGCACTTCACACTTGATCCATTGACCTCAATTTTACCTTTTGATAAAAATTTTATCGGGAGGTAAAAACATGCTTTCACTTGAGACTGCTCTAACACTCGGAAATATCAGCGAAACTGAGCTCGCAGACCTGATGCAAGCAGCATCGGATGTCCGGGAAAAGCACTGGGGGAATGTGGTCACATATTCCCGCAAAGTATTCGTACCTCTCACCAACATGTGCAGGGATACCTGCTCCTATTGCACCTTCGTCAAACATCCCGATCATCCGGACGCCAACATCATGTCTCCTGAGCAAGTTCTTGCCACGGCAAGACGCGGTGAAGATCAGGGATGCAAGGAATTGCTCTTCAGTCTGGGTGAGAAGCCCGAGCTACGCTATGAAAAAGCGCGCGCAGCTTTGAACCAGCTGGGCTATGACAGCATGGTCGCCTATCTGGCAGACATGTGTCAGTTGGTTCTCGACGAGACCTCTCTCCTACCCCATGTGAATGCTGGCACATTGTCTGACGATGAGATCGACCAGCTCCGTCCATATAGCGCCTCCATGGGTATGATGCTGGAGACCATCAGCCGCCGCTTGACCCAAAAAGGGCAAGCGCATTATGCCTGCCCGGACAAGGTTCCCGTTCAACGCCTGCGCACTCTGGAGAGAACCGGGCAGAAGCAGGTTCCCTTCACCACAGGTCTGCTGATTGGTATTGGCGAAACATGGGAAGAGCGTGTGGAAGCACTCGCAGCCATCAATGAGGCACATAGACGTCATGGTCACATTCAGGAAGTGATCATTCAGAATTTCCAGACAAAGCCAGACATTGCAATGGCCAATCATCCAGAACCAAGTCTGGATGACATGTTGCAGACACTCGCCGTTGCCCGCCTGATGCTGTCTCCAGAAATCAGCCTGCAAGCTCCGCCAAACCTGCATGTGCGCCATGCCGATTATCTGGCAGCCGGTATCAATGATTGGGGCGGCATTTCCCCTGTAACCATCGACTTCATCAATCCGCAGCATAGCTGGCCAGAGATTGATGCCCTTGCCGCCTCTACATCCAAAGCAGGCCTGACCCTGCAAGAGCGCCTGACCATCTATCCGCGCTTCCTTCGCAATCACGATGTCTTTATGGATCCCGCCCTCGTTGCTCGCGCCAGTGCCATGGCTCGTACCGATGGGCTGGCCAAACATCAAGTTTCAGGAGATCTGGTATGACACCTACGAATTCACTCTCCTCATCAGCAGAGCGGATTGCCTTCTCCGGATTGCGCTCCTTAAGAGACCTGAACCTTGAGATCAGTGCATTGAGCGAACAAATTCGGCTGATTTTGGCCAAAGCACTGGCTCGCGAGGAAATCAGCATTGCTGAAGGCATTACACTGTTTGAATGCGAAGGAGCTGATCTGGATGCGTTGAAACGGACAGCCAGCCATCTGTGTCATCAGGTCCATGGCGATCGCGTTGGCTTTGTGGTCAATCGCAACATCAACTTCACCAACATCTGTTACATGGGCTGCAAATTCTGCGGATTCGCCAAACGCTCTGAAGACAAAGGCGCGGAATTCCTGTCATTTGATCAGGTAGTCGCCCGGGCTCAGGAAGCCTGGGATCGCGGAGCAACGGAAGTTTGCATTCAGGGCGGTCTCCATCCAAAATTGGAAGGCACCTATTATCGGGATCTTTGCAAGGCTATAAAAGCAGCCCTACCAGACATGCATATTCATGCCTTCTCACCCTATGAGATCTGGTATGGCGCAGCCAAGAGCCGCATGTCCTACCACGACTTCATCTCTGATTTGATGGAAGCAGGCCTTGGTTCCATGCCGGGCACAGCTGCCGAAATTCTCGACACCGAGATCCGCCAACAGCTCACCAAAAACAAACTCAGCACAGAAAAATGGGTTGAGATCATTCGGGCCGCTCATGAAGTCGGACTGCCCACTACCGCCACTATCATGTATGGCCATATTGATGGACCTGAGCATTGGGCAGCGCATCTCGCTCTGCTGCGAGACATTCAAAAAGATACTGGTGGCTTTACCGAGCTGGTGCCCCTCAGTTTCGTTCATTCTGACAGTCCACTTTACACGCAAAATCCTGACAAGGTACGCCCAGGTCCGACCTCAATGGAGGTCGACAAGATGCATGCAGTCGCTCGTCTTATGTTGCACGGATGGATCGACAATATCCAGGTTTCCTGGACCAAATTAGGCCCGGAGAGAGCAAGACAAATGCTGCAGGCCGGGGTGAATGACCTTGGCGGCACATTGATGAATGAAAGCATTTCCCGTTCTGCCGGATCGAACTTCGGCCAGGAAATTACCCCCCATGAAATGGTTCAGATCATTCGAGGGGCAGGACGGGTCCCCTACCAACGCAACACCATCTACGAGACCAAGGCTTGCTACGCCAACAGCGACCCTGAAGAACAAGCGCCATTGGTAGAGCGCAGTATCGATCAGGATCTCAACTTCCTGCGCATGTTCCCTGATGTTCGTGAGCAAGCTGGCGCTGGTGAGAGAGGACATCTCGAACCAAGCCAATCGCTTTGGGTTGGGGGGCGGCAAAGCGCGAGCAAAAATGCAGCAAATGGGGGAGCGAGCTGATGACACAGTTTAAAGTGAACAAGCCCAATGTCTTGCTTCTTGCTGGCGGCGTGGGTGGAGCAAAACTGGCAGAAGGCCTGGCCGCAATGGAAGAGATCAGTCTCTCAATCATCGGAAATATTGCCGACGATGAAATCTTCCACGGCCTGTGGGTCTCGCCTGACATAGACACCCTGACTTATAGCCTGTCCGGATTGGTCAATCGTGATCAGGGCTGGGGCCTTGCAGATGAGGGCTCAAAAGCGCTTGAGATGCTCAAAATCCTTGGCAATGACACCTGGATGTTTTTGGGTGACAAGGACTTCGGTCTTCATATCCATCGATCCAACCGCCTAAGGCAGGGTTACAGCCGATCAGAAATTGCCAGCGAAATTGCTCAATCTCTGGGCGTCAAAGTCCCTTTGATCTTGCCAACCGACGATGTTGTTCAGACCAGACTGAAAACAAATGAAGGCTGGATCCTGTTTCAGGACTATTTTGTGCGCCAAAGATGCGCGCCAGATGTGCTGGACATTCGCTTTGAAGGCGCGGAACAAGCCAAGCCTACATCGCAAGCACTGACAGCAATTGAGCAAGCTGATCTGATCATCATTGCGCCGTCCAATCCTATTCTCAGCATCGAGCCCATTCTGTCCATTCCGGGCTTAAAAGATGCGCTCCAATCTTCCAAAGCTTCCATCCTTGCAGTCAGCCCTTTGATTGCCGGAAAACCATTCAAGGGCCCTGCCGACAAGGTCATGGCATCTCTGGGCCTGGAAGCATCCGCCATAGGGGTTGCCAATCATTATCGCGATTTGATCGACCAGATTGTGATTGATGATCAGGATTGTGAAGCGACAGCTGAAATTGAAGACATGGGGATTGCCTGTGGTCTTGATGATATTTCCATGCGTGATCAGGCGGACAAGGTTCGACTGGCCCGGTCGATCCTTGCCAATCATGTGTCATTCAATGGTTTCGTCTCATCGGAGGCCGCCCAATGAAACATCAGGAAAAATCTCCTAAGGATCTACTCTTCATCGTACCAATGAAGGATCCGAAACGTGCCAAAAGCCGCCTCTCCAATGTCTTGACAGATGGAACACGCCAACGTCTGGCATTGACCCTTTATCGGCAGACTTTGACTTTTCTTACCGGTCTTTCGAAACAAGCCGGATGTGATTTCGGCATTCTCGTCGTCACGAATTCTCAGCCTATCGCCAATTTGGCCAGCGATTTTGGTGTGGGAACTTTGCAGCAGAGCGATGAAGGCGGCCTCAATGCAGCCGTTGCCGCCGGATGTGACTGGGCAACAGCCCATGACTATCGCTCTGTCTGCATTCTTCCCGCAGATCTCGCCGATCATGACAGCAAAGAGTACCTTCGTCTTCTAAGTTGCGCACGGACTGATCGCTCCATCATCATTTGCCCCTCGCAAGACCAAGGTACGAATGCACTGATGATCACCCCGCCGAACGCCTTGCCCTTCTGCTATGGCGCACAGTCATTTCATCGTCATCTGGAAGAGGCAGAGCACGTGGGTCTTCTTGCTGTAATCTTGCCACTTGAAGGTATTTCTCACGATATCGACAGCGCCAATGATTTGGCTCGTCCTGTTTCCTCTGCCATTCGCAACCTGCTTGGCACGCGTTCTTTCCGCGCTCAGGAGGCCCACTCATGACACTTGCTCATTCACGACCATTGGACAGCCTTACAAACCTGTCTTCGTCCCCCTTCTCGCTGCAGATTGCACCTATCCCCAATATCCCTGAGATTTCGGAAGGCGACGATCTTGGAGTGATCATCGCAAAGTGTCTGGAGAATGCTCAGCTATCCTTGACTGACGGTGACATTCTCACCTCAGCTCACAAAATTTTCTCCAAGGCCGAAGGCGCCGTCGTCAATATGGCCGATGTAACACCGGGTCAGGAAGCCATGCGCTACGCGGAGGAACTGAACAAGGACCCTCGCAAGATCGAAGTCATTCTCTCCCAAAGCAAGCGCGTCATTCGCTCTTTCAAGCGTCCTGAGCAAAATGAGGGCACGATGATTTGCGAGCACCGCCTTGGCTTCATTTCGGCCAATGCCGCAGTTGATGAATCCAATACCGGTGAGGATGGAAGCCTCATCCTTCTGCCACACAATCCTGATGCCAGCGCAAAGGCAGTCTGCGATTACCTTTCCCGGCACTTCAACGCCCGTATCGGATTTGCAATCACCGACACCTTTGGCCGCCCTTGGCGCATCGGACAAGTGAATGTCGCAGTCGGTTTGGCCGACCTTCCCGCAACCATTCGCGAGCAAGGCAACCTCGACGCCCATGGTCGTCTTCTCAGTGTAACCGAGCCTGCTTTTGCCGATGAACTGGCAGCAGCATCGGGACTTGTCATTCGCAAATCCGCCCAAACACCTGTGGTGCTGTTCCGTGGGCTGGATTGGCAGAAAACTGAAAGTGCAGCGCAAGACCTGTTGCGCCCCAATAAGGAGAATATGTTCAAATGACGATAGCAATCATTGGCGGCACAGGTCCGCAAGGACAAGGCCTTGCCCTACGTTTTGCCCGTGCAGGCGTTCGCGTCGCCCTTGGCTCACGCGATGGTATACGCGGCGCGGAAATCGCGGCCTCTCTGATGGAGAAATTGCCAGAAGGATCAGCAGATATTATCGGCATCGATAATATCGCGGCAACACAGGCAGCCGACGAAATGGTGGTTCTGGCGGTTCCTTTCTCTGCTCACAATGTGACATTGGAAAGCCTGAGGCCACACCTTGCCGGCAAAATTCTGGTCGATATCGTTGTGCCTCTCGCAGCTAACGATCCAAAACTGGTGGAGATGCCACCGGAAGGATCTGCAACTGAGGCAGCTCAAGCGTTGCTTGGCAGCGATACCCCAGTGATAGGCGCTCTGCATAACGTGTCTGCCGCGACCCTCAACAATCTGGATTGGCCAATCAATTGCGACATTCTGATTTGTGGCAACTCGTTAGAAGCCCGCAAGAAGGTCATGGCGCTTGTCTCCAAGCTGGATGTGCAGACCTATAACGCAGGCAATGCGCAAGCTGCACGCTGCATCGAGGCCATAACACCCATTCTGATCCGTCAGAATATCTCCAAGGCCGTTCCCTTCACACATGCTGGCATCAAGATCTGGGCTCCGGATCATTGATCCCTCATTCAAACAATCACCTTACATCAATTCGCACCCTGAACGGGGGCACAGACATACCGACAGGAGGATCTCATGGAATTTGGAATTTGTTTTAAAGGCTTCGTTGAGCCAGATCGCGCCCGGGCATTGGTTCGCCAGGCAGAGAATGCTGGCTTTGCCTATTGCTGGTTTTATGACAGTCACATTCTGTGGCGCGAGAGCTATGTGGCAATGGCCATGTGCATGGAACACACCAAGACCATGCGCTTCGGTCCTTGTGTAACCAACCCCAACACCCGTGACTGGTCTCATGCAGCCAGCTTGTTCGGCTCCCTCGCCAAACAATCCAATGGTCGTTTTGATATTGGCCTTGGTCGTGGTGATAGTGCGGTTCGTGTCATGGGGAAGAAGCCAGCGCCATTGAAACGTCTGGAAGAATTCACCCATGTGGTAAAAGCTCTTATTCGTGGCGAAGAAGCGCAATATGGCGAATGCCCGGAGCCGGTAAAATTCCCTTGGGCCGACGGATATGAGCTCCCTGTCTGGGTGGCAGCCTATGGTCCGAAAGCTCTTTCTTCTGCTGGTCGTGTAGGCGATGGTTTGATCCTGCAGATTGCTGAGCCAGCAATTTGTAAATGGCTGGGTGACCAGGCAAAGGCAGCAGGTGAAGCCGAAGGACGCGATATGTCCAATTTCCGTATTCAGGCGGCAGCACCAGCCTGGACTGGTTCCCGTGAGGAAGGCCGCGCGGCGACCAAATGGTTCCCTGCCATGGTCGGCAATCATGTCGCGGATATTGTCGAAAAATATGGCACCGAACGTGAAGATATTCCTTCTTCCCTGACGTCCTATATCAAGGATCGCAAGGGCTACGACTATTCCAAGCACGGTCAGAGTTCAAACCCATATCTCGACTTCATCACTGATGATGTCATCGACAGCTTCTGCGTATTGGGTGAAACAGATGAGCATATTTCCAAACTAAACGAGTTGGAAAAAGCGGGTGTAACCCAGTTCAATATCTATCTGGATAGTGGAAACGAAGAGAAAATCATCGCTGATTACGGTGAGAAAATCATTCCCGCTTTTGCATGATTTCCTCTTTACCGAATTTCACTCATGATCAAGGCCGGGTCTCTCAACACCCGGCCTTATCACAATCCAGGGAGCAAACTGCCATATTCAACTTTTCTGTGATTTGGATACTTTGAATTCTGTGCTTTATCTGCTATTGGCAACACCGATTTCGCAATGGACTTAACTATTGAAGAAAACCAGCAGATAGAAAATTTCGTATAATTGCGTGTGCTCCGTGCTTTCCCTATGGTTGAAGACTGGAAAGTGCAATAGAGACATGCATTGCGAGTTTCTCGTGGGCAAATTTCAAAAGAGAGATCTTCACACAATGGCAAGAGCCTCAAATTCCAAAGGCAAAACGCGTATCCAGAAGGAAAAAACCGAGCAGATTCTTTCTGCTGCGCTGGATATTTTCTCTGCCTATGGTTTTCGTGGAGCAACAATTGATCAGGTGGCAGAAAAAGCCGGGATCTCCAAACCAAACCTTCTCTATTATTTCGACAATAAAGAAGCTGTCCATGCAGAGTTGATCAAGCGTCTTCTCTATATCTGGCTGGATCCTCTGAACCAGCTCAATGAAGAGGGTGAGCCTGTAGAAGAAATCTGTGCCTATGTTCAACGCAAGCTTGAGATGGCGCGCGATTATCCGCGTGAGAGCCGCCTTTTTGCAAACGAAATCCTGCAAGGCGCCCCACGTATCGATACTCTGATATCAGGCACCTTGAAGCTGATGGTTGATGAAAAGGTCTCTGTCATTGCCAATTGGGTTGCAACAGGCAAAATCAATGATGTAGATCCTCATCATCTGCTCTTTTCAATCTGGTCCACAACACAGCATTATGCCGACTTTGATGTGCAGGTACGCACACTGACTGGCCCAAAAGCCAAAGACAGATTCGAAGATGCATCCAAATATCTGGATTTTCTGTTCAGAAGTGCTCTCACCCCTCGATCATGAAATACCAATCCCTATATCTGCCGATACATTCAGAGTGGTTTCTTCAAAATGATCTGTGCCAGAAAGCAGTAGAAAAACAACAAGGTCTCCAATGACGAGACAATCTCTCATTCATGAGATCAGGAAAATCTGCAGATCAGCGACATTGGTTCCTGTTGCACCAGTAAGCAACAGATCATTGGCCATGGAAAGTGCGTGGTAGCTATCATTGTTGTCAAGCAAGGCTTGCGGATTTCCTCCGGCCTCTCGAATACGCGAAAGCGTGCCGCCATCAACAATCGCACCTGCTGCATCGGTTGGTCCGTCTCGACCATCTGTGCCACCACTCAGGAAAATCCAATCTCCCTGATAGTCTGCCTGTTCCATTAACATCGCAACACGAAGTGCAAGTTCCTGATTGCGCCCGCCAAGCCCGTCTCCCTTGAGATGTACGGTGGTTTCACCGCCAAAAAGCAATGGGACACCGGGTTTGGCATCCTCGACCTGTTGCATGATGAAGAGTGCCGCCTCATCAACCGTCCCATCCAAGGGGATCTCGATCCTCTTGGCCACGCCTTTACAATGTTTCATCATCGCTTCAACAGAGCCGGCATTGCTGCCTACGAGCACTGCTTCACTCTTGTTTTCTGATATTGCCGCTCCATCGTGATCATCATCTTGTTGCAGATGCGCCTGAACATGCATCGGCAATTGATCAAACAGATCGAGATCTTCCAGAATTTGTCGGGCCTGTCGATTGTTTCCGATCGGTGCAATGGTCGGGCCACTGGCAATCACTCTCAGATCATCACCAATCACATCAGAAAGAATGAGACTGCGCATGCGCGCTGGCCTAGCGCAAGCTGCCAAACGCCCGCCTTTGATTGCGGAAAGAGTCTGCCGCACCAAATTCATTTGGGTGATATCAGCCCCCGATGCCAACAGTCGGGTATTGACGTCCATCTTGTCTTCAAGGCTGAGACCTATGGCTGGCAGCGGCAACAAAGCCGAACCACCACCACTGATCAGGAACAATACGAAATCCTTCTCATCAGCATTTTCCACCAACTCCTTCACTGATTTTGCTGCAATCAATCCATTTGCATCGGGGACAGGATGTCCCGCCGCATAGCAAGTCCCTGAAAAACCTGACCGGCCGTTTTTGAGTTTCTGCTGCAAGGCCTCGTGATTTTCATAATTGGTGACAGCAATTGCCGTCACATCAGGATGGCTTTCAAAATGATCCAGAGCTGATTCCGCCATGCCAAGCGCTGCTTTACCAATCGCAACAATGAAAAGCTTGCCGTTATCCGCCAAATTCAACGGACTATCGTTCAAATGAGAAAGGACCGAATTTCGCGGGTCGGCAGCAGCAACACCAGCCAAAAAGATTTCACGTACCTGCTGACGCATTGTTTCGATCTTAGTTGTCATTTCTTATTGCTTTCCGATCTCATCAAACGGGAAGTCCACTTTATCGGATCTTGCCCGACGCTCAATTGCTAACATTGTGTGCGGAGAAGAAATGCAAGTTTACCAAGCGATTTGAGATTTGAAAAAGCGCAAGAAAAGTATATTGTATCCAAAAATACATACAAATAGATAGATTAGCTGTTTACCAATTTACCGAGACAGCAAACTGGAGAGAGACCATGAGCGATCAAATCGCCCTCGACCTTGAAGAAGCACAGGAGCTTGGTCTTAAGGTCTTGCGCGCTAATGGCTTCAACGAAGCCCACGCTAGATCGATCATGGACGTTATCTATCGCTGTCAATTGGATGACTGCCACTCTCACGGCCTCTATCGTCTCCTGATTTGTGTCAATACCGTCCGAGCGGGCCTTGTCGATGGGAACGAGAGCGTGGAAATAAGCGAACCGAGTCCTGCTTCAATCCGCGTGGATGCAAAGAATGGATATTCTCTTTTGGCGTTTGAGACCGGTCTTCCTCATCTGATTGAGAAAACAAAAAAGAATGGCGTCGGCCTGATGGCCATCAACAATTGTTTTCATTTCTCTGCCTTATGGCCGGAAGTAGAGAAGCTGTCCGAGGCAGGTCTTGCCGCGATGGCTATGGTTCCAAGCCATGCCTGGGTCGCACCTTCTGGTGGGACAAAGGGAAGCCTTGGCACCAATCCACTCGCCTTTTCCTGGCCGCGTGGCGAGAAAAATCCCTATACGTTCGACTTTGCCACAAGTGCCATTGCACGTGGCGAAATTGAGCTCGCAAAACGAGCTGGACATCCGCTTCCAGAAGGCGCCGCTATTGACGAGCATGGCAAGCCGACGATAGATCCCAATGAAGCCCTGAAAGGCGCAATGCTGACCTTTGGTGGTTACAAAGGCTCTGCCCTTTCCACCATGATCGAGCTGATGGCTGGCCCAATGATTGGAGATCTCACCAGCCTTGCCTCCCTTGAAAAGGATGGAAACCAAGGCGGCACACCATTGCATGGAGAGGTGATCATAGCTTTTGACCCCAAGCTTTTGGGTGGCACGGATACTGCCACCAATACCAGATTGGCCGAAGCCCTCTTCGCATCGATCTCGGAGCAGGGCGCACGTCTACCATCGCAACGACGCTATGCAGCACGTGCCCGCAATCTGGAAGCTGGTACAGTCACCATTCCAAAACAATTGCATGAAGACATTCTGGTGCTTCTCTGAAGTATGTTGCACGTTAGATTTAGTCAATATGCATTCAATATTTCATTGAATGCATATTGATGAAATTAACAAAATAATCTGAGAAGAATCAAAATTTTCCATTATAATTCTGATGGTTATTTATAAATTTTCCATCATAGAAATCTGATTTCACTCAATTATCCTGCGTCACTTTAGCACAATATATATCATTGATCGTATATTGATTCATATTGTATGCATCACTCGTATATACATTCGTTATGTGAGAATGATGCAGTTCAAGAGCCCGATGTCAGGAGACCAGCGATGACGGCCGAGACCCATGGAGCCCAGACCAGCTCAGAAATCCTCTATGAAGCGGCGCCCAAAATCTATCCGCAGAGTGTCAAAGGGCGATTTCGATCCATCAAATGGGCCTTCATGATTTTTGCCTTGGGGCTTTACTATGGCCTACCTTTCATTCGTTGGGATCGTGGTCCAGGCGTTCCCGATCAGGCCGTTCTCATCGATTTCCCCTCCAGTCGTTTCTATTTCTTCTTCATCGAAATCTGGCCGACTGAATTCTACTATCTCACAGGGCTTCTGATCATCGCCTCTCTGGCGCTATTCCTGATGAATGCGCTGGCAGGTCGTGTCTGGTGCGGTTACATGTGCCCCCAAACAGTCTGGACCGATCTGTTTTTTGCTGTCGAGAGATGGATAGAGGGTGATCGCCGCGTACGAATGAAGAATAGCAAACAGCCCCTCACCTTAAAGCTCATTGCGCAAAAGACCTTGAAACACGTCTTGTGGATCGTGATTGGTTGCATGACCGGTGGAGCATGGATCCTTTATTTTGCTGACGCGCCCACCCTAACCATGAGTATCTTTACCGGTGACGCGCCGATGGTAGCCTATGTCTGGATCGCCATTCTGACCTCCACCACCTACATTCTCGCCGGTCACATGCGCGAACAGGTCTGTCTCTATATGTGCCCCTGGCCACGTATTCAGGCAGCCCTGACTGACGAATGGGCCCTCAACGTCGCCTATCGGGTTGATCGTGGCGAACCACGTGGATCACTGAAGAAAATGCGCACCCGCTTGCAACAGGGAGAGCCAGCAGGCGATTGCATCGATTGCAATCAATGCGTTGCTGTTTGCCCAACTGGGGTGGATATTCGCAAAGGCTCACAAATGGGCTGCATCCAATGTGGTCTCTGCATTGATGCCTGCGATACCGTGATGGAAAAAATCGGCAAGCCACGTGGTCTCATCGACTATGACACCGACATCAATATCCAGCGCCATCTTGAAGGCAAGGAAAGTATCTACAAGGTCATTCGTCCTCGTACCCTCATCTATGTGGCCATGATCATCGGCATCAGCCTCATCATGCTCTATGCCCTCCTCAACCGGTCAACCGTTGAGGCAGGTATTACCCATGACAGAAATCCGATCTTTGTCATGTTGTCCGATGGCTCCATCCGAAATGACTACACTTTGCGTCTTGGCAACAAGGCAGAAGCTGCCACCTTCGAAATTGCACTGATAAAGGCTCCCGAAGGCCTGACCTTGACACCCACCGGTTTCAAAAGTGCAGATCCCCTAAGTTTCACAATCCCGGTCAAACGCGACACTACCAAGGAGTTTCGCCTCTCAATCCTCGCACCAAAAGACAATAATCGTGCACCGTCAGAAGATATTGTCTTCCGCATCACCAACAAAACAAATGGCGAGACCGATGAGGTTCAAAACTTCTTCCGATCACGATAAAAATTCATATATGCGAAAATAAATTGATTAAACTCTGCTCCCTATAGGCAGAGTATCGACAAGGATGGCAGATATGAGTGACAACGAGTTTGAAATCAGCTGGAAACCAGTCATTCGCAAAGCGGAAGGACCCGCCTATCTTGCCATTGCAAATGCATTGGAAGCAGACATTCATGCAGGTACGCTGATGTCAGGCACTCGCCTGCCACCTCAACGCGCATTGGCACGTTTTTTGGCGCTGGATTTCACGACGATCAGTCGCGCCTATAATGAAGCCAGCAAGCGCGGGTTGGTTGAAGGCAAAGTAGGACAAGGGACTTATGTCAGGGGAATAGAAGCCAAATCATCTGCACCCGTTACACCCGGCATCGTCGACATGGCCATGAATCAACCACCTTGTTTTGATGATGCCACTCTTGCGCGGCGTATGAAGAACGGCATGATTGCCGCTCAGAATGACAAGCCCCACAACTTTCTCTTCACATATCAGATCGCTGGCGGTACTGAACCAGATCGAGAGGCAGGTGTCCATTGGCTCTCCTCCCGCATCAGTCTCCTGACCCGTGATCGCCTGATCGTTTGCCCGGGAGCACAAAGCGCATTGCTTGCTCTCGTCAATTTCCTTTCATCCCCCGGTGAGGTGATCTGCGCTGAAGAGTTGACTTACCCCGGCTTTCGTTCGCTGGCTACCCGATTAGGCATCATCCTTGCTCCCATTGCCATGGACGAAGCTGGCATACTCCCGGCATCCTTTGAGGAAATTTGCGCCAAACGGAAACCCGCCGCACTTTATCTCACACCCACTCTGCATAATCCAACAACCATCACACTTCCATTGGAGCGGCGGCAGGCTATTGCCAACATCGCCAGACGCTATCATGTGCCCATCATAGAAGATGACGCCTATGGCGCCCTTCCCAAGCAATCACCAAAGCCCTTGGCTGAGCTTGCACCAGAATTGACATATCATGTTTCCTCGCTATCAAAATGTCTGTCACCAGCCCTGCGCATTGCCTATCTGGTTGCACCAGACATTCGGATTGCCAATCGTATTGTAGGAACATTGCGAGCAACCGCTTGTATGGCGTCTCCATTGACAACAGCTATCGCAACAAACTGGATTGAAGATGGAACAGCAGACGCAGTCCTGAATGCCATCAGGCAGGAAAGCGAGATCCGTCAACGGATCGCAAAGGACTATTTGCCAAAGGAACTCGTTACCACCGATAGTGAAGGATTTCATGCCTGGCTCAAATTGCCAGTTCCGTGGACACGGAGTGCCTTTATCCAACAATTGCGCAATGCTGGCGTCAGTGTTGTAGGAAGCGACGCTTTTTCCGATAATCATCAACCAGAAGCCGTTCGGCTTGGCTTTGGTGCACCTCACAATCATGAGGATTTGAAACGCAGCTTGCAGATCATCACCGACTTCCTCAAAGAGGAACCAGCTCTGATGAATATGATTGTTTGAGCTGATCTCCTCAAACAAAAAGCGGCGAGCATTAAGCTCGCCATCTGATATCTGAAAGTGATCGGAGCGCCTTAGCCACCTTGGACATTTTGAGTCTGGATTCCCAGACCTTCGATGCCCAGTTTCACCACTTCACCACCATGCAGATAGACCTGCGGGTTCTGGCCCATACCTACGCCTGGAGGCGTACCAGTGGAGATCACATCCCCCGGCTGCAAGCTCATGAACTGGCTGCAATAGGCAATCAGATGCGGGATCTTGTAAACCATGGTGGCCGTCGAGCCATCCTGATAGCGTTTACCATCCACATCAAGCCACATCTTAAGATCATCAAAATCACCCACTTCATCAGGGGTTACAAGCCATGGACCGATTGGACCGAAGGTATCGCACCCCTTGCCCTTGTCCCAAGTACCCGCTCGCTCGATCTGAAACTCACGCTCGGACACATCATTGACGACGCAGAAGCCAGCAATATGAGACAGCGCGTCCGCTTCTTCGATATAACTGCCCCCCTGGCCAATAATCACACCAAGCTCAACTTCCCAATCAGTTTTTCGGGAATTTCGCGGCACCTGAATGTCATCATCAGGACCAACAATCGCAGACGTCCATTTATTGAAGATCACAGGCTCTGACGGAATATCCATACCTGCTTCAGCTGCATGGTCCGCATAATTGAGACCGATACAAATGAATTTTCCGACATTGCCAACGCAAGGCCCAAGGCGCAGATCTTTCTGCGCTTCGCCCACAACCAGTGGCAAACTATCTGGATCGATCAAACCAAGTTTCTCAATCGAGCCGGGAAGAAGAGCATCGCCAGCCAGATCCGCAATATGATCGGAGAGATCACGCACCTGCCCGTTAGCATCTAGAAGACCGGGCTTTTCCCGACCTGCTGGCCCATAGCGAAGAAGTTTCATGAATATCTTGTCCTGATAAAAAGCTGACCCGATCAGCAATATCGGGTCAGCTGTTGTGGATCAATCATAGAGAACGGCAGAGATCTCTGGACTGTCCATATTCTTGGCATCGTAATAATAGAAACCGGTATCAATCGCAGAAGGTACCTTCTTGCCTTTGGACGCTTCAATCGCAGCCTTGACAGTTTCATAGCCAATACCGACCGGGTTCTGGGTAATGGCACCAGCCATCAGGCCGGAGCGAATGGCTTCTTTCTGAGCTTTACCGGAATCATAGCCAATGATGGTTATGCCCTTGGCACCCATTTCCTGCACGCCATTGGCAACACCGATAGCAGAACCTTCATTGGTACCAAAAATACCCTTAAGATCCGGATTGGCAGTGAGGATCGCCTTGGTCAATTCTGTAGACTTCAGATGGTCACCACCACCATATTGCACGGTCACAACTTCAATGCCCGGATGCTTGGCCTTGATCTGGTTGAGGAAGCCATCACGGCGGTCGATCCCGGTACGACTTGTCTGATCATGGGCAACAACGGCAACCTGACCTTTACCACCAATCAGCTCAGCCATTTTGTCAGCGGCCAGTGCAGCAGCGGCAACATTATCAGTGGATGCAGTAGCAAGCGGGATATCGCTATCAACGCCGGAGTCAAAGGCAATCACAGGGATGCCTGCTTCCTTCGCCTGACGCAAAAGTGGAATGGCTGCCTGACTGTCGAGAGCTGCAAACCCGATAGCTGTCGGTTTTTTCGCAAGAGCTGCCGCAAGCATATCGATCTGGCGATCCACCATGGTCTCGTTATCAGGACCTTCAAAGGTGATCTCAACACCAAACTCATCTGCAGCTTTGTCAGCACCTGCCTTCACGGCTTGCCAGAACTGATGCTGGAAGCCTTTTGAAATCAGCGGGATATACATCTTGTCAGCAGCAGAAGCGAAGCTGCTGCTTGCCAGAATGGCAGTCGCTGCAGCGGCACCGATCAGTGTACGTCTATTTAGCATGGGTTTCCTCCAGAATGGATAGGTTGGTTTTATTGTTTCTCATTGAATTGAATGATCTTCTTGGAACGTGAACCGCTCTCGTATTGTTTCAAGTTCGATGTTGGATCAGGTCTTTCCTTTACGCACCATGTCGGCATAGACAGCCAGAATTATGATGACGCCGGTCACCACAGTCTGCCATTCCTGAGCAACTGACAGCACGCGCAGGCCATTGGTCAGAACCGCCATGATCAGTGCACCAATCAAGGTTCCCATGATGGTGCCACGACCACCGGCAAGTGATGTGCCACCGATCACGACAGCAGCGATGGCTTCCAGCTCATAGCCAAGACCAAGAGCTGGCTGAGCGGAATTCAAGCGAGAGGCAATCAGGATACCTGCCACGCCACAGATACCTCCGGCCAGAGCATAGATACCCATTTTCCAGGCTTCAGTATTGACGCCAGAGAGGCGTACGGATTCCTCGTTGGAACCAAGAGCAAAAGTATAGCGTCCAAGAACGGTACGGCTGAGAATATAAGCAGCAGCGCCAGCAATCAGAAACAGGATCAACACGCCATTTGGTACTGGAAAGGCCGGGAAAATTTCACCAATCAGCGAACCACGGGCGATCTGATCAAAGCCCGGCGTGTCGTTGAAATAGATCGGGCGAGTGCCGGATATAACCAGTGACAGGCCTTTGAGCACCAGCATCATGCCAAGAGTCGCAATGAAAGGTGGGATCTTGGCCTTGGCGACCAAAGTGCCAGACGTCAGGCCACATAAAGCACCAGCCCCGATAGCCCCAATCAGTCCCAAAGGCAGCGGTAAACCCGCTTTGGTCAGGATAACCCCGGCAATCACAGCACAGAAGGTCATCAGCGTTCCAACCGATAGATCAATCCCGCCGGTGATGATCACCAATGTTGCAGCAACGGCCAACACACCATTCACGGACGTTGCCTGCAAAATCGCCAGCATATTGGACATTTGCATGAAGTTTGGTGATGCAATGGAGAAACCCACCAGCAAAAGCACCAGACTGGCAAAGGCAAGCATCTTTTGATGCGCTCCAGTATCAATCAGATGAGAGAAGATGCTTGGTCGTTTGGTTGCATTAACTGCAGTCATGGGGCCTCTCCCACTGGTTGCATGGCTGCCTCGCGCTGGGTGGCAAGGTGCATGATATCTTCTTGAGTTGTTTTGGAGCCGCCAGACAGAATGCCGGTCAAGCGACCTTCACACATCACTGCAATTCGATGAGACAGGCGCATCACCTCGGGTAGTTCCGAAGAAATAACGATGATGGCGCGTCCCTGCTCAGCCAAGGTATTCAGCAGCTTATAGATCTCGGATTTGGCTCCAACATCAATGCCGCGGGTTGGTTCGTCAAAAATGAGAATGTCGCAATCGCGTAACAGCCATTTGGCGATAACCACTTTTTGCTGGTTGCCACCAGATAGAAGCCGCACTTCCTGAATATCAGACGGCGTACGGATATCGAGCTGGCGGATATAATCCTGCGTCACCTCTTTCATCGCAGCCTGGTCAAGCCGCCCAAGCTTGTCGGTAAATTCAGACAGCGAGGCCATCACCACATTGGCACGGACATCCATACCCGTAGCAAGACCAAAATGCTTACGGTCTTCCGACAGATAACCAATGCCGTGGGCAACCGCATCAGACGGAGAGCCGATTTTGCAGACATTGCCATGAACCGATATTTCACCTGAATCCAGCGGATCTGCACCAAAGATGGCGCGAGCAACCTCAGTGCGTCCAGCACCCATCAATCCAGCAAAACCAAGGATCTCACCTTTTTTGACGGAGAAGCTGACATCGCGAATTTCCTTGCCACGATTAAGCCCGACAACCTCCAAAGCAGTCTCGGCGTTGGAGAGATCAGGAATGACAACCTCTTCGCTTTCCAGCTCGCGTCCTACCATCATGGCAATGATCTTACTGATGGGGGTGTCTGCCGCCTCCACTGTGCCGACATATTCACCATCACGCATCACGGTCACACGATCAGCGATCTGTTTCAGCTCATCCATTTTATGGCTGATATAGATGATGCCGACACCTTCGGTTTTCAGACGGCGAATGATGACAAACAATTCGGCAATTTCCGCATCATTCAGGGCTGCGGTTGGCTCATCCATGATCAGGATCTGACTGCGATAAGACAGCGCCTTGGCAATCTCGACCATCTGCTGTTTTGCAATGGTCATATCTCCGACAATCGCCTTGGGATCAAGTCCAAGATTCATGCTATCGAAAATTTCCTGCGCCTGCGCATTCAAGGCCTTTTCATCCAGTCGCCCGAAGGAAAGGCGCGGCTCGCGTCCAATGAAGATATTCTGCGCAGCCGTCAGATCATTCATCAGGCTCAGTTCCTGATGAATGATGCCAACGCCCAGATCTTGCGCTTCGCGCGGCCCTTCCGGGTTGGCAACCTTGCCGTTGATCAGCATCTCACCACCATCTTTTCCGTAGATGCCAGAGAGGATCTTCATGAGCGTGGACTTACCAGCTCCATTCTCGCCCATCAGGGCATGCACTTCGCCGGCTCGCAGATTGAAATGCACGCTTTTTAGTGCATGAACACCAGGAAAGCGCTTTTCGATGGCCTTCATGTCGACAAGAACGGTCATCAGATCGTTACTCCCCCATCGACTAGCAAGGCCTGCCCTGTCACGAACCGGCTGTCATCAGACAACAAATACAGGATCATCGGAGTCAGATCATCGACGGTTGCCAAGCGCCCCATGGGCTGGCGAGCGATGAAGTCTTTCTCCGCCTGTACAGGATCGGGTGCTGCTTCAATACGTCCGCGCAAGGAAGGTGTATCAACCGTCCCAGGACATAGTGCGTTACAGCGAATGCCATCTTTCACAAAATCTGCCGCAATGCCTTTGGTCAGGCCAATGACAGCAGCCTTGGTCGCACCATAAGCGGTGCGCATTGGAAAGCCTTTTATGCTCGAAGCCATGGAAGCCATATTCAAGATGGAGCTGCTGCCCGTTTCCTTGGCCCGTTCAATCATACCTGGCAGGAAAGCACGAGCCATGCGGACCATGGACGTTACATTCAGGTTCATACTGAAAGCCCAGTCGTCGTCACTGATGTCGAGGAGGGTGCCATTATGAACAAAACCGGCGCAGTTGAAGAGACCATCAACCGGCCCTACATTTGCAGCCAATTCCAAAATGGCCTGTGGATCGCAGACATTGAGATGGCACACATCGATTGAGGCATTCTCAGCCTTCAGACTCGCAAGCGCTTCATCATTGATGTCAGTAGCGATGACGCTGGCCCCGCGCGCTGCACACGCAAGTGCGGATGCACGCCCCATGCCCTGTCCGGCCGCAGTGATCAGAATAGTCTTGCCATTCAGATCCATTGTCTTTCCTCCCGTTCCAATGCATTTGCATCGGACGTTTTTGTCGGGCAGCTCAGCTGCCCAATCTCCCAATTCTATGTAAGCCGCCTCGCAGCTCTACATCACAGCTCCAATTTGCCAGGGCACAAACTCGGCTCCTCCAAAGCCAAGCTCTTCACTTTTGGTTTGCTCACCAGAAGCGACCCGAATGAATGTTTCAAAAATTTCCTCGCCCTTCGCCTCCAGAGACACACCATCGCTGACGATATCGCCGCAATTGATGTCCATATCCTCTGAGAGACGGACATACATCTCGCTATTGGTGGCCAGCTTGATGCAAGGCGTCGGCTTATAACCAGAGACTGAGCCGCGCCCAGTGGTAAAGACGATCAGATTGGCTCCAGACGCTACTTGCCCCGTCACCGAGCAAGGATCAAAACCAGGACTGTCCATGAAAACCAATCCATTTGTGTCGATTGGCTCTGCAAATTTATAGAATTCCGTCAAAGGCGCACTACCAGCTTTGGCTACTGCACCCAGGGATTTTTCCAGTATGGTGGTCAAGCCGCCACGTTTGTTTCCTGGTGATGGATTGTTATCCATCTCGCCGCCATTGCGTGCGCAATAGTCTTCCCACCAATGGATCCGATCAATCAGCTTTTCACCAACTTCCACACTCGCTGCACGACGGGTCAACAGATGCTCGGCTCCATAGACCTCAGATGTCTCGGATAGGATGGTGGTACCGCCATGACGGACCAGAAGATCCGAAGCAATCCCAAGGGCAGGGTTAGCGGTGATGCCGGAATAACCGTCCGAGCCGCCACATTGCATACCGATAGTCAGATGAGAAACACTCGCAGGCTTACGTTCACATTTATTGGCGATAGCCGCCAACTCATTTAGTTCAGCCAAACCTGCCTCAATGGTAGCCCGTGTGCCACCGGCCTGCTGGATGGTCATGAAACGCACATTGCCATCAGCACGGATCTGCCGACCGCCCACCAGATTGGAGATCTGCATCACTTCACAGCCAAGGCCAACCAATAGAATAGCGGCGAAATTGGGATGCTGAGCATAGCCAGAAAGCGTACGGAACAACGTCTCATACCCCTCACCACTCGCCGCCATGCCACAACCGGTGCCGTGAGCGATCGGCACAATGCCATCAACATTGTCAAAGCCATCTAGCAAACCGGATTTCTCGGCAGCCTCTGTTATGAACCGGGCGACAGAACCAGAGCAGTTCACCGATGTCAGGATACCGATATAGTTGCGCGTACCGACGCGGCCATCCTCACGATGATAGCCCATGAATGTACGGTCGGAATGAATGGCCGGAAGGGGCTCATACTCGCTGGCGAAGCCATAATCCTGCACATGGTTGCCCATACCAAGATTATGACTATGAACATGCTCACCAATCAAAATATCTGCTTTGGCAACACCAATAATCTGACCATACCGACGAACCGCATCACCCTTCGCAATAGAGCAAGCTGCAATCTTGTGACCACGAGCAACGTCCTGCTTCAGACCGCAAGGCAAACCTTCTGGTTGTTCCCCGGCTTTCATGTCTTCAAGCGCAATCACGACGTTGTCACTTTCCTGCAGGCGGAGGGTCTTTGATCTTTGGTCCGTCATGCAGGTTCCTTTGGTCCGAAAAATTGACTAAGAGCTGTTCAAGTCATGAGTGTTTTAGCTTGACTTGCATTCTATGTCAACTAACATGTTAGTATGCAAAGGCGGGATTTTATGAATCAAACCGAGAAAGAAATCGACTTCACACTGCGCGATATCAGTGATTTACCGGGCTCATTGGCCAGCCGGGTCTATGAATCTATCAAGGAAGCAATCTTGAAATTCGACCTTCCACCCGGTGCAGTTCTGCGAAAAGCGATGATTTGCGAGCAGCTTGGCGTCTCCCGTTCTCCAGCCTCCGAGGCATTGGCGAGACTGGCATCCGAAGGACTTGTGGATATCGTGCCCCAATCCGGCACACGGGTCTCACGCTTTTCGATGGAAGAAATCGAGGAAGGAGCTTTCTTGCGGGAAGCCTTGGAGCTGGCGGCTGTGGCCAAGGTAGCGCACGACTGCACGGAGCAGCAACTCAGCCAGCTAACCCGCAATCTACGCCTGCAAAAGATGCTGCTGGAAGACAAGGATTATACAGGCTTCTATCAGGAAGATGACGAGATGCATCGACTGATCATGAGTTTTACCGGTTATAGCCGCGTCGTATCCGTTGCCAGTGTCGCATGGCTGCAGGTGGATCGCGCCCGTCAGCTCTTGCTACCAACACCAGGGAATGTCCGTCGCTCCTATGAAGAGCATGCCACCATTGTTGATGCCATTCGCAACCACGATCCCGAGGCAGCACGCACAGCCATGAAAAAACATCTCAGCCAATTGGTCGAACGTCTCAAGCCTTTGGAAGCAGAACGCCCTGACTATTTCAAACAATAGAGGTCATACTTTATTTGCTGGCACTTTGCCGCCCGCCAACCCAAAGCGCGCGGTTTATTTGCTGGTGCTTTGCCGCCCACCAACCCAAAGCGCGTGGTTTGGTTCGAGATTTCACCTCTCACCCGCACTCCACCCCTCACCTTTAGGGACCTGACATGGACATATCGACAACCAACTTGCTCAATCATCGCACCAAACGTCCCGTTCCGCTCACTCGAATGGGTTTTGGTGGCGCGCCTTTGGGAAATCTCTATCGCAAAGTGAGCGACGAAGATGCGCAAGCCTCTCTGCAAGCTGCTTTTGATGCGGGTATCCGCTATTTCGATACCGCCCCGCAATATGGTCTTGGCCGGTCCGAGATGCGATTTGGCAAGGCCTTGAAACGATTTGGGCGCGATAATGTGCAACTTTCCACCAAGATTGGTCGGCTGCTTGTCGATTGCAAGCCTCATGAAGTCACCCCTGAAGCCTTTGTTGATGTTCCACAAAAACGCATCGTGTTCGATTATAGTTATGATGGGGTCATGCGATCCTATGAGGCTAGCAAGGAACGCCTAGATGTCAGCAATGCTGATATTCTCTTGATCCATGATGTCTGTGTCTTTTCGCAGGGCTCTCAAGAGATGAGCGATAAACGTGTTCGGGAGTTGTTTGATCAAGGTGGCTATCGTGCACTCACGGAGCTTCGCAATTCCGGCGAGATCGCCGCTATTGGTGCAGGCGTCAACGAATGGCAGGTTTGCGAGAAACTGCTTGGCCTTGGCGATTTTGACGGCTTCCTGCTGGCCGGGCGTTACACATTGCTGGAACAGGAAGCGCTCAATTCTTTCCTGCCTCTGTGCGAGAAGCGCGATGTCGGCATCATTCTTGGCGGACCCTACAATTCCGGTATTCTGGCAACTGGTGCGATTGAAGGCGCCAAATATAATTATGCACAAGCACCAGATGATGTTCTGGAGCGTGTGAACAAAATCGAGGCGGTCTGCAAAGCCCATGACACTCGCCTGATCGCAGCTGCCCTGCAATTCGTGCTCGGTCATCCCGCTGTCAAAACCGTGATCCCAGGCGCTGTCAGTTCAGCCGAAGTGAAAGCCAATGTAGAGCTGATGCAAACCCCTATCCCGCAAGGCCTTTGGTCAGATCTCCGCATCGAAGGTTTGATCCGCTCTGATGCTCCTCTTCCCGGAGAGAAAAAAGTGAGTGAGGTATCTTAGATGTTACGTGATATAGATCCGATCCTTTCACCCGATCTCCTTCATATCCTACGCGCCATGGGCCATGGAGATGAGCTGGTGATTGCTGACGCTAATTTTCCCGCTACTTCCACCGGCCAACGTATCACCCGGTTGGATGGGCTGGAGGCAACTCAAGTACTTCAAGCTGTCTTGAGCGTTATGCCGCTGGATAATTTTGTCTCTGATCCAGCTCTAACCATGCAAATGGTGGAAGATCCGAGTGCAACACCACCAATTGTTCTAATGTTCCAAGACATCATCAACAATGTCGCCGATCACCCGGCGCAAATACAAAGCCTTGAGCGCTTTGCTTTTTATCAGCGTGCCAAGTCCGCCTTTGCCGTCGTGCAAACAGGTGAGCAGCGTCTGTATGGCAATATCATTGTCAAAAAGGGAGTGGTCGCTCCATGAGCAAACCAATGCGCCTGGATGCTCATCAGCATTTCTGGTCACTGGCACGAGACGATTATGGCTGGCTCACACCTGACCTTGTCCCAATCTATCGTGATTTTCTGCCAGATGATCTCTCCCCCATCCTGAAAAACGCTGGCATTGAGGCGACCATCCTTGTACAAGCCGCACCAACTTTGGCCGAAACCGAATATATGCTTTCGCTTGCCGAGAATCATACCTTCATCAAGGGCGTTGTCGGCTGGGTAGATTTTGAAGATGAGACAGCGCCAGAACAAATTTCCAAGCTTGCAAGTCATCCCAAACTGGTAGGCCTTCGCCCCATGATTCAGGACATTGAGCAGGCTGACTGGATGCTTGAACCAAAGCTGGCATCATCTTTCACAGCTTTGATCCAGAACGGTCTTACCTTCGATGCACTCACCTTACCAAAGCATCTTGTATATCTACGGCAATTGCTGGACCTTTATCCCGGAATGCGCGTGGTGATTGATCATGGTTCCAAGCCTGACATTGCCAGTGGTTCAATCAAAAAGTGGGCACAGCAAATGAATGAAATTGCCAATGGATCCAAGGCCTATTGCAAGCTCTCCGGTCTTGTCACCGAAGCCTCTGCAGATTGGACCATTGAGGATCTACGCCCCTATGTGGAGCATTTACTCTCCTCCTTCGGCCCCTCTCGGTTGATTTGGGGGAGTGATTGGCCCGTCTGCACATTGACCAGTTCCTATGAACGCTGGCTGGAAACAACTGATGCCCTGCTCATCGAGTGTTCCGATCAAGAGCGCAATCAAATCCTTGGCGGCAATGCCTTGAAAGCCTATTCCCTCTAACGAGACGTAAACATGACTCCCAATCTTTCCCCTGATGGCCTCTGGCTTGGCCGTGTCGAACGTGCAGGCATTGGTCCTTCTGTCATCGCCCTTCGCAAGGGACAACTCGTGGACATCACATGCCGAGAAGCCCCAACAGTGCGGGATATAGTGGAGCGAGAGGATGCCGCTTCTTATGTAGCAAATGCGCCTGGTACCGAACTTGGCCCGATTGCAACCCTTCCTGAAGGCATTAGCTGGCTGGCTCCCTGTGATTTTCAAGCCATCAAGGCCTGCGGCGTAACCTTTGCCGGTTCCATGGTCGAGCGGGTCATTGAAGAGCAAGCAGCAGGTGATCCGGATAAGGCAGATAGCATTCGCAAGCGCGTAGGTGCCAAAATTGGCGACAGTCTTTCCAATATCACTCCAGGGTCAGCAGAAGCCGAACAGGTAAAACAGGCGCTGATATCAGAAGGCCTTTGGTCGCAATATCTGGAAGTCGGCATAGGGCCGGATGCAGAGATCTTTTCCAAGGCACAGGTTCTTTCTTCCGTCGGCTTTGGCGGCGATGTCGGCCTGCATCCAATCTCTACATGGAACAACCCGGAGCCAGAAGTGGTGCTTGCGGTAACGTCCAAAGGCGAAATCAAGGGCGCTACCTTGGGCAATGATGTCAATTTGCGTGATGTGGAAGGACGATCGGCACTACTTCTCTCCAAAGCCAAGGATAATAATGCCTCTTGCTCCATTGGTCCGATGATCCGTTTATTCGATGACAGTTTCTCGCTGGAAGACGTGAGAAAAGCTGAACTGGATCTACGCGTCGAGGGAGAAGACGGCTTTGTGCTGGAAGGGCATAGCTCCATGAGCCAGATCAGTCGCGATCCGGCAGATCTGGTGCGTCAAACCATTGGACGGCATCATCAATATCCAGATGGTCTGATGTTGTTCCTCGGCACTCTCTTTGCGCCGACCAAGGATCGTGACACACCGGGTCAGGGCTTCACTCACAAGATTGGTGACGTCGTCACCATTTCCTGCCCGGAGCTTGGATCACTGACCAATCGAGTTCAGCTATCAACAATATGCGACCCATGGATCTTTGGCGCAACCGCCCTGATGCGCAATCTGGCCGCTCGAGATCTCCTCTAAGTCAGAAATGAAAAAACTTCCGCCACAGCCACTTGCTGGAGGAAGGAAGCAAGGGGCTGTGATGGAAGATCTCAAGTCTTAGTGCCCGATTTAAAAGTCTCTAATCGAAACTTTTAAGCTGCATCACCAGCACTCTCCCCTCCCAAACCGCCTACGAGGGTACCATATCGGGTGGTTTGGGAGGGGGAGAGGGCTCGGCCAAGACTTTTAAATCAGGCTCTTAACAGGGAGTGATGTAAGTTCGTAATTTCTACATATCACTGCCGGATATGCATCGATAGCCGACAAAAGCACTGGAAGAATCTGCAGTTGGTGCATAGGCGGCACGGGCAAATTGTCCCTGACCACATTGACCACTATTGGAAACATAGCGATCAAAAACACCCGGACCAGTGTTCAAGATAACGCTACCCTGCTGCTTGATAATATCCTGCAATTTTGCGGTTGTGTGCTTGGTGCTATCGATTTTTTTGGGACTCATGGCCTGCGTACCAGAAGCAACAAAAGCAGCAATCAGCGCAGAGAGCGCGAGGGTACATTTCTTCATAACACTGTCCTTTCGGATAAATTTGTCGATGAAGAAAAGCTAATATTTTCATACCAATTGGTCTAGTAAACTACTCTCACATTGAAGTGCATATCACTCATCAAGCCCCTCACCCATACGTGATGCAGCTCAGTGTGAACCTACATGACGATGCTGCTTTCAAAACAAAAAAGCTCCCACCAAAGCCTTGAACAAGTGATCTTGCCAAATGCAGTGGTGGAGAGCTTTGAAGAGCTGGATATCAGCTCACCAGTTGTCATTTGTTGTTATCAGCCTTCATCGCTATCGCTCACACAACGATAGCCAACAAAGCCGTTGTTGGAATCAGTAGTCGGTACGAAAGCCGAACGAGTTTCCTGACCAAGACCGCAATGCGAACGGTTGGCAACATAACGGTCAAACAAACCAGGACCGGTGCTCAAGATCACGCTACCCTGTTGCTGAACAATGCGCTGTAGCTGGGAGGTAGAATGCTGGGAGCTATCAATCGTACTGGAGGTCATGGCTTGTGCACCAGAAGCAACAGAAGCGGCAAGCAGAAGAGAGAGGGCGAGAGTTTTCATTTTCAAATCCTTTATGTTCAGTTTTTCGATGAACCAAAGCTAATCATTCCAACCTGATTGGTCCAGTAAACTGCTTTCACATAGAGGTGCATTTATATCGCAAATTCAATCACTTGAATTTGAAACACATCGACGTGAGGCAGATTGAAATATACCTTGAAAACAAAAAAAGCTCCCACCAATGCTTTGCACAAATGAATGCATCAAAAGCAATGGTGGAGAGCTTTGAAGGAGCTGAAGTTCAGCTCACCAGACTTGATTTATCGGCTTTATTATTTAGCCTTCGTCGCTATCAATCACGCAGCGATAGCCAACGAACGCATTGTCGGAATCGATCGTCGCGACATAAGCAGCTCTGGTGTCTTCATGGCTGCTACATTGGGCCCGGCTGGAAACATAGCGATCAAAAAGACCAGGGCCGGTTTGCAAAATGAGGCTGCCATGTTCCTTGATCATCTGTTGAAGCTGCGAGCTTGAATGCTGTGAGCTGTCGACCTTGTTTGAGGTCATGGCCTGCGCACCAGAGGCAACTGAGACGGCGACAAGCATTGAAAGTGTAAGAGCTAGTTTCTTCATCTTTAAATCCCTTTCTCGGGTTGTTGCGATAAGGAAAAGCTAATTCTTTGGAACCGATTGGTCCAGTAAACTACTCTCACGTTGGAGTGCGAGCAACTCTCCAAGTCTTCACATCGATTTGCATCATTTTTCCGTGAGACAAACTTGTATCTGGAGGCTTCTATTCCGCAACCGAATGAGTCGATCAATCAAAAAGGGGCTATCAACAGAGCACAATTTGAAATGCCTGAGTGGAGTATATCGGCACCTTTTCACGCATTCTGTTGCTCACTTGCTCATTTCTTCCCTGCCAGAATGTGCAGGCCGCAGACTCGATGCTCAGTAGATATCCCCATATCGCATATGCGAACGAACTTGCCCCCACAATTTCCCTTCATAGGCTTTTCCTTTGAAAATGCACCGATTTTGATTGCTGCATATTTAGACGCAATGCACATAAAATATCCATATGAGCAGCATATATGTGCTCATATGGACAAAAATTGACATATCATTGTCATAAAACTAGCCTATTTGAGCAAATAAGAGGAGAGACGAGCATGGATCGCAGATCGCTAATTCTGGAAAAAGCGCAAAGAACGGGTCGCGTCATGGTAGACGACCTGGCGCAGGAATTTGGCGTATCGACACATACCATTCGCCGCGACATCAATGTCCTTTGCGAGCAGGCCAAGTTACGCCGTTTGCATGGGGGAGCAGAGTTTATCGATGGTAGTGCCAACCTGCCTTATGCTATGCGGGCCATTCTCAATGCCAATGCCAAAACGGCAATTGCCACCAAAGTTGCCAGCCTGATTCCAGACGAGGCAACGGTCTTCATATCCATCGGCACGACTCCGGCAATGGTGGCAGCCGAACTTGCAGACAAGAACGGCCTGACGGTGATCACCAACAATCTCAATGCCGCGATGGCTGTGGCCCAAAATACCACCCATCGCATCATCCTGCCCGGCGGTGAGCTGCGTCTGCCAGACCGGGATATGATCAATCTGGCTGCTATTCGCCTGTTTGAAGGCTATCGCGCCGATTTTGGTATTTATGGCGTGGGCGGCATCGATCCCGATGGCAGTCTGCTGGATTTTCACGAAGAAGAAGTGCAGATCCGTCAGCAGATCCATGGCAATGCCCATCAATCCATTCTGGTTGCGGATAAAACAAAATTTGGTCGGCGGGCAGCAGCCGTCGGCGGGCACCTGAACGAGGCGGATTTTATGGTCATAGATGACAGACCCGAAGGCGATTTCTCGAACCAATTGGACGACTATTCCGGTCAGTTGATCGTGGCAAGGGAGGAAGCATGATGTCAGCATTTCTGTCGCTTCAATCCATCACCCGTCAGTGGGACGGTGAAGGTGGTGTCGTCAACGTCTCACTGGATGTAGAAAAAGGCGCTTTCCTGTCAATTCTTGGCCCATCTGGTTGCGGAAAATCCACTTTGTTGCGTTTGATTGCGGGCCTCGAACATCCGCAAACCGGTTCTATCATCATGGATGGTCAGGATGTAACCGAGCAAAATGCGTCCGAACGTCATCTCTCCATGGTGTTCCAGTCCTATGCGCTGTTCCCGCATTTGAATGTTACCGAGAATATCCAGTTCGGCCTGAAAGTCCGCAAAATCTCAAAGGCAGAACGCGCCGAACGTGTCGCAGAAGCAGTCGAAATGACTGGTCTCAAAGGCTTGGAACTACGCAAACCAGCAGAACTTTCCGGTGGTCAACGTCAGCGCGTTGCACTGGCTCGCGCTTCAGTCTCCGGTCATCCACTTTGCCTGATGGACGAGCCACTCTCGAACCTTGACGCCAAGCTACGCCATTCAGTGCGCCGAGATATCAAGGCCTTGCAACGCCGTCTTGGCCTTACCGTTGTTTATGTGACCCACGACCAGAGCGAAGCCATGAGCCTGTCCGATCAGGTGGCACTGATGAATGGCGGCCATCTGGAACAGATCGGCACTCCAGCCGAACTTTACAACAAACCAGCCAGCCTTTTCGCCGCTGAATTTATTGGCGAGCCACCAATGGCGCATCTGGCCGGTGAATTGCTTGGTCTGAATGATCAGATCCGCGTTGGCATTCGACCTGAATTCATCTCGATGGAGATGGACGCCAGATCAGCTGATGTCAGCGCACAAGTCACCGATATTGAATTTTTGGGAAGCGGCACGCGCTATAATCTGGATCTGCCATCCACCAAGGGGCTGACCGTGACCGCCCCAGGAGAGGCATCCATCGCTATGGGTGAGCAGGTTCACATTTCCCTACCCGAGAATAAAAGGCTCCTTTTCGACGCCGCAAGCGGCAAAATCAAAAAGGAGCCCTTGCAGAATTACGAGACTAATAGTCGCCAAACCACCGTCTCGTGATGGCCGAAAGGCACCTTAACGAAGAGAATGTTTCATCACCAAAAAGGCCCTTAAAATGACCCGTATCACTGCACTAGCAGCTATGCTCGCGACAAGTGTTCTTGTCAACCCGGCTGCGGCCGAAACCGAACTGACCATGTATTACCCGATTGCCGTTGGTGGCAAGTTGACCCAGGTGGTCGATGGGATTGTTGCGGACTTCCAGAAGCAAAATCCGGACATCAAGGTCAATGCCATCTATGCCGGCAACTATGACGACACCCGCATCAAGGCTTTGTCTGCTCTGAATTCCGGTCAGCCAGCCCAATTGGCCGTGATGTTCTCCATCGATGCCTATGACTTGATCGAACAGGATCTGATCGTTCCATTTGAAGACGTGATTGAAGGTGAAGCAGAAGGCAACTGGTTGAACAGCTTCTACCCAGCCCTGATGGCCAATGGCAAGATCGAAGGCAAAACCTGGGGCGTACCATTCCAGCGTTCCACCATTGTTGCTTATTACAACAAAGACAAGTTCCGCGAAGCTGGCTTGGATCCTGAAAAAGCACCGACCAGCTGGGACGAGCTCATCGAGATGGGCAAGAAACTGACCAAGGATGACACGTCAGGCCTGATGATTCCCTCCACCGGCTATCCTTACTGGATGTTCCAGGCTCTTGCCATTCAGAACGGTAAGGAAGTGATGTCCAACGATGGCACCACCACTTATTTCAACGATGACAGCGTTGTCGATACCCTGAAATTCTGGAAATCCCTGTCCTCTGATCATGGCATCATGCCAGAAGGCACTGTGGAATGGGGCACCCTGCGTCAGGCTTTCCTGGAAGGCAAGACTGCCATGATGTGGCACTCGACCGGCAACCTGACTGCGGTTAAAAACAATGCCAAGTTCGATTTCGGTGTTGCCAAACTGCCAGGAAAGGTTCGTCTGGGTTCACCTACCGGTGGCGGCAACTTCTATCTCTTCAAAAAATCCACGGATGAAGAAAAGCAGGCTGCGCTGGAGCTGATCAAGTTCATGACCTCTCCCGAACAGGCCGCCAAGTGGTCCATTGCGACCGGCTATATGGGCGTTTCTCCTGCCGCTTATGAGACCAAAGAGCTGAAGGAATATACTGCCTCCTTCCCTCCTGCGCTGGTTGCGCGTGACCAGCTGGAGCATGCCGTTGCAGAATTCTCTACCTTTGAGACCGCCCGTGTTCGCGACGGATTGAACAAGGCCATCCAGTCTGCCCTGACCGGCGAAAAAGAGCCGAAGGCTGCACTGGATGAAGCACAGAAAGCTGCTGAAAAGGCACTGAAGGCTTACAAATAATCCTCTCAAGGGGCGCTGCTACTCTCCAGGTAGTGCCCCTTCCCCTCCAAAATGGCAGGCTCATGCAACGCACATCAATTTTCTCCCCCACTCGAAGTACGATCCATGGCTGGCTTCTCATCACACCCGCATTCGTGATGCTCTCCGCCTTTGCCTTCATTCCGTCAATATCTTCACTCTGGACCTCGCTGTTTTCGCGCGGAACACGACGGAACCCTTCCGAGTTTGTGGGATTGGAAAATTATCAGACGTTGTTTGATGATCCGACCTTTTGGCTCGTGGCCAAGAACAATCTTTTCTATGCTGGCGTTACCATTCCTGCCTCAATCATCTTTGCGCTCATCATGGCGCTTTGGGCAAACAGCAAGATACCGGCCCGCTCTTTTGTGCGTACCGCTTACTTCACGCCCACTGTCTTGCCGATGATTGCAGCAGCCAATCTATGGCTATTTTTCTATACGCCAAGTTTTGGCATTCTCAATAAGATCGGCAGTCTATTTGGCATGGAATCCGTCAATTGGCTTGGCGAACCGGAAACCGCCCTTTGGGCCGTGTGCATGGTCACTATCTGGAAAGAGGCCGGGTTCTTCATGATCTTCTATCTGGCGGCTCTTCAAACCATTCCGCCTGATCTGAAGGAAGCGGCTGACATTGAAGGCGCCTCTCGCTGGACCTATACACGTCGCATTGTGTTGCCGCTCTTGATGCCAACCACACTGTTCATTCTGGTCAATGCCATGATCAATTCAGTCAAGCTGATCGATCATCTTTTCATCCTGACCAAAGGTGGACCGTCCGATAGCACCAAGCTGATCCTCTATTATATCTGGGAAAATGCCTTCGCCTATTTTGATCGTCCGAGCGCAGCAGCCATGACCGTTTTGGTTCTTCTACTACTCGGCGTAATGGCCGCCATCCAGTTCACATTCCTTGACCGGAGGGCTCATTACAGATGATGCGCTATCTAGAACCCTTTTTGGCCATAGTTCTGGCTATTCTTTGGATTTCTCCGCTGCTCTTTGCCCTCTGGGCGGCCCTGCATGATGTCTCAGACGCCGTGAATTTCCGCCTGTTGGCACCTCTGACCCTGGACAATTTCGTCACTGCATGGAACGGCACGCCATGGCTACGCTATTTCCTCAATAGTTTCCTTCTGGTGACCATGATTCTGATCGGACAATTCTTCCTGACCACACTTGCTGGCTATGCATTTGCACAAGTTCAGTTCAAAGGCCGGGAAGTTCTGTTCATTCTTGTCCTGTTGCAGCTCTTCATTCTGCCCGAAGTCTTGATCGTTGAGAACTACCGCGTAGCTGCCACACTTGGCCTGTTTGACACAATCCTCGGTATCGGAGCGCCTTATATGGCTTCAGCTTTTGGCATTTTCCTGATGCGGCAGGCCTTCAAATCGGTCCCAAAAGAGCTGGATGAAGCAGCTCGCGTTGAAGGTTGCGGTCTGCTGGGAGTTCTTTGGCGGGTTTATATCCCGGCGGCGCGCCCCACTTATATCGCCTATGCCCTGGTGTCTGTCTCCACCCACTGGAACAATTTCCTCTGGCCTTTGATTGTCACCAACTCCGAGAGCACCCGCCCGCTGACAGTTGGCCTGTCCTTGTTCGGTGCTCCGGAAAATGGCGTTGATATCTCGGTAATTTCCGCTGCAACCGTGATGGTGATTGCCCCGCTCCTGATCCTTTTCCTGGTCTTCCAACGCCGCTTTGTTCAGGCCTTTTTGACTGCAGGCATCAAATAGCCCCGTTTAAAGAGGCGTGCGCAAACGCGCCTCTTCACAGATCTCGCCCAATGAGAGCAAAGCATTTCAAGTTGCATAAAATGACACGCATTTTACAAATTTCCGACACGCATATCGTGGCTCCCGGCTCCCTTTATTATGGAAAGGTCGATACAAGAGCGGCCCTAAGAATGGCAATTGAGAGGATCAACCATGATCTTGAACGTATTGGGCCAATCGATTACGTCATCGTCTCCGGCGATCTGGTTGAACATGGCAAACCCGAAGAATATGCGGCTTTCAAAGCCACCATGGCGGATTTGAAGCTTCCCTATCTCGCCTTGCCTGGTAATCACGATTGCCGGGAAACCATGCGCAAGTCTTTTGCCGATCAGGACTGGATGCCAGAGGATGGTCCTATCCAATGGGTTCGAGAATTTGAGGATTTTTGTCTTGTTGGATTGGATACGTCTGTAACGGATGCTCCTCATGGTCAGTTGACTAAGGCTGGCCTTGCCTTTTTGTCTGAAACCATGCAACGACTGAATGGCAAACCCTTGATGATCATATTGCATCATCCGCCCATCCGCATGGGTATTCGCCCGATGGATGATATCAACCTGATTGAGGCTGAACGCTTCAAGACCTTGGTTGCCTCCTATAAAGGCCCGTGCAAAATTTGCTGTGGCCATGTGCATCAACTGGTGACCAGCCGCTTTGCCGAAGCTGATTTGATCATTGCTCCCGGCGTCTCGCACGGAGTGACGCTGGAGTTGCGCGAGGATGTACCCTACAGCTTTACCATTGAAAATGGTGGCATGCTCTTGCATGACTATCGCGATGGTTTTCAGAGCATTCAGATTCCGGTTGCACCAGCCAGCCCATCAATTCCCTTCTCTTGAGGAAAATCCTCCTTTATCCTGATGAGAAGTGATTCCTCACGGATAAGATGAGAAGAGAAGCGGCTTTCATGCATCAAGACAGACCAGATCCCTCTCAGAAAGACCTTACCAAGGCTGGTAAAGAGGGTTTTGACCAACGTCTGGAAGAGCTGGATTCCTTTGCTGCCATCCTGCCGCAAGGGCGCAATGAAACACTGGCCCATCTGTTGGAAGATGAGGATGTCGCCACCTTGCGCCATCTCGCCCATGAAGGCATGGGGGCGAACAGTCTACGCGCGCTAGCATCAGATTTTGGCTATTTACAAGCCTGGTGTCGAGTGGCCACCGGCTATTCCCTCACCTGGCCAGCGCCGCAAGATCTGGTGTTGAAATTCATAGCTCATCATCTCTGGTCCGAGGAAGAGAAAGCCCAAAGCCCCGATCATGGCATGCCAAAATATGTGGGCGATCATTTACGGCAAGAGGGCCTTCTTCGCACATCCGGGCCACATTCACCGGGCACTGTCCAACGGCGTTTGGCCAGTTGGTCAACCTTGCATCGTTGGCGTTCCTTGGAAGGACCTTTTTCTTCCCCCGCCATTCGCGCAGCCATACGATTGGCCGTGCGTGTCGCGGACCGCCCCCGCAAACGAAAAAGCAAGAAACCGATCACGGCTGATATTCTGGAAGAAATCCTGAAAACCTGTCTGGGCGAACCACCTATGCGCCCCAGTTTACGCGATCATCGAGATGCGGCCATCCTGATGCTTGGCTTTGCTTCCGGTGGGCGCCGCCGGTCCGAGCTGGCTGGTTTGCGTTTGTCGCAAATCCAGTTTGAAGACCCTGTTTTGGCAGATCCCAATGATACAAACAGCGAGTTGCTCCCCTGCCTCACACTTAGTCTTGGCCGAACCAAAACCGAAGATGGCCAAGATGATAACGATGTCGTGCTGATCGGGCGTCCGGTGCATGCCCTGCAAGATTGGTTGAAAGTGGCCAAAGTGAAGAATGGCACTATTTTTCGGGCCATTAATCAATGGGGACATTTGAGCGAACGTCCCTTGAGTGCCCAAAGCATCAATCTCATTATCAAGGGCCGTATCAAAAAGGCCGGATTGAATCCGGATGACTATAGCGCCCATGGCTTGCGTTCGGGCTTTCTGACCGAAGCCGCAAATCGCGATATCCCGTTACAGGATGCCATGCTGCAATCCCGTCACAAATCAGTCATTCAGGCATCTCGCTATTATAGCGAAGCCAGCAAAAGCAGACGCAAATCTGCCCGTATGCTCGGTTGAATTCTCCATTTGGATTTCCGGACAAGCAATTGTCACTATCGAATGAGAGAGCAATTCTGGCTAATTGTTCCGTCTGCACAATCAATCAGAGCTTTTGCTAGCCAGCTGGAAAATATCCTGCTGCCCTTGCTCATAGGTCGCATTTCGTTTTTTCTGATGACATAATTGGCCGGAGATGGTTTTTCGATTGTTCCCAATCGAACCAGTGCACCACTTTTCAGTGCATCTTGCACCAGAATGGTCCGCCCCATGGCAACACCCTGTCCAAGCTCTGCCAGCAATAAACTCATGTTGGATTGAGGATAACGACAGATCCCGTGTGGCGTCGGACCATGACCACTCCCCTTCAACCATTCTGCCCAGATATCATCTGCACCGGAAAATGTATCCCCGAGAAGGGGAAGCGACATAAATTTCTCGGGTAATTCCTCATCGGAACAATCGACCAGATGATGCATTTTCACAAAGTCCGGCGAGGCGACGGGAAACAGACAATCTTGTGTCAACCAATTCTCGGAATTTTGCTTGGTGTAGAGGATGGTCAGATCTGCATCACCTGCGACCTCCGGCCCATCACCGGGTAACGTAAGAATCTTAAGATTGACTTCCGGATGCGCCGCAAAAAAAAGAGATAGGCGTGGTAACAACCAGCGCACAGAGAAGCCGGGAAAGACCTCTACCGAGACATCCAGACTTTCTTTCTTGTTACGCTCAGCCAGTATCACTTCACGCATTTCACCAAATGCACGCTTCTGCGCATCCATCAATTTTTTGCCCGATGGCGTCAAAACAATTTGTCGCCCTTGCCTTTTAAACAGAGTAATACCCAGAGTTTCTTCCAACATCTTGATTTGTTGGCTCACTGCACTTTGCGTCACACCCAAGGCATTGGCTGCGGCCGTAAAGCTTTGATATGTCCCGCAAGTTTCAAAAACCCGAAACACTTTTTCTGATGGCAGCGACCAAATAGACATTAGAAAATCCTAATAGTAAAATTACTAACTTTGTATTTTTCTAACCAATAAACACTGATAGGTCTACGGGTTATTACCACTTGCCGGGGAGGACTAACGTGGAAAATAACAAAACAAGCCCATCTTTTGCGCAGTCTGCGCTGACCTTTGGTCTGATTGTAGCAACCATCGGAATCGGACTGTTCATTCTCAAAATCAGCTTGCATAGCCTGATGCTGGTTTGTCTCGTCATTGCGACATTCAGCGCATGGCGATTGGCCGGGGGCGACTTCACATCCATACGCAACGCCATGAATGATGGAATCTCTCGTGCCTTTGGCGCCATTTATATCTTCATTCTCATCGGGGTTTTGGTCGCCGCCTTCATTCAGTCTGGCACTGTTGCTACCCTGATCTATTATGGCCTTGAATTCATCTCACCTGCTGTCTTCTTGCCTGCCGGACTGATCCTTTGTGCCTTCATGTCAGTTGCCACCGGTACAAGTTGGGGAACAGTGGGTACCGCTGGCGTCGTCCTTATTGGTATGGGAGGCGCCATGGATATTCCCTTGGCGATAGTCGCCGGTGTCGTGGTGTCTGGTGCTTGCTTTGGCGATAAGATGTCACCGGTTTCCGATACCACCAATCTGGCTGCCATGTCCTCGGAAGTGGATCTGTACAAGCATATCCGCTCCATGACTTATACAACTGGTCCGACCTTTTTGATTGTCTTGGTAATCTATGCCGTGATCGGCATGCAGTTTGCCGACAACGCAATGTCCGTAGACCGTGTCAATGCAATGATTGAGGCGCTGGACAATACTTATGCCATCAATCTGTTCTGCCTGTTGCCCTTCATCGTGATGATTGCTCTGACCGCTGCAAAGGTCTCGGCAGAACCTGCCATGGTCGCAGCAGCAGCAACCGCAGTCATACTCGCAATTTTCATGCAAGGAGCTGATCCGGTGGCTGTGATGAATGCACTTTATAGCGGAGGTGGCAAAGGCTCCACTGGTATCGAAGCCCTTGATGGCTTGCTTGGTCGCGGGGGCATTTCTTCCATGATGTGGACCTTGTCTCTGGCTCTAATGGCGCTGGCACTCGGCGGCATTCTTTATGGTTTTGGCTTCCTGCAATCATTGATCTCTGTGGTTCTGATCCGCATCAAATCCGCATTCAGCCTGGTCACCTCCACTATTGTCACCTGTCTGGTCGGCAACATGACCATGGGCGAAGCCTATATGTCCATCATTCTGGGAGGTCAGCTCTTTGGCACTGCATATGATGAAAAAGGCATCGACCGCTCCGTCATGTCCCGCAGTCTTGAAGAAGGGGCAACCCTCACCACCGTATTGATCCCATGGACAACAGGCGGTGCTTTCTTCGCTGCCACACTGGGCGTCAACGTTCTGGATTATGCACCATGGGCTTTGCTGAACTGGATGAACCCGATCATTTCGATCCTCTTTGCTTTGTTTGGCCTGTTCATTTTCAAGGCCAAGCCCAAAAAAGAGGAAACAACAACAGTCAAACCCGTACCTGCCTCTGCTGGTTAACTTCAAAAAGCCGGACTGCTCCACTCATGAATAGCCCGGCTCCAAACTCATTTTGATCAGGAAAATTCCATGCCCACCAAATCGTCTTTGGCAATCACCTATGATGCTTTGCAATTTACCCGCGCCATGCCGCAAGACCTGATTGATGGCATCCCGGTTCTGATGGTCAATCGTCTTGGTTCCACCGAGACATCCTATATGCGAACCGAGAATTTCATCGGTCATTGTGAACCGGACACAGTCTATCAAGTAAGCCTCGACAAGGGTTTTGTTCCCACCAGCGGTGAACCAATCAAATTGGCAGCCCCTGTTGAACCTCCCCATCTGGTCCTGAGCGGCAAATGGGAAACAAAAATCGACTATACCAACGATGACTCGAATATCCTGGGTGGCAATGGTCGATATGTCGTACCCACTGGGGAAAACCACATCACTATCCCCATAGCAGAAACCACGCCGGAACATCTGGCCTATTACGGAAGCTATCTGGTAAAATCAGGCGACCTGATACGCTTTGACAGCACAGGCAATCTGCCGGTCACTATCACGTCTGTTGGTGAAGATTATCCCGAGAATTATCTGCTCAAGGAAGATCTTGGCGGTGGTGCTTATCTCGAAGTTCATGACCGACCCCACTTTCACATGCCATTGGATAAAGACTGCGGCGGTTATCTGATCGTCGGCATGTGTGGTGATGATGGCATCAATCGTGTCTCTGCTTTCCAGATCCCATTTGGTTATGCCATCCACATGGGACCATGGGCCATCCATTGCGATGCCTATATAATCGGCCGCCATTTGGTCATCTATTCCGCAACGCCGGAATTTTCGACCGTGATCCTTCGAGATCAGGATAACGGTCTAGCCTCAATTCAATTTGATAAATAGCTTTGGTGAGCGATACTTGGGGTGGCGCTCATAAAGTGTCACCCACCTATCAAAATCCACTCCATGAAGCGGGGAGCATGGCTGTTAAAGTCTTCATTTCTGCAACTCCATTGCCACCAGATCCACCAATTGCTGGCTACCGAAACTTGGCAAAGGCCTGCCATTCACAAAGAAAGTCGGAGTCTTGTTGACGCCAAAAGCTTTCACATCCGCAGCGTCTTGATTGAGACGCGTGGTGATTTCTGGCAGCATCATATCATTGCGCGCTTTTTCGATATCCAAACCCACAGAAGCCGCGACCTTCATCGCTTCTTCCAGATGAGCCGTATGATTGATGGCCCATTTGGCCTGATCTGCAAATAGGGCTGCGATCACTTCCTTGAACTTACCTTGCTGACGAGCAGCTTCCATCAGCCGAACTACGGCATCTGAGCCCTTGTGGAATGCGGCATAGCGTACAACAAGGCGGATCTCATCTGGCTTGGCAGCCAGGATCTGCTTCACAAATGGAAAAAATGCACGACAAGCTTCGCAAGCGGGATCGAGAAATTCAACGATCGTCACCTTGGCCTTTTCTGGTCCATAGGTAGGAGAATAATCGCGCTCCAACTGAGCATCCTTACTCACTTGTGCAATCTGGGGAGAAGCAGTCAGCTCACCCTGATTGATTTTATATAGATAACCACCAACCGCAAATATGGCGGCGAAGGCGATGAGGACAATAAGAACCAGACTTTTACGGGTCATGAGGCATTACCTTCGCGGGTTTTGATTGCCAGAAGTCCGAGAGCTACGACAATGATCAGGAAAGCCAGTACTGATAGATAGGGAAGTGGCAAGGAGAAAATGGTCATATTTGCATCCATACAAGATGGACCATCTTGAGAACATGGAACAATGGGTTTTGGGATCAACCCGCCATAGAGGCCGCTGTGATAAAGCGCAAAGCCCAAACCACCCAATGCCATCGGCAACCCATAGAGCCATATACCAACATCAGAGCGATAAAGCGCGATGATCAGGATGATTGCCAGCGGAAACATGAAAATGCGTTGGTACCAGCACAGCAAACATGGCATCTGACCCATGATCTCGCCGATGAAGAGAGCTGACAAAGTGGAGATCAACGCCACAAGTGCTGCAAGCGCAAGCAACCCCCATTGATCATTTGGTAATGCGGACGTTTTGTTGCCCGGTTCGTCTTGTGTCATGGATAGAAGGGGAGCCCATGGGCTCCCCTCTCCTTTATCTTACGCGATCTTGGTTTTAGGATCAGGGATCACCACAATCGGGGTGTTTTTCGGCACCCGATTGTAGAGATCAATGATGTCCTGATTGAGCAGACGGATACAGCCGGAAGACACCGCCTTGCCAATCGAGCGAGGCTCATTGGTACCATGCAGACGATAGAGAGTGTCCTTCCCGCCCTGGAAAATATAAAGAGCACGCGCACCGAGCGGGTTTCCTAACCCCGGAGGCATACCCTTGCGCCATTTTTCCAATTCCGGTTGACGGTCAATCATCTCGGAAGGTGGTGTCCAGGTTGGCCAGGCACGTTTCCAGGCGATATTGGCGCGACCTGCCCAAGAGAAGCCCTGACGGCCAACACCGATGCCATAGCGCATGGCCTTACCATCTTCCATCACCCAATAGAGATATTTGTGAGGTGTATCGACCACCAATGTTCCCGGGCGCTCGCCAGTCGGATCATCGACCAACTTACGCCAGAATTTGCGCGGTACGTCGCCAGGTTTGATAGCAGGTAGTGGAAAGCGCTCCTTTGGGCGTGCCTGATACATATCGGGCACTGAAAGCTTTGCCGTTTTCAGTGGTGCTGTTCGCGTACTCTGACAACCAGCAAGGCCAAGTGCCATCGCTCCGCAAAGAAAAGAACGACGAGACAGGGAGATCGGGCCTCTATTCAGCCCATTTTTAAATTTTGTAAAGTTCGTCATGAAGAAAAGATCTGCATTTAAGCCACATCAATCACCCCGAATTCATGGATCAAGTCTTTTCAAGCCCAAACAAGCGAGAAGATTCATGATTTCAGAATGCATGAAAAAGGATCAAATATGCAGAAGCTTGGGAGGGCGGTCGAGCCCAGCAACAGGCAAGCTGTCGCTACGATGGTCCGTCCAGTCCAACAAGGATACTTCCTCAGGCGGTATAACACCCCCGACTGGCAAAAGAAGATTGGCCCAGCAATAGGAGCAATGTTTGGCTTTGCTCAACTCGCTCTCTGAAGTCTGATCAAAGGGCTGTTGTGTCGATACACGATCTACACCCACCACGATAGGCGCCAAAGCGGCGGAAACATCTTCGGCAGTGCTGGTGCTTTGAGAATTCTTGCATTCGGTATGCGTCACATAGTCAGCCCGTGCCTGTCCAGCACCAACCAGACAGCCAATCACGGCAAAGACAGTTAATATGTGAGCAATCCAACGCATGAATCTCTCTTACGCGCTTCGCGGTTTACTGGCAACCAGCTAGCGCTGACTTTTATGTCAGCGTTGAAGAGTGTCACATATTTATCGCGTTCCGACTATGCACAATGCTGGCGATCGTGGTGACAAAATATCAACCCAAGACTGGACAGAAGGGGCTGCTTTGTATCTTCTAGGGTCAACTTGCATTGACCGGTTTTCCGATCATGCTGAAATTTCCCACCCGGGCTATATCAGACTATTTTTGTTTGATGCTCTCAACAGCCACTAGCCCGATAGCGACAGAACTATCAAAGGACATTGTCATGAAATCCTTGCTGAAACTCACCGTTTGCACGCTGGCACTGGCCGCCTTCAGCAGCGTGGCTCAGGCTGAACAATGTGCTGCAGGCAAAACACTGGAAACAGGTAAACTGACGATCGCCACAGGCAATCCAGCCTATTTCCCTTGGGTGATTGATGATGCCCCAGAAAGCGAAAAAGGTTTTGAAGCCGCAGTCGCATACGCTGTCGCCGGAAAAATGGGCTTCGAGAAAGACGATGTTATCTGGGCGCGTGCGAGTTTTGATGAATCCATTCAACCAGGTCCAAAAAACTTCGACGTCAATTTGCAGCAATTCTCCATCTCTGCGGATCGTGACAAGATCGTTGATTTCTCCTTGCCATATTATTCCTCTGCCATGGCGGTGCTGACAACCAAGTCAGTCGTTGAAGCCGGTGCGAAACCAGAGCTGGCATCGCTGAAAAAGCTCAAATGGGGTGCGGATGCAAACACAACTGCAGTTCCCATGCTAACCGGGCTTGTTGAACCAGAGAGCGATCCGTTGCTTTACAATGAGCAGGCCGACGTATCCGCCGCAATTCAGGCAGGTCAGATTGATGCTGCCCTTTTCGATTTGCCAACTGCGCTTTACCTGGCAGCAGTTGTTGTTGACAACGGCGTAGTTCTTGGCCAGTTCCCAGCTGATCGCACTGAAAATCCAGATCAGTTCGGCATGCTGATGGAAGAAGGCAGCAAGCTCAAACCATGTGTTGATGAAGCAATCAAGGCACTGACAACTGACGGCACTTTGGCCAAGCTCGAAGCCGTTTGGCTTTCTGAGACCACGAGCGTTCCGGTCATCAAATAATGTCGGTAAATTCGAAGGGTTTGACCCGTCGTCAGGTGTTTGAGCAGAAGCTCAAACGCCGCTCGATTTTTCTCGCAGCTATCTCCACCAGTGCAGTCTTTCTGGCACTGGTGGCGCTCATTCCAATGGCCCCCGGCTGGGAGAAGGTAAAACAGAGCTTTTTCAATTGGGATGTAATGGTTAAAACCTTTCCCAAACTGCTCAGCGCCTTCTTGATGGATGTCGCCATTTTTGCCTGGTCGGTACCATTGATTGCCGCTCTTGGCCTTGCCATTGCACTGGCCAGAGATGTACGCAACCCAGCCCTATATCCCTTGCGCATGTTTGGCGCGCTTTACACGGATATCTTTCGCGGTGTGCCGGTCGTATTGGTGGTCTATTTGGTTGGCTTTGGCATCCCCGGCCTTGGCCTACAAAGACCGTTCAACTCCCCCTATCTGTGGGGTACGGTTGCGCTGGTTGTTACCTATGCGGCCTATGTTGCGGAAATTTTCCGGGCAGGCATCGAGTCAATCCATCAATCCCAGCGAAACGCAGCCTTGTCTTTAGGGCTTTCTCCTTCCGATTCCATGCGGTTTGTCGTGCTGCCACAGGCCATAAGGCGGGTAATTCCGGCACAAATGAATATCTTGATCGCACTACAGAAGGATGTGGCTCTGCTGTCCTTCATCGGACCGGTAGAAATCTTCCGGCAGGCCGGTGTGTTCAAATCTCTGCTGGCCAACTTCACTCCCTATGTGGTGGCAGCAGTGATTTTCCTCATTGTGACCATTCCCGCCACGCGCCTTGCAGATCACCTGATTTCCAAGCAAAACCGAGCCCGTTCATGAAGCTGAAACTGATCAATCTGCACAAGGCCTTTGGGGCCAATAAAATCTTGAATGGTATTTCGCTCGACGTGAATCAGGGAGAAATGATCTGTCTGATCGGCGCATCTGGCTCGGGAAAATCCACATTGCTACGCTGTATCAACCTGCTCGAGCCCGTAGATGACGGCGAAATCTGGCTCGATGGTGAAGAAATCGGCGATCCTGCCCTTGATCCTCAGCCGGTCCGGCAAAAGATAGGAATTGTCTTCCAATCCTTTAATCTCTTCCCGCATATGACAGCGGAAGAGAATGTGATGCTTGCCCCACGAAGGATTTTCAAAAAGTCCCGAGATGCACTTCGCCCGCAAGTCGAGGCTTTGTTCGATCGCTTCGGCCTTTTGGATCGTATGCAGCATTATCCAGATCAATTGTCCGGGGGACAGCAGCAGCGAGTTGCGATTGTTCGTGCTCTTGCCATGAATCCCGAGATCATGCTGTTTGACGAGATTACATCGGCCCTTGATCCTGAGCTGGTAGGCGAAGTGCTTGAGGTGCTCAAGTCCCTTAAAGATGATGGTATGACCATGATCCTGGCGACTCACGAGATGGCCTTCGCACGTGATGTGGCAGACCGTGTTTGCTTCCTGGATAAAGGCCGCATTCTGGAACAAGGCATACCGGAGCAAATCTTCTCCAACCCCAAGGAAGAGCGCACCCGAGATTTCCTCGCTCGCGTCTTGCGCGAGCATTGATTGAGCAAAACCTCTTCCAACAAGCCTGAAAAGACAAAGCCCTTCCAATGATCAAAAAATCATTAGAAGGGCCTTAAATCGTTGCAATAAAGCGCTTTTGATCAAAAGCGTTTTATTTTTGGGATATGCCTTAAGCAGAAACCGGATCAGTGGTCCAGGCACCATTGACCAGACGTGGAATACCCAGCGGATTTTCATCTTTCAGTTCAAGTGGCAGCAATTCCTGCGGGGTGTTCTGGTAGCAGAGCGGACGCACGAAACGATCAATGGCACGCTCACCAACGGAAGTGGACTGCACATTGGTGCTTGAAGGGTATGGGCCGCCATGAGACATGCCAGCACACACTTCCACGCCAGTGCCGTAACCGTTGAAGATCAAACGACCAACTTTGTTCTGTATCACTGCAGACAGGCGCTGGCTCATCACCAGATCACCGCTTTCAGCAAAAATGGAGCTGGTCAGGTGACCGTGGAAGCTGGCAGCAATCTGCAACATTTCTTCGTCAGATCCGCAGACAATCGCGAGCGTGGATGGACCAAAGATCTCTTCCTGCAACTCTTCATCAGCCAGATAATCACTAGCTGAAACCACCATCAAAACCGGCTGGGCATTGTTGCCGTCAGTCTCAGGACCGAAAGCCTTGACGCTAACGCCATTGGAAGCCTGACGCTTTTTATTGCCATCATTGAAAGAGCTGCTAATGCCCGGTGTCAGCATGCATTGTGCCTGCTGCGCGGCAATGCCTTCGGCGGCCTTGGCAAGGAATGCATCGGTATCTTTGCCGTCTTTGACCACCAGAATACCAGGATTGGTGCAGAACTGACCTGCGCCAAGCACCATCGCACCAACGAACGCTTCTGCAATGCCTTCCGCTTTCTCGTTAAGGGCTTTGTCCAGCAGGAAAACAGGGTTGGTAGAACCCAGTTCACCAAAGAAAGGAATTGGCTCAGGACGCTGGCTTGCGAGGTTGAACAGCGCACGACCGCCACCAACAGAACCGGTAAAGCCACCTGCCTTGATGTCCGGATGCTGTACCAAAGCTGCACCAACCGTCTGGCCTGGACCATGGATAAGGCCAAAGGTACCAGCGGGCACACCGGATTTTTCGATGGCTTTTTTGATACACTTAGCAACCAACTCGGACGTACCAGGATGAGCGGAGTGGGCTTTGACGATAACCGGGCAACCAGCTGCCAGAGCTGAAGCCGTATCACCACCAGCGGTGGAGAATGCCAATGGGAAGTTGGAAGCCGCAAAAACCACAACAGGACCAAGAGCGATCTGGGTCAGGCGAATATCCGGCTTTGGAACTGGCTGGCGATCCGGGATAGCGGTATCGATGACGGCACGCTTCCAGTCGCCACGGCGCAACACGTTGGAGAATTGACGCAGCTGACCGGTGGTACGGCCCAGCTCACCACGCAAACGCATTTCTGGAAGACCGGTCTCAGCCATGCCGCGCTCAACGATAGCGTCAGCTGCCGCTTCCATCTCAGAGGCAATCTCATCGAGGAAAGACGCACGTTCTTCTGCAGAAAGAGTAGAGAAAATCGGGAATGCCGCATCAGCAGCAGCCACCACCTCGTTCACTTCATCCAGATTTGCATTTTGAAACTCGGTTGGCAGTTTCTCGTTGGTTGCCGGGTTCAGTGCTGCAAATGCACCATCTTTGGCGTCGCTTTTCCAGGTACCATTGATCAGTTGCTTGCCGGTAAGACTCATATTCATCATCCTATCTGACTTAAAGCGCGTTCCCGAAAAGTTGAAGCACTTTTCGGATAAGAATTCGCTTCGAAATAAAGTGTTAAAGCCTTTCGTATGGTCCGATTATCATTCAATAAGGCTTTAACGTGGATTGGAAGGGTGGTTTGAAAGTTGCCTCATCATAGAAATCCTGCTCAATAGTGACAAAAGAGGAATTCATGTCTATAGATGAATAAATACTCATCAATAGAGTGTAATCACGGAACTTGCCATGGCCTTTCCATCTCTCAACGTTTTACGCACCTTTGAAGCTGCTGCTCGTCATGAAAGCTTCCAAAAGGCCGCAGAAGAGCTACATATCAGTGCTTCTGCGGTGTCACATCAGATAAGACAACTGGAAGACATTCTTGGCATAAAACTATTTGGCCGCACCGGCAGAAGAGTGATTTTGACACAAAAAGGTGAGTATTACTTCAACAATGTGCAGCAAGGTATCCAGATCCTTGTTCATGCGACAAACTCGATCATGGACCCAATGCGAGACCGACAAATCCGCATGTCCGTGGTCCCCTTTTTCGCCACCCGCTGGCTGATGCCAAAGCTGGAGAGCTTTCAAATTCAGCATCCCGGCTGGGAATTGGCAATCCAGACCAGCACCCAGAAATCCGACTTTGATCTGGAAGATCTTGATCTCGTCATCCGTCGTGGTGGTGGCTCCTGGGAAGGTATGCATCAGCACCTCTTGATGGAGGAGCAATTGATCGCGGTGGCTCTGCCTTCCGTTGCCGATCAGATATCGTCCTTACAGGATCTGCAAAAGGCCAGTCTACTCTACAATTCTCAAGTGCCCAGTGAATGGCCGGAATGGTTCGCTAAACTGGGGCATGAATTCACCCCCTCCTCTGCCCGACTGGAATTTCAAAACAACTCGCAAATCTTGGAAGCTTGCCTGATGGGTGCAGGTGTCGCTCTGATGGATCCGCAACTGCTGACAAATGATCTGGCGAGCGGACGCGTTACACAAGTCCTGGATCATTCAGTTGCCGGTATGCGCAACTATTATCTCGTCTATCCGGAAAGCCATGAGCAACGCCGATCCATCCCGCTCTTTCGTAACTGGATCCAGAGCCTGTTGGCAGGGGAAGCCACATAAAGACAAAGACCTCCACCAAAAAGCGGAGGTCAATCGAATACTCAAACCTCTTCCCAATAGCCAGCGATATAGCTGTTCTTGGTATTGAAGCCCTTTTCATCGCGGAAATAATGCTTGGCCTTGCGCGCAACACTCTTCTTGGCGGCAAGCCAGACAAAAGCTCCTTTGCCTTCGGGTAATTCGGCCTTCTTCGCCTGATCCAGCAAACACTCATGGGACCGCCCATCACGAATGACCCATTCGACCGAAATCGAGGGAGAATGTGTCACTGGAATCTGGTCACCCTCTTTTTCAATGCTCAGAAACACAGTGCCTTTTGTCGAAACCGGGATGGTCTCCAGAATACGCGAAATGGCGGGAATGGCAGTCTCGTCCCCTGCGATCAAGATATTATCAGCCTCTGGAATCCAGCCACCAGATGGACCCATCAAACCTACCTTGTCGCCTTCCTTGGCTTGGCTTGCCCAGTCTGCGGTTGGGCCACCTTCGTGCAGGAAAACATCAAAATCAAAGGCCGGTATCTCTTTATCGATCTTGCGAACGGTATAAACTGGACGCATCAATTCCTGCTCTCCCTTTGGCCAGACGGTACGACCTGCCTCATCCAAATAGGGCCACACAGGGACGGAGCCAGCCTGCTTGGGGAACACAAGACGGAAATGCATGCCGGTATCGAAGAAGCGTTCAATCCCTTTGCCTCGCACGGTCACCCGCACAAAGGTCCGACCAATCGGCTGAGTAGAGGTCACACTCACTTCACGAAAATTTGGCGGTGTCTCTCCTGCAGGCAGATCGCCACGCCATTGAAGCGGCTCCTGTGAGTGATTGGTGCTATGGCCAATATGATCATCCACGCCCTCTTTCAGCAGATAAAGCGCTTCCTTATTGGGTGAGGAAATTTTGAGCCGCACTGCGTCGCCATGGGTGAGCAAATCAATCATGCCCATCGGTGTCTCGATCCGGTATTGATCTTTTCCCAAAGGAGCCAAAACAAGATTATGCTCCTTTGCTTCGGCATCGAACAACGCAATAGCCTGATCAGGTGAAACATAGGGGATCTGGCTTTCGAGCTTGAAGATAATCGGATCAAGAGTGAGCATTGGCTGGACCGTTCTTTTACTTTTGGAGAAAAGCCGAAAAACGCTATCCAATGCAGGATGTTCGGCTTGATCTCTTCCATTTTGCTTTTAAAAACAAAGATGCCAGCCAGAGCCGACAAAGCAGCCCTATCATAATTCCTGAGTTTTTTGTACATCTTTTGGTCGTACAGTGTTGACAACCAATTTCAATAGTCTTTTTCGAAGAAAATCCCGGCCTTGGTTCTCCCATCCTGACCCGCTTCACCACGTGCCTTCCAGCTATCGGTAATACCAAGATCAATGGTCACCTTACCATCTTGCGCACTGCTACCCTTTTCAACATTCACATAGGTCCGATCATTCAGATAACGTCCGACACCTACCTTTGTTCCACCGCCATTTTCGTCCGACTTCACATCGATGTTGTCAATACCTGCCAAATTGCGAAGCCTATCAAGAACACCGGGACCGGAATTCACACCGCTCAAGGTGGCGACGGCATTGGCAAGTTGTGCGATTTGCACGGGTGACAGATTGGCCAATTCCTTGCCAAAGAACATCTTGGCAAGGATTTCATCCTGCGGCAGATCCGGTGAGGAGGAAAGAATTATTTCCGGCGCAGATGCATATCCCCCAACACCCACTGTATAGGTGGCAGAGCTATCGGACATGCTGGCGCTGAAATCAAGCGCCGGATCGAGTGTGCCGGAAAAGGCGACAGAACCGCGATCGAAGTCAAAGCGTTTGGTAAGAACATCCATACGTCCACGCAATAGCGATACGGACCCAACCGGATGTGGAGCAGAAGTGGTGCCACGAATTTGAATAGTGCCGCCCAATTCGGCATCAATGCCGCGTCCACGTAGATATATGCGACGGGGGGATGCAATGGTCAGATCCAATGTCATGGAAGGACCTGCACCCGATCCTTTGTTCGCATCGGATTTGGGCTGGAAATCCTTGGCTTGCTTGGCAATCCTGCCTTGGGCATTCTTGTGTTTTACCGAGACAGGTGAGACAGAACCGGGAAGGCTTTCCGGGATGGAAATATCCGTGCGGGACAGATTGACGATACCAGAAACTTTCGAACGGCCAGCCAGCTGACCTGACAGTGCCATATCTGCTCCAAAGCTCGTGGTCAGGATATCCTCGTGATTGAATGTACCATTCGAAATGCCAAGCTTGATATCAACCGGCAGTCCCTGTTCCGCATCAATTCCGATGGAGCCTTTGATGGAGAGCACACCATCCTTGCCGATATTACCGCGAATATTCTCCAGTGTCGCAGTTTGCCGCGCCAGACGAATTGTTCCACCAAGATTTCGAATAACAAGGCCTGAAGAAATCTCGGCAAAGCGTGCCCCTTTGGTGACAATGGAGCCCGAAATATCCGGCTTACCGGCAAGACCTGTGATGCGTGCATCCAAATTTGCGCTACCACTCAATTGCAATCCGGACTCAGCCAGCGTCTTGGCTGCCAATGTGAATGGAAGCCTGCCTTTGGCCGCCAAATTGAGCCTTGGGCCATCAAGATTGACATCACCAGAAACATTGAGATCTAGTCCACCGCCGCTGGTACGGCTTTGCAAAGAGAGTTTTTCGCCTCTCAAGGTGCCGTTGGCTTCGATGCCCAAGGCGGGCAAACCCTGCTGACGGGTAGCAAGGACAGATAGAGAATTGATCCTTGTACTCCAGGCTATATTCGGAGCACTTGATGGACCAGTGATACGAGCAGATGCATCCAACCTGCCTTGTACCGCTTGCCCGGTTGGCGCCAACTTGTTGGCAATGGAAAGTGGCAGATTGGAGACACTCACATCAAGCGCCAATTGCTCACCGGCACTACCGGAGATTCCTACTCTCCCACCATCGATGGAGGTGATGAAGTCGGTCAGGATAGTTTGACCATTTTGCAACCGGACCGTTGTCGACTGAACCAACGAGGCCGCAACCCCGCGCCAGTTTGCAGCAAATTGCGCAAGCTCAATATTGGTCGCTGTCGGAGTTTGTCGCACGGTGCCGGACGCCCGCAATGGCTGGCCCGACATGTGCCCGCTCAGTTGGAATGGTAACAAGCCCTCCTGACCATTGACACGAAAAGCCAAATTCTTGACACTTTCACCTCCAGCAATCAACTGACCGACCGTTAGATTGGCCGTGACATTGGCCCGATTGGCGGGATCCGTTACATCAGCATCCAGCGAAAGGTTGGTTATGCGATTAAGGCCCATTGTCAATCGATCGGAACGCACCTTCAACTTGATGGTCTGCGCCTGATTGCTCTCTGCCAATTGCAAATTACCGGTCAGTGAGCCCGACAGATCGGGCTGTAATAGCAAAGGCCCCAATCTGCCAAGGTCGGCAAAATTCAACACCAAATCCCCTGTCGCCAATCCATTATCTTTTATCAGGATGGCTCCCTTGATTTCACTCCCAGGTGCAAGAATGGAGATATTCTCGAGCCTACGACTGCCACTTTCATCACGAGATGCATCCAGTTGAAGATTCAACGGAGCCTCGCCATAATTTGCAGATAAGCGAACACGCGCATTTTGCTCGGCATCAGCCTCTACCACGCCGCGCAAATCCTCAAGAGGGATCCGGGCAACACTCAATGCCCTGCCAGCCAAGTCCAGCGATAGAGTTGGTTTTGCACGTGTTCCTTCAAACTTGAGCGTAGTGAGTAAATCACCCGATAAAGCCGGATCAATAAGCTCCAGCTTTGACAAAAGGACCTTGCCATCAAGAGCGAGCTGTTGCGGGCCGATATTGCCTGCAAGATTGACACCCAGAGCTTTCGCGGCAAGTTCGACACTTTCCAAAGTCATCGCACCGCCACCAGTCAGTTCCAGATTGGATTTCAAGCTCGGTGTGGAGCCAAGCATGGCATTCAGCGCTGGAGAACCGGTCTCGACATTGCTGGTCTGAACAACAACATTTAGCGGACCGGTTCCAGCAGATAAATTCAAACCACTGGACTGAACATCAATGCGAACAGGGCCCAGCGAGCGAGTTTGCTGTTGTAGCGAAGCAATATCCAGCCGGCTGGAAAGCACCGCATGATCGAGCTTTCCGCTCAGTTGGCTTGTCAGGTAAATTCTACCTGCGCTAACGGCTGGTTGCCCTGCTTCATCCAGAGCAAGTGCAATCTCTGTTCCTTCTTCTCCCAATATGAAAAGCGAAGTAAGATCAACAACATTACGCGCCTGATCAATGCTACCACGTATCCTCAATTGGCTAAGAGCGGATGAGAATTCCGCCAATTTCACATCAATAACACCAGAGTTGTTTCGAGCAATATCGAGCCGAAGTTCGCTTTTACCCGCCACCAGCGGCAGAACAGAGGACGGTACCAATGGCGCCAATTGTCCATCCAGCGAGGCACGGATGCGTTGAGCTTGATCAGCGAGAGCCAGCCTCGTCTCACCTTCAACCGCAACATTGCCATCCAACTGCAGGGCCAGAGTTCCGACCCAATCAGAAGGAAGCCCGTCACCCTCAATAGACAAATCAAGGGATGGGAGGTCTGCAATATCCAGCAACCGCGCTGCAAGTCCCCCACGCGGCTCGCTAATTTGAAAAGAGAGATGCCGAACGTCTTTATCCGGCTGAATATTCCAATTTCCCTTGATTGTACCCGCCGCACCATCTCGACGTAGAACTTCAAACCCTCCCTTGATCATCATTGGTGCATCATCAAGTGCAACATTGGCTTTCAAAGCCAGCTCGGCCCGGATGCCCAGAATGTCGCTACCAAGAGAAATCTGCTCTATGCTGATATCTTTTATAGAGGCGCGAAGAAGTGGAATTTCAGGGATCAGTGGTCCCGGTTCACTGGGATCAGTTTCTTGTGAGGGAAGAGGTTTTCGCAGAATATTCAACTGCTGCAGTTTGATCTGTTCGGAACTAATCTGCGCAAAAAACAAATCCCCAAACGCATAATCAACGTTCAAATCCTTTGCTTCCAGCCAGATGCCCTCCGCATCCGCCAGCGTCAGGCGTTGGAGTACAATCTCACCAAGAGCACTATCAAATCCACTTAGCTCAATTTTGAAATGATCACTGGAGGCAAGGGAATTGACCAGCTTGGATGTCACATCGCGCCCGAAGGATGTACCCAGCAGCAAAACAAGGCACAAAACGAGCATCAGAATGGTTGCGAAAACCGCTATCAGTGTACGGGTCAGCCAGATGCCGGGTCTTGTCATGCTTTTTCTCGGTCTTGCCGGAGCTTAGTGTCCCGGCCATATGCATCAGGAGCAAATCAAGGTATAGGACGTAGACTCATAAATGAGCTGGATTTGGCGCCAAAATGGTCTGATATGGCTAGAAAAAGAGGGAAGGATGGGCTTGTTGCCCATTCAAGCTCTTTGCCGACGTCAGATCTTGACCATTTTGTCGTCCAAAGGATAGAGCGATTTTTTCCGATCACCACGTCGCAAGGATTTGAAAATGCAACACATTGTCTGCATCCTTCCTCCTTGTGATCGGAAAAACTTGCCTCTACCAAATGCAACGCATTTATGAGTCTACGTCCTAAAATGCCTGACCTAATCCCAAATAAACACCATATTGTGGCTCTCCTTTGATTTTCTTCAAAGGAATGGCAACATCGGCGCGCAATGGCCCAATCGGCGTCAAATAGCGCACGCCAGCACCGACACCGGTGAACCATTGTCCGTTTTTGCCTGGCTTTGTGCCATCAAAAGCACCACCAGTATCAACAAACGCAGCAAGGCCAATGGTATCAGTCATCTTTACCCTTGCTTCCAGCGATGCCGTGGTAAAGGAACGTCCACCAGAGGGCTTGCCATCTGTCCCTCTTGGGCCTGCCGCCTGATGAGCATAGCCACGGATGGAATTACCACCCCCTGCAAAAAACAATCGATCTTTTGGAATATCGGCCCTGGAAGCCCCCAATATGGTGCCTGCCTCGACACGTCCCGCAATCACAAAGCGTTTGGCATCGTCCAATGCCTGATAAGCAGATAGTGACACACTCGATTTGACAAATTTCGCCTTGTTGCGATTGGAAATGGTTGGTTCTGTTTTCAGAAGCAGGTGAATACCTTCCCTTGGATCCAGAACATTATCTCGACTATCGTAGGAAAGTTCCAGTGGCGTGGAAACAAGCAGGCTATTTGAGATACCAGAGCTTTCCTTGAGACGGGAATATTCAACCTTAACACCTGCCCGACCAGAAATCTGCTCGGAAAACTGATGGCTGACACCCATTTCTCCAGAGATGGCGCGCTTCTCAAATGCATCGGAATTGTTGATATCTGCGGCAATCTTGGCATCAAACACACTGGATGGCCCAAAAGCACCGGGCTTTGCAAACAACAAAGCCAAATGATAATCGAGCTTGTCGATGGAATTCTGCCCGATCTTTGAAACTGATCCTTCAAAACGCAAGCTTTCGGCCCTACCAAACAGATTGCGTGTTGTCCAGAAGCCCTCCATTCCAACACCGTCCAGATTACCTGCGGTAATACCTGCACCAATTGTACGATGCTTGCGCTCCTTGACCTCGATAATCATGGGCACACTGCCGTCGGCGTCCAGGGTTTCTCCTGGACGAATGATCACACTGGCAAAAACACCAAGAGTCCGTAACCGTTTGGTGGCTTTGGCAATCTGGTCTGGACTGTAAAGTTCACCCTGCGGAATATTGGCTTGCTGAGCAATGAAAGTGGCATCAACTTCCTCAGCCCCCTCAACCGTCACCCGGCCAAACCGTGCTTGCTGTCCGGGATCCAGCATCAGAGACACATCCAGTTGATTGATTTTGTGATCTGCCTCCAACGTTCGTTTCTCAATACGTGCAAAGGGGTAACCGCGTGATTGATAATCCTTCACGATAGCCTCTTCCGCCTCAAGCACCAGAGAAGAGCGGGCCGCATCGCCTGCACGGATATCGTATGCATCCAGCGCAATAGGCGCGCCATCCATTGTCACTGCCTTTGGCTGCGAAAAGGAAAAGACCGGACCAGTATCCACATTTATGCTGATGGAAGCAGGACCAGAGGATTTCAAATCCGCATCCAGAGCAATTTCATCCAGATTGTGCCCATTTATCTTGATCTCGACCACACCGCCATAATGCGCCGCACCAAACAAAGCACCAACAAGACGCTTGCGATCGGCTCTCGCCCTGGTCAGCAAACCAACACTACCCGAAGGCGGGTTCTCTTGTTTGCCAAGCAATATCGAAGCTTCTTCGAGGTTTTTGCGCAAAGCTTCAACATCACCTTGACCTGCGACCGTCAGATTTGCCGTATAAGGAGTGGGATCTGGAACATCTTCACTTGGTTTGCTGGCCTCGATTTTTTCAATACCCGATGCAGTAAAGGAATAACCGAACAGATCCAATGCAGAAGCTGGTGTGGCAATAGCAACACCGCCAACCAGGAATGTACTTGCAAGAGAAGCAAATAGAAAACATCGCCCGACCGAAAGCCGCACGCTTTTTCTTTTTTTCTCAAAGGCTTGCATCCCGAACCACATACACAAATACTCAATCATGACCGGCGCAATGTCCAGCAATACACACTGAAACTTGGCACCAAAAGATCCGCTCTCGCACCCATTTTGAGACACAGACTCAGTAAACCCGGCGAGCAATCTTATTGGAACACATCGACATGGTAAAGGAAGTTTCTTTCCAAATTGATAGGAAAGCACTGATTTCACAATTGTGCCCGAATTTCCTATGACCGCGGCTATCGCATGACAATTCATTACTGAGCGATCAGAATGCATGCAAGATTGAGTGTAAATTTGCACACTTGAGAATGCGCAGATATCACCCAACATTCAAATTTAAATTATAGATCAAATATGCAAAATTCATTTTGAACAAATATAGTCAAAATAAAAATGACAAATAAACTCAGAATTCAAGCAGCTTTTATTTTAACTAATGATATTCAAAATGAATTTTTAACCTTGATATACTCTCATGATCGCAGGCTATCGGAAGGTGACTCTTATGCTTGCAAATATTTTCAACATCAGATTAAGCAAAAAAATTCCTGCAATAATCTTTGCCAGTGTTCTCCTCTCAACAATGTTGGTTGGTGTTCTGGCCTTCACATTCACCAGCGATATCGTTCATGGTCTGGTCAGCGACGATCTCGTCATTATGGCAGAAGAACGCAAGGAACGAGTTCAAGATCGCCTGAAAGAGATTGATCGCACGCTCTCTCTCACCGCCAACAGTCCGCAAACACGACAAGCTCTGAGTTCATTCTCAAACGCCTGGAGAGAGATGGGCGATGGCGTTGAGAACCAATTGCAACAAGCTTATATTACGAAAAATCCGCATCCCACCGGGCAAAAAGACAAGCTGGATAAAGCATCTACCGGCTCCAGCTATGACGAGGTGCACGGCACCTATCATCCCTGGTATCGGGATCTTCTCGAACAAAATGGCTTCTACGATGTCTTCATAATCGATAGAGAAGGCAATCTGGTTTATTCCGTTTTCAAAGAACTCGACTATGCAACCAACATGCAGAACGGTCGCTGGAAGACAACAGATTTGGCCAACGCCTATCGAAAAGCAATGAATGGCACACGCGGCTCCATCTCCTTTTTTGATTTCCGTCCATATGGCCCCAGCAACGACGCTCCAGCCAGCTTCATGTCCACTCCGATACTGGATGACAAAGGCAAAACAGCCGGTGCATTGGTTTTCCAATTGCCAAATGTTGCCGGGGAAATTCTCGAAGACCGGGCTGGATTGGGAGAGTTTGGTGAATTTGTTGTTATTGGTTCAGATCTGATCCTACGCAACAACTCTCCTTTCGCCGATGGCAAAAGCTTCCTGCAAACACGGATCGAAGCCCCCGTGATCAAAAATGCCATCAATGGCAAATCCGGCTTGGAAACCACCGATATCTATCGCGATCTGGACATGAAGTTTGCTGCCGTCCCTCTGCAATTTCATGGCATCAAATGGGTTGTAGCGGCGGTCGTTAGTGTTGATGAGTTCGAGGCACCGGTTTATGCGATGCGCAATGCCATTCTCATTACCGTTGTTGCTCTTGTTGCCATACTTGGCACTTTGGGTTTCTTTATTGCCCGCGGCATCACCCGCCCGATGGCAGAGTTACTGGACGACATGAAGATACTCGCCAAAGATGATCCAAATGTCAGCCTTGGTGGCATGGAAAGAACGGACGAGCTCGGTGACATGACACGCGCCTTGTCAATATTCCGCGACAATACAATCAAGCGTCAGGAACTCGAGGCCAAAGCCGTCGAAGAACGTCAGCGTGAGGAGCGACGTCAGCACCATATCAGCAATATTGTTGATAGTTTCCGTGGCACCATTTCCGGTGTGTTAGGCGATATGCGTGATGGCAATGAACGCATGGCGGATACCGCAGATACGCTGAATTCTACGGCACAGACAGCCAACCAGAAAGCCAATAATGCATCCAACGCAACGCTAAGTGCCTCAAGCAATGTTCAGACAGTTGCCAGCGCGGCTGAGGAATTGTCCGGCTCCATTCGCGAAATTGCTCAACAGTCCGGACGCACTTATGAAGTTGTTGGAAAGTTACGCAATACTGCAGAAAAAGCAGAAAGCGACGTATCCGGGCTTGCCCAATCGGTCGATCAGGTGGGTACTGTGGTTGGCATGATCCGCGACATTGCCGAACAGACCAATCTTCTGGCTCTCAATGCCACCATTGAAGCTGCTCGTGCGGGAGAAGCTGGCAAGGGATTTGCCGTCGTTGCAGCAGAGGTAAAAGATCTCTCTACCCAAACGGCCAAGGCAACGGAAGAAATCGCCAACCAGATCAGTTCCATTCAGATGTCCACAAAGGATGCTGTATCAGCAATTGAAGGTATTGCCGGGGCGGTCACGGAGATCGATGACATGACCGCCAGTATCGCGGCTTCTGCCGACCAGCAGGATGCTGCCACACAAGAAATTTCAAAAAGCATTTCATTGGCATCCGATGGGAGTACCGAAGCATCAGAGAATGTAGAGGGCGTAGGTCAGGCCATTGATGAGACCAGCCAACAGGCAGAACATGTCCAGACAGTCTCGGATAATCTGTCGAAAATCGCTGAAAAGCTCTCCAAATCTGTAGAAGCTTTCCTGTCCGATGTGTCAAGAGATGTCGAGGAACGCCGAAAAGCCTTGCGCACAGCGACCAATGATCCGGTGACCTTACTGATTGATAATCGTGAATTTGATTGTGTCATGATCAATCGCACGGATACAGGCTTCTGCCTGACCAACATTCCCGACAATTTGCAAGATGATCAAATCGTCACGATGATCTTGGACGATGGCACTCAGGCCACTTTGAAAACAGTCTGGATCAAAAATGGCCAGGCAGGCTTTACTTCCGACCTAGGGCATAAGCAGATCGGCCTGCAACGAAGTGCATGATCAAAATGACGTAAAAGGCTCTTCAAGAATATTCAGATCCTGCCAGATTCCATTGTTCTGGCTGGATCTGACGGCTGCTTGAATGAAAATCAGCCCCTCCAGACCATCGCTCATACCGGGAACAACAGTATAGCCTTGTTCCCCATATAAGATTCTTGCAAAATCTTGATAGAGATTGGCAAATGCTTCCAGATAACCCTCCGGGTGGCCGGGGGGGACACGGATTGGCCACTCGAAATCAATTGGTGCTGGTCCGCCCCTACGTAGTTGTTGACGAGGTTGGTCGAGCTCTGTGAACCAGAGAGAGTTGCAATCTTTTTGTGACCATTCCAAACCACCTTTATCGCCATAGATGCGGATGGAAAGATCATTCTCACACCCCGTAGCAACTTGGCTGGCCCAAAGCATACCCTTGGCCCCGCCCTCAAAGCGCAACATCATATGGGCATTGTCATCAAGCTTTCTACCCGGGACGAAGTTATCCAACTCGGCACTGATCTGAGCAGGTATCAGATCGGTAACGAACCGCAGTAGATTATAGGCATGGGTGCCGATATCACCGATGGCACCACCTGCCCCGGAACAGGCAGGATCTGTTCGCCAATCAGCCTGTTTATTTGAAACATCCTCAGCCAGCCAGTCTTGCAGATATTCCACTTGCACAAGGCGAATCTTACCAATCTTTCCCACAGCGACCATCTCCCGCGCCAAGCGGATCATCGGATAGCCAGTGTAATTATGCGTCAGCAAAAAGCGGGCATTGTTGGCTGGTTTGATTTGGGCAAGCGCTTGCGCTTCTTCCAATGTTGCCGTCAGAGGCTTGTCGCAAATGACATGAATACCAGCTTCAAGGAAAGCTTTCACAGGCGCAAAATGCATGTGATTGGGTGTAACGATCGCAACGGCTTCAATCCCATCAGGCCGATTGGCTTCCTTATCAGCCATTTCATTGAAATCGGTATAAATGCGATCAGGTTCGAACCCCAGTTCTTCACCAGAAGCACGAGCGCGATCAGGGTTTGATGACAAAGCACCAGCAACCAACTGATATTGCCCATCCATGCGAGATGCTATGCGATGAACCGCACCGATAAAGGCTCCTTGACCACCACCGACCATACCCAATCTGATTGGCTGATTAATCACGCTCATTTGTTAGTCTCTCCCCTTCCATTCTCACCCATTCAAAATCCCAGCAATTGACGGAGCATCGCTGGATCGGTTTCTCCACCTGCAAAATCGTCAAAAGCTTTGTCCGTCACACGAATGATGTGATCGGAGATGAATGGCGCGCCTTCGGCCGCTCCGTCCTCCGGGTGTTTGAGGCAGCATTCCCATTCCAACACGGCCCAACCCTCATAGCCATGTGTGGCAAGGCGGGAGAAAATACCTTTGAAATCCACCTGTCCATCGCCAAGCGAGCGGAAACGCCCGGCCCGGTTCAGCCAAGGCTGATAGCCAGAATAGACACCCTGCCGTCCGTCAGGATTAAACTCTGCATCCTTAACGTGAAACGCCTTGATCCGATCGTGGTAGATATCAATGAAGGCGAGATAATCCATCTGCTGAAGCAGGAAATGCGATGGATCATAATTGATACAGCAACGTGGATGCCCACCCAGAGCTTCCAGAAACATCTCAAAGGTAGCGCCGTCAAAGACATCCTCACCGGGATGCAGCTCATAAGCCACATCAACACCATGATCCTCATAAACATCAAGGATCGGTGTCCACCGACGAGCGAGTTCTGAAAAGGCTTCTTCAATCAGCCCTTCAGGACGTTGTGGCCAAGGATAGAGAAAAGGAAAAGCCAGAGCACCGGTGAAGGAGGCACTGACATCGAGCCCGAAATTGCGTGAAGCCTTGGCAGTTTTGATCAAAGCATCTTCTGCCCATTCTCGCCGCGCCTTCGGATTTCCATGAACATGCGATGGAGCAAACGCATCAAATTGCGCATCATAGACCGGATGTACGGCAACCAATTGCCCGAGCAGGTGCGAAGCCAGTTCAGTAATCTCGACCTCATGCTCTGCGCATTGGCCTTTCAGTTCATCACAATAGTCCTTGCTGATCGCCGCCTTATCGAGGTCAATAAAGCGCGTGTCCCAAGCCGGAACCTGCACCCCTTTATAGCCAAGGTCTCCTGCCCATTGTGCAATGGAAGGCAAGGAGTTGAACGGCGCTTCATCGGACGCAAATTGCGCCAGAAAGATAGCTGGCCCTTTGATGGTTCCCGGCATGGCGAAAAATCCTTGAAATCAATATCTTGAAACATATTGGTTCCGGACGGACCAAACATGATCCGCCCGGTTTGACCTCGACAACATGGGTGGTGGGGTTATGACGTCGAAGTCAGGGCTTGGGTTTTAAAGCGAAATCCGGGGCTTATTTGCCACCCCAGCGCTTTGGATAATCCGGCATGCCTTCGCAGCCGCAGGCTGCATAATGCAGAGGTGGCATATCTGGATTGACAAAATCGGCCAGATTATCTGCTGTGATAGCAGGTTGCGGCAGATTCCATTCAGGTCCCGGAATGGCTTCGCCTTTCAGGATCTTCAGTGATGCAATGATTGGCGTGCGCCACTGGTAGGTTGGATAGGTCGGAGCGATGGTTTTCAGACCCAGTGCCTGCCACTTTTGCAAGAAATCCTGCTGATCTTCACCGGTGACAATCGGCACATCCATGCCCATATCTTCAAAGGCTTCGATGGCAGCAACGGAAGTCGCCCCCGCATCCATCCAGACCGCATCCAGTTTGCCTTCGCGTTGCAGATAGTCCTCGACGATGGATTTGGTCTTGGCACGATCACCATCGGTGAATTCGGCACCGACAATCTTCATGCCAGCTTCTTCCATGACGCGTTTGGCAGCGGAATAACGGGTCTCCAGAACATCCACGCCGGGCAGGATACGCAGCATCAGAACCGAGCCACCTTTTGGGGCATTCTGAGCGATATAGTCACCGGACTGGATACCGAAACCATAACCACCGACTGGCTTGATAAAGCTGACCGGGCAAGTGGTGTTCACACCACGGTCGAAGACGACGACCGGCACTTTCTCGCAGGCCTTTTCAACCGCCGGTGTCAAAGCAGCGGTCGTGTTGGGTGAGACGATCAAAACGTCACATTTACCGCCAGCCAACAGATCATCGATATCGGCAATCTGCTTGTCGTCGGACCCTTCTGCATCAGTCACGACGAAGTCCGCGATCTCATCCTTATGCAGATCGACCTCGGCCTGCATGGTGTTCCAACCAACCACGCGCCATGGATTGTTCACGCCTGCATTGGAAAAACAGATGGTGGCCTTGCCATCCTTCTTGTATTTGGCCGTATCAGCCATGACATCGCCAAAATACTGCTCCCAAGGCTTATCAGCCGGACCATTGGCCTTGGCCGATAGCATTGCCTTTTGTTTGGCAAACTCCTTTGGATCATCATAATTTTGCGCCTGAGCGGCCCCTGCAATGAAGGACAGGCCTACCAGAGCTGTGGTGAGTTTTAGTAAATTCATATGTTCCTCCCTTGTGCCGTGTTCTTGTTACCGGTCGGCATCACCCGGCGGATTTACGTCTTCGATAAGTTGCCAAAGCAACGGCGGAAATCAGGATCAATCCTTGCACCACATCACGCAGCGGTTTGGGAAATCCAAGCATATTGAGAAGTGTGAAGATGGCCTGCAGAACCAACGCCCCCGCGACAGTCGCACCAACGGCTCCGCGCCCGCCCAGTAATTGCGCACCACCAATCACCGCGGCGGTGATCGCCTGAAGTTCAAGCCCTGTGCCCACATCGGTCGAAACCCCTGCAAAACCACCGAGCAGAATACCTGCAATCACAGCGGACAAGGATGAGAGGACAAAGGCGAGCATCCGTACGGGAACTGTGGGCACGCCGGCAAAGGCAGCGGCCTTCGGATTATCACCAAGGCTATGCAGCATCTTGCCATAATTGGTGCGATGCATGAGCCACCAGAGGAGCCCGCAGATCACCACCATTACGATGACCGAGACCGGCAAGATCTTGATCAATGGCACATCTTTGATCAGCGTTCGGCCAAAGAAACGGAACGTATCGGGCAGATATCCTCGCGGCGCGCCACCTGACCATGTCAAGGCGATCCCACCCAATGTGATCATCATGCCCAATGTGGCGATGATGGACGGCACCCTCAAATAGGCGACAACCAGAGCATTGATGACACCAACGCACACACCGACACCCAGCATGACAGAAATCACCCACCATGTGGCATTGGGATCTCCATTGAGCAGGATTGAGCTTCCAATCACCGTCAGAGTGACCAAGGCACCAGATGAGAGATCGAAGCCACCGGATGTAATCACAAACAATTGCCCTGCTGCCAGAATCGCGATGGGTGCCGCTCGTTTCAGGAAATTCATATAGCCGGTCGGAGCCAGAAAATGCGGGCTAATGATTGCAATGACAATGATCAGAGCCAGCAGCACCAGAAAGACCGGATTGATCTGCTTCAGACGATCCCACATGCGCGACAATCCTGATATTGGTTGGATTTCAGTTCTCTCACTCATGCCTCGATCCTCTTGCTTCTGGCGGCATAAAGCGCAACGGCAGCCACGATCACGACACCGCGCAATATCTGTTTGGCAAAGGCATCAACGCCTGAAAGATTGAAAATGGAATCGATGAGCGAGAAGATCATCACCCCCACCAGTGTGCCCCAGACACCCCCTCGCCCTCCGGCGAGAGCCGTACCGCCAATCACGACAACTGCAATGGATTCAAGATCATAGACTCCATCTCGGCCGATCCATGGTGCGCCAGAACGCAAGCGACTGGCGAGATAAAGCCCGGCCACAGAGGCACAAAGACTGCAAATGACATGAGCAAAGATGATTGTGCGCTTGGTCTTGACTCCAGCCAGACGCGCAGCATCTGCATTGCCACCGACCGAGTAGATATTGGAGCCAAAACGAGTGAAGCGAAGCACCAGCCATGCCGCCAGGGTGAGCAGCAGCAAGAAGGCCAGACTGACGGAGAGACCAGCAACCTCGCCATAGGCAAAAGCCTGAAACTCCTCAGGTACAGCCCCTGCAAAATTATTGAAAGAGGCTGAGAGCAGGCCTTGCAGAAGCAAAGCCATACCAAGGGTCGCAATCAGTGGATTGACCTCCAATTGTGTGATGATCAATCCATTTGCCACCCCAACCACAGTGCCGACCAAGAGGACGACCAAAACTGCCGGAATGATCATGCCAGGGTCCCCGGACATGATGAAGGAAGCCAGGACGGCAGAAACTGAAATCAGGTTGGCTACGCTTAAATCAATCGAAGCGATCAGGATGGCAAAGGTCTGACCAATGGCCGTTATACCGAGCGCAATGGAGCGTCCGAGCAAACCTTCCAGATTGCCCAGTGTCAGATATTGCGCTTGTCCGGTAGCCAGAGCGATAGCAATGTAGATTGCGAAAGCTGTCAGTAACAAGAATACCGGCACAAAACGGGACAAACGTTGGCTTTTTGATGCGATCATTGCAACGCTCCCTCACTAGAGGTGACTTCGGGAGATTGCCCTACAGTGCCAAGAGCTGGGGTGTTGAGCAGATCATCGTCGGTTGCAGCATGCATGACTTCCTGCTCGCTGGCATCGCGACCAAATTCGGCAACAATCCTGCCTGCATTCATCACCAAAATCCGATCGGAAACACCCAACACTTCCGGCAGATCAGACGAGATCACCATGATGGCTGCTCCCTCTCTCGCCAACTCTCGCATGCGGTGGTAGATGCCTGCTTTGGTATTGACATCAATACCGCGGGTTGGTTCGACAAAGATCAGAATTTTGGGTGCTAGCGCCAGCCAGCGAGCCACAATGGCCTTTTGCTGATTACCACCAGATAACGATTGGATTTCAACGCCATAATGGGCAGCGCGCAGATCCAGCGCATTGAAGGCCACTGTCATGTCTTTCACATCGCCATGAGCTGTTTGCTTCGGATACCCAAACATTGACGAGAAAGCCCGTGGCGAAATCATGCCGTTGTCCTCGACCGATTGCATCAAAGCGAGACCTTCAGATTTTCGATCTCCGGGCAGCATGACAAGACCTGATCGGATAGCATCGCGTGGGCTGGTAAAGCTCACTCGCTTTCCATTGATATGGACTGACCCTTCTGTAAACGGGGTTATCCCGAACAAGGCTTGCGCCAAAGCATTGCGCCCAGCGCCTTGCACCCCGGCAAATCCGGTGATCTCGCCTTCTCGCAAGCCAAGAGAAATTTGAGATAAGCTCGCATTTCCTCCCTCTTCAACGGAAAGAACCACTTCGCCGATTTCATGCGCTTTTGCAGGATCCGGATAGAAGTTTCCGATATCCCTGCCAACCATCGCATGGACGATTTTGTCAGCCTCGGGCACATGATCAAACCGGGCGGCAACACTACCGTCCTTGAGGACAGTCACACGATTGGCAAGCCGTTGAATCTCGCGCATACGATGAGTGATATAGACGATGGAACGTCCCTGCTCGCGAAGCGTCTCAACCAGTGCAAATAGAATTTCACATTCCTGCTCATTCAATGCCGCAGTTGGCTCATCCATGACAATCACGCGTGCATCCAATGAGATGGCTTTGGCAATCTCCACCATCTGCTGCTCAGCAACAACCAATTCTCCCACCAATTTATCCGCATGGAGCTGGTGCTGATCACCAAACATGGTCAGGATTTCATTGGTTTCCTCACGCATGCGTGCATGATCGATAAATCCCCAACGCACCGGCTCTCTGCCCAGAAAGATATTCTCTGCAATGCTACGATCTGGCAGAAGAGAGAATTCCTGATAAATAACGCTGATACCAGCTTCAATGGACTGCAGAGGATGGGTGAAATGCACCTCCTCTCCCAGCAAATGAACCGAGCCTTCATCCGCCTGATAGACGCCGGACAAGGTCTTGATCAGTGTGGATTTGCCTGCACCATTTTCACCGGCTAGCGCATGAACCTCACCCGCCCTGCAATCAAAGCTCACATCATCCAGTGCCTTGATGCCGGGAAAGCTCTTGGTGATACCGCGCAACTCAAAAACCGAATGGCCTGTTTCCATCTCACTCACACTTGCACCTCCACCTGGCTCCAGCATGAGCGAATGAAATCACCCCCCTCTTGAAACAGGGTTTCGTGATCCTTGAACATGGGCCGCCAGATGCGTGTGGCTGCAGCCAGCTCCGGCAATCCGGAACCAAACGCTTCCAGTACTACCCAGCCATCAAATTTTTGGTCTTGAGCTGCTGCGAATATGCCCGCAAAGTCGATTTGACCAGTTCCCGGAATACCGCGATCATTTTCGGATACATGCAGAACATTCATGACCGAGCCAAGCTCATGGATCGCCTCTGTTTGAGACTTCTCCTCGATATGGGCATGGAAGGTATCATACATGATGCCGAAGGCGGGATGATCAACCATCCCGGCATAGCGCTTGGCTTGCTCAGATGTATTGAGATAATGGCTCTCAAAACGGTTCAACGGTTCCAGCGCCAACTTCATTCCAAGTTTCGTCGCACGTTCAGCCATTCTGTGATGCGCTTCTGCTCCCCGCTTCCATTCATCGGATGTAGGGCCGGATCCGGTAAAATGGCCGATAGGGGCATGGAAAGGTCCACCAATCACTTCTGCTCCCATGGCCGAGGCGCAATCAACAATCCAATCCAGATGAGACACACCTTTCGACCGGACCTCGCTATCTGCGCTGGTTGGATCCGTTTCTGCGTCGGGACAAATAGCCGTACAAGTGCGTGCAATGCCTCTTTTGTCCAGCTCGCTACCCAACCATTGATAATGATCCACATCACCGGATAGCAGCGGAATTTCCACTCCGTCATATCCGCACTGCTGCGCCAGATCGATCAGATATAAGTCATCGCTCGCAACGAATCCCGTCACACAAAGCAGATTGATGCTCAGCCGCATTCAGACCTCCCAAACAGTCCGGTTTTTCCCGGTTATTTTCCTGCTTGCCATGAAATGTAATCCATTACATTATCATTTGTAAAGGATTACATTTGACCTGATTGCCAAGATCGTTATGAAAGAGACCCATGGAGAAGCATGACACACGGCCCACGATTCAGGATGTTGCACAGATTGCTGGCGTCTCGACCGCAACCGTCAGCCGCACTTTGCAGAAACCGGAATTGGTGAGAGAAAAGACGAGGATAGCTGTTCAGGACGCTGTCCGAAAAACTGGCTATCGCATCAATTCTGCGGCTCAGAATCTACGTCGGAATCGAGCTGGATCTGTCTTGGTAATTGTCCCTGATATCGGCAATACATTTTTTTCTGAAATATTGCTCGGGATTGAACAAATTGCCTCTGAGGCAGGCTACACCATCCTGATAGGGGATGCTTCCAAGGATGGCAGCCGCACAGAAGGGTTGATGGATTTTCTGCGAAATGGCAAAGCTGATGGTGCTCTTCTACTCAATGGCTATCTACCTGACCAAGTGATCAGCAGTTTGCCCACTAGTGATGGCGGCAACATTCCTGTCATTTCGGTTTGTGAGGCTGTTCCCGAAGCCAATATTGCCCATGTTGGCATAGATAATAAAGCGGCAGCCAAAGCAGCCGTTGACCATCTGATTACGCAGGGTCACCAGAAAATCGCCCACTTATCCGGCCCCGAAAGCAATATTCTGACCCAACTGCGTATCAAAGGTTATGAAACTGCGATGCGTGAGGCTGGCCTCGGCGACCATATTTCTATTCTTCCCGGTGATTTCTCTATTCAAAGCGGCATTGATGTCGTAGCGCAACTGTTCGACAAACCTGCACGACCAACCGCTCTCTTCTGCGCCAATGATGAAATGGCGATGGGGGCAGCCTTTGGTCTCACCCAAGCCGGGCTAAAAGTGCCAGATGATTTATCCCTGATGGGCTTTGACGATATTCAGTTCGCCCGTACTTTCATTCCGCCAATCAGCACCATTCACCAGCCACGCAGCGAAATTGGCAAGCTAGCAATGCATAAGTTGCTGAAAATATTGAATGGCGAGGCAATCACGCAAGAGCATTCCAATCTGGAATTCAGCCTCATTCAGCGTCAAAGCGTTCGGAAAATCCAAACCTAAGATTTATCAATCACACCAGAAATGCCGAACCAGCAAGAACAAACAGAATTGCGAGCAAAAAGCGTAAACTGCGAATATTTTTGTCTCCCATCAGGAGAGCGGCGAAGAGTGTGGTGAAAAGAATGTCGATGGAACCGATGAAGGCAACAATGGCAACTGACGCGGTTTGCAAGGCATAGAGTTGCAGAGTTTGACCAATCGCCAGTGATGTCGCGGTGCAGAGCGGCCAAATCCCTCGATCAATCGTCATATAGTGCAGTTTCTCTCTAGGATTATTCGCTACGAGAGCCAACCCTAAAAAGACAAGCAGTCCGGTTGCAGCTCCAATGAAAGTCGCAAATGCGGGATCAGCCAAGTCTTCTAACCCAGCTCTGCGCAAGACATAGGACAACGCGTAGCAGGCGGCAGAAGCTATCCCCAGAAGCAATCCTTTTGACAGCTCAAGCTGCCCTCTCCTCGCACAGAAGACGAAAACTCCAAAAAAGATCAGAAGTCCCCCAACAAGATCATTGGATACAGGCCATTCTCTGATCAGCAAGATACTGATAGGGATTGCAAAAATCGGGATCAAGCGCCGCGTCATGCTTGCCCCGACCGAGCCAATCAACTCGGTCGAGCGATACATGGTGATACGGCCAAGCACTGTTGAGAAAAGCCCGGCAGCTGCAAACAGCATAACTGCCACAATCCAGATTTCCTGCGCTATTACGTTCTGTTGAGTGGCTTCACTCCCTTTCCAAAGAAAGAAGCTGAGAAGAGCCGTCACCACAACAGATAGAAAGACGCCATTATCCCCTTTGGAATCGTGGCGTCCCTTGGCGATTGTCACACCCGCCAGACCGTAAAAGGCGGCAGACAGGATTGCGAGTAGCTCACCCACTGTCAGTCTCCACAATTGGATGAGATCATATAGTCGGGTTTTAGAGCTTCAGCCCACATCCCTCAAAAGCTTCACGAATGACCGCTTTTTCATTCTCGGTCAGCTCCAGCATAGGATGGCGCACGCGGCCGCCGACTTGCCCCAAAAGCTCTTGCCAATATTTGCCAAAGGCTTGCGGTTTGTCCGCAGGACGAGATCGAGCCATGGCATCCCTTACCGGGTTCAGGCTGTCGCAAACCTTGCGAGCTTCGGCAAATTTCCCCTCGAATGCAAGCTGTGTATAGTCATGCATGCGTTTGTCATTTTTGGTCTGCAAGTGATAAGGCGGAGAGGAGCAGAGATAGAGTTTCCAATTCAGCTCCTCGATATTGTCCATCCATTCGTGTTCCGCTGCCGTGGAGACGTGAATCTTGTCGCCAACCATTCCGGTAAGTTTCACATACATATCGCGCGGAACAGAATATTTGATGGCCACGATATTGGGCAAATCTGCAATACGGGCGCATTCTTCCGGTTTCATCAGATAGCCGCTGTCCGGATGGCTCCACATGGCAATACCAATATCAAGCTTGTCGCAAAGCGCCTTATAATATTGATAAAGCACCTCTCCTCGATCCTGCACGAAGCTCAGAACTGGCGCATGAACCACAATATAGTCAGCACCACAATCTTGCGCATGCTTGGCCAGATCCAGAACCGTGTTGAAGTTCTGATCAGAGACCGACATGATCGTGCCCGCCTTGTCACCACATTCATCGACCGCAATTTCAAAATTGCGCTTGCGCTCTTCCAGGCTCATGGAAAAGAATTCACCCTGCTTTCCTGCAATGAAAAGGCCTTGAATATCCAGATCATCAACCCAGTGACGAATGTTTGAGCGAAGACCAGCCTCATCCAAAGACATGTCATTGTTGAAAGGGTTCAGCGCGGCGGCCCAGATGCCTTTCATATTGGCACGGGCATAATCTTTTGCATCATGTTTGGAATATTTCATCACCAGCTTCCTTCAGGCGAGCTCTTATCCGAGAAGTCGAGTGACTTCTCGGGAACCGCTGTAACCGATCATCCATCGGCACCAAAAACACCAAGGCGCAAGAGCACGCTCGGATATGTGGGTTGTTCGTGGCGAGTATGGTCTTTGCGTTTGGAAAGACAAATCGAAAGAAAATATCTTGATATAACAAAAACCGTTATCAGAAGCCTTTCAATTCAGCTATTGAAGTAGCAACATTGAAAGGACTGCTCCATGAAACTTGCCCTTATTGGCTATGGCACCATTGCGCATTATGTGATCGAGCAACTGGCAAATTCAGAGCATCAGGTGGCCGCAATCATCACGTCGCCATCGTTCAAGGCGCCTGAGGGCGATAGGCTCCCCCAAGATCTGCAATTCGCAAAAGCATTTGCCGATATCGAAGGCACAATTGATTTGTTTGTTGATTGTGCCGGACATGGTGGCTTGATGTCCCATGGCGAAGACATTTTAAGAGCTGGCCATGATCTGCTCACCGTTTCCATTGGTGCTTTTGCAGATCAAAGCGTTCATGACAGGCTTTATCAGGCCGCCAACGAAGGCGATAGCAATATCATTCTTGCATCTGGGGCCATTGGCGCACTTGATATCCTACGATCCGCACGAACCGGAACACTGAAATCTGTCTGCTATAAAGGCCGTAAACCACCCAAAAGTTGGAAAGGTTCCCCGGCTGAGAATGTTTTGGATTTGGACGGCGAGTTTGAAGGACCACAACAGCATTTCCGAGGCACAGCACGAGAAGCCGCTCTTCAATATCCAAAGAATGCCAACGTTGCAGCCGCTGTTGCACTCTCCGGCATCGGTTTTGACGAAACCATGGTGGAGCTGGTCGCCGACCCTTCCATTGAACGCAACATTCATGAGATTGAAGCCGAAGGCGCTTTTGGAAAATGCAAATTCGAAATCGAATGCAATCCTATGCCTTCCAATCCCCGCACCTCTGCTCTTGCAGCCATGAGCGTAATCGCTAACATAACCCAATATGCAGAACGGCTAAAATTCTAGGAGCATCCATTGGTCAGTCGGCACACACGAATTGTCGAGAAGGTTCAAACCCGTCTTAAATTCAGACAATTGCGGTTGCTTGTCGCCGTAGGGCGACACAACAATATTCAAAGTGCTGCGCGAGATCTGAATGTCTCGCAACCCGCTGCGACCAAGATGATCCAGGACATGGAGCTGGATTTTGAAGTGCAGCTGTTCGATCGCACCAATCGCGGTGTCATTCCTACAGAATTTGGCAAAGCACTGATCCGCCATGGACAATTGATCTTGGCGCAGGTTGCCAATGCCGCGCAGGAACTGGACGACCTCAATGATGGCAGCTCCGGCCGGGTCGTGGTTGGCTCACTCCTTGCCGCTTCCCCCTGGATTCTGCCCAAAGCCATTGAACGCCTGTTGGCAGAGCGTCCCAACGTGATGATCAAAGTGGTCGAAGGCACCAATGATGCCCTGATGCCAGCCTTGCGTACCGGCGAGATTGACATGGTTGTCGGACGTTTGCCCGTCAGCCGCCATCGCGATGGCACTGCTCAGCAAAAACTGTTTGATGAAAGCATTGTTGCCGTAGTAGGGAGCCATCATCCTCTGGCAGAAACCAAAGATCTTAGTTTCGAGCAGCTTAAGGATTACGGCTGGATCCTGCCACCACCTGAAACCAGTTTGCGCCGCCGGGTGGATGGCTTTTTCATCTCACAAGATGTGGCTTCACCTGCTGTATCGCTAGAGTCAGTATCCTATCTGGCCAATCGCGCACTTTTGCAGACCCAACCCCTGATTTCCTTAATGCCGAGCCATGTGCCTGAACAGGATGTGGCTCAGGGCAATCTCGCCATTCTGGATTGGGAAGTTCCCTTTGGCTCCGGTCCGGTGGGGGTGTCCTATAATGCAAAGGCGCGCCTCTCTCCTGCTGCGCAGGCTTTGTTGCGCGCCTTGCAAGATATCGCTGTCGATGCTCAAAGCAGCATCGTCGATAAGGACGGCCAATAACACAGCATGATCAGGATCACCGCCACGGCCAGAAGGAATGGCCAGAGCGAAGCCAAGATCTCGCCTATGCGTGCTCCACTGGCTGTGGAGGCAATGAACAGCCCCACTCCGACCGGAGGCGTCAGCAGACCCAGCACCAGATTGATGCAAATGACCACGCCAAACTGGAACGGATCGATATCGTAAGAACCCGTCGCGATAGGCAGCAGGATCGGCGTGACCAGAATAACTGCTGCAATGCCATCAATCAGCATGCCAACAATCAGCAGCACTGCATTCACGATCAACAGGAACATGAACGGATCGGACGTGATGGTTGTGATCAAGCTGGCCAGTTTCTGCGGCAATGCCTCATAGATTACCACCCAGCCAAAGACATTCGCCGCCGCAATCATGAAAATCACCATGCCAGAATTGACAGCCGTTCGGCGCAACAAGGTGAAAAGGCGCGACAAGGAGAGCTTCTCGGATGAGAAGCGCGCCATCAGGAAGGCCACGAAGGACGCAACAGCAGCAGATTCCGTTGGTGTGGCAATGCCAAACAGAATGCCTCCGATGATCGTCAGTGGGATCAAACTGGCAGGAAGGCAAGAGATAAGGGCAGATATTGCCTCGGATCGCACCATCCACTCCCCTTTGGGAAATCCCTGAACCAAGCCGATGATAGTCACCACCATCGCAAAGGCAAGGGACAATAACAGCCCGGGAATGATGCCAGCAATGAACATGTCGCCGATGGGCAACTGAGCCAATACACCATAAATCACGAACAACATGGATGGTGGGATGACGGGAGCCAACAATCCTCCTGCCGCCGTCGTTGCAGCCGCAAAACCACGGCTATAACCGTCCTTCTCCATGGCTGGCACCATGGCCCGGCTCATGACTGCAATCTGACTGGCTGCAGAGCCGATGATGGCCGCCATGAACATGTTGGCGAGAAGGTTGATATAAGCAAGGCCACCACGAAAGCCACCGACAAAGACACGCGCTGCGTTCACCAGACGCGTTGTCATGCCGCTTTCATTCATCAATTCGCCAGTAATCATGAAAAGCGGAATAGCAAGCAGGCCATAATTCTCAAGACCTGAGAAAAGCTGCTGGGCAAAACTATCGTACAGAACGGTATTACCGCTTTCAAACACATACCAGATGGCTGTCAGGATCAGCACAAATGCAACAGGAACGGCCATCAACAGGCCAAGCGCAAAAACGATAGCAGTCATCAGGATGTTCCAGATTGGTCAGCATGTTGATCGGCAGGATGTAGCAGATTGTTCAGGCTGTGCAGAAACAGGCCAAAGGCAAAGAACCACATGATGAGCCAGACCCAGACCTTTCGGATCGGCAGAGTATTGGTGATCTCGGAATAGATGAAATTGAAGGTTTCACCCTGAAATACTTCGATGTCCAATCCTGCCTGGAGCAAATCCAAAGGCAGAAACCAGCGCCAGCAGAAATAGATCATACCCAGAGCCATGGCGAACAGAATAACATCAACACATCTCATCAATAGACGGCGCTGCTTGTAATCCAAGGCATCCGCCAGAAGTGTCACCGCTACTGAATTCTTGTGATGAATAGCAGCAGATGCCGCAAAAAAGGTCATCCAGATCATGAGATAGATTGCCAGTTCATCCACCCAGAACAGGGCAATGCCAATGGTGCGGGTGATCACATTCAATAGAATGAGAAGAGTAATACCAGCAGCCAGCAATGCAGCGCATTTGAGTTCCAGCTCGGCCCAAAATGTCGAAAATCGCCTGATCATCCAGACCTCACTTTGCCCAGAAAGGGAAAATTACAAAATATAAGGCGCAAGTCCCCACCTGCGCCTTATAGCATTGATTACTTGGTTTCTTCTGCCACTTTACGAATAGCAGCAAGAGATGGTGCTTTCTTGCTCCATTTCGCTTCCCACGCACTCAATGCGTCCCCAAAGAAATCTGGGCCAACTTTCTTGAAAGAACGATCCGTGCCCTGCAACTGCTTCAGCCAGTCAGCTTCCTTGGCTATATAGCTATCAATGGTGCCATCAACATGCTTGGCCATCAACTTGCCAATCATGGCACGATCTTCCTTGGACATGGTCTTCCAGACACGTGCAGAGACAAGCGCCACCATCGGGAACATCATGTGATCGCTCTGAACAATCATCTTGGCATGATCGTAATATTTCAGCACCCAGATCAGTTCAGCATCCATATCGATGGCATCCACCTGACCATTGGCAAGCGCGTCATAAACGCTTGGCAGGGGCATTGGTGTTGGGGCAGCACCAATCGCTTCATAGAAGTCAAAGATAGGTGCAAATGGTGTGATCCGAAGTTTCAGGCCACTCAAATCCTTGGCGGAGGCAACATCCACACGCGATACGATTTGGCGCAAACCTGCCATTCCATAGCCAAGCCCGACCACACCGGCCTTGCCCGGCAGGGTTTTCAAGAGATCTTTGGCTGGCTCTGAGCGCAAGATACGTCCGGCATGACTGATGTCTTTTGCAAGATAGGGCGCATAAAAGGCACCCAGATCAGGTACGCGGTTGGAGACTTCAGCCACTGTCAAAAAGGCCATATCCAATGCACCAGTCTGCAATTGCTGCAGCATTTGCGCTTCATTGCCCAATTGGCGCGCCGGGAAGACCGTAACGCTATGATTGCCACCTGATGTCTTCTTCAAATCATCCGCAAAGCTTTGTGCTGCTTTCGTCCAGATGTGCGGTGGCGGGGTCAACAGGCCGAGGCGGAACTCTGCCGCTTGTGCCGATGAAGCCAGCCCGCAAGCCAGAGCTGCAGCAGCCAAGCCAGATTTCATTACGTTCCAATATTTCATTATCACCTCCCATTGTGAGTGCCACGATGATGGGAGATCTTCTGCAATAACTACAACGAAGAATTTGATATTCTGCCATCGATAAATCTTATACCAAGACAAAGTCGTTCTTGGAAAGGATCCTCGATGGCAGATGGCAAGATCAAATCACGCCCGCTCTCTTGCATTTTTGCCCTCTCTAAAACGCTTGCGCGCAAAGAGAAACAGGAAACATAGATTGACCGCCAGCAGTGCGACAGCAACCGGATAGTTCAACAATTCTGCGGGATGGCCTTCTGTCAGAGAGTAAGCTTGGGAAATGGTCGTTTCAAAGCGGCTTCCGAGGAAAAAAGCGATGATGAAGACAATAACGGAATAACCAGCAGCGGTGAGAGCCAATCCGATCACGGTACAAATCAGCATCACATAGATGCCAAACATACCCCCGGCTCCCAGATAAACGCCAACAATACAGAGCAGCAAGGCAATCGAGAAAATGAAAGCCTCAGGCGCCTTCACGACTGTTGCCCAAACGCGCATTCCGACTTGCCCAACCCAGAAATTGAAGAAGTTGGCGATGATCATGGCACCAAATAATCCATAAATGAGTTCGGCTTGCTGTTTGAACAATAGCGGCCCTGGTTGGATACCATGGATCTTGAAAGCGCCAATCAAAAGGGCTGCACCGACGCTTCCAGGAATTCCAAGGGTTAGAAGCGGGATCAAATTGGCCCCAACCACAGCTGAATTGGCCGATTCTGCCGCAGCAATGCCAGCTATGTTCCCACGACCAAAGGATTTGGGATCATCCGAACTTTCCTTGGTCGAAGCATAGGAAATAAAAGCTGCTGCGGTTGAACCGATCCCGGGTAATGCACCAAGCAATGTCCCGATGGAAGCGCCACGCATCATGGCGAAACGACATTCCCAATATTCCGCCCATGAGATCTGTTTGTCGGCTTTTGGTTGATCATCCGGAATAACCACTGCAGGGCGAGCAATGCCTATTCCATCAGCAAGGCGGCGCAGAACCTCTGGCATCACAAGAATACCAAGAGCAATCGCCTCCAGCGGCACACCGTCATAAAGCTGGGTGAAGCCAAAAACCAGACGCGGGGTCGCATATTCCGAATCAAGGCCAATAGTCGCAAAAAGCAATCCCAGCAACAATGCTATGGCACCTTTTGTGACAGAACCACCGACCAGACATACAATGACGGTAAAGGCAAACAACAACAGGAAGAGAATTTCAACCGGCCCAAGCTGCAAGGCAACAACCGCAAGAGGCGCCGAGATGGTAATCAGTACGATATCGCTAACCGTATCGCCAGTGACGGATGAGTAAAGCGCCATCCGCATCGCTTTCAACGGCTTCCCCTGCCTTGCAAGTGGAAAGCCATCAAGCGCCGTAGCTGCCGCATCTGGAGTGCCAGGTGTATTGATGAGAACAGCGGGCACCGCCCCACCGACAAGGCCACCCTTTCCTATGCCCACAAGAAATGCAATTCCGACCAACGGGTCCATCACGAAGGTGAATGGAATAGCAATGGCTATGGCCATGATCGGCCCAATGCCCGGCACCGCCCCGACAAACTGTCCGATGACCACACCGGCAAAAATATAGAGCAGAACCATAGGTGCAAAGCTACCGGACAAGCCCGCCATAATCACATCGAAAGGTACCATCTCTAACTTTCCTTATGGAAGCAAACGACCAAGAGCGATTTCGAAAAATGCCCAGATGAGCAGCGGAGAGACAAATGCGCCAAGGATGATCCAAGGAGGCCGACGCTCTCCAACGACCCGAAGCAACAGTCCAGCCATGACGGGTGCCACATATTCAAATCCAAGACGCTTCATTGACCAGACACCCGCTGTGGTGAGCAGGAAAAAGGCAGCTACCTTTGCCATTTGCACCATATCGAAGTCGGTCTCACCATCTGATTGCAGAGCGACAATCGACGCAAAGGCTCCAATCAGAAGGGAATAGAATGTCGGCAGAACAGCGGGCGGAATAGATCCATCCGGATAAACAACATGGGTTTGTGCCGGAATAACCACCCAATACATTGCAGCTGCAAATATCAGAAAAAAAATGCCAGAGGCACGGTGAAGCGACATGGGTCCCCCAACGCAAAATGCCCTAGCCAGCAAAGATCTGGCTAAGGCGTTGTCAATTATTTGGCAAAAAGCTTGCCGATTGGACCAAAGGCATCATGCATCATCTTGCGTGTGCCGTCCGGTCCAAGATTGTTTGCTGGCGCACGCACAGTATTCTGGACAACAGTCTTTACGTCTTCATGAGCGACCGCACTCTCCATCGCCTTTGCCAGAGCTTCCTTGGCATCGGCAGGAAGGTTCCCCGGTGCAGCCACATAGAAATAAGGTGCGATGTAAAAATTGTGACCTGCTTCGATCAGGGTCGGGATTTCAGGCGCATAACTCAAGCGCTTGTCTGAAAGACTGGAGAGAATCTTGACCTGTCCATCCTCGACAAATGGCAGGTGAGCGCCCGTGCCAAATGCCGCATCGACTTGCCCGCCCAACAAGAGCTTAATCATTTCCGCTCCGCTTTCGGCTTTCACCATGCGGAACTTCACACCCTCATCTGCCCCTACTTTTTGCATCACAGCTTTCAGATCCGGCGCATCCCAGGCAATGGAGGCAGAGCCTTTTTCCTTTGCATAGGCAACCAACTCCTCAACAGAGTTGAACTTGGCCTTTGAGCTGGAAATCAGCGATGTTTCAGCCAGTGCAATGGTGCCGATATAATCAAAGCTATCGATTTTGAAGGGTAGAGTGTCCGGCCGTTCATTCAGCATCATGAGCGGCGGAATATTCACGGCCATACCAAGAACAAGACCATTTGGTTTTTCCGAAACCAGACCGCTTAACATGGCGACACCGCCGCCGCCTGGACGGTTTTCTACAACCACATCCCAACCGGTCTGTTTTTCGATTGTCGCAGCCAACACACGCCCCATCGTGTCGGTTTCGCCGCCTGCACCAAACCCGACGCGTAGCACAATCGGCTCATCAGGAGCCCAACCGGCAGCGACAACAGGGCTTGCCAGGGCTGTGATTGACGCCATGGCCGCAATGGCGGTGGCTTTTACAAAGTTTGCAAGTTTCATGGTTTCCTCCCATTCTGAAACTGATTTTTCGACAATATTTTACGTTCGTCAGTGCGAAACGAAGGTCGGCAGTGTGATGTTGCGAAGAACCCTTTGGGTGAAGCCACCGGTCAAATCCTCGGCAAATTTGGCGCGTTCATAAGCCCCCATGACAAGCAAGCCGAAGTCAGATGTGTCACAATAATCAAGCAGTGTCGCGGCCGCTCCCTCTCGTTTGAGCGGCAATATCTGATGCTCGGCCCGGATGCCGTGACGAGCAAGAAGCGCGCAGATATCAAGTCTTTTCGGGATGCGATTGAAACAATCCTCTCCAATTGTCACAACCGAGACAAATTCCTTGGTCTCCAGAACATGCATCGCATCCATCATTGCGCGCGCGGCCGTCTTTCCACCGTCCCAAGCAATGACCGCCCTTTCATTGAGCCTTTCTGCCTTATAGCTCTTGGGAGCGATGATCACCGGGCGCGCGGCATCGTAAGCAATGCGATCGGGATGGAGCAGCATTGCATCCTGTTCCGGCAAATTTTCATATTGCCCAACCAGCGTGATATCGAACACGCGCGCAAATGTTGCGACACTGCGGTCCGGATCATCCTCAACTTCCAACCAATGCGTTCGATCAGCCGTCAGATTTGCCGTAACCTGTTCATGGAAGCGGCGTCGAACATCCGCCCCATGCCCTTCAAATGTCTCTTCTATGCTTTGGCGAATATGAGCCGACAGCCAAGCAGGCATATGCCTGGTCGTTGATGAAATCCCGTGTGCCATGATGCCAGTCAGATGCGCATCATATTTGTGAGCCATCTGCACGCCCAAGTGTAGGGCTGCATCCGATGCAGCACCACCATTGTAAGCAACAAGAATGTTTTTGATTGCCATCCCGTTTCACGCTCCCTTGACGCCAGATGATCAGGTAACTGTCGCCACGACATTGAAACGTTCTTGGGTCCACTCCTCGCTTTTGAGCACATCATGCAAATGAATGGCCGCGTCCCAAATATCGACATAGCGCAAGTAGAGGGGTGCAAAACCGAACCGCATCACATTGGGCTGACGGAAATCGCCAATCACGCCACGCTCGATCAGGGCCTGAACGATGGCATAGCCACCGGTTTCATGGGTAAGAGACACCTGGCCATTGCGCAGGTTCACATCTTTCGGGCTGTAAAACCCAATGCCAAACTCATCGGCAAATCCATCGACCAGGGAAACAAAGAAATCGGATAGGGCTTTGCCCTTCTCATACAATTCGCTGACGCTCACATCGTCGAAAATGGCGAGCCCCGATTGCAAGGCACGCATGGACAGAGTGTGCTGGGTGCCGCACAGCAGGGCGCGCGCGCCTTCACCTTGACGATAGGATTGTTCGAACTTGAAAGGAGCGGCATGGCCGTGCCATCCGGACAATGGCTGGGTGAATTTGCCGTGATGACGTTTGGCGGCATAAGCATAGGCGGGGGAACCCGGTCCACCATTGAGATATTTATAAGTACAGCCGACAGCAAAATCGACATTCAGATCACGCAAATCAACGGGGATCACGCCAGCGGAATGGCACAAATCCACCATCACCATCGCCCCCATTGAATGGGCCAGTTCCGTGATGGCTTTCACATCACGAATGACTCCGGAGCGATAATCAACATGGTTGAGCATCACGATTGCAGTGTCTTCGTTGATCAGATCTTCAATCGCATCACCATCTCGCCCCTCAAGGGCAATGCTCACATCCTTGCGCGTTGAGACAACACCCTCCGCCATATAGAGATTGGTCGGAAAAGATGTAGCTTCCGCCACTATCCTTTTACGGTTTGGCTGCATGGACAAGGCAGCATGCAACGTCTTGTAAATATTCAGGGACGTCGTATCGCACACAACAATCTCGCCCTGCCCTGCACCAAGCAAATTAGCGAGCTTGTCTCCCAAGGTATCGGTCAGCATGAACCAGCCCGCAGTATTGTGACTGCGGATCAGACCTTTGGCCCATTCCTCACGCATGGTCACATCAATGCTGTCAAAAACAGATTTTGGTGCTGGCCCGAGGGAGTTGCCATCCAGATAAATCGTGCCTTCCTCAATAAAGAATTCATCGCGCTTGCGGGCTATTGGATCTTTCTTATCCAACATTTCTGCATGCTCACGGCTGATATGAAGAGACATCGACTTTCCTTCTCAAACTATATGTGCGACAGGTAATTCACCTGAATAGATAAAATTATATATGATTTTATAAATCGTATATGATTCTTAATCGGAGTCAATCCATGGACGCTTCCAACAGCTCAAAATCGGAGCTGGCCTACCAGTTTTTGCTCAAACAAATTGTCGAAGCCAAGATCCCTCCAAACGCTCCAATACGCATCCAACCCCTTGGAAAAGAAAGCGGACTGGGTGCAACGCCAATTCGTGAAGCGCTTCGCCAGTTAGAGAGCGAGAAATTTGTGGTTATGGAGAATAATCGTGGGTTTCGCGCCGCACCGGTCACTCAAACCGAGCTTGCAGATCTGGAAAAATGCCGCCTTGTGGTCGAAACAGCTCTTATGGTGGAGGCCATGAAACATGGCGATGACAGGTGGGAAGGGAGCATTCTGTCAGCCCATCATTTGCTGAGCAAAGCACCCAACCCCACAGAGGTGACGGACTTCGAAGCCCTGAGAACATGGAGCGAGCGTCACAGAGAGTTTCACAAATGCATCCTCAGTGCAGCTAACTCACCTTGGCTGAAGCTCTTTTATGATCAGATCTCGAACCATCTGGACCGTCATTTCTTCAGTATGTTCACCGGCAGCCATCGCGACAAATATCTCGGAGATGATGGTCTTTTGAGCAAGAGCCGCAGCTTTCTGGGCATCGAACATCATACCCTGCTGATGAATGCGGTTATTGAACGTGACGAAGCCAAGGCAAAGGCATTGCTAATCGAGCATGTCGGCTTTACCCGTGAATTTTTCGACGAGGTCGAAGGCAAGAACGATTGATCGAATTGAGGCATCTGAACCAGATCGGCATCTTTGGTATTCAAAAATCCGATATCTGAATTCTTTGGATTAGATTGAAACGGATAGCAAATCTGCGCGAATTGGAAGGAACTTTCAAGGAGGCGCTCGTTTATGTATCCCGATTTACATCTGTTCATTGATGGCAAATGGCGCAAAGCCAAACGCGACATCCCCGTCGTCAATCCAGCTACGGAAGAAGAGCTGGGGCGCCTTCCCTGTGCTGATATCGATGATCTGGAGGATGCTCTGAGCGCTGCCAGAAAAGGATTCAAGATCTGGAGAGAAACCTCTCCTCGCAAACGCGCGGATATCATCCTCAAAGCAGCAAGCCTGATGCGCGAGAGACAGGAAGAGATTGCGCAAACGATTACGGCCGAGCATGGCAAGCCTCTAGCTCAAGCGCGTCTGGAAGTCATTCGGGGGGCTGAATTCTTTGAATGGGATGCGGGCGAAGCCATGCGCACCTATGGACGTGTGATCCCGGCAGCACATGGCTCCAAACTCTCTGTCCATCATCATCCAATCGGTGTGGTCGCAGCCTTCTCCCCTTGGAACTTTCCGATGAGCCAACCCGCTCGCAAGATCGCTGGTGCCCTGGCTTCCGGTTGCTCCATTATCTTGAAAGCAGCTGAAGAAACACCGGGTGGAGCTGTTCATATCGTTCGGGCCTTTGAAGATGCAGGCCTTCCGGCTGGAGTTCTCAATCTCGTATTTGGGGTTCCTTCCGAAATCTCGGAATTTCTCATCCCTCAACCTGACATCAAACTGGTGGCGCTCACCGGTTCCACAATAGTGGGTCGTCATCTGACAAGCATAGCCGCCCAATATGACACTCGGGTCCTGATGGAACTTGGCGGTCACGCTCCGGTCATTGTCTGCGAAGATGCCGATGTCAAAAAAGCCGCGATCAGCGGAGCTATTCGCAAGATGCGCAATGCAGGGCAAGTTTGCACCTCACCAACGCGTTTTTTCATCCATGAAAGCATCTTTGAGGAGTTCAAAGCCCATTTTGTTGAACGCGCCGCAGCCACAATAGTTGGCAACGGCATCAATCAAGGGGTTGAGATGGGTCCAACAGCCAATGAGCGTCGTATTCCTGTTTTGACCAAACTGGTTGAGGACGCGGTTGCCAAAGGGGCCGAACTCTTGACTGGTGGTGGTCGTCATGGTGACATTGGCTACTTCTTCCAACCAACTGTTTTAACCAACGTCCCTCACTCCGCCCAAATCATGCAAGAAGAACCGTTCGGTCCGATCGCAGTTCTCAATCCTGTTGCCAATCTTGATGAGGCAATTGCCCAAGCAAATGCCGTTCCTTACGGACTTGCCGGCTATGCCTTCACCAACCGTGCCGACTATATCGATCAGATGATCGATGAAGTGGAGGTTGGCAATTTCTCGATCAATACCCTCGAAGCCTCTCTACCGGAGACACCATTTGGTGGTGTCAAATCCAGTGGCTATGGCCGAGAAGGCGGCACAGAGGGACTGGAAAGCTATTTGACAGTCAAGAATGTCTGGCACACGCGCAAGATTGTTTAAAATCCAAAGAATAAGCCTGGATCTCGCATAGAGAGGAAACGCATATGGCACACCATCCAAAACTCAAAGCCTTCAATTTTCAAAAATGGGTCGAAGAGAATGCTGACAAACTGAAGCCTCCTGTCGGCAATCAATTGCTACACAAAGAAGGTGACATGATTGTCATGGTGGTTGGTGGGCCCACTGCACGCTGTGATTTTCACGATGATCCCGTTGAAGAATGGTTCTACCAGATCAAGGGCGACATGATGATCAAGATTGCCGATGGCGGCAAGATCTATGACCTTCCAATTCGTGAAGGAGAAGTCTTCATGTTGCCACCTCATGTCCGCCACGCACCGCAGCGCCCTCAGGAAGGCTCGCTCGGCATTGTTGTCGAAGCGCCGCGTGTACCAGGCATGAAAGAAGGCTTTGAATGGTATTGCTTTGAATGTGAGGCTCTTTTGCATCGTGAAGAGGTGACGCTCGATGGCATTGATGGGATCGTAAGCGCACTTCCAAAGATCTACGACGCATTCCATGCCAATGTCGAAGCTCGGACCTGTAAGAAATGCGGCAGCGTCCATCCCGGAAAAGGCAAGCCACCAGAAGGCTGGGTACAGCTTTGATCTTTTGTTCCGATGTTCAATGCATCGCCTTTGATACAACCATGTCGCTGGTCACTTTGTTCCCTTGATCAGCGGCACACTTCATTACATCAGATCTAAAAATAGGTGCGGATAGCCCCTACGACATTATAGTCATCGTCGACAAGCATCAGATACTGCCATTTATCGAAGGTGGTGCAGACATGTGCCACTCCGAAACTCATCAGATCGCCGACCTCAATGTCATTGTCCGCTGGCAATTGCACATAACAATGCTGATCATTGAGGCGTAACACTGAATATTCCTCTGACAAGGAGCAATGACTGTCCGGCTTACCTGGCTTCATATGTCCTGTCGGGGTTGGTAGCTCAAAATCAAATGAAATATCGCGCTTGCCCAAAGTGGCAAAAGCCAATGTCTCTTCAGGCTTTGATTGGACATAACCCCAGACTTCGATCGCTGGGGTCAGACCGGGATCGATATTGGCAAATTCTGGAGAGCGTTCCTTCAAGCGCTGCTGGGCGCGCTCATAAAAGAGATCGTCATGGGTGAGATAGCAACCAGAGCGAATGACGATCTGGATATTCAGCGTCTCCATATCGATGGCAAGGTCTCTGGCAGCAAAGTCATAGAAGTCACTGCCCCCGGCTGTCAGTATGATCGGCCCATCAGCAAACAATTTCTCGTCATCAGCACGTTTGGCGAGAGCGCGCATCTTGGCGAACAACTCTTGTGCCTTGTCCTCCTTGCCCTTCACACAGCAATCGGAAAAGACACCCTCATATCCCTCCACACCACGAAGGCTGAGTTCAGAAAGCTCCCGCTTGATTGTTCGGGCCAGTTCAAGAGCATTTGATACAGACCGAAATCCGGTGCGATAACCTTCCATCCCCATCTCGATCAGGACATTGAGGGGACGAGACAAGCCATGCTGTTTCACAGCATTGGCCAGAAGGCGCGCTCCAGCCTCGGAATCGATCAGACAATAGAAATCCAGATTCGGGTCATCCTTCAAGGCATTGATGACATAATCGACATTCTGCTTCCCAACCAGCTGGTTGGCCATGAAAATGCGCGAGACACCGAACTCTCTGCAAACTGCCATCTGGTGCGCAGTGGCAACTGTAATCGCCCACGCTCCATCATCCAATTGCATCTGGAACAACTGAGGCGCCATGGATGTCTTGCCATGTGGTGCAATCCAAGCCCCTGTTTGCTTCAAAAAAGCACGCATATAGGCGCGATTCTTCTCCAATGCTGAGAGCTTGATGACAGGAAGAGGAAAAGGCAGATCCTCGTTCAGAATGTTCCAGCCTTGTTTGGCAACATTCGAGACTGCCAAATCAGATTGCGAACCGCGCATGCCTTTTGAAAGCCCCGATAGAGCACTGACAGCAATCTTTTCCAAATCCAGCGACTGTGACATCCATTCCTCCTGTCTCTTACCCAATCTTGTATACGGGTAGAGACAAGCAACGCAATCACAGTCTTATTTGCTGTTCAGATGAGACAATCTCATGTGGGTTTTCGACCAGCGGCCAGATAGCCCGCTTCAGTGACCGGTATCCGTTGATCCGTGGATCATTCGGGTAAGGCCCATCTACCGCTGCATACAAAATATGGGACGCAATGGGAGCAAAGGCACCATGAAAATGGTTGGTGCTCTTCACGATCAGAAGATCCTTTTCATCAATATCAATCCCCATATTGGTGAAAAGATCAGGCGAAAATGCCTGCGAACGATTGGAATTCAGGACAACTTCCAAACCATCCACTCGAATGGCCGCACTATCCCCCAGCGGAACAATGGACGCCCCGAATGACTGCACTGCATCGGGCACGATTTTCAAAACTTCGACGGTGGCATCGATAGGATTGCCAGCGCGGGCTGACGTCTTTCCACCAAATCTAAGCTCCAAACTCGCGCCCTCGCCTGCGGCCTGACAAAGACGAACAGCCATGGGATCCCAGATGGTGCCAAGCGCAACATTCTGCAGTCCTTGTTCCAGTACAGCCCTTGCCAGAATGGTCGAATCTCCAGCGACACCGCCACCTGGATTGTCCCAAACATCTGCGATCACGACAGGTTTCTCCGAGCTCCTGCACAAAGCTTGCGCCTTGTTCAGAGCATCAATCGGTTCAAGAAATTCCGGTCGCGCACGCCCTCGGAAGCTGAACAATTCCTGACCCAACGTTTGGGCAAGGTCATCGCCGTGAGCAGCATCACCATCAGTAATGACAATAATCTTTGCACCCAGATCAGGAGAATCGCCAGCCATGAAGCCGTGAATGGTCGATATGGACAAAGCTTCGCCTGCAGCCTCAAGAGCTTTCATTTTATCAACGAAGCTCCGCATAGGGTCCTGACTGGTCGGCAAGACATCCATCATGCGTACATCAAACACCGAGATATGAGGTGAGATCTCACCGCGGGCAGCCCGCAAGGTGAGATCCACACAGGCCTCCCCGGCTTCGACAAAATCGGTATGGGGAAATTCCTTGAACACGGTGATGACATCAGCATTCATCACCCGCTTTTCGCTCAAATGGCTATGGGGGTCAAAACTGGCGCCGATCTTGGTATTTGGCCCAACAATCTCTCGCACCGCTTTGAGGAGTTCTCCTTCGCAATCAAGGCATCCATCAGCAATCATGGCACCGTGCAGTCCCAGAAGAACTGCATCCACCGGCAAGGCTGCGCGCAATTGGCCAAGAACTTCATCGCGAAGATGATGCCATGTCTTGGCATTCACCAAGCCACCAGGTTCCGCCCAGGTTGCGGTGCCCTCAATCAACTCGATTTCCCCGCCACGAGCACGCCGACGCAATTCAGGGAAAATTCCGGTGCAGAGAGTAGGAGTTTCCGGATGGCTTCCCGGAGGCGCGTAGAAACTCTGGGTGAAATCACTCAGATCCGTGCGCAACGGCGAAAAGGTATTGGTCTCGGTTGCGATAGAGGCGCAAAAAACCCGCATTCGAAAATCCTTGGGATTTGACATGCCGGATACAAAGTCCGGCTGTTCCATCCCTCATTGTCTGATAAAGTAATGCGGCAGGCCGTAGGGCTTCACTCATAGCGGCCTGCCATGACATATGTGTCGTGAGAAGTGGGGCTTTGACACTCCACTCAGGGGCAGGTCATTCAGTACAATGACCTGCCCGCTTGTGAACTAGTCGATATAGCTCGCGTCATTGGCCTTTTTGACTTCAGATTTGAACAGCGTCAGCAGTTCGCCAGCTTTTGCATCCTGATTTTCCTTGATGTGTTTCTCAAAGGCAGGCTGTGTTGCACCGGCCATGGCTTTGCGCTGATCATCTGACAATGCAGTCACTTCAATCTTGTCCATCAAACCAGCCAAACCACGATCAGACGCTTCGATGATACGAGACAAACCACGGCTCGCAGCAACACAGCTTTGTGCCGCATAGCGCAAGGTTGCCTGTTGCTGATCGCTCAAGCCCTCATAGAAAGCACGATTGACCATGAAGGAGTAAGGCGAGAACAGATGATTGGTCAGCGTCATATATTTCTGTACTTCAGAAAATTTGGCGAAGGAGATAATCGGAACCGGGTTCATCTGCCCATCGATCACACCAGTCTGAAGACCGGAATAAACTTCACCCCAGCTCAGCGGATAAGCTTCAGCCCCCAAAGCGTTGATGATGGCCTGATGAGATGGCAGGGTCATCGTACGAATGCGCACACCGTCAAAGTCTTTCAGATCAGCAATCTTGCGCTTGGAGTTGGTAACGGCAAAGAAGCCACCAGTATCTGGGAAACCAAGCACCACGACATCACCAAGGCTTGCTTCAATATCGTCGGCCAGTGTCTTGCCAAATTCACCATCAAACACATTATAGGTGGCGGCATTGCTGCCAAATGCAAATGGCAAGTTAAGTACATCGATGCGCGGATAGTAGCTGGCCAAGGCACCGGTTGAGGTCAACGTGGCCTGAATGACACCATCTCGAACCATTTGGACATGCTCGGCTGCTGAGCCCAGCTGGTTGGATGGAAACACTTCAACCTTGACCTTACCATTCGTGTCTGCACCGACAATATTGGAAAAGACAGCAGTACAAGCATGGGCCGGATTCTCAAACGGATCAGCTTTGTTGTCATGGCCAAACTTCAGAACTTTGCCGTCTGCCATGGCGCTTGTTGCGGCACAAAGTGCAACAAGACTAACGGCCAGTCCCTTGAATACCTTTTTCATTCTTTAATCCTCCACTAGATTGAGACAGGTATTGGTGAATTGATGGTCTTTCGACCTTTGATTTAGCTGGCAAACCCGAACAGGCGCGGCAGGAAGAGCGCTGCGTCCGACCAGAATGCGAAGATGAAGAGTATGGCGACCTCTGCCAGCAGGAATGGCATCAGCTTGACGGCTATGCGTTCCAGCTTTTCGCCGGTAACTGAGGAGAGCACGAAGAGACAGGCTCCTACCGGCGGCGTCATCAAAGAAATATTGAGCGCCACAACGAAAACGATACCCGCATGAATGGGATCAAGCCCGATTTGCTCAGTCAACGGCACCAGAACAGGGGCAAGAATGATCAGGATGGCGGTGATATCCATGACCATGCCGACCACCAGCAATGTGCCAATGATAATTGCGATGACCGCATAGCGATTGTCGGAGATAACCAGAATGGATTCCGCGATTGCCTGAGGTATACGCTCGAAACTCATCCACCATCCCAAAATTCCGGCAAAAGCAATGATCACAAAGATCACGCCGGTAATACGAGCAGTGCTGACCAGCATGCGATAGAGCGCACCAAAGCTCAGCGTGCGATAAACAAAGGTGCCAATGAACAGAGCATAAGCAACGGCAATGGATGCAGCTTCAGTTGGTGTGACAATCCCACCCAGAATGCCGCCCAGAATGATGATTGGCATCATCAGAGCCGTGAAAGAGGAGATGAAAGTGTCGATGATTTCTTTGAAACCTGCACTTTTCTCGGACTTTGGCAGCTTGTTGCGTTTGGCCCCAAGCGCAATGACCATCATGCAAATTCCGCAAATGACCAATCCGGGCAAGATACCGGCAGCAAACAGGCCGCCGATAGAAACTCCCATCAAAGACCCATAGACCACCATCAATCCAGACGGTGGAATGGTCGGCCCGATGATGGAACCCGCAGCTGTGACCGCACAGGCATAATCGCGTTTGTAGCCCTGCTTGACCATCGCCGGAACAAGGGTCCGACCAAAAGCGGCGGCATCTGCGGTCGCTGAACCCGTCAAGCCTGCAAAGAAGACGGAGGCGAGCATGTTCGTATGTGCGAGCCCACCTCTAAAATGGCCAACCAGAACCTGTGCCAGCTTTACCAACCGATCCGTAATGCCGATATGGTTCATGATCTCGCCAGCCAGAATGAAGAATGGCATGGCAAGAAAGGGAAAGATGTTCAACCCATTGAAAACCTTACCAGGCCCTACGGCCAGGAACTGACTGCCGCCCATATCGATGAGGCCGACAAGACCGGCCAAACCAATCGCAAAGCCGATAGGCATGCCCAAGATGATCAAGCCAACAAAGGTCAATCCAACAATCATTGTGCAGGTCCTGTGGTTTGTGCTTGCGGGTCATCCTGATCGGGGTCCAGCTCCAGTTGCTCTCCAAGATCTCGAATGAGAACGAGCATCAACTGAAAACATGCGAGAGCGGCTGCGACTGGAATAGCGGCATAGAATGGGCGAAGGCTCGCACCAAATATCATCGCAAATCGGTTGGCACCGCTTTGGGCAAATCCAAGCCCGAACCAAAAGAGATAGGCGAAGAGAGCAAGTGCCAGCAGGTCCATGGTGATCAGAACCAGGCGACGTAGCTTTAGTGGCATCATGAAGACAAAAGTTGTCAGGCCGATATGTTCTCTTTGGGCTATGCCGCAGGATACAGCAAGCATGGCAGCCCAGATCATCAGATATCTTGCCAGAACCTCAGGCCAAGGCAGTTGCCAGTGAAAGAAATATCGATCCACCACGCCAAGCCAAACATCAAGAACCAGTGCTGCCATCAATATTGCTACGATGGCCTCCACGGCTTGATTGGTGCGTCGGCTTAGATGCCCTGCCCAATCTTTCATTCTCTCCTCCCAGAGACAATTTTGTAATTAAGATAGAAAAATGATGGCAAAATCCGATATTGTCAATGAAAATTTGTTCTTTAAGTACATTTTTGATACATTTTGAGATCTAAAGGTCATAAATTTGAATAATAAATGTACTTAAAGTACAAAAGCACTGGTAATGAGTCGGATAAGACACACGAAAGCAAACCATGAGTGAGAGAAGTGATCAGACGGATGGTGGCACAGGTAAGGCTGAGATGCTGGATAAGCCAGCAATCGATCTGATTTCGGCCATCCGGCAGAAAAATGGTCAACTTGCAGCACGAGAGCAGAAGGTCGCCAATTATGTAAGCGTCAATCTCGAGAGCATCTCATCGATGACGATTGCGCAACTGGCACAAGCATGCGCGGTGAGTACCCCGACCGTGATCCGCTTTTGCCGATCTCTGGGATGTGATGGCTTTCGCGATTTCAAACTGCGCTTGGCACAAAATCTGGCTGTAAGTCTGCAATATCTGGATCCAGGCACCACAACCAGCCCGGTTAATAGCGAAACTGCGGTCGATCACATTCTGGGCGCGCTTTATGCAACTGCCAATGTGATGCGCCAACAGATAGATCCGGGAATTCTGGATGCAGCAAAAGAACAATTAATCCAAACCAGACAATTGCTCTTGGCTGGCATCGGTGGGGGTTCAGCCATGGTGGCTCATGAAGCAGCCAATCGTTTTTTCAGGCTCGGCATTCCATCAATTGCAGTGAATGACAGCTATATGCTGCAAATGCGAGCAGCGACGCTGGAAACACAGGATACTCTTTTGCTGGTTTCCAATAGCGGCGAGGCGCGGGAAATTCTGAGTGCAGCTGAAATTGCATCGGGCTATGGCGCCAAGGTTATCTGCATCACCAAGCCAAATACTTCCCTCGCCAATCTGGCGGATATCGCCATTGTAGCGAACCTGCCGGAAGATCCGGACATTCATAAGCCCACTGCATCACGATATGCACATCTGATACTCATTGATGCACTTGCCTTGGCAGTGGCACAGACTTTATCGGACAGAACCAACGAAAATCTGCGCCGCATCCGAGCATCTTTGACGGCCTATCATGGCCGCACAGGCCCTCAACCACTTGGCGATTAACTGCTTTCTGACAAATCACCCTGTCTTTGCTCATTCTCAAATCCTGTTTCACGATGCGCGAAAACTCTTCTATCGTTCTCCCTTGCGATAAGGCTGCATCAAGGCTTGAGGAACACGAGCACTGCGAGACATGATGACCAGCGCCAGAATGGAAAGCAAATAAGGCATCATCAAAAAGATCTGATAAGGCACTGCCTGACCCAGCACATTTTGAAGACGCAACTGATAGGCATCAAACAAGGCAAATAAAACTGCTCCCAAAATCGCTCTGCTTGGTTTCCAGGTAGAAAAGACCACCAGCGCAATACAGATCCAGCCTCGCCCCTGCATCATGGTAGGAAAGAAGGAATTGAAAGCGGAAAGCGTCAAAAATGCCCCCCCCACAGCCATCAATGCACTGCCCACGATGACTGAACCATAACGCACGCGAATGGGGTCCACACCTTGCGCTTCTGCTGCATGCGGGTTCTCCCCCGTAATGCGAATGGCCAGCCCAAGAGGGGTTCTGGCCAATAGATAAGCCATGATCAAGGCCACGAAAATAGCCAGATAGGTCGGAGCTGTTTGAGTGAACAGAGCCGGACCAACAAAAGCAAGGTCAGATAAAAATGGTATATCAAGAGATTGGAATGGCTCCACTGTGGGTGGTGTATTCTGGGCCGGAATAGCAATACGGAAAATATAATAACTGAAACTGGATGCAAAGAGCGTAATTCCCAGACCTGTCACATGCTGAGACAGGCCAAGGGTTACCGTCAGACTGGCATGCAGCAAGCCAAACAGAGCACCACACAGAGCTGCAACCAGCAATCCCGTCCAAAGATCTGCCCCTTGAAAAACGGCCAACCATCCAATCATTGCACCAAAGGTCATGATTCCTTCAATACCCAGATTGAGCACTCCGGCCCGTTCGCACAACAGGGCTCCAAGCGTCCCGAAAATAAGCGGTGTGGCAATACGCAAAACAGAGGACCATAACCCAACCGTAAAGAGAATATCGAGAATATCGGTCATCGGCGGATCCTGTAGTTGGAGAGAAAGATGGCAACCAGCATGGTGATCAGGGAAAGCGAGACCACCACATCGGCAATAAAGCTGGGAATGCCAAATGTCCGGCTCATGCTTTCAGAGCCAACAAACATCGTGGCAGTAAAGATCGCGGCAAAAATAACTCCTATGGGATTGAGGCTTGCAAGCATGGCCACAACAATTCCCGCATAACCAAAAGAAGCGGAAAGATCATTGGAAACCTGACCCTTGACCCCCAAGACTTCCACTGCACCCGCAAGCCCGGCCAGGCCACCGGACAGGCATGCAACCTTGATCAGCGTTTTCTCGAATGGCACCCCTGCAAATCTCGCAGCCATGGGATTGAAGCCAGCGGCTTTGGATTCCATGCCAAACACCGTGTAGGAGTTCAGAACATAGACGAGCAGAGCCGCACCAATCGCTATGATCAGACCAAGATGCAGACGCGAACGTTCAACAATCTTGGGCAACAATCCTTCATCAACCACGGGCACCGATTGCGGCCAGCCAAAAGCCAATGGATCTTTCATCGGACCATCCAGCATCATGGAAACAAACAACAACACAACAAAGTTGAGCAACAAGGTTGTCACCACTTCATCAACCCCAAAACGCAACCGCAAACCAAGAGGAATAACAAGCATCACCATTCCGGCAACAGCTCCGGCCAGAATCAGCAAGGGAATCAGAGCAAAGCTCGGAAGATCAAGAAAATTCTGGAAGCCAAGCAACGTTGCCAGCAACGCGCCCATATAAAACTGCCCCTCCGCCCCGATATTCCAGATCCGGGCGCGAAAGGCGACCGCCGCCGCCACTCCGGTAACAATCACGGGCGTAGCCCGGGTCAGTGTCTCCGTTATGGCAAACTTCGACCCAAATGCTCCCAAAAACAGAGCTTTATAGGCAGAAAAGACAGGCGCCCCCGCCAAGGCAATCAGAATACCCGCCAAGCCCAGCGAAGCCACCACTGCCAACAAGGGCACGATAAACATCAAGGATCGCGATTGTGTTTCCCGTCGCTCTATACGCATCAGCCCAGGCCTCCCCATTCACCTGCCATCATCAAACCCAGTTGACGCGAGTCCACCTCTTTTGCATCCACCGCCGGTGACAATCGGCCCCCATGGATCGCCATGATCCGGTCAGACAGTGACACCACTTCATCCAGATCTTCCGAAACCAGCAAAATTGCAGTACCATTTTTTCGGGCCTCAAGAATATCCTGATGAATAGCCGCTATGGCACCTTCATCAAGCCCTCGGGTCGGTTGCGCGGCCAGAAGAAAGACAGGGTGCTTGGACAGACTTCTTCCAAGGATTAATTTCTGCATATTACCACCCGACAAGAGACTGATCCGGCTGTTGGGCGTACCACCGCGCACATCAAAACGATCAATCAGATCCTGACAATAGGATCGCCCTTCGCGCTTGTTCAAAAAACCATGTTTGGAAAAACGTCTATCATTGATCCGCTCCAGAACAGCATTTTCCCAGAGCGTCAACTCTCCGACAGCACCTTGACTGTTACGATCTTCCGGCGTACGTCCAACATCCATCGAACTGAGGTCACGAGGTGTCATGTGACTGACTTCGCGGCCATTGATCTCAAAGGTTCCGTGATCGGCATGTGCCACACCGGCAACCAGGTCACAAAGTGCAGCCTGACCATTACCCGAAACACCAACAATTCCAAGGGTTTCACCTGCCCTAATATCAAAAGTGATATCTGTAAGGCGCGCCGTAGAACCAGCATGCAAGGCTACATCACGCGCCTGGACAACCACGTCTCCGGGCTTGGAAGCTTCGCGTACCGGACGTTCCACCTGACGGCCAACCATTAGTTCCGCCAATTCTTCCTTACTGGTTGCATCTGTATTTCGCTCCGCAATCACCTTGCCTGCGCGCAACACGACCACCTTGTCGGCCCCACTCATAACCTCATGCAATTTGTGCGAGATAAAAATGATGGACAAGCCATCCTTTGCCATGGCTCGCAAGGTCTTGAAAAGTCCCTCAGCCTCCTGTTGGGTGAGGACGCCCGTTGGCTCATCCAAAATCAGAATGCGCGCATTATTGTAAAGAGCCTTGAGAATCTCCACCCTCTGCTGCTCCCCAACCGATAAATCCCCCACCCGGGCATCTGTATCGACAAGCAGGCCAAACTTCTCTTCAAGACTTTTAAGCTTGCGCTTACCCTTTGCCGTTTCTGATCTCCAGCTGCTCAGGGGTTCGGTCCCGGTCATAACATTTTCAAGCACGCTTAAATTCTTGGCCAGCGAAAAGTGTTGATGCACCATACCCACTCCTGCAGCTATGGCCTCTTTGGGTTTCCCATGGGGAATTTTTCTGCCCTCGATATAGACCTCTCCTTCATCTGGCACATAATGCCCGAACAGTATGTTCATCAAGGTCGTCTTGCCTGCGCCATTCTCCCCCAGAAGGGCAATCACTTCGCCGCGACGCAGTTCGATCGAAATGGCATCATTGGCGGCAAAAGATCCAAAACGCTTGGTAATCGAATCCAAATGCAGCACGACAGGTTCAGCCATGTCCATGCCTCCTTCAGAGATATGACAAAGGGTTGGCGTGGGACTGTCTCACGCCAACCATCAATGAACAGAGGATCAAGTTGGTTCGCTGAAATCGATCTTCACCTCAAACTCACCTGCCTTGATGGCGGCTCTTACCTTTTCCATCGGCTCAATGGCATCGGCAGGCACCATGGATTTCACATAGCTGATATCATTGCCGCCCTCTTTCATGAGGCCAAAACGGGTATATTCCTGACCATTGGATTTGCCCGCCTTGCGATCCGCCAGAGCCGCTGCAAGAATGGCCCCGAAATTCCAGATGGCATTGGAAAAGACTGTTTCCGGATAGCGAGCAGAATAATCAGTGAGCGATCCAATGGCCTTGATGCCACGCTCCTTGGCAGCATCGGCAGTACCAATACGCTCCCCAAATAGAATATCTGCACCGGAATCAATCTGTGCCAAACCGGCCTCCCGTGCCTTGGGAGGATCAAAAAACGTTCCAATGAAATTGATCAGATGTTTTGCATCCGGACGCACCGCATTCACACCCTGACGAAAACCATGGATGAGCATGTTCACTTCAGGAATGGGAATAGCCCCGACCGAACCGAAAATTCCGGACTTGCTCATCTTTCCTGCCAGCATGCCACACAGATAGGCCGCTTCATGATTCCAGGTTCCAAAGGTTGCAAAATTATCACCATGAGGTTTGCCACTTGAGCCCATAAGGAAGGTCGTATCGGGATAATCACCCGCCACCTGCCTTGCTTCACGTTCGACCGCATAGGCCTCCCCGACAATCACCTCGACACCTTGCTCTGCATATTCGCGCATCGCACGGGAATAATCAGTTCCGGCAATCCCTTCGGAAAAGACATAATCGATTTCGCCACGTTTTGCCGCTTCCAGCATTGCAACATGCAAGCGAGAATTCCAAGCATTCTCTACCGGAGAAGAGTGAATTCCAGCAACCTTAACAGGCGATTGTGCCAACACCACCGGCGCTGGAAGCAATGAAACAGCGCCCAAGGTCGCTCCGGTTTTAAGAAAGCGTCTTCTATTGATATGATATTTCTTCATGATCAACCTCCGTTCAAGATTCTGGAATGTTCGATTTATGGGTTTTTGATTGTCTTGGCCTTGCTCTATGATTTGAAACTCTGCCTGCCAAATAAATACCTCCGGACAGAACAGAGGCATTGCTATTCTTGAGGGCGATAATCTGTCGGATCAAGCAATGCAGGCCGATCACTCAATGCCAGATGCGCAACGCGCCTCTCCATTTGGGAAATGACCTTGCCTGCACGGATCACCGCCAGCCGGTTGGGCTTCATGCGGATGGCCTCAATCGGATCATGGGCCTGCAACAAAACCATATCGGCCTTTTTGCCCTTTTTCAGGCCATATCCCTCCAACCCCATGATCCGTGCCGGAATTTCCGTCACCGCATCAAAGCACCAACGCATGTCTTCTCGTGACGACAATTGCCCCACATGCAGCCCCATGGAAGCGACCTCCAACATGTCTGCCGATCCTAATGAATACCAGGGATCCATGACACAATCAGACCCGAAGGCCACAGAAATGCCCGCATCGCGCAATTCACGCACCCGTGTCTGCCCCCGTCTTTTGGGATAGGTGTCATGACGCCCCTGCAGCATGATATTGATCAGCGGATTGGCGATTGCCTGCACGCCCGCCTCCGCCATCAATGACATCAGTTTGGAAACAAAATAATTGTCCATCGAATGCATGGATGTCAGATGCGAACCCGCAACCCGTCCATGCAAACCCAAACGCTGGGTCTCATAGGCCAGAGTTTCAATATGTCGTGACAGCGGATCGTCAGACTCGTCGCAATGCATGTCGACCTGCAACCCGCGCTCCGCAGCCACTTCGCATAACCAACGCACCGACCGGGCTCCATCCGCCATGGTACGTTCGTAATGCGGGATGCCTCCCACGACATCCACCCCCATATCCAATGCTCGCAAAAGATGCTCATCAGCCCCTTTGGCGCGAAACACTCCATCCTGGGGAAAGGCCACCAATTGCAAATCGATATAATCCTTCACCTTGTCACGAACCTGCAACAGGGCTTCGACGGTTTTCAGGTCCTGATCGCTCACATCCACATGAGTGCGAATGGCCAACAACCCCTGACTTACAGCCAAATCACAATAGCGAAGCGCCCTTGCCACAATTTCCTCAACACTCTGAAGTGGTTTCAACTCACCCCAAAGAGCGATACCTTCCAACAAGGTGCCCGATCTGTTCAGTCTGGGTCGTCCAAGAGACAAAGTGGCATCCAGATGGAAATGGGAATCCACAAAGGGCGGTGAAACCAGCATGGAGTGGGCGTCAATTACCTCTACCGCCTCGGCACTGATATTGGGTTCCAAACATGCGATATATCCCTTGTCGCAAGCTATATCGACACCTGTGCGCCCATCCGGTAAGGATGCATTTCGAATGATCAGATCAAATACCATATCAGGCGCCTCCCCTTGATACTTCTGAAGTCGGGCTGTTCGCGACCGCAAAAAAGCAGCCACAGGGCCGCTATTCTTTTCAGGATACCAATCTTGGTTTTGGATATTCTAGTGGATAAATTAAATTTATCAATTGGTAAAAAAATAATAATAATAATCTTCAGAATAGATATTTGATATGGCTGGACAAATTTTCAACACAAGCCGATTGAATGAGCCTATCATATCAATTTTAGGAGATACTTTTCATATATTCTTATTTTGAAAAATAATATTTAGAAAAATTTCTCTACATCATAAAAATCTTAGCTAAAATCCTTATTCGCCATAACAACCCCAAAAGAGCACAATCAGATATTACAACTAATTTTTTAATTACCAATAGCATCACCATTCTTATAATTTTATCAAAAGGTAAAATTATAAGAATGGTGATGCACTACTATATCCTATACCTGATGACCTCACGGATTGAACATGCAAGACCTAAGAAGTGTTTCAACCTCTTCTCTGGTTGGGGCAGAAGCGGATGCCCCTTTCTTTGTGGTGGAAAGCGCCCCACAGGCTGAAGCAAAGGTAACAGCCTCAACCAATGGCATGCCTTCATCCAACGCGAAGGCCAAACCGCCATTGAAGCAATCTCCCGCAGCAACGCTATCGATACTGCTGACCTTGAACGGCTCCACGAAAGCTTCTTCATGGCTACTTTGGAAATAGACCCCCTTTGCACCCAGCTTGATGATAGCAATTGAAACGCCTCTCTCTCGCAACAGGCGAGCGGCTTGCGCCGCTTCTTCACGATTCCTTGGGCGAATTCCGGTCAGGATTTCTGTTTCCGTCTCATTCGGTGTGATGATATCGATGTGTCCGAGAATATCTTCCGACAATCCAACCTTTGGGGCTGGAGCTGGATCCAGTACGACCAATCCGCCATTGGTACGTACCTTCTCAGCAGCCTGCATTGCGGCCTTCAGTGGAATTTCCATTTGCAAAAGCAGAATGTTGACAGCCTTGAATACATCGTCGGCTCGAGCGACATCACTTTGATCAATCGCCATATTGGCTCCGCCAATCACGGAAATGGAGTTCTCCGCCTTGGCATCAACGCCGATCACGGCCAAACCGCTATTATTGTCTTGATCAATATGAACATGAGAGGTGGACAAGCCAAGCTTGCCAATTTCTTCCAGAGCGCTTTTACCGAAACTATCGACACCCACACGCCCAACCAGAACAGGATCAGCGCCCAATTTGGCAACAGCCGCCGCTTGATTGCAGCCCTTACCACCAAGACCGAGGACATAACGGTCCGCCAGCAAAGTCTCACCGGGAGCCGGAAGTGTCTGAGCATAGGTAGTCAGATCGATATTGATGCTGCCAAACACTGAAATGGACATGAGGCTTCCTTGGATTTGTAAGAGTATCGGGTTTTATTCGAATTTATCTGCAACAGACTGACGAACAATCAAGCTTGGCTCCATCTCAATGACTTTTGGGAGCTCGCTTTTATTCTCCAGATGGTCGATCAGCAGACCTGCCGCTTTCAGCCCCAATTCATAGCTTGGCTGGTTTACCGTGGTCAGCGTTGGGGTGATATATTTGGACAATTCGAGATTATCATAGCCTATGATCGAGATATGCTTGCCGATTGCCAAACCACGTTCCTGCGCAGCTTTATAGGCACCAATTGCCATCATGTCGTTGAAAGCAAAGACAGCTTCAACCTGCTGACCTGATTGCAACAGCTTACTCATGGCCTCATAACCACCAGGAGCGGTCAATTCACTTTCAATAATCAGGCTCGAATTCACTTCAACCTTGGCTTCGTTCATGGCGCGATGAAAACCACGAAGACGATCGCGCGAACGAGGATGGCCCGCAGGCCCGGTCAAACAGGCAATCTGCTTAAAGCCGCGCTTGAGCAAAAACTCGGTTGCCAATTCGCCGCCATGAACGGAATCGTCACCAATGGTGCAGGCAAAACCGGTTTGCTCGGAATCCAGAACAACCTTTGGCAGACTGTCCAATGCCGCGAGCTTTTCGTAAAAAATCTCATCGGCCAACGTCGTCATGACGATGAGCGCGTCGATACGCTTTTGGATCAGAGCCTTGAGATAGCTGATGTGACGCTCATGTTGATCGCCGGAATTGCAAAGGATGAGGCTGTAATCATTGTGGTAGCAGCCCTCTTCCACACCACGAAGAACTTCGGCAAAGAAGGGGTTGGTACTGGAGGTGACAAGCATGCCGATTGTACGGGTGCTCTTGATCTTCAAAGCACGGGCCAGAGAGCTTGGCTGGTAGCCCAGCTCGTCGATGGCCTTTTCAACCTTTACCTTGGTTTCAGGCGCGACAAATCGGGTCTTGTTGATGACGTGAGACACGGTGGAGGGAGAGACTCCGGCGGCTCGCGCCACATCTTTGATACTTATCATGTCCACCCACAGTGATCGAGGTTGATGATCCGGCGCTTTTCAGCACCGGATCCAGATTCAAGAATCCAGCTCTCATAAGTTGCGGAGCCGGACTATCCTTTATTTCTTGATAACCTTCAAGGCTACCGGAGTATAGTCGGCAACTTTCTCACCTTTGAGAATTTGTTCTGCCACATCCACACCCATGGAACCGATTTTCGCAGCCTGCTGGGCAACCGTTGCCAGAAGAGTACCTTCATTCACGGCAGAAACGGCATCATCGGTGCCATCGAAACCGACGACCAAAATGTCACGTTTGGCAGCTTCAATCGCCTTGATTGCACCCAGCGCCATCTCATCATTATGAGCAAAGACCGCATTGATCTCTGGCTGAGCCTGCAGGATGTTTTCCATCACATTCAGGCCTTTGGTGCGGTCAAAGTCAGCGGCCTGGCTTGCAACCACTTCAATACCAGATGCCATGGCAACAGCCTTGTTGAAACCTTCGCCGCGATCACGAGCAGCAGAAGTGCCAGGCACGCCCTGTAGTTCAACGACCTTACCCTTACCTTTCAGCATATCAACGATGAGTTTACCTGCCATCTCGCCGCCCTGAACATTATCAGAAGCAATATGGGAGGCAACCTTACCACCATTGGCACCACGATCGAGGGTCACAACCGGCACATTCTTGCGGTTCGCTGCCTTGATGGCACTGCGCACAGCGTCAGAATCTGTCGGATTGATCATCATAAGAGAGATCTTCTTGTTCAGCACATCCTCAACATTGGCCAGTTCCTTCGCAGGATCATTCTGGCTATCCAGAACCAACAATTTATAACCCTTCTCAGCCGCTTTCTTTTCAGCGCCTTCCTTGAGGGTCACGAAGAACGGATTGTTCAAGGTGGAGATGACCAGCGCCAGTGTTTCCTCAGCCTTGGCGGAAACGGAGGTGCCAAGCATCAGGCTGGTTGCCAGTGCCATACCGATAAACTTTTTCATGATTTCACTCCCTGTATATAGTGTCTGAATAAAAGTGTATTGGGTCTGCTTATCTGTCCGCCTTGCCGCGCTGATCCAGCATCACGGCAAGAAGAATGACGCCGCCTTTGGCGATCATCTGGTAATAGGATGAGACGTCGAGAATATTGAGCGCATTGTTGAGCGTGCCAATGATGAGCGCACCGATCAAAGTACCCGTGATGCGCCCTTTACCGCCAGCGAGGGACGTTCCTCCAAGCACAACGGCTGCGATGGCATCCAGCTCATAGGCAAGACCCGCCGTTGGTTGGGCGGATTCCAGGCGGGCGGTCAAAACCAACCCGGCGAGAGCCGCCAGTGCACCGGACAATGCATAGACAATGATCTTGACGCGGTTGACATTGATACCGGCCAACTTGGCCACTTGCTCATTGCCGCCGATGGCATAGACATAGCGCCCGATAGCTGTGTGATTGAGAATGAACCAGCAACCCACAAAAACCACAAAGGCCATAACAACCGGCACCGGGATGCCCGCTATATAGCCACCACCCAACTGATAGAAGGTCTCGGCAACATCAAAATCCCCGGTCGAAATTGGGCGACCATTGGTATAAACCAAGGTCGCCCCCCGGAACATCGTCATGCCCACCAAGGTTGCGATGAATGGCTGAACGCCAAAATAGCTGATGATGCTGCCCTGTGTAGCTCCAAGCACGGCACCAATGGCAATGGTTGCAGAGAAAGCTGCAAAGATTGGCATATCCATGGCAATCATGGAGGCACAGATCGCGCCTGCAAAAGCCAAGATTGAGCCAACGGACAAATCAATCCCTGCTGTCAGAATGACGAAGGTCATGCCAGCTGCGATGATCGCATTGACGGACGTTTGCCGCAGAATGTTCAGAAGATTGTCAACCGTCAGGAAACTGGGGCTGATCATGGCGACCAATGCCATGAGCACCAGCAGGCCGAACAGCGGAATGTTATTGAAAAAGAAGGATTTCAGGTTCATGGAAATCGGTTCCTAGACATGTTCGGCAACGGTGCAGCGCATGATGCTTTCCTGATTGGCTTCGTCACGGGAAAATTCCCCGGTCAGCTTGCCTTCGGACATCACCAGGATGCGATCTGACATACCGAGCAATTCGGGCATGTCGGACGACATCAGCAAAATGCACAAACCTTGACTCTTGAGTGTATTGATGAGGGTATAGATTTCTCGACGAGCACCGACATCCACGCCTCGTGTCGGCTCATCAAGAATAAGAATATCCGGACGTGGCATCAGGGATTTGGCGATGGAGACCTTTTGCTGATTACCCCCGGACAATTGTGAAATTTGGGCATCCATGCCATGGGTCTTCACCGAGAAGGCCTTGATATATTTTTCAATCTGTTCTCGCTCACTGGCCTTATCAAGAATACCAAGGCGATTGAGAAATCGCGAAAGACCGGTCAGAGACATGTTGGCACTTAGGGCATGCATCTGGATCAAGCCTTCATGCTTTCGATCTTCCGTCACATAGCCAATGCCCGCCTTTACTCCGTCTTGGGGAGATTTCAGACGACAGGACTTGCCGTTAATCTCTATGCTTCCGGATTTGACTGAATTGGCACCATAAATGGCCTTGGCTAGTTCGGTTCGCCCTGCTCCGACCAGACCGGCAAAGCCAAGAACCTCACCAGCATGAGCTTCAAAGGAAACACCCTTCACATTATGGGCAACCAGATTAGAGACTGAAAGACGCACATCACCGCGCTGCAATGCTTCGTAAGGATACTGGTCCGTCAGTTCGCGCCCAACCATATGGCGGATCAAATCATCTTCGCTGATCTCAGCAACCGGTCCCTGATGCACCATCTGGCCGTCACGCAGAATAGCAATGTCATCGCAAATCTGAAAAATCTCTCCCAAGCGGTGGGAGATAAAAACCAAACCTTTTCCGCTCTGGCGCAAGCGATCCATAATCTCAAAAAGGATCGTGGTCTCAATATCGGTCAGTGCATCGGTTGGCTCATCCATGATGATGATGTCGGCATTCATGGAAAGCGCTCGGGCAATTTCCACCATCTGCTGCTGCGCGATGGAAAGATTGGCGAGCTTTTCCTTTGGATCAATGCTCAGCTTCAATTCTTCCAACCAACGGCGGGACTGACTTTCAATCTCACTCCAGAGGATACGACCAAATGCATCAGTCGGCTCGCGGCCTAGGAAAATATTCTCGCCAACGCTCAGTTCTGGTAGAAGATTGAGTTCCTGATGGATCATCGCGATCCCGGCATCCATGGCCTGTCGGGCAGAGGAGAAATTGACCTCACGGTCACCGAGGCGCATCACACCTTCATCACGAGGATAAATGCCGGTGATGAGTTTCATCATGGTGGATTTGCCGGCACCATTCTCACCGGCTAGCGCGACAATCCGCCCGGCATCAACGCGAAAATCAATCTGCTTGAGCACAGACACCGTCGAGAAAGACTTACTTACCTGTTCCAGTTCCAGAAGTGCCGTCATTGTCTTTCTCCCATTCGCCAATCGCTAGAAGGTCACCCCGGAATAGAGAATGATATTGGCGTAAGGGGTACATTCCCCAGTGCGGACCACGGCCTTGCAATCAGCCAAACGCGTCTTGAAGGTTTCATGAGACTGATAATCGATAGAAATCGCGCTGCCCTGCTTTTCGGACAGATCCCTGACTTGGACAAGAAGCGCTGCATGAAAATCAGGACTGACATCGATCACTTCGTTTGCCAGCAAAACCTTCTCGACGAACAATTCCGTTCCAATAACCGACAAGGTTGGCAAAAAAGCTGGAACGCCTTGGGTCAGGGCGAGATCAATACGCTGGGCTGAAGATGGAATGGGCAATCCGGCATCAGCAATGGCCAACCCATCACCATGACCCATTGTGCCAATGACCCGTGTAATATCAGAATTTAACAAAGCAGATTTCTTCACGACATCCATCTCAGTTCTGTTCTCTGAAATCCGTTATAATCTCATAAAAACGTTTGCGCAAACGTTTTTATGAGATTATTTGCGCTCCGACATTTCTAAAAAGCAACAACCACGCCAGAACAAAAGTGCGTTTGAGAATATCAAATCACCAGCTGATATCTTTGACTTCTCTATGAAAAACCTGACCTGAAAAGCACTCGATCCAGGTCAGATTTTGGTATCAAAGCGGAGATTTTTCACACTATTCTTTCGATGTCTTTGGACTGAAATCTGATCGTCACATAACCTTCATTTACTCTTGCTATTGCTTTTGGAAACGTTTCCATATTATCATCATGCTGTTCCTTGGCTGATTTAATACGAGAGTGACAGGTAGATTTGTGAAGAGCAAAGTGACCATAAAGGATGTAGCTCAAAAAGCCGGATGCGGTGTTGCAACCGTCAGCCGAGTACTCAATGGGACTGGCTCCACCAGTGAGAAAACACGCAAAAAGGTCCTTGCTGCAGCTGAAGATCTTGGCTTTGTTTTCAGCGATATTGGTCGCTCGCTTCAATCCAGCACCACACGCACCATTGGATGCATTGTCCCATCACTGGCCAATCCGATTTTTGCCGATGCCGTTCAGGGCATTCAGGAAGAAGTGCAAAAACAGGGCTATCAACTGCTTTTGGCATGCTCCAAATATGACGCAGAAGAAGAGCAGAATGTAACACGGCTTTTGATTGCCAAACAGGTGGATGGCATCATTTTAACTGTCAATGACACCGGGACAAGCAAAGCACTCGACATGATCAGAGATCGCGGCATTCCCGCATGTCTGATGTTCAACCGCTCAGTTTCGGATTTCCCGGCCAGCGGCATCGATAACTTCGCCGCAGCTCACAGGGTGGCGCAAGCGCTTCACGCCGAAGGTCATCACCATACGGGCTTTTTGGCCTTGAATTTCCAGAGTTCTGATCGCTCTCGTGAGCGTTTCATGGGATTTCAAAAAGGTTGTCAGTCATTTGGTATGGCGGAACCAGTTCTGCTTCAGATCGAAGAGCAAAGCGGAGATCTCTCACTGTTGCTTCATGAATTGTTGGCCGCCCACGGTGGCCTAACTGGTATATTTGCCTCCAACGATTTTCTGGCGATTGCCGCTATTCGTGAAGCCAAAAGCCTTGGCCGACAGGTGCCGCAGCACCTATCAATTGTCGGTTTTGACGGCATTGAGATCGGACGTATGGTTGACCCCAGTCTGGCGACAATTGAAACCAATGCTCGTCAAATGGGCTGCATGGCTGCCCGGCATGTCCTTGCCCGGCTCGTCAACGACGCCAAATCGGATACTCTCAAATTGATAGAGCCCGATCAGAAGGCCTTGCGCCTTCCCTACCATTTTCGCTCCGGTGGAAGCCTTGCCCCGCCCGAAGTGAAAACAACGGACGGCGAAGAAGCTGCAACTTCCTCACCGTCATGCCATCCCACACCCTCAATTTCTTCATAACCTCAGGGAGAACGACCCGTGAAACATATCCTGACCGCTGTCCTGATGACAACCGCTCTGGTAGCTCCAACCCAGGCAGAAGATGCCATTTGTTATAATTGTCCCCCACAATGGGCTGATTGGGCTTCCATGTTGAAAGCCATTGATGAGAAAATCGATGTGCAGATGCCACATGACAACAAGAATTCGGGCCAGACTCTTAGTCAGCTGCTAGCGGAAAAAGATAATCCGGTTGCCGATGTCGCCTATTATGGCGTAACGACCGGCATCAAGGCCGGCAATCAAGGGGTAGCAACCGCTTACAAGCCAAAAGGCTTCGATGAAATCCCGGAAGGCCTGAAAGACGCCGATGGCAAATGGTTCGCCATCCATTATGGCACACTGGGCTTCTTCGTGAATGTCGAAGCCCTTGGCGATGCCCCTGTGCCACAATGCTTTGCCGATTTGAAGAAACCAGCCTACAAAGGCATGGTTGGCTATCTGGATCCATCTTCCGCCTTTGTTGGCTATGCCGGCGCCGTTGCCGCCAATATGGCCTTTGGTGGCGATCTTACCAACTTTGATCCTGCCATCAAATATTTCAAGGATCTGGCCAAGAATGATCCGATCGTGCCAAAACAGACTTCTTATGCACGCGTTGTGTCCGGCGAAATTCCAATCCTGTTCGATTATGACTTCAACGCCTACCGCGGCAAATATGAAGAAGACGGCAAGTTTGAATTCGTGCTGCCATGTGAAGGGTCCGTGCGTGTGCCTTATGTCATGAGCTTGGTCAACAATGGTCCAAATCCAAAACTAGGCAAGAAGGTACTGGATTTCATTCTCTCTGATGAGGGACAGGCCATCTGGACCAATGCCTATCTCCAGCCCGCTCGCCCTGTCGAGCTACCAAAAGAGGTTGCCGCCAAATTCCTGCCAGCCAGCGATTACGCCCGTGCAAAGGCAGTTGATTATGCTGCCATGGAAAAAGCCCAGAAAGGCTTTGGCGAGCGCTATCTGTCTGAAGTGAAGTAGAACTTCGGACAGTGAACGGGTTCGGCGGAGGGAATTGGGTCTGTCCGCCGGACCCTGCAACCGGCAATGGGCGATCTGCAATCCGCCCGTCTTTCATATCATCTGGAATTGGCATGACAGCACGAACATTCATCTTTCTTTGTCTGCTTCCTCTTTTGATCTTCTCTTTCGCCTTTTTGGCATTGCCAATTGCGAAGCTGTTTCTGGCGTCTGGAGAAGGCGAATATGGCTGGCAGATCTATCGTGAAATTCTTGGCAATGAACGCTATTTGGATAGTCTGGTCCAGACAGTTCTGGTCTCACTTGCCGTTACCTTTACGGCTCTTGTTATCTCGACCATTGTCGGACTGTTTCTGGCACGCAATGATTTTTGGGGTCGCGGTATACTCGTCTCTATCCTGACGCTTCCTCTTGCCTTTCCCGGCGTTGTCATTGGCTTTCTGATCATCCTGCTTGGCGGTCGGCAAGGCCTGATCAATCAGCTGACGCCAGGACATGTCGTCTTTGCCTACTCCATGTTCGGACTGTTTCTTGGTTATCTCTATTTCTCCATTCCTCGCGTCCTGCTCACCGTGATGGCTGCAACAGAAAAGCTGGATCCGGCCCTGGAAGAAGCCGCCCGCTCTCTTGGCGCACCTCCTTACCGGGTCGTCCTGGATGTGATCCTGCCTGGTTTGGCTCCTTCACTGATTGCAGCTGGTGCCATCGCCTTTGCTACTGCCATGGGCGCCTTTGGCACTGCCTTCACATTGGCAACAGACATCGATGTATTACCCATGGTCATCTACACCGAATTTACGTTGTCCGCGAATATCGCCATGGCATCCGCACTGTCCGTACTGCTCGGTCTGGTAACCTGGATTCTGCTTCTTATCGCCCGATCCTTTTCGGGCACCGTTTCAGCGGCAGGAGGTTAGATCATGCGTACTCAAATCCGCGCCTTTCAGATTTTCATCACTCTGCTCACCTGTGCATTTTTGCTGGTACCCGCCATTCAGTCCATTCTTGCAGGCCTTACGGTCAATTACTTTCGCGGTCTCTCATCCGGCTTCACATTGAAATGGGTCGACAAGGTCTGGGGGCTATATGCCGATAGCGTTCTGCTGTCTCTGTGGCTGGCACTAACCTGTCTTATAGTGACCCTGATCATTGGCGTCCCGGCAGCCTATGGCCTGGCCCGACATCAAGGCCGTATGGCGCGCCTTTTGGAGGAATTCATCTCCTTGCCGCTTGCCATTCCCGGATTGGCTTTGGCTCTCGCCCTATTGCAACTTTATGGCTCCATGAAGGGGTTTCGTACCAACTGGACATTCATTCTGGTGGGACATGTTCTCTATACCTTACCATTCATGATCCGCTCCGTTCTGGCCGTACTCTCCGCCATGGATCTAAAAAGTCTGGAAGAGGGAGCGGCCAGCCTTGGTGCCTCGCCATGGCAACGCTTTCGCGATGTCATCGTGCCGAATGCCATGCCTGGCATTCTGGCCGGATCACTGACGGTGGTCACGCTTTCAATTGGCGAGTTCAATCTTACCTGGATGTTGCATACACCTTATCTCAAGACCCTGCCGGTTGGATTGGCCGATTCCTACGCATCCATGCGACTTGAAATCGCCTCCGCTTATACCCTGATTTTCTTTGTTCTGATTGTTCCGCTGTTGAGTGCCATGCAATGGGCCTCCAGCCGGGCACAAAGGATTGCATCATGACACTTAAAGTTTCAAATTTCGCCAAAACCTATCCTGATGGCACCAAAGCCCTGCTTCCGACCGAGTTGGAGGTTGAACAGGGAGAAATCCTCTCGCTGCTAGGGCCTTCTGGTTGTGGCAAGACAACATTGTTGAGGCTTATTGCGGGTCTGGAAACACCGGACAAGGGAGGCGACATTTTCTTCGACACAGACAATGTCACCGCGCTTCCGGTTGAAAAACGCGCCATCGGCATGGTCTTTCAAAGCTATGCACTCTTTCCCAATATGTCTGTACGCGGCAATATCGGTTATGGGTTGAAGATGCAGAAGCTATCGACCTCCGAGATTGCAGAACGGGTCGACCATGTTTTGGAACTCTGCCATCTGACACCTTATGCAGACCGTTCCATCAATGCTCTTTCTGGCGGGCAGCGCCAACGTGTCGCCTTGGCCCGCGCCGTGGCCCCGCGCCCTCGTATATTGTTGCTGGATGAGCCACTCTCTGCTCTTGATGCCGCCTTGCGTGATGAACTGCGCGACGAACTGGCCCTGCTTTTACGTATGTTTGGCATCACCGCCATTTTTGTTACCCATGATCAGGATGAGGCCCTTGCCATTGCCGATCGCGTTGCGGTGATGAAAGACGGCGTCATTGCCCAGGTAGGTAGCCCGGAAATTCTCTATCGCAAGCCATCTTCTGCCTTTGTCGCAGAATTTGTCGGAAATGCCATGCGGCTGGACGGTCAATTTCAAGACAAGAAATTCAAGATGCAAGGTGGGGAAATTGCCCTTCCTGTACAGGCCCAGTCAAAAACATCCTCCACACCGGATCTCTATGTGCGAGCAGAAGATGTGACACTCGATCAAACCGGCAGTTTGGAAGGGACGGTCAACAGCGTCACATTCCTTGGCACTCATTACAAAATCGCTCTCTCAGGCATCATGGAAGACGCACTATACTGCCTGCATAGCGGCCAAACGGCTCCCGCCATAGGCGAAACAGTCTCACTCTCCATCGATCCATCAGCACTATTGATGCTCGATCCTGCCTAATTCAATACACTTACACTCGAAGCTTCCTGAAGTCTGAATTGCCATGTCAAAAATCCTGCAAATCACCGATACTCATATTGTTCCGCCGAACGATCTGGCCTATGGACGCGTGGATACCACCCACGCACTGGAAGCAACTGTGGAGACGATCAATTCGATATTGGACGCGATCGGACCGGTGGATGCTGTCGCAATCACCGGCGATCTCACCGACTATGGCAGTCGGGAGGATTACGAGCGTTTCAAGGCGATCATGGCTCCACTCAAATTGCCTTATCTCGCCTTACCGGGAAACCATGACAGTCGGGACAATATGCGCTTCGCTTTCGCTGGCGAGAGCTGGATGCCGGCATCCGGTCCCATCTGTTGGCATATGGAATTGGAAAACTTCATTCTCATCGGTCTGGACAGTCTGATTCAGGGAAAAGCCCATGGCGAATTATCCAGGCAGAACCTAAAGTATCTTGAAGATGTGATGGATGTTGCCGACGGGAAACCATTGCTTGTCGGTTTTCATCATCCCCCTGTCACCATCGGATTGCATGTGATGGATCAGAATAATCTCTGGCAAACAGAAGCCCTGACCGAGTTGCTAGAGCGATATGAGGGAGACATTCGGCTGATAACAGGCCATGTGCACCGCTCAAGCACCAGTCTGTTTGCAAACCGTATTTGCCTGACCTGCCCCGGACCATCTCACGCGGTCAGTATGGATTTGCGTGAAGATGCCGCCAATTGTCTGACCAAGGAACCCGGGGCTTTCATGCTGCATGAATGGCGCGATGGTTTCGTCTCTCACGTCATCCCGGTCGGCCGTTTTGATGGCCCACACCCGTTCTATCCATAACGGTGAAGATAAAAATCCAGGCCGTCTATATCTCGTAGGTGGCCATTGAATGTATCAATTTTTGGTATTAACGACCGCCTCAAGTCGGATAAGAGACGAAAAACTCATATAAAACAAATCCTGATCAACGTTGACCATCAACATTCCATTCTGTATACAGATATGTATTATACTCCAAGTGCATATCTGTCGTCCTGTATATATTGTCATGCACTGGGGTGACATTCTGTTCTGAAATCTTGTTGTTTGACCCGACAGCTTCCATGACTGACCTCCTGTCTCCGCTCACAAGGAGATGAGGCACAAAGCGTGAGGAATGCAAAATGACTGCGGAAATCAGCAATGTTGAGCGCATATACATACAAGTCCGCAAGATGGCTATCGGATTTGACTTCAAACCCGATGCACCGCTTAACGAAAGCAATCTGGCCCGCAAATTGGGAACGAGCCGGACACCTTTGCGTGAGGCCCTGAACAGATTGGTTGCCGAGGGTTTTCTGGCCTTTAAAAAAGGACAGGGATTTTCCTGCCGCCCGCTGGATCCTCAAAGTGTACTCGATCTTTATGAAACTCGCATGGCGATAGAAAGTGAAGGGGTGAAGTTGGCTGTGCTACGCGCCAGTGACGCAGACTTCCACTCCATCCGGACCTTTATCAAGAAGAGCGAAGAAGCCTATTGCAGTGCCTCCCCGGTGGATATTCTGGTTGCTCTTGATGAGGAATTCCACATGCGCCTTCTGCGCCTTTCCCACAATCAGGAACTGGAGCGTATTCTCACCAATCTCAATGCCCGACTGCGATATATTCGTTGGATTGATATGGAGGAGAGAAAGCATCTAGCAGGAAGTGATCATCTGAAAATTCTGGAAATGCTGGAACAACGCGATGCAAACAGAGCCTATGAGGCAATACGCGAACATATCAAACGACGCAGAGAAGAAGCAGCTGAAGCGGTCCGTCGCGCTTATTCCCGGCTCTATGTCCCAACGATCTGAAATTGATCAAATCACACTCCAGCTCTTTCACAGCCCGTGGTCATATCAACCCTGCAAATAAACGTTTCACTTGCAATCAGAGGTGTGACAGAATGAATGAGACATCCAATAGCGTTCATGCAATTTATGAAATTGTTCGCAAAAAGGCCACCGATTTCGAATTTCTACCCGATCAGAAAATCAACGAAAAAGCCCTCGCCAAACAATTGAGTGCCAGTCGCACACCTGTTCGCGAAGCGCTGAACCGTCTGGCCGCGGAAGGCTTCATTCGCTTTGAAGCTGGCAAAGGTTTCTTCTGCCGCTCTCTTGATCCTGACAAGGTTCTCTCCCTCTATGAAGCGCGTGTTGCAGTGGAATGCGAAGCCTTAAGGCTTGCCTGCCTACGCGCAAACGATGAGGACATCGCGAAAATTCGCACAATGGTTGTCGACAGTGAACCCGGCTATCAAGCGGATGCCTCTGTTACCGATATGGTCGATCTGGATGAGAGCTTCCACTCCAGTCTTGTTGCCCTTTCGCAAAGTGATGAACTGATGCGTATGATTGCCAATATCAATGCAAGAATGCGGTTTGTGCGCAGCATCGATATGGAAAGCAAACATTTGAGAACCCCAGCAGAGCATCTCAAAATTCTGGATACGTTGGCAACCCGCAACATGGATGACACGGTCAGTGCCATTCGCATCCATATCGAGCGTCGAAGCGGAGAAGTCCGAGCAGCCGTAAAACTGGCCTTTTCCGAACTTTACGTACCTGACCAGGCACGCTGATACAACTCAATCTCGCGGTTGATGCAGCTTGCAAAAGCAAGGGCAATACGATATCTCGAATTGGAATTCATCCTCAGTTGCGAGATAGTCTCTTGGATACTCAGCTACCCGTTTCAGCCTTCATAATTGCCAAAGATGAAGAAGATCGGATCCTAAAGGCAATCAATAGCGTCAAAGACTGGGTAGATGAAGTCATTGTTGTCGATTCTGGCTCGGCTGATCGCACAGTTGAAATCGCAAAAGGCGCAGGAGCAATCGTATTTTTCAACGAATGGGACGGCTATGGTAATCAGAAGCGCTTTGCAGAGGATCAGTGTCGCAATGACTGGCTTCTGAATATTGATGCTGATGAAGCGGTTACGCCAAAGCTGGCGCAAGAGATCATCTCTCTGTTCACTCCAGCACCTGAGGATGATATTTACAAAGTTTATATCGTCGATGTCTTTCCGCATGAAAAAACGGCCAAGGATTGGGCCTTTGGATATTGGCAATATCGTCTTTATAACAAGGGAAAAGGGCGCTTCTCCGAGTCGCCGGTCCATGACACAGTCAGGCCCAAGGAAGATGTCAAACTGGCCAAACTATCCGGTCGGGTCGATCACTATTCCCAGCGATCCATCCAATTCTCTGTCGAGAAGCTCAATCGCTATTCGGACATGCAGGTCGCAGACATGATTGAACGCGGCAGAAGCGTCTCTTCCTGGCGTCTTCTGACCGAATTCCCTCTCGCCTTTTTCAAAAGCTACTTTGCCCGCAAAGCCTTTCTTTATGGCTGGTGGGGTGTTGTGGTGTCGGTTAACTATGCCTTTTCACGTTTCATACGCATCGCAAAATTCTATCAGCACCAGCTGAACGAGGCTTCCAAAGCCAGAAATTGATAAAAGACAGATTTGATTGGAACCTGCTATACTATGCCCAACCTACCTGAAATTTCCGTTATTCTGCCGATTTATAATGGAGAGCAATATTTGGAAGAGGCTCTCGCCAGTATACTGGAACAAGATTTTAGAAGCTTTGAAGTTCTGGCAATAAACGACGGATCAATCGATGGCACAGGTGCAATTCTTGAACGCATGTCCCGCCAAGACAATCGTATCCGCATATTAAGTCGAGAAAATGCTGGCCTGGTTTCAGCCCTGAATTGGGGGCTGGCAGAGGCAAAAGCTGATATCATTGCTCGAATGGATGCGGATGATATTTCCTATTCAAACCGCTTCTCCATTCAACGGCGCTTTCTGGAAAACAATCCTGATGTGGGACTTGTCTTTACCCAGATGCGGAAAATTGACGATCAGGGTGCACCAGTTCAAAAGGTGACAAATACCCCTCTTTCAGCAGAAGAAATCGCAAAAGCACTTAAAGAAGGCAATTGCTTACCTCATCATCCAACCGTCATGGCGCGCAAGTCCGAAATGCTGGCCGCCGGAGGATATAGAGAAGTCTTCAAAGGCGCTGAAGACCTCGATCTATGGTATCGTATGAGCAAGAAAACCAAACTGGTCGGCCTTTCGGATGTGCTGCTAGATTATCGCCTACATACAGGGCAAGTAACCCAACGCAATCTTGTTCGCCAACGCTTTTCTCAGGATATGATCATACTGATTGCACGCGAAATTGAGGCAGATCGTCCTGATCCCTCTCAATCTTGGACAACCCCACCTGCATTTTCCTGGTCTAGCAATTCACCAGAGCTCTCAAATGCACCGAATGACATACTTACGCTATTTCGCACCTATTCCATTATAGATCAAATCCTGAACCAAGAAGCAATTGACGCTCTCCCATCCGCCGATCTTTCATTCCTACTTGATATTATGATCCATACAAGATTTTTCAGCAGCGCCAAATCCAGACAGTTGCTGTCACATCATTTGGTGCAGGAAGCAAAGCGAAGAGAGTTGAAAGAGCTGCGCCGAAAAGCAATGGTCTTTGCCTTCAAACTCAACCCATCGCGCGCACTACGCCACAAATTCAAGCCATTTTAGCATCCCAAAGTTTGTCCCGCTCTCGCGTAACCAACAAGATGTCGATTTATCGAATTCGTGACAAAACATCAAAAGCATCAGGAATTGGATAGTGGTGATTTCCGATAAAGAGCCCATTTTGATCGGCATAATCAGCATTATCGAGTGTTTCAAATATCTCAAAATCGAAGTATTTCAGAACATCATTCTTGGCAAAATTTCCAGCAACAATAGGACGGCATTCAAATCCGGCCTCATCCAGCTGACGTACAATATCTTTTCGAGATAGTGACGTATCAGGGCGCAATATCAGTGAAAAACCAAACCAGCTTGACTGACCGATTTCTTGCTGAATTAGAAATAGCGGATGATCAGCAATCTTCTCCTGGAACAGAGCGCCATTTTTACGGCGCCCTTCTATGAGCGCTGGTAATTTCTTCAGCTGCTCGATACCCAGAGCACCCGACATTTCCAATGGTCTGAGATTATAACCGGGTAGAACAAATTTGAAGCTTTCTTCAAATGGATCATCGCTTTTCTCACCCGTAACCTTGTTGAACTTTGGCAGATTGCGCGTCCAACCATGAGCCCTCAAAGCCAACATGATATGATGCAACTCTTCGTCATCGGTGACAACCACTCCACCTTCCATAGTGGAAATATGGTGCGAGAAAAATGATGAAAAAGATCCCATCAAACCAAATGTACCAGCTTGACGCCCTTCGAATGTGGCTCCCATGCTTTCACAATTGTCTTCCAATAATACAATATTTCGACCTTCTATCAGATCGCCAATGGCAGAAAAATCATTTGGGTTTCCCAAGAGATTAACGGCCATTATGGCGCGTGTCTTATCAGAGATCGCCCTGCTCAAGGCGCCAAGGTCGAAATTCAAAGTCTCCAAGGAAACATCTACGAACTTTACCTTCAACCCATATTGGCAGAGTGGAAAATAGCTTGTGCTCCAAGAGACTGCAGGTACGATGATTTCATCACCCCGCTCAAGCTTGATATCCGGATTAGAGCTAAAAAAAAGCGCCGCCACCATTAGAAGATTAGCAGAAGACCCGGAATTTACCATAATCGCGTATCTGCTGCCAAATGCCTTGCTGAACTCTTCCTCGAAGCGCGCAACCTGCGGCCCCATGGAAAACCGGTCCGACTCGATAACATTCTGTAATGCCTGATATTCAGCATCGTCCCATGTGGATGTTGCAAGGGGAAAGCGAACACTCATTTGTTCAGTGTCTCCAAATAGAAATCATAGGTTTTTTGAATGCCATCTTTAAGGCTGGTTTTTGGAGCCCAACCCCATGCAGCCTGTTTGGCATCGGACGCCAGTTTCTGTTTCATGCCAACAGGTTTGGAAAGATCATGACTGAACTCCCCTGTCCAACCAACCACTTCGGCAACAGCAGCATAATAATCGTTTATCGAAAAATCATGCCCGAGTCCGACATTCGTCAGATCTGGCAAAGTATCGAAATTGTTCAGAGCCCTGTACAAGAAGTCTGCCAAATCTCCTGCATACATGAACTCACGTCTGGCGGTACCATCACCCCAGATGTCAACCACTTTGCTACCGTTCAGCTTGGCATGATGCACCTTATGGATGATGGCAGGTATCAGATGCGAGCGCGCAGGATCAAATTTGTCATGCCTACCATAAAGATTACAAGGAATAATGGTTTTGAAGCATGCCTTGCCCCGTTCACGATTCACATATTGGCAAAGCCTTAACGCCATTAGCTTGGCGATCGCATAACCCTCATTGGTTGGCTCCAGTTCTCCGGTAAGGATCATATCCTCAGAGAGTGGATTTAAGGCTGAACGTGGATAGACGCAGGTTGACGCCAGATTGATCAATTGCTCGATGTTCGCCTCATAGGCCGCCATTATCACATTGCGACCAATAACAAGGTTCTTGTCCAGAAATGCAACGGGATTGGCTATATTGGCCTGAATGCCACCAACAAGACCCGCAGAATGAATGATAATGTCCGGGCGGTGGACAGCAAGATAGTCGTGCACCGCCTCTGCATCCAGCAAATCCAGATCACTGTGCGAGGGAGCAAGCAGGTTCCAATCAGACCCGGCCAGCCTTTCCCTGACATTGGAGCCGACCATACCACGGCCGCCAGTTAGCATGATAGTGCGTTGCTTGCTCATTGATCCTCTGCCCTATTAGTCTTGAATTTCGGACGGAACCGGCAAATCAAGCTGATGCTCTTTGAGCAGCACATGACGGCGGGCAGTTTTCAGATCTTCTTCAACCATTTCCCGGCACATATCCTGAGCGGTGATGTCTGGCAACCAGTTCAATTGTTCCTTCGCCTTGGTCGGATCTCCAAGCAAGGTTTCCACCTCCGCCGGACGGAAATAGCGTGGATCGATACGTAGGACAACATCCCCAACAGTCAAGGCTGGAGCTCTATCGGACGTGATTGCTTCTACAATAGCCACTTCATCCAATCCCTGTCCCTCAAATCGCAATTTGATACCCAGGGCCTCGGCACTCCAATAGATGAATTCACGCACCGAGAACTGCTGCCCTGTGGCAATCACATAATCCTCTGGTTTATCCTGCTGCAACATCATCCATTGCATGCGCACATAATCCTTGGCATGACCCCAATCCCGCAAGGCGTCGATATTGCCCATATAGAGGCATTTATCCAGACCTTGGGCGATATTGGACAGCCCACGTGTAATTTTGCGGGTCACAAAGGTTTCACCACGACGTGGACTTTCATGATTGAAGAGAATGCCATTGCAGGCATAGAGCCCATAAGCCTCACGATAATTGACCGTAATCCAATAGGCATACAGCTTTGCCACCGCGTAAGGAGAGCGGGGATGGAAAGGCGTGGTTTCTCTTTGCGGAGTTTCCTGTACCAGACCATATAACTCTGATGTTGAAGCCTGATAGAAGCGTGTCCTGTCGGAAAGACCCAAAAAACGAATGGCTTCTAATAGACGCAAAGTACCGATCGCGTCAACATCCGCGGTATATTCCGGACTTTCAAAACTCACAGCTACATGGGACTGGGCCCCGAGATTGTAAACCTCGTCCGGCTCCACCTCGGCCATGATCCGGGTCAGATTGGATGTATCTGCCAAATCACCGTAATGCAATTTCAGACGAGAGCCCTCAATATGTGGATCCTGAAAGATATGATCAATACGACTGGTGTTAAAATTGGACGCCCGCCGTTTGATACCGTGAACTTCATATCCTTTATCAAGCAGAAACTCGGCGAGATAAGATCCATCCTGCCCTGTGATTCCGGTAATCAGTGCTTTCTTCATACTTTACCTATCTTTGCAAAGGCTCGCATTTCTTCTTCTGTCTGCGCCAATGATCCTGAGGTTTCAGATTACGTTCCAGTCCCCGGGAAACAAATCTGCTGTTGAACGGGTTTGCAGAGCATGAGGGGTAAACCAGGCCTTCGGTGCACAGACATTCTTTTTCGAATGTCTGTTTAGCATGGCTCCCCACCAGCTGAAACTGCTATTCGCAATGATGTTATGGTGACACAAGCTCATCAAGGCCAGATCTTGCTGCTGACTGTTCCCTTCAATGAATAATGTCTTATCCCAATGCGCCAACATTTCCTTTGCCGTCTCGGGAGCATCGGAAAAAACACAATAAAGATCGGGCTGGACCTCTCGATCCAGCAAGGCTCGAGCGCGATCGTAATAGTCTTCTTCCACAATGCCATGAACCGAAAGCGCTGTTGGATCTTTGCTGAAATCGCCACGGCGGATATGGACCGAAACTGTGTTGTTGCATGTTATTGTATCCAGTAGAGCCGGATCACATGTCTGCACAATCGCTTCCAGATTGATGATGTCATTCAGTTCGTGTTTAAAAAGATCAAAATACCGGCAACTCTGCCAATATCCGGACAGCAGAATACCTGTCGGCAAATCTTCAAAGCCTGGCCAATAGTGAAAATGTGGCTCTGACACCGGTTTTAGGGGCCACAGGCCCAAGCGGCTTTTGAAATGCTCGCTCAGTCTGCGATCTTTTTTGCGCCTTGCGCGCCGCACCAAGTCTGCCGGCAAATCAAGGTAGTTGGGATTGATACCAACGAGCTCCAGACCCGACTGATGAATAACGCCCCCATCCTGCGCACAAAAAAGCGCACAATCACGCTTACGCGCCAATGACAAACCGGCAATATATTGAAACAGGATATTCCCCAGACCGCCTTGCAATTTGGTGACAATGATCTTGTCATAGTCTGGATGCTCAGCCATTGCATAATCACTCATTATTGCGTCTCTGTCAGAGAAAGATAGAGCTTGCGCGCCATTGGGCGCAAAGGCTTTGGAATGGCAAGCAGTTTTTTCCATGCGGGTTTGATGTTCGGGTGAAACGAATACATTTCACTCGGGCGCAAGATACTTGTTTCCTGTTCCTGCTGAAGTTGTTCAATTATCTTACAACAGAGCGGGAACATGTTATGCTCAAACATGAGGCGCCTTCTGTTCTCAGCCATTGCCGCGCCAGCCAGAGCGGCACGATCCTGTTCGAGAATGTTCAGAACCTGAGCCACAGCCTGTTTGGGCTTGGTGATATCAATACTGGCAAATCCCTGCGGGTCGAAATAGTCGTTCAGATTGGGTGCCCCAGCACTGATTGGGAATACTCCCCCCAGAATGGGATCAGCCAGCTTCTCTGTCCAGCCATCAGTGAGAAGATTATTTTCCAGCACAAGATGATAGCGAAATCCATCGATCGCTTCCTTCTTGTCAGCAATCTGCTCAAAACCCCGACCATAGATTGTCAGACGTTCGCCCAATGCTTCTTTCAATAGACCCAAAAACCGGATACGGCGGCTCTGATTGATGTTCATATTTTTGGTTGAGCAAACGACAGAAATCTCTCCTTTGGCAGTATGGGGCCGATTTGTCCTCAACGCATCCCATTGAAGAGCCTTGCCGGGATTTGAAAAGTCAAGACCATACATCCATGGAAGAGCCGTTTGAGAGAGAATGGTGGTGCCGTGAAAAGATGGGCTGGCATCAATCGCAACAATCGTTCCGAACTGATTCAAAAAATCAGCCGAATAAAATTTGATACTTTGAGGCTCGGTGCGAAACAGGATACGGCGTGATTTCGGGAGATCGGTCTGGCATTCTCGATGAGGTTCATCGAACGCAATCAGCCAGTCTGCGTCATGCCTGCCATTGACAAAATCAAACTGATAGTCATCCCATATGCCATCCCCGGCCGGGGTCTGACGTATGAAGCTCTTTAGATCGTTATTGCTTGTCAGATGTATGATTGTCTTGGTCAAAAGGCTGGATCTCGAATATTTTGCACACATAAAACGACGGACTATATAAACCAGTTTTGCAAGAATAGCTGCAACTATTCTTGCAAAACCAACACTGGATTTGAACGTCATGAGCGCTTTTCAGTGCCTGCAAAAGATGTCTTGCGTATCAATGTTGACAAGCCGCCCTCATCACCAACGGAGAACAAATTTGGAGAAAATGGTCTTCTGTCTTGTAAAGGGGCGGGTTTTCTGGTGAAAGTTGTGGCCGTATGATTTCTCATCCGACGATCTGAAATATCAGCCAGAGCGTCTTACGACCAATCAGTCAGGCCATCACGATGGGCCATGTGAGAAAGCGACATATGCACATCATGGGATGCTGAGTTATTGTTATGACGGTTGAAAACAAGATTATACCCATCCTTTTGTGTGGTGGATCCGGAACACGCCTCTGGCCACTTTCCCGCAAGAGCTATCCAAAACAATTTGCGAGGCTTATGGGTCGGGAAACGATGTTTCAATCCTCTGCTCAACGCTTATCGGGCGAGCAGTTCGGCAAGCCGGTAATCCTGACAAGTTCCGATTTCAGATTTATAGTGACGGAACAATTATCGGAAATCGGGATTGATCCATCTGCCATCCTGATTGAACCAGAGAGCCGCAACACGGCACCAGCCATTCTGGCAGCTGCCCTCTGGTTGCAAAAAGATGATCCTGAAGCACTGATGCTGATTGCACCAAGCGATCATATCGTTCCAGATGTAGCCGCATTTCACAAAGCCATCTCAGTGGGTATTGAAGCTGCAAATGCCGGACATCTGGTTACGTTCGGCATTACACCCACCTATCCGGAAACCGGATATGGATATCTGGAATTGTCAGAAAAAATTGACAGTGAATACAGCCGTACAATTCCCTTATCAAGATTCATTGAAAAGCCCGATCGACAATCGGCAGACAAGATGCTGGCATCTGGCAATTTTCTCTGGAATGCTGGCATATTCCTGTTCAAGGTGAAAACAATCATCGAGGCATTCCGCACGTCTTGCCCGCAGCTTCTGACCCCTGTAGAGCAATCCATCCAGAACGGAAAACCAGACCTTGGCTTTCTGCGGCTTGATCCGGCAGCCTGGGCGGAAGCTGAAGATATTTCAATTGATTATGCCGTAATGGAAAAAGCAGATAAATTATCTGTTGTTCCTTTCTCTTCTGGCTGGTCCGACCTTGGTGGTTGGGATGCGGTCTGGCGAGAAAGTGAACAAGATGAAAACCGTGTAGCATTGTCTGGAAATACAACGGCCATTGACTGCAAAGATACATTACTGCGATCGGAAAACGAGGGATTGACCCTAGTGGGGATAGGCCTCGAAAATCTAATAGCTGTTGCTATGCCTGACGCTGTTCTGATTGCGAATAAGGACAAAGCGCAAGATGTTAAAACAGCAGTTAAGACCCTGAAACAGAACACCATTCGACAAGCAGAAACTTTTCCGGTCGACCATCGTCCTTGGGGCTGGTTTGAGACACTCGTGTTAGCTGATCGATTTCAGGTCAAACGCATCGTAGTAAAACCCGGTGGCTCATTGAGTTTGCAAAGCCATTTTCACCGCTCCGAACACTGGATTGTCGTAGAAGGAACGGCCAAAGTCACGATCGGCCAAAATGAGCAATTGGTGAGTGAAAATCAATCTGTCTATATTCCGTTGGGCGAAATTCACCGGCTCGAAAATCCAGGAAAAATACCGATGGTCTTGATAGAGATCCAGACCGGCACCTATCTTGGAGAAGACGATATTACTCGTTACAAGGACGTGTATGAAAGAAAATGAATTGTAACTCCCTGTGATGGAACACTGCACGAAGATCAGAAATCCGTTTACACGATTATTCGCAATTCAATCCCGGGTGCATAATATATCAAAATTCGCACCTGCCCTGCTTTAAAACACCAATTTAGGTAGCCAAGTGGCGATTTGGGGGATGAACCAGATCAGAACCACGGCCACAATTTGCAGCAGGATGAAGGGTGCCACGCCTTTATAGATATGCATGGTGGTAACTTCCGGCGGCGCCGCACCTCGTAAATAGAAGAGCGAGAAACCAAAGGGTGGTGTCAGAAAACTTGTTTGCAGATTGATTGCAATCAATACCGCCAACCAGACCGGGTCATGCCCCATGATGATCAGAACCGGTGCGATCAGTGGCAGTAGGATCACCGTGATCTCGACAAAATCCAGGAAGAAGCCAAGGATGAAGATCAGAATCATGCAGAAGATCAACGCGCCAATTGGGCCACCTGGCATGGCTTGAAGAATTTCCGCCACACGATCATCCCCTCCCAAGCCAACAAAGACCAGCGAAAAAATCGAGGCCGTCAGGATCGTGGCAAAGATCATTGCCGTGACCGTCATGGTCGACGTCAGAGCAGAAGCCAGCACTTCTTTTTTGTAGGATAACAGCAGGGCACGCAGAATAGCCCAGCCCCCAACGAGCGCCAGAGTGACATAAGCACCACCAAGCATATAGTCTGCGATGGTCACATCACTTCGCTGAAGACGAACGGGCGCAACACCTGCAGCAATGGCGAGGATCAACAGCGAGAAGATTCCGCCAAGCATCAGCTTTTTGCTGGCCCCTTGCTTTATGCCAGCCAACAAAATGGCCCCCATAGCGCCAACAGAAGCTGCTTCCGTTGGGGTCGCAATGCCACCGAGGATAGCTCCGAGAACAGCAATGATCAGCATGATTGGCGGAGCTATGGCGGCGGCAATCTCGGCCCGGCTCGGAGGGGTTTCCAAGGCTGGAGCTGGTGGCATGTCTTGCGGACGAAAGAAACCGCGAATGAGGATATAGAGAATATAGATCCCGACCAATGTGAGACCTGGCATCAGAGCCCCTGCAAAAATTTGCCCGACCGAGATCGTCTCGATGGTGAACTTTCCCTGCTCATATTGCGCCTGCTGATAAGCGGATGACATCACATCTGAGAGAATGATCAGCAAGGTGGATGGTGGAATGATCTGCCCCAATGTGCCGGATGTACAGACAATGCCCGACGCAAGAGAGGTATTATATCCCGTTCGCAACATGGTCGGCAGCGCAATCATGCCCATGGCAATCACTGTTGCGCCTACAATACCGGTGGAGGCAGCGAGCAAGGCACCGACCAGAACAACGGAAATACCCAATCCACCACGCACCTGATTGAATAACCGCCCCATGGTATCGAGCAGCTCTTCAGCAATGCGCGAGCGCTCCAGCACCACGCCCATAAGCACGAAAAGCGGAATAGCGATCAAGACATCATTGGTGAGAATGCCAAAGACACGTTGTCCCAAGCCTCCCAACAGGGCGATGTTCATCTCGCCCACCGCCCAGCCGAGATAGGCAAAGACAACGGCGACGCCTGCAATGGAAAAGGACACAGGAAAGCCGAGCAGAATGCAGCCCATCAAGGCCGCAAACATCAAGAGGTCCAGATATTCAATCATACTGCCGGGCCTTCTTCCGAATGATTGTCAGATACTTTTAACGTGATGAGCTGGCGCAAAAGGCAGGCCAGAGATTGAATGATGAGAAGGATACAAAAGGCCGGGATCAGACTTTTCATCAACCAGAGAGCCGGTATGCCGCCCACGGAGAGCGGCCCTTCCCATATGGCCCAGCTGTTGCGGACCGACGGCCAGGACCAGTAAAGCAACGCCACCATGGAAGGCAACAGCAGCAGACTATGGCCAAAAGCGTCAATTCGCGCCTTTCCGGGACGGCCAAGACCGGAATAGAAGATATCCACCCGCACGTGATCATCGATCAGAAGCGTATAACCAGCGCCGAGCATGAAGAGAGCTGAATGCAGATACAAGACACTTTCATTCAGCGCGATGGACGAAAAACCAAAAACATAGCGCAGCAGCACCACACCAAATTGCAGCAAGACCATGGCAAGCGCAAACCAGCGCGCGGTCATTCCGACGCTGCGATTTATCTGGTCGAGATATGAGGCAAATTTTTCCATCACAGCCCTCGGACTAGCTTAGGCCAAGGGCCTATGTGGGGGAGACTTATCAATCTTAGCCTAGATTGGATCACACCGGTGATAAAGACCATCCCGCACAAGATTTGATCCTTGTACGGGATGGCAAATTTTATGAAGAGATCACAATCTCTTGTTGACCCGGTTCTTAAAGACCAAGAACCTTGGCACGTGCGTTCATCTGACCATTGTCAGCCTTGGACTTGTATGCGCCAACGCTATCACGGTAAGCAACAAAGCTCTCGGTGATGCGCTTGACCAACTCATCTTCGTCTTCGCGCAACTCCGCAATCACTTCACCTGCAGCTTTGCCCATGGCCATGATCACATCTTCTGGCATCTCGCGCAGCTGAACACCTTGCTCGGCAACCAGTTTTTGCAGTGCCAGAGCATGCTTGGTGGTATACTCGGTCCAGACCGGGTTATAAAGGCTCTCACATGCCATGGAGACGGCATTTTTCAGATCATCCGGCAGGTCGTTATAGACCTTGGCATTCACACCACATTCTTCAGCAGAAGATGGCTCGCCAACACCTGGCCAATAATAGTTTTTCGCAACCTGATAAAAGCCAAGAGCACTGTCAGTCCATGGACCAATGAATTCACCCGCATCCAGCGCACCAGACTGCAAAGCCTGGAACATATCGCGGCCACCCATGGCCTGAACTGCCATACCCATTTTTGAGCACATCTCAGATGCAAGGCCTGTTGTACGGAATTTCAAACCTTTGAGATCATCAGCGCTTTTGATTTCTTCACGGAACCAACCACCCATTTGTGGACCAGAGTTACCACAAAGGAAAGGTTTCAGGCCGAAACGGGCATACATTTCGTCATAGAGTGCCTGACCGCCACCATGGGCCATCCAACCAAATTGCTCATCCGCCAAAAGTCCGAAAGGTTGGGAACCGAACAGCAAAATACCTTTGGATTTGGAACCCCAATAAGCAGGCACTGCGTGATAAAGCTCAGCAGTGCCTTCACCGACGGCGTCGAATACACCACGGCCTGGAACCAGCTCACCTGCGGCATGAAGCTTCACCTCAATGCGGCCACCTGAGAGAATGCCAATACGGTCTGCCAGCATCTGCGCAGCAACACCGGGGCCAGGAAGGTTCTTTGGCCAGGCAGTGACCATATTCCATTTGATTTTGCCGCTGGCCAAGGCAGGTGTCGCCAAAGCTGCGCCTGTGGCTGCACTACCTGCAAGACCGGCTTTTAGAAATGAACGTCTATCCATGGAAACCTCCCCAACTGGATTGAAGATATGAAACATGTTTTCAGGTACTGACCTGAAAATCTGGAAAAGATGGCGAGCGAAGAAGAGAGCAGCACGCCAAGCCGTAGGAGCCCCGAGCCGCAACAGAACAGATTGGCAGCAGGGATATATTGATTGTTATTATTTTATTATGTCTGTCCATAATTTTCTGTCAAGGCGATGAAGCGGCATAAGATGCTGTTCTTCCCCGCCCTTGTGAGGCGCGCCCCTCAATGAACATATTTCAACCATCGAGAGGCGCTGAATTGCATAGAATTAAGGCAATAACCTATTGGTACTGTTCCTTAATTCCCCAAGATCGTTGGCAAGCGAAGTCCCTTCTCGCGAGCACAGTCAATCGCTTCCTGATAGCCAGCATCAGCGTGACGCCACACGCCAGAGGCAGGATCATTCCATAGCACTCGCTCAAGGCGAGCAGCGGCATCGTCGGTGCCATCTGCACAAATGACCACACCTGCATGTTGCGAGAACCCCATGCCAACGCCACCACCGTGATGAAGCGACACCCAGGTTGCCCCAGAAGCGGTATTGACCAGGGCATTCAACAATGGCCAGTCGGAGACCGCGTCCGATCCATCCTTCATGGATTCCGTTTCCCGGTTTGGCGAAGCAACCGAGCCTGAATCCAGATGGTCACGACCAATCACGATTGGTGCCTTCAGTTCACCATTCTTGACCATCTCGTTGAATGCCAAGCCAAGGCGATGACGATCACCAAGGCCAACCCAGCAAATACGGGCAGGCAGGCCTTGGAAGGAAATACGCTCTCGCGCCATATCCAGCCAATTATGCAAATGCTTGTTGTCCGGCAGGATTTCCTTGACCTTCTGATCGGTCTTGTAGATATCCTCCGGATCACCGGACAGAGCTGCCCAGCGGAATGGACCAACACCCTTGCAGAAGAGTGGACGGATATAGGCTGGGACGAAACCTGGGAAAGCAAATGCATCTTCCAGCCCTTCTTCCAACGCCATCTGACGAATGTTGTTGCCATAATCAAGCGTTGGAACACCAGCATTCCAGAAATCAACCATTGCCTGAACATGCACTTTCATGGAGGCACGGGCAGCTTTTTCAACGTCCTTCGGCGCACTTTCACGTTTGGCGATCCACTCACCCATGGTCCATCCCTGCGGCAGATAGCCATTGATTGGATCATGAGCTGAGGTCTGGTCGGTGACGATATCCGGACGGACACCACGCTTGACAAGTTCCGGGAAGATATCCGCTGCATTGCCCAGAAGACCCACGGACTTGGCTTCGCCTGCCTTGGTCCAGCGATCAATCATTTCCAGTGCTTCATCAAGGTTGTCAGCTTTTTCATCGACATATTTTGTGCGAAGACGAAAATCGATGGAAGCTTCATTGCATTCAACGGCCAAACAGCAAGCTCCAGCCATCACGGCGGCCAAAGGCTGTGCTCCACCCATGCCACCGAGACCACCAGTCAGAATCCATTTGCCTTTCAGATCGCCATCAAAATGCTGACGACCCGCCTCGGCAAAGGTTTCATAGGTTCCCTGCACAATGCCTTGAGAACCGATATAGATCCAGGAACCAGCGGTCATCTGGCCATACATCATCAAGCCCTTCTTATCGAGCTCATTGAAGTGATCCCAATTGGCCCAATGGGGAACGATATTGGAGTTGGCAATCAGAACCCGCGGTGCATCCTTGTGGGTTTTGACAACAGCCACAGGACGACCAGACTGAACCACCATGGTCTCATCAGCTTCCAGTTCCTTCAGCGTTGCCGCCATGCAGTCAAAATCTTTCCATGTGCGGGCCGCACGGCCAATGCCGCCATAAACCACCAATTCATGGGGATTTTCAGCCACATCAGGATGCAGATTGTTCATCAACATGCGCAGAGGCGCTTCGGTGAGCCAACTTTTGGCATTTAGCTCTGTGCCGGTCGGCGGATAAATATCACGGCTGTTTTTACGATCGAGATTATCAGACATTTTTAAAACTCCTTGCGCCGTCAAGCGTCTGGCTGCAATGCGTCCGAGCGAGCGAGATCATTGATCTGGGTGAGAATTTGAGAAAGCGGTTGCCGAACCTTGTTGGCAACATCCGGCAGGTACGACCATGGGGCCTGTTCCAGCATGTAAGCGCGCTGTGCCAGCTCCATCTGAATGGCGTGAACACCTTGATCGGGCTGGCCATAGTGACGTGTCGTCCATCCCCCTTTGAAGCGACCATTCAGCACAGCGTCAAATCCGCTGGCTTTAGCGTCATCAGAGAAGCAGACTTTCTTGACGATGGCCTCAATCCGCGCATCACAAGTTGCACCCAGATTTGTGCCAATGGAAAAGATCGGTAACTCGCCTTCAAACAGAAATGGAATATTTGAACGAATAGAATGGCAATCATAGAGTATGGCATAGCCATGTTTGGCTTTGACGCGGCTGATCTGCTCCTCAAGCGCCTTATGATAAGGCACATGATACAGAGCGCGACGCTCCAATATTTCATCTTCACTTGGCGCCTGACCATCAAGCCAGATATTAACACCATCAAAACTGGTAGTCGGACACAGAGTGGTCGTATTTTGACCCGGATAGAGCGAAACACCTGCCGGATCACGATTGCAATCAATCACATAGCGGTGGATGTTGGATTTCACGACCGTTGTGCCATCCAGCAAGCCGTCATAAAGCTTAGTGATATGCCAATCCGTATCTTCCAATACATTGCCGACATCATTCATGCGGGCAAGCAAGTCATCTGGCACATACGTGCCACCATGAGGCTGGCCAAGGATGATGGGGCTATGCCCTTCAATCACATCAAAGACTGTCATGTCTGTCATCCCTACAGAATTGGCATTTGAATTTCGCTAGAACCGGAAACTGCGTCGTTGGCAATCAGTCTGGCCGCAACCTCCAACTCAGGTGCCAGATAGCGATCATCTTCCAAACTCGGCACTGAGAGACGCAGATGCGCAATCACCTTTTTAAGGGCAGGACTGGTTGCCACAGGAGCCCGGAATTCAACGCCTTGCGCAGAACAAAGCAGCTCAACACCCAGAATGTGATTGAGATTGTCCACCATCTTGCCTAGACGGAAGGCTCCATGGGCAGCCATGGAAACATGATCTTCCTGATTGGCACTGGTTGGGGTGCTATCGGTCACACATGGATTGGCAAGATGCTTGTTCTCACTCATCAAGGCGGCCGTTGTGACTTCGGCAATCATATAACCTGAATTCAACCCCGGTTTTGGCGTCAAGAAAGGTGGAAGATCGAAAGACAAAGCCGGATCCACCATCAGTGCAATCCGCCGCTGGGCAATGGCACCGATTTCAGAAACCGCCAACGCAATCATGTCAGCAGCAAAGCCAACCGGCTCTGCATGGAAATTGCCACCAGAAACAATGCGATCAGCCTCGGTCAATACCAGAGGATTGTCTGTCGCGGCATTGGCCTCAATCTCCAACGTAGCAGCTGCCTGGCGAAGCACATCCATCGCAGCACCGGTTACTTGAGGCTGACAGCGGATACAGTAGGGATCCTGCACGCGCGTATCACCTTCACGATGACTTTCGCGAATATCAGATCCAGCCAAGATCTCACGCATCACATTGGCGGCTTCAATCTGCCCCTTGTGGCCACGAAGTGAGTGAATTTCGGGCTGCAAGGGCGCGGTTGAACCCATGATGGCGTCGGTCGAAAGGGCCGATGTCACAAGAGCTGCGCTGGCGGACCGCCAAGCCTTGAACAGACCAGCCAGCGCAAAGGCAGTCGAGAATTGCGTGCCATTGATGAAAGCCAGACCTTCCTTGGGGCCAAGAGCGATAGGTTCCAATCCAGCTTTGGCCAGCGCATCACGGCTCGAGAGCACTTCGCCACCGATCTCGGCCTGCCCTTCTCCAATGACAGTCGCCGTCATATGAGCCAACGGCGCCAAATCGCCGGACGCGCCAACAGAGCCTTGCGACGGGATCACCGGTGTCACGCCCTTGGCCAGCATGGCTTCGATCTGTTCAATCAACTCCCATCGCACACCGGAAGCTCCACGCCCCAGGGATAGAAGCTTTAGCACCATCACAAGTCGCGCCATACGGCGGCTGATCGGCTCACCAACACCGCAACAATGAGAAATAATCAGATTACGCTGCAAAGTGGCAGTGTCTTCTGGTGGAATTTTCAGGCTGGCCAGTTTGCCAAAGCCAGTATTGACGCCATAGACAGCATCATTACCCATCGCCGCATCATGGAGCTTGCCAGCCGCACGCTCAACTGCAGGCTTGCAATCACGTGACAACGTGACAGAGCATTCAGACCAATAGATATCGGCCAATTGCTCCAGCGTTACTGCGCCGGGCGTGAGCTCAAGGCTTTTGGCAAAAGGAGAGTTAGACTGGCTCATGAGCGCCCTCCAAAGATACGGCTATGTAGCGGATTGAAACCAATGCGATAGGAAAGCTCGGCAGGGTGTTTCACATCCCAGATAGCGAGATCCGCCCGCATATCTGCGCTCAAGATACCACGATCATTCAGCCCCAATGCCTTGGCCGCATTGCGGCTGGTGCCAGCCAAAGCTTCTTCTGGCGTCATACGAAAGAGCGTGCAGCCCATATTCATGGTCAGAAGCAGGCTGTTGATCGGAGAGGAACCAGGATTGATATCCGTTGCCAGCGCCATCGGAACTTCATGCTCGCGCAATAGCGCAATCGGCGGAACCTGTGTCTCGCGCAGGCAATAGAAAGCGCCAGGCAACAACACAGCGACGGTACCGGCACCGGCCATGGCTTTTACACCATCTTCATCGAGATATTCGATATGATCAGAGGAGAGAGCACCATAGTCAGCAGCCAATTTTGTGCCACCGAGATTGGACAATTGCTCAGCATGGAGTTTGATGGGAAGACCTAAAGACTTGGCCTCGATAAAGACCCGCTCCATCTGCGCAACATCAAAAGCAATGCCCTCACAAAAGCCATCTACCGCATCAACCAGCCCCTCAGCATGCGCCTGACGCAGAGCGGGGATGCAGACCTTATCTATATAGGCGTCAGCTCGATCTTTATATTCTGCAGGAACGGCATGAGCGCCAAGGAATGAGGTCCGGACTTCGACAGGACGTTCATCAGCTATGCGGCGAGCAACACGCAACATACGCAGCTCGGTTTCCATATCCAGCCCATAACCGGATTTGATCTCCAGCAGAGTGACACCTTCACCAATCAGGGTATCAACGCGGGGCAGAGCATCGGCTAGCAACTGCTCTTCGCTTGCCTCTCGCGTTGCCCTCACAGTGGAAATAATGCCACCGCCTGCTCTGGCAATCTCTTCATAGCTTGCACCATTCAGGCGCATTTCGAACTCGCGCGCACGATCCCCACCATGCACAATGTGAGTATGACAATCGATCAATGCAGGTGTGACCAAGCGGCCTTGCAGATCCTCGGCATAAAGATCTGCATACACATCCGGCAAATCAGCTTCTGCCCCTACCCAGGCAATCCTATCTCCTTCAATCACCAAAGCGCCCTTGTCAATCAGACCGTAGGCATCTCCGCCCTGCTGCATGGTAGCTATCGCCCCATTGCGCAAAATGCGTGCTGTCTCTCCCATAAGCCTCACATTTCCTACTAAACTTAACAGATACGGTTTTTCACCGCTTTTGCTCTTGTACTTCAGTTGTATGATAATATAATTTTCTTGTCTATACAAAATTACGACATATATTATCTATGTCTAGACAAAAGGATTTCGGCAATGGTGGCAATTTTCGCCAATCAGGCTTATCTGGCGAGCGGATGGGCGCAGAATGTAAGGCTTGAACTGACTGATGGATCAATCACGTCCATCACGCCAAATAGCCCAAAAGTGGCTGGGGATAGCTCGGTCGATATTTTGCTGCCATCACTCGCCAACCTGCACAGTCATGCCTTTCAACGCGCCATGGCAGGTATGACAGAATATGCCGCCAGGGGACGCGACTCTTTTTGGACCTGGCGACAGCTGATGTATCGCTTTTTGGGCAAGCTATCGCCCGACCATGTGGAAGCAATCGCATCCCTTGTCTATATGGAAATGCTGGAAGTTGGTTATGCCAGCGTCGGCGAATTCCATTATGTCCACCACCAACCAGACGGCAGCCCCTATGATAATCTGGCACAGATGTCTTTCAGTGTCATGGCCGCAGCCGAGCAAAGCGGCATTGGCCTCACTCATCTACCAGTGCTCTATAGCTATGGTGGCGTAGGAAAGCAGGATCTTGCCGGTGGGCAATTGCGGTTTGGCAATGATGTGGAGCGCTTCATACGTCTGGTCGAGGAAGCAAAAGCTGGCCTCGCATCGCTGGATCAGGATGCCCGCATCGGCATAGCCCCCCATAGCCTGCGTGCCTCCTGCCCGGAAGATTTGAGACAAGTGCTGGCAAATCATGCAAGCGGACCGGTCCACATCCATATTTCTGAACAACCAAAGGAAGTGGAAGATGTGAAGGCTTGGCTTGGTCACCGCCCGATTGAATGGCTCCTTGCCAATATTGACGTTGATGAACGCTGGTGCCTGATCCATGCCACCCATATGACAGATCAGGAAACCATTGACCTCGCCCGCTCCGGTGCTGTGGCAGGTCTTTGCCCAATCACCGAGGCCAATCTGGGCGATGGCCCTTTCAACGGCCCGCTCTATTGGCAGGAAAAGGGGGCTTTTGGTGTCGGATCAGATTCCAACGTCCGCATCTCTTTGACCGAAGAACTCCGCACCCTGGAATATTCCCAGCGCCTGCGGGATTTCTCGCGCAATGTTCTGATTGATGGTGAAGGTTCAGTTGGTGAGGATCTTTATAGAAAGGCTGCCATTGGCGGTGCGCAAGCTCTGGGCCGCAAGGCAGGCACCATTGAAGTCGGCATGCTCGCCGATCTGGTTGCCATTGATAGTCAACACATGGCTCTCTGCGCCCTCACCTCGGATCAATTGCTCGATGGTCTGACTTTTGCCGCATCTGACAATGTGATCAGCGATGTCTGGTCCGCCGGTCGCCATATGGTCAGGGATGGCCAGCATATTGCTCGCGAAGCAATCATGAGCAACTATTGCAAAGCCGTAACAGATCTGTTGGCTTAAGACCCAGTCACTTCAAGGCGCAGGAGTATGGCTTCTGCGCCTTGGCTGATCTCGGGAGTTTTAGCCAGATGTGTGAAGAGCCCTACCTCTCGCTCGGCGAGCGGGCCAATGGAACCCTTCAGACAATAAAGAATATGTCTGACCGGTTGACCTGTCCGAATAACTGCTTCCTCTGGTACATCTGCAAGCATGGAAAACCAATCTGATCCCTCTTTCGATCCGCTTGCTTTGACGGAAAGTCTCGCGCGATCATAGATCAGATTGAAATTCTCAACCAGCTTCACACCCTTCTCCATTTGCCCATCAATGACTACATCCCCTGCAAAACAGGTGGGATAAAGCCTGCCGGTTACCAATGGCGCTCTCGAGCTACCTTCTTGAAAATAAAGTTTCATTCCCGTATCTCCAACACTGTAGAGCACGCGATCCAGACCGGGAAAAATGGAGAAAGGTCCAGAGCGAGTAACCTCAGCAAGACTGAGCCGCCACAGCATGGTTCCATCCAACTCATATTTGGCGATTTCATGGGTAATTCCGCCACCATTCTTCCAAGGCGTGGTTGTGAATTGTTCTGGCCGGATGCAGTCCATGGGATGATGATCTCAACTTAATCAGGAATATGTCTGTTCAATTGGCGCAAAGAAACCATATAATGGAGCAAACGAACAGCACCATCAGAGGTCAATCCTCAAGGATGCAACAAAATTTGAGGACCCATGCTGTCAGGCGAGAAAATCAGCTACCGCGATGTGAAGAACGAAATCCTCAACAGGATTCATAACCGGATCTGGGCACCAGGCTCCCTGATGCCTGGTGAGATTGAGCTGGCAGAAGAGTTTGGCTGTGCCCGCGCCACGGTCAACCGCGCCATGCGCGAGCTGGCCGAAGAAGGCATTATTGATCGCAAACGCAAGGCTGGCACTCGGGTCAATATCGCTCCAGTTCGTCATGCAAAGTTTGAAATCCCACTGGTTCGTTCCGAAATCGAGGCGCTTGGCGCGACCTATCGCTATGCTTTCATAAGCCGCTCGGTTGAGGTCGCTCCTGACTGGCTCCGCGCCCAGATTGGTCTGGGTGATGAAGACAAGGTGCTGCATATCGAATGTATGCATTACGCCAACAATGCCCCCTTTCAGTTCGAAGACCGCTGGATCAATGTCGCCGCAGCCCCACAAATTCTGGATGTGGATTTTTCGACCATTAGTCCTAATGAATGGCTTGTCTCAGAGCTGCCATTCTCAGACGCCGAGATCAGTTTCTCCGCCAGTGCAGTGGATGAGCGATTAGCTCGGTTCCTCTCGATGTATAAAGGCGAGCCGCATTTCCTTTCCGAGCGTGTGACCTGGCTGAAAGGCATGCCCATCACCTTCGCCCAAATGTCTTACGGTCGCGGCTATCGCATGACGACGCGGTATTGATTGCTCAAAATGCATGCATCAATCACGACTTTCCAACATTAACTCTATTAGAGTCAGATGCGACAAGCGACAATGCCCAAGCAATCGCGAGCCAAGTGAAAAAGTTCTTATGCTGCCCAAATGCATGAGAATAGGTAGAGATTGGCCACAAAACTGTTATTAGAAGGCAAAGGGCACTCGTAGTGGATAGTGAAAGAGCACGCCAATCTTTTCCCCTCAAAAGTTCCGAGAAAAGAGCAAAAATCATCAAAAGAAATATAGTCAGGCCAATAAGCCCTGTTTCAGACGCTGTTTGGATATACAGCTGATGAGGATGAGGATAGCATGCCGTTGTACTCATGCTAGCAACTTCGGATATGAAGTTACAGTAACTTTCGTGGTTTTTTGGGCCTATTCCCATAATAGGATTACGCTGAAATATCTCCAAACCACGAGACCAAGGAACATAATAGTCACTACCTTCTAACCATGGCAAACGATGGGTAAGAGAATATTGAAAACGCTGAGCAACTTGGGGAACCAATTGAAAGATAGTGAATATACCCACAATCCCCAAAGTGCCAACAGAAAGAAGTAGCTTAAAACTAGATTGACTGAAAATTAGAAAGAGCGACACACCAAGTGTGAGCGCCAACGTAATGTAAATCTCACCAGTCAGGATAGCAGTTGCATAAATTAAGGCGACCATGGGAACTGCCCACAGCGCGGTACGTGGTTTTTTACGCACCTCACTCAAAGCCCAGATCGAAACTGGCAAACCAAACCCCAACACTAGCCAACCTGATTTCGTGCTTTGCCCCCAAGTTCCATAGAGTCTTTCCGCATCAGGGTTATTTATCCTTTCCTGAACCAAAACAATCAAAAGAACAGCAAGACTGACGATCAATCCTGCTAAAAAAAAGTTTCGAGCTTTGGGGTGCCGCGATAATAAAATAGGAAGTGCAATAGCAAAAAGTGGAAAACGGATCCATGCTGCGGAATCTTCTAGAGAACTTCCTGGCCACTGAGACATAAGAGATGTAGCAATCAACCATATCCAAAAAACAAAAGAAACTTGAAACCAAGTTTTTCTAAGCCAAAACCATTCTTTTTCTACATAACAATAAAGCAAAAAAATAACGATAGTCATGCTAAGCCAAATGTCAGAAGCAGCATTACCCAGCAACGTAAAGACACTAACCGAAAAAATCCACATATATATAAAATATTTTATGTATATAGGCTTACTAGCAGACAAGGTCATCTTAATAATATTTTCTGAGATAGTAGACTGATAGAAGCCAAATTCGAGACAACGATCAGTTTATGATTATTCATTGAATGTACCTACACAACAAGAGGAGCTAGTGTCAAATCTAGTTTTGGATTCACCATTCGATCATTTTGACCAACTTCGAAATGATTTATCGAGATCCTCGTTAACATGCAATCATAGTTTCCATTGGCGTTCGACCGCAACACATTTTGCCCTGATGAGTACGTTCGGTATTGTAGTGATGCAGCCAAACATCCAGATCAGCCTGCAATTGATCATTGCTTTGATACAAGTTCTTTCGGAATGTAACCTGATAGAATTCCTGCAGGATGGTTTTATGGAACCGCTCACAGATGCCATTGGTCTGGGGATGCTTGACCTTGGTCTTGGTGTGGTCGATGTCATTAATGGCAAAGAATAGCTGGTAATCATGTTTATCCGGCTTGCCGCAATATTCTGTGCCCCTGTCTGTCAAGATGCGCAGCACGGGCAAGTCATGCTCCTCATAAAATGGCAGCACTCGATCATTGAGCAGGTCAGCCCCTGTGATTGGCGTCTTGGTGGTTTAGAGCTTGGCGTGGGCTACCTTGCAATAGGTATCGATATAGGTCTGCTGATAGATCCGCCCAACATCTTTGATGGTGCCAACATAAAAGGTATCCTGGTTACCGAGATAGCTGGGTTGGGCGGTTTCCACCTCACCACAGGCCTCATTCAGCAATCGGATATAATGTACCGATCGCATTGCATAATCCCGGTGGCGAAACCAGCCCGTCACTGTGATAAGAAGCCGGAAAATCTAACTCCCGGTGGTCCAAACAAGGGGCTCACTGCAGTGATGTCATTGCGATCAAGGAAATACCAAATGGTTGAAGGATCAACCCGCAGGGAACGTTCAGACTCCAGACGGTCAACCATCTCAGATAGTGTGATATCAGCACGTTCTTCTATCAACCCCATCAGGAAGGATCCATGCTCATCCAGAATGGCTCCTTGAGGTTTGCCCTGTTTCCGGGCGTCATAGCTGCCTGTATCGCGCCAATGCCGATGCCACGATCCTGCAGTCGAGATGCCGATTGAGAATTGCTTCACCGCCTTCCGAGTTGAAAGCCCTTCTTCAATGGCATCAACAACACGACGACGAAGATCTGAACCAAAAGAGCGAGCCATGATCACCTCTACCAAATCACTTCAGTGAGTGAAGCATGACTACGCGCACATGGGAATCCTGAAAACGACCCTGTGTTCAGTCAAAACGCTCTAGGTCACATACTCATAAACGGGATTCCCTTTTGCTATGAATTGTGATTGC